>Ga0307374_10013646_pt1 | contig 11201 bp, 19 predicted proteins | sample OX3MG_FD_202532 | JGI IMG/M metagenome (GOLD analysis project Ga0307374, IMG submission 202532) | Soil microbial communities from Risofladan, Vaasa, Finland - OX-3 | ecosystem: Environmental > Terrestrial > Soil > Coastal area > Acid sulfate soil | place: Finland: Risofladan, Vaasa | collected... | reverse complement strand
TGCAGGACAAGATCGCGAAACCTCATCTTCTCCTCAAGCGCGTGTTCCTGATCAAGTTTAGCATCGGTCACGATAAATCACCATGGGGCTGAATCTCGAATTATTTAGTATTTCACTCGCGCGTCAGAGATGGAAAGGCTCGTCATTCATAAGCAGATTCTCTTTTCTCGATTTTGGTTACAAAAACAGCGCGCTCATTCTTCACGACGCTAAAAATGACTCTATAACCACCCACCCGCAATCTGAAAGTCCTTTCAAGACCTTCCATTTTTTGCACGTCAAGTTCTCTGAGAGATAACGGATATTCGGTTAGGCTTTCAATAGCATACTTGATTCTAGTCTTAACTTCTTCCTGAAGCGACTGCAGTGACTTTAGAGCTTTTTTGTGCAAGAAAACTGAATACTTAGGCACGTTTGAGATCTTCCAATGTTGCACGATTGCCGCGTCTCATTTCAGCGATCCTTTTCTTGATTTCCTTTGATTGACTAGAGGTAAGGCGAGCCTTTGGTAGCTGACTAATGATGACCTCTTCTGCAAGATCCTCTATGAAATCGAGCCTTTGATTCACTGATTTGACCTCCTTGTATATCAAACCGAGCGAAGGCGTGCTCTTGGGCATGTTTCTTTCTAACATCAGTTCCTCTAAGTAAAGGTTTCCTGCCTTGCGGAAGTTGGGTCCCACTCGTAGAAGAATTTCGCTTCAAGCTTGTTGCTGAAGAACAACTGAATCACGTTGCCAACTCTCACTAATCTAATGGAAGTCGTACCCAAATCATATTCTTTAGCTTCGAAATCTGGTGACAAAACTCGAAGGGCTGGCTACGAAAACGAGGGCAACCTACAACTTGGGCCCGGAGAAGACATCGGCAGAATATTTCCAGAAATGGCACCTTCGCGTGATTACAGATTATCTGAAGCAGTTGAAGGAGGCGTCGAGCTTTGAATAAGGATGTCTTGGACATCAGATAAAATACCTATACGGTGTGACTGAACTAATGAATTTCTGTCATGTTGTAGGCAAGTATGCCTGTATAGGCAAGTGCGCCTACTTTCTACTCGGTCGAAGACGAGAGCAACTTACAACTGAAGCCTAGAGACGTGTTCGACGTGTGGTTTTTGATTCATCAGAAAAGAATCAAACTGGACAAGCGTATGTTGCAAGATGTCTCAAAAATGAGACGACTTTATATAGGCATTATGAACATAAGAAACTGCTGATCTGCACGCCGGTAATGAAACCAGAGCTCATATTGGTTCAACAATTGGATACGAAACCTGTGTATCATGTTAGTGAACTTGTTGAAACATTCGGCTCAAGACCTTCAGCATATCGATCTCTAAGAGATCTGACGGAATTGGGGTTCGCCCAACATGAACGGAGAGGCTATTTCACACTACGATCGTCCATACACCAACCATACAATTTGTGGCAATACCTTCTTCCGTCGTTAAGCGCATTAAAAAACGCTAGATATTTCGGAAAAACTTACGATGAATATGATACGAAACAGGCTCGAAAAATAATTCAAGGAATGATCACGCTAGATTATCGCGCGTATGAACTTACGAAGCTTCAAAACCCAAGAACCATGTTCATTTATGCCAACAGCATAGATAGTGCGGCAAGAAGACTAAAGTCCGAAGGATATTCAGAAGGTGAAAAGGGAAGAGTTGCGCTGCTGTCACGAACGGGAGATTTCTCGAATGAAATTCAACGCGTATACTTGGATTGCTTAGCTGCCGGTGGCAGATACGTACTTGATGCGATTGCGATCGAATTGCTACATGGAAGCGCCCTCAAAATCAAAGGTTCATTTCCGATAGAATTAGTGAACAAAGTAAAAGAAGACCTGCCTAAATGAACTTTCTATCAGAAGCGGTAGCAATCGCAAAATGACCTGCAGGAAGTTGTTTTCGTCGGCTCCATAGCTGTTTTCGCACACATCGGTCCGCATTGAAAAACATCCGACATCGATTTCGCCCTCGCCAGTGCAGTAAGTGACGAAAGACTACTCGAATTAGGTTATACAAAATTCAAGGAGTCAAAAAAGGAAGTGTGGTATACATCAAAAGGGATCAAGATAGATTTCTATAGGAAAGACGTGAGCGGAATACCTATTTCCAAGATATTCAGTACAGCCACTTCCGTTAAGGTCAAAAAATCGGACGCGATAAGAGTGATGTGCTTAGAATTGTCTTTTAACCTTGAATCCAAGTTTGCCAAAAGGATTTCTCGCCCAAGCCCCTTCACTCGCTAAACCCATTCCGTTTTAATCTCCTTTATCGCCTTAAAGTGAGGATCGTCAGTGACGACCCGAAACGATCTGGTCGAGATAGCAGTAGCTGCAATTATCGCGTCCGCGGTGGGGAGAGTGGAGTGCCGGCACCTTTGCCTTGCAGCTTCCTTTGCAATTTCAATGTTGAGCTCCACAATTTCAAACCCCGATTGGGCTATGATGTTGAGCCTTGTTTCTGCGGTGTCTCTACCCAGGGTCTCGAACTGATCCTTGTACAGTTCATGAATGACTATTGTCGGAAGATAGGCTGATTCGTCCTCGAGCTCGCGCATGAGTCCACGAGTCTTCTCCCTCAACTCCTTGGTATCTGCCGTGAAATGCTGGATGAAGAATCGGGTGTCAATCGTTCGCTTTGTCAATACCTGTCATTCTCGCGCATGCGATCCAGTTTCTTGACCGCGTTTTTGTAGCTCGTTCTTCCGCTATCCACGCCTGCCATGTCTTCGAGATTTGCTACGGGCGTCAAAGTTAACTCACCAGATTTCCTGCTGACAAATATGACTTTGCTTCCTTTCCTGATATTATGGGTCTTGCGAAATTCTGCGGGAATCGTCACCTGACCCTTTCGTGTCACTTTTGAAGTTACTTGTTCAGTCTGCACGATAGCATCAGTACAACTCATATGGCATGTTGTACATATGCCTTGTGTTGAACTTCCACCATCAAGAGAAGCCATGAGAATCAGAGTTCGGATGACCAACAAAGAGTGAACGAAGCAAACTGCGTTTCGAGCTGGCTGTTTTTCCCTGAGAATACGGGCCCAGTCGCCAAAACTCTGGCGCCATCCAGAGAACCCGCCTCATCCGTCAGCACAATAATCTTAGTTCTTATGAAAGTAACATGGATTTCAAACATTCACGGCCTCCGGCACCGTCCTTTGATTGAGCCAACAGTAAACTTTCGCGGACTTACAGTTTTTCGAGAACAAGATCCACGAAGATCCTTCAGCTTGAGTCCAAACTTTTGGCTTCTTCTAGTCCTCTAGTCGCTACTCCAGCCGGGATGGCTCTCGGTAGGCCTCATTAGCCCAGTCCAACGGCCTCGAACTTGCTGACCTTGGCTTGATCAATGTCAAACCCGCGAACATACAGTCGTCGGCTTGCAAAACACACCGCCGTGGTGAGTCCCAACGTATCCAAAACCCACGACAGAAATTCTCGGGGGATTCACTAATTGTTCACGTTATTTCAGGGCTTGATTGCGAGTGCATTTCACGTTAGCATCACACTTCCGGAATGAACCTTTTGATAAATTCGAGTATTGCTTGACTTTCTCTGGGATTGAGAGCAATCTGCAAACCGTAGCTTGTCGGTTTCGGAATGATCCAGCCCTGACGAATAAGATCCTTTCCAAGTTTGTCAATCCGCTTCACACCATGTCTCCCAAGGTCAGAATCTTTGAAACCCTTCTGAAGATTATCAAATGCAGTATGACTTGCTCCCCAGTTGCCCCTCTTGTGAAGCTTGAAAAGAATTGTCGCTCTTACCGCTTCATCTGAAAGCATGAGTTCAGTTTTAGTACTTTCAAAGTACATATTTAAATACATAGTTTATGATAAAATATCATATGACATCCGGAATGGCGTACAAACCTGATGAAACATTGTTGCTGAAATATCTTGGATCAAGTCCCGTACTCAGAATCATAGACTTTCTTCTGGACAACCCTTTGTCGGACTATTCGAAGAACGAAATTGCCAAGAACATCGCGATGAGCAGGGCTACCTTCTTCAAGTACTGGAAGGAGCTTGAGAGGTCGGGAGCGGTTAGATCGACTCGGGAAATCGGGCGGGCGACGATGTACAAACTCGATGCGACAAACGACGTAGTGAAGCAGTTGATCAAGCTGGATATGGCTCTTGCGAGAAAGACGATGGTCAAAGCAACTGAAGAATATCGACGGCCAATTGCCATAAAACCAAGGATTAGCTAAAATTCAAAGCTGCAATATGTGAGTTCATTCAAAAGCTAACTGAATTTTCCCTTCAAGAACCTTATTCCATAGCTCTCGAGGTTTCCTAGGCCGGATTAGAGCTGACACCAGCACTTGGTAAACTTCTCGAAGAGCTATAACTCTTAAAGCGAGACACGCCTAACAGAATGGTAGGAATTTGGTACACCGATGCAGTCAACTACGAAGCAAGCAAAGATGTCCGTCGCGAACTTGCAGCTCTAAAACAAAAAATGCTGAAGCTGGAAAAAGAGTTGGGTTCCCTGAAATCTACAGTGAAGCCTCTAAAGTTCCGAGTCGTGACTGATCAAATTGCAAAGAGGGAGGTATTGGAATTCTTGCGTTTTCGACCCGGGGCGAGGACTAGCGACATTATAGAAGCGCTCGAACTAGATCCACCGATTGTAATCAGAGTCTTGAGTGAAATGGAGCAATCAGGCAAGCTGAGGTCCAAGGAAATTGAGCGCTGATAGTCCCAAAGCTACAGTCTTCATAGCTTATCCTTCCAGCGTCTATCCAGGCTAAATCTTCGAGGTTTGGGATTGAAACCAAGGTCAGTTCGCCTTTTCTCTTGAAATCTACTCTTTATCCGTACTATCGTTCGATGAAGTACTAGCGATTCAGGGCATATACTTCGACCTGCGTTCTCGCTTCCGGCTTGGCCGACTTTGCCTTCACCTTTCGCATCAATGAATCGAGTTTCTGCAGTGTTCTCGGAGTACATGCGCTCCCCGCACTGCGAACAGACTTCAGCTTCCACCTTCTTGATGAGTACTAGTCTCTTTCCAGCAGATTCGGTCACACTAACTCGCTTCATTGTGGTCCTGCCTCCGCAGATTGGGCATTTTCCTATCTTCCTCACAACTTTCTCCTCCTGTGATCTGTCCACTCAGACTCTGATGGTCTGTACACCATGACGATTATTATTAAACTCCATTCCTTTGTTTGCCGCTGGCTGCTCCTCTTGGGGCAATGCAGTGCAACGGATTCCCGTCGTTCATTCGGCACAGAGCTAAACAGGCCGGAAACGGTTTGGCATCAAGATATTCCTCAATTATGTCGAAATTTTGGATCGCTTTCCTAACATCGTCTGTGATCAGATCGTCGTCCAACATGGCGGCGCGTGCATGTTCTGTAAATTTGACTTGATGGCGGGCTAGGGCCGTTTTGATTCTTCGAGCGATTTCCACAAACTGCCAACCCATCTTGATTCAATAACGCGCTTATTGAAAAGCGTAACTTCGCTTGTTTTAATTGAAACGCGTCTTTAGAAAGCGTTCCACCTGCAAAACAAGATCGCGGACAACCAAAATTTGATTTGGTCACTGTAAGTACGGAGCTGACGTTGAATTCAGTATTTCACTCGCGATGGTCATAACACAAATAGACTGAAAAATGATTCTCATCGAGACTTTGATTATTCCTCTATCCCGGACAATTAAAGCTCAATAAGGGATATTTTCAACGACTTTTCCAGATACCGCAAAAACCCGCATCAAAGAATTGTGAAAGTGTAATCAATAGATTTGTCAAAAGAAACCCAACGCGCCAGAAACATCGTGCAGGGAATGGGCTCCCTGACTGCGCAGAATCTCGGCACGAGCATACTAGGCTTTGTGTTCCAGATAGCTCTACTTCACCTCGTCCCTCTTACACAGTATGGAGTCTACAGCGCCGTTAGCGTCGCGTTAGGAATCGCGGGAACGTGCGCCACCTTTGGTCTGAACCAATCAGTCGCAAGGTACGTCGCAATGCTGCAGCAACAAGACGAGCAAAAGTCCTGGGTGGCTGTTCGCAAAATCCTATACCTTGCACTCGGATCGACAATAGTCATCACAGCAGTCTACCTTGCATTAGCTCCATATCTATCCCTGTACTTTACAAAAGGAACAACATGGACAAACCTTTTCCTTCTTAGCGGCGTGTGGCTCTTCCTAACTCCGCTCTCAAGCATCTGCCTGGGAATAATCCAGGGTCTCCGAAAGTACACACTGCTCGCGAAGATGTCTTTCATTCCAAAACTGGTAATGGTAGTTTTCGCGGTAGCAAGTCTGATCCTCTACCGCAACGTCGAGGTGGCAATCCTGGCCTGGGTAATTTACACCGGGATTATAGTTGCGTGGACTCTTACCATAACGGGCAGAAAAATGACGCGTGCAAAGGGCGAGTTCGCGTACTCTGCGATTTTGAAATACACATCGCCTCTCGGGACTGCGGGCATTATCACCGTAATCGCGTCTTCAGCTGATCTCGTCGTCGTGGGTGGGTATCTGAACTCAGCTTCACTCGGTGTATACAACGCTGCGCTGGTCGTATCCAGCATTCTCGGATCTCTATTCGTCTCCCCGTTGACCATCGCACTTTTACCTGAGATGTCAAGCTCCAACAGCGACGCGGACATTTCAAACGGACTGAGACTAGCATTAAGATTCGCGTTCCTCCTCGTCCTTCCAGCATCATTACTACTCGCCGCGCTTTCAAACCAGATGATCGAGCTCTTCTCCAGCGGCGGCGCCTATCTCGCGGGCTCTCCCAGCCTCGAATTGATCGCGCTGTTCTATCTGTTCGTGGCGGTGCAATCTATACTGATAATCTTGTTCCAGGCGATCGGGAAGACCGTCTATGCAATGATAGTGGGGTTTGCGACAGTCGCCACGGACATTGGATTGTCTCTTTTACTCGTACCCAGTCTAGGACTCGTGGGCGCAGCTTCGGCAAAGGTTTCCGTTGGGATCGTGGGCGCACTCGTCGGCTATTACTTTGCAAGAAAGTATCTGCAAAAGCTGGACAAGACGAGTTTCTACTTCAAGGGATTAATTGCGGCAATGATTCCATTTGCAGTGACGCTTGGGCTCTCTCACTATTCGATCAGATTGCTCTCGCTGGTGCCATACACAATAATCTACGTCCTGATCTTCCTCACATGCGTGAAATTCCTGAAACTATTGAACAGCGAAGACAGAGAATTCATTTCGCACATCCTTCCCAAATTCATGCAGCGCCTAGCAAATCACATTTAGATATGTGAAAATTCTACCACTTGATTCTCCTGGTACAGCACGCTCTTCCTGAATATTAATAAGACCGATAAGGGAATGATTTTGTACGTTGTCAAGAGCGAAACACACGTTTCACGTATCAGTAGAAAAAGACGCGGCGGGCTTTTACGTTGGAAAATGCAAGGAGCTGCCCAATGCATTCACACAAGCAAGAACACTGGCAGAGCTCAAGGAACGGATCGTCGAAGTAATCGATCTTATTTTGGAAGACATTGAGCAAGAACATTCGAAGAACCCAAAGAAAATAATCGAAGTAGTAGCCTAGAGCTTGCCAAAACTTTACTCCTGGAAAGAAGTCGCCAAAGCCTTGAGTAAACTTGGTTTCCACGTTGAAAGGCAGAGAGGTAGTCATATTATTTTCAAGAGTACTGACAAAACTGTCCCACTTCCTCGCGACGATGAGCTTGGCCCTGGTCTAATTGGAGCTATAGCCGCAGAAATTGGAATGCGCAAGAAAGAATTTGAGAAACTGCTGGACTAGCCTCACATCCAAGATCTTTATTGCATCCAATCACGTGTCCCATTGTATCGCACAACCTTGCCAAATTCATGCAGCGCCTAACAAATCGCCTCTAGGCGTGAACGCCAACCTGCCACAAATTAACCTCAGAAACTGCCCAAACACCGCGCATTGAATCTGGGCTTAGATAAGAAAGCGATACATCCTGAGAAATGCTGATATACATTTTGTGTAATACAGTTAATGTATGTCAGAAGTCGTCACGATAAGGATCGACAAACGAACGAAAGAGAAAATTAGGAAGCATAAGATAAACGTCAGTGAAACTGTTAGAACCGCATTGCGAACTGAGATTCAGAAGAAAGAAGAAAAGGAGCTGGGCGAGGCCTTGAGAGAGGCGGGGAAAATCTTGCGCAAGATTCCAGAGGCCGAGATTGTGAAAGCTGTCAGACAATCCAGAGATGAAAGATGACCTTCCTTTTCGACTCTAGTTCGCTAATTCTTCTGATAAGATCTCCGCACGAAGAGCGTAAAGTTAGAACGCTCATGGAAACGAAGATACTCGACCTGACGTACTATGAGATTGGAAACACCGTTTGGAAGGAGTCGGAACTCCTCAAATTGCTAACCGAGGACGAGCTGGACAAAGTTGTCAACGCAATATTAAAGTCGCTAGCGAGCGTTGAATCAATCAAACTGTCCACGAGCGATTTTGTGGGTATTCTCGAGATTGCAAGAAGAGAAAGATTGACCTTCTATGATTCGAGTTATCTGTATGTGGCGAAGGATAACAACATGACGCTTGTTTCGGAAGATGGAAAGCTTTCACGAATTGCAAAAAAATACACGAAGACTCAAACAGTGCATTCGCTGCTCTGACCTATCATTTCAATCCAATTCAAGTTATACGACGATAATCGTCATTCTAGCAGCCGTAGCAGTTGCAGCTTTGGGTAGTTCACTCTTCATTTGGCGCAGACGGCGAAAGTAATTCCTACTTACTCGCGAGGTGTTTCCACACCGCAGATCTTTTTCGAAACGCCTCAAAGTCGTCTTCGGTGTGAGTACAATGTTTGTAGTGAATGATCACTTCCCTCAAAGCTTCTTCGATGGGAGTTGGCGCTCCTGGAACCAGCGCATCCAATTGGGTTCTAATCTCAGCTAGCGGTTGCCAAATATCCACAGGAATCTGTAGCGGAACGTTGCCCTTGCCTGTCTTCATGCCTTATTCGCACGCATAGGGGAGATTTAAAGATCAATCCAGCGTCAGTTTCATTTCTGATAATCATATGTTGTCCTTATTTATGAGACACGAATTAGGTACACCATGAGCTCAACAATGGCCGGAAAAGCGCCTTTCTCACTGAAAACAATTCTGGTTACCACCGACGGATCTGAAAATGCAAATCGCGCCGTCGATGCCGCGACAATTCTTGCAAAACAGAACGGATCTGAATTAATTATCGTTCACGTGGTCTCCGAAGCGGTACCTGCGCAGTACTCTCCAATCGGGATCAACGCGCCGGCTGCAGATTACACAAACTATTTCCAAACAATTGAGGAGGCAGGAAAGAAAATTATCGATCAGGCCGTGCAAAAGGCAAAGGCGCAAGGAATTAAGGTGAGAGGGGAAACCTTCCGGACTATATCTTCGACCGTCGAGTCCATCGTTGAAGCTGCAGAAAAAGAACACGCCGATTTGATTGTTGTGGGGACAAGGGGTCTAGGTGGATTCAAGAAGCTCCTGATGGGAAGCGTTTCGGGCGGCATAGTTTCCCACGCGAATTGCTCGGTACTCATAGTTAGATGATCTAGTCCAACTTTTTGCTACCCTTGATGCTCACAACAAACGTCGAATCAGCTTGCTCCTTTTGAACGACAATGTTGCTGTAGTCCTTTTGCATTAGAGTGAATCTAAATTTCTCGGGGTCGGCCCTTCTTGCCCTAACCTCCGCGGCAATCTTGTCTATCAAACGCTGGTTGACCTGCTTTATGCGCCTTCGTTGCTTTGCTATTTCATTCGCATGTTTAGCGTAGCAGTCTGCCACGAGCCGATTCAGTTTCCTGTCGAGGTAGAAGTAGGAACCAAACCCCGCGATGTATGCCGCGATGAAAATTATCGCAAAGACCAGGGCGCCGTACCTTCCGAGGAAACTCAGAATCCCCAAGCCAGAACCTATTATGTATACTGTGAAGACTAGCAATCCGACAAACATCAAGATCTGCTTTAGGATTCCCAGTATCTTGGAGAGCCTAGCTATCTCCGGCGACGTCGAAGGTATCCGAGCGATTTCCCACACGTCACCCTCGATTTCCTTCCACGCGGTGGCGATATCATGGTCGTCGCGGTATCTCTTTGCAATCCTCCTGAGTCTGAGAGGATCAACGGGGGACATTACCGAGTAGCCATCGAGCCAGGTTACTAGTTTGGTCAAATCAGAGAGTCTAACGTGTTTGGGTTTCGCCATGCGCTTCACACTCGATATTCAACTAGTCTTCATGATACAGAACCGCGGATAAGATCTCGTAGGCCTCTGTAATCCTCTCTGTCTACCAGTCCTTTCAAAGGTTTTTTCTTTACAAACCTCACGATATTATCAACAGCGAAATCAAGTGCGATTTCCGGCTCCTCCGGAACGTAACCAGAAATGTGCGGCGTTCCCAGAAAATTGGGGAGTTCTAGGAACGGAAATCTTTGCGAGAATTTCTCCTTCGCCTTGGGATAGTGCCACCACACATCTAGCCCGCACTTGAATTCCGGATTCAGCAGCAAATGGTTGTACAGCGCTTCTTCATCGATCACGTGACCTCTGCCGACATTTATCAGAATGCAGTTTTTCTTCATGAGCTGCAATTTGCTTCTGTCGATGAGTTGGAACGTTTTAGTCGTAAGGGGTATAGAGAGGACAACAACATCAGAGAGTTTCAGCACTAGGTTGAGTTTACTCATTCCAACAGTTCGATCAAAGTTCGGCGCTGGTTTTCCAGAAGTATTCACACCAATCGTCCTCATTCCAAAGCACTTTGCGATTCCGGCGATTGCTTGTCCGATTCCCCCTGCCCCAACAATCCCCAGAGTCTTCCCTTTGATAAGCAAGGAACTGTGATGGTCCTCGACTCCGCTCTTCAGTTTGCCGTTCCTCCCGCCTAAATCCTTGGCGAGGTAAAGAATCATTCCCAAGGTGTGCTCAAAAATTGGATCTGAATATGCTCCAACATTTCCACAAATTTTCACTCCATCTGGAATCTGCTCGAAATCAATTGCGTCAACGCCGGCGCGCAAACTCTGAATTAATCTCAGCCGGGGGATCACTGTAAGCTTGTCAGAGCTGAGCCATATCTTGCTGGAATCTGGCAATACATCCACAAGCATGATTTCAACTCGATTCAATTCCGATTCTTTGATTTTATCCACGCTTCGCAGGGTAAAATTT
>Ga0307374_10013645_pt1 | contig 11201 bp, 11 predicted proteins | sample OX3MG_FD_202532 | JGI IMG/M metagenome (GOLD analysis project Ga0307374, IMG submission 202532) | Soil microbial communities from Risofladan, Vaasa, Finland - OX-3 | ecosystem: Environmental > Terrestrial > Soil > Coastal area > Acid sulfate soil | place: Finland: Risofladan, Vaasa | collected... | reverse complement strand
TTATAGGTCATTTGGTTTATGGGCTTATGGTTGGTTTAATGGTTCCGCTAGATATGGCATCTGGCAAAAAAGTAAGCCATGGCTTTCAAGCTTCATAGCCATTTCTAAATCATAGAAGTAAAGTAACCTGGAACAATTTTAATTTCAATATTCAATCAGAAAAAACAGCTTCCAAAAAACATCATTCTTTTCTATCAGTCGGCGGGGAAATGGGAGATCTGATTGATGAAAAAGATTGGAGTGGCCCCCTTTGGGCAATGCTGTTTGGCAACGGCCCTGCTTTAAAAATTAGTGGAAGTAAAATTTGCTTTCAGCTTAATCATTAAAAATTAAAATAGATATGTCAGACGTAAGAACATGCTTAACAAACGCCAGGAATTTGATGCCTCATTAAAAGGTGTGGACACGGTATTGCTGGCCTTCAGATTTAGATGAACCTCAAAAATGAATACAACAACATCGCAATGTAGTTGAGGCTGCAAAAATCAACGGCGTCAATGCCGTTGAAAGAAAAGCAGCATTGGGCGATTTTATGGGGCCAATAATAGCCGGTATATATGAAGGGATTCGTAGTGCTGCAAATGATGTTCCTTCTGATTTCAAAACAGCGGCAGGGAGGCCACACCAATCGCCGATTGAAATGATTAAAGCGTTTAAAAAAGGGGAATAATAATTGGTGCCTGATATAGATGTTTGACTTTAATACCCAAAAAATTTGCGGTTGATTGTTGATATTTCTCCTTCGTTAAAATTTCAAATCCTTAAAAACAAAACATGAAACCATTTACAAAACATACGATCGAAACTGCACCTGAAGCTTCCAAAGAAATCCTTACCAGGGTGAATGAACAAAATGGAGCCATTTCCAATTTATTCAGATACATGGCGGGTTCCCCGGCTGCATTGGAAGGCTACAGCAATCTAAGCAAAACCTTTTTTGCCAAAACCTCATTCAGCACGGGTGAACAACATTTAATCCTGCTGTCGTCCAGCGTGGTAAACCAATGCGCATACTGCATAGCAGCACATACGAGAGGCGCAAAACAAAACGGCATATCTTCTCAAACCATCAATGAGGTTCGCAAACAATTGCGGGTTACAGATGAAAGGTTGAATGCCCTGGTAACGTTTACCGAAAAAATGACGGTGGCAAGAGGGCATCTCCAGGCATCCGACTTAGATGCTTTTTACAATGCCGGTTTTTCGCCGGAGCAGATGATGGATGTTATTGTTGGCGTTTCGCTAAAAGTGATGAGCAACTACATCAACCATGTTACTGAAAATATTATTTCAGAAGACATGCAGCCATTTGCAGTGGGCAAAGAAATTGAAGACTAAACCAGCATCATTCCTGTTGGTGCTTTCCCCTCCCTGTTGGGTATCCTTACCCGGTATTCCCGAAATAATATTACAAATGCTAATTGGAGAAATGGCCGCAAGAACTCCTGTAGAACCAGCCGTGAGTCCTTGCTTTAGGATGCGCATGAACGGCATTGCCTGCTGCTGCACGAGGCCGTGAGTAGAGACACCGGGTAGAAAGAAACTTACAATAAAGCCTGCGTAAATTATCAACAGGCTGTGAACATTTTTTATTACAGTTGTATTATTAGAAATAATTACCTTGAAGGCTTATTGAGATCCTTACGATTGAAAACTAACGGCTGATTTAAATAGGAATTGGGGGAATTTGTTGGTTTACTGGAAGCGGTATTTTTGAAAGTAAGAATGCACTATGATTTTTGAAGGATTGGATTGTAGTAATGACAATACAAAAAGTATAACTTTAAATAGCCGAGAATGAATAGTCATTTTTTTTGTACTATTACATCTTATAACATAAATACAAGCTTTGGCTGCAAGGCAAAGACAGACCCTAATAATTAAAAAAAATCATAAATGGACACATTAGAACTTTTAACGAAAGCTATAAAACTTCAAAAACCAATTTCATTTGAGTATGACGTTGAGAAAAAAGTGAAAGGGAAAAGATATGGTAATCCATATGCTGTTTTTCTTCACCCAACGACAGACAATGCAATGGCACACATTTATCAAACTGATGGAGTTTCTGACACTAAAGATGAAATACCAGGTTGGCGTTCACCACTTCTTTCTTACATAAAGAACATTGAAATACTTGAAGTCCAAGATTGCTTTGTTATTGATGAGAGTTATAAGCCAAATTCACCAATGTATGCAAGAGTAATAGCCAAAGTGTAATGAGTGTTCAGTATCAAAAAGAAATATTCAATAACGGGACAATGTCCTTGTACATTAATTTGTCAGGTGTAACACCTGACAATATTACTAACAAGGATGACTTTTCCGTTACAATTTTTGCAATTGACAAACTAACCTACAAGCACATTTTCTCTGAAACTTTAAATTACGACCAAGCCAAAGCCATTCATACGCATTTAAATAGTGTTTCAATAATTAGAGATGAAGCCCAAACTCACACAAGTGAATTCGTTGAAGTAACAAATGACATAAAAGAGATTTTAGCAATTATAAAAACGGTTAATAGTTCTCTTGTTAAATCAATACTCGACAAAGTAAATGCAGACGATAAATTGGCTTTAGTTTTAGAAGCCCTTACCGACAGTGAAATACAAAATTTGCACGCCTCAATAAGACAAACTAATCATAAGAAATCTCTTGCAAATCTTAGGCAATTACTTGAACTTGAAGAAACAACTACAATAACAGACAGCGTTAAGTTACACGATAACTTAGCTGAATATGTTGCAGGACAACCCGAAAAAATATTTCAGAATTGGATAGAGAAAAATATTTGGACATTAGGTATTGACTACATTCAAAAACATCCAGCACGACAAATTGGGATAAATTCCGAAAGCGATTTAATAATGGAGACGACCGACGGATTTATAGATTTGATAGAATTAAAGCGACCAAAATTTGAATTGTTTGACTACGACACAAGCCATAAAAGCTTCTATCCTTCAAAGGAACTCTCAAAAGTTATCGGACAATGTATGCAATATTTGAAGGTTCTTGACGACTATAAATTGGTATTAGAAAAGCAACACAAATTCAAATTATTAAGACCAAGAATTAAAATTATTGTTGGACGAACACATAAATTTACTGACGAACAGTTTGAAGCATTGAGAATGTTAAATTCAAGCCTTAACCATATACAAGTAATCTCATACGACTATTTGTGTTTGTGTGGTGACAATATAATTTCTTATTACAGCAGACAACTTAATCAAGCAATTGCGACAAAGACAGACGAAGTTTTACCGACAATATCATAGACCGAAAAGCCCCAGACAGCCAACATGGAGACTTGGCAATAGGCTGGCTGAAGGAATAATAATTGGCTGTAGTTCGCTCAGCTTATGTCCCAGCAGACAAACAAATATCGGCTTTTTGTATTTGCCTTCGGCTTTGGTTTTTCAATCGGCTGACTTTCGTGCGGAAAGTACATTGAATTCCAGCCCATCGCCTTAAACGTAAGGCGTCATGCTATTGCGACAGTTTGTAAATTTGTCAAATATCAAAACCATCCGATATGAAAGTTAAAACCCAGGCTTCGCAAAAACAAAAGAGCTGCAATGCCAGCACACAGAAGTCAACCCACGTTTGCAGCACATTTGATTTTGCACCGACACACAACACACATTTATTTTAACAACGGCAGAAGAATATTATCTATGCTTTTTATCAACCCAATTGAAATTCTTGACTTGCAGCATTCAGACATTGCAAGCATAGACGACAATACAATCAAAAAGGCAAAAAGAAAACTTCTTGCAGAGATTGACCTTTCTGACGGGGGATACTTCAATTACAAAGGACATAATCTTTCAAAATCAGATTGCGAAAGAGTAATTGACGAACTAAGCAATAATGAAAAAAAGGAATATTATTATCAGTTAGCAGCTACACTCCAATCTTTGAATGATTATTTGGCAACCGGAGATGAAATTTTTTTTGCCCACTTTAGGCATGAAAGCATTTATCAATTATCTGACTTTATAAATTTTATCAATCCAACTTTCGCATCAAATTTTGATAAGAGTTTATTAAAATTATTTAAGGCTGAAGATAAAGGGATGCTTGCTTCCATCTTAAGAACACAAATACTTATTAACTCAAACAATATCAATTCAGCATTCAAATCACTTAGTATTGAGCTACAAAACAGAATTTTGGAATCTGACAAAATTAAAAGTGATATTAAAAGTGAAGAAAGCGATTGGGACGATGGTAATATTGATTTGATTGTGGATTTCGTAAAAGAAAATTTTCCCGTTGATATTTTAAATATTCTCCCAACTTATTTTCAAAGCCAGATAAACAAGATTGCTGCAAGTATTAACTATTTGCAATTAGCTATTGATGAGAATTTTGATAACTCACAAGTTTCATTAGATTTACTTTCTCATCTCTTATTATTAAACATTGAAAGCGTTAGCAAGCCAACATTTGAAAATAATTTTAAAATCGTAAAAAGAAGAAACGATGAAAAGTTAGAGCAAGAGAAAAATGCACCCATTCTAAAAAAATGGACAAATGCTCTTTTACAAATAAGGACTGCAATAAAACAAGTTGATGAAAAAGCATTAACAACCAAAGCAGCAGCGGCTAATGCCGCCACTGCTGTCAATATTTCAGAACTTAATAGTTTGCCGCTTTTTGCAAATGAAATAAGAAATCAAATTGGCTATGCAATTAGAAGTTTATCTATTTCAGCATGGAACGCCCAAAAGGACATTAATACTGCATTGGAACTAATTAATAGGGCTTTAACAATAAATGTTTCGCAAGATGCTAAGCAAAAATTTGAAACAGACTTAAAAGATTTACAGGAAGTAAAAAAGAAAAGAGAACAGCAAGGTGAGCCAATAAGTGCTGCCCCAGATTTACGGACAACAAATGGCATTGGTACAACCATCTACGGCGACACATTGTATTTAGTATTCTTTTGGATTCCGATTATCCCTTTATCAAGATATAATTGTTCTCCAACTTTTTCTGGATATAAATTTTACGGAAAATTAAAACTTCATAAATGGCAAAAAATATGGCAAATAGGTTTGCCATGCGGTATAGCATTATGGATAATGATTGCATTAATTCAATCTAATAATTCACCATCGTCTTATTCTTATTCTCAAAGCACTACTCCTACTTCATCTAACATTTATACAACTCCATCATCAAGCAGCACATCGAACAATAGCAATTATTCCGAAACAACAACCCCAACTTACAAAGAGATACGCATGAAGAACGGAAATATTACTGGTTGTTCGGATTTAAAGCCAAGTTATGATTATAGCATTAATAACAAATTAATTATTACGGCAGATATGACTGATGCAGCCGTTAAAATAATCAACTATCAGACTAATAAATGCATTCGTTTTGTTTTTATTAATAGCGGTACGACATGCACAGTTAAAAATATTCCAGAAGGAAAATATTATCTAAAAATTGCCTATGGCAATATTTGGGAAGTAAAAGAAGGTGCCCCTATCTGCAGGGGACATTTTGCTTCAAACGCATTGTATAAAAAAGATAACGATATTTATGATTTTAATAAAATTCATTACGATGATGGACGAGTTTCAATATCATATTATACACTGAAACTTTATACTACTTATTCGTTAAACAATTCTGATAATAGCACTCAACCAAACGCAATCTCAGAAGACGATTTTTCAAATGACAATTAAAAAATAAATTATGCAGGAAAATAAAGCAGTTGTAAAACTCCCACATTCATATCTTGATTTATTAAATCAGATATTTGAGATTGAAAAGAAAGTTTCTCAATTAAAAGAAACAAATTCTATTCCTCGTAACATAAATAAGATGAAAGAAATTTTTGAGAACATTTTTTCAACAGCGACAGAAGGTGAAGCAGGTTTGAGTTATCACAATCCAATAGGTGAACCATACAACGAAACACGAACAGAACTTGAAGCAGCAGGCATTGCAGGCAACTCTGCAGAGAATCTTTTTATTACAGAAGTCATAAAACCAATTATCCGCTATCGTAAAGGCGGAGCAAATTTGATAGCACAAAAAGGTATTGTGGTAGTTGAATCAGGGAAAAATAATTCATAGAAACAATTTTATAAAAATGGAGAATACAATTAACTTCGGAATTGACTTAGGAACTACAAATTCAGCTATTGCCAAATTTGTAAAAGGTGAAGTAATAGTTTTTACAAACCCGCAAGATTATGGCAGGACAACTTTGCCATCAGTAGTTTCGTTCAAAAAGGACAAAATTATTATTGGTAGCAGAGCAAAAGAGTATTTAGAAAAAGACCCAAAAAATGTTGTTGGGGCTTTTAAACGTAAAATGGGGACTGCAGAAAGTTTCAAAATAAAATCAATCAATGAATCCAAAACTCCAATTGAACTTTCAGCACTTGTGCTTAAAGAATTGAAAACTTTTGTCAACACAAACGAAATTTTGGAATCGGTAGTAATTACAATTCCAGCATCATTTGATACAATACAGTCCAATGCAACAAAAGAAGCAGGACTGCAAGCAGGTTTTAAACAAGTAATTCTTTTGCAAGAACCCATTGCGGCAAGTTTGGCTTATGCCAACATGAAAAAAGAAAAGGAAATGAAAGAAGGGCAATGGTTGGTTTACGATTTAGGAGGAGGAACATTTGATGTTGCATTAATTGAAATTAAAAATGGCGAAATGAAAGTTCTTGACCATGAAGGCGATAACTTTTTGGGAGGAGCAGACTTTGACAGCATAATTATAGAGAAATTTATTATTCCTAAAATAAACGAGCAATACAGTTTTTCCAGTTTGGAAGATGATATGAAAAGTGCATCAGGTAAATACAATGCAAAATATTATGTACTGCTTCGCAGAGCAGAAGAAGCAAAGATTTTACTTTCAGCAAAATCTTCTGCTGAAATTGTTGTTGATGGATTTGAAGATGAAGAAGGCAAGGAGGTTGATATGGAAATTACAATTACTCGTTCTGAGTTCAACGAGTTCATAAGAACGTCAATTGACAACACAACCGATATGATTAAGAAAATCATTACCAGAAAATCTTTAACACCTGCTGACATACAATTTACACTGATGGTTGGTGGTTCAACTTATATTCCATATGTACGCCAACGTGTAGAAGAAATTTTGCAAATACCTGTTAATTGTGAGATTGACCCGACAACGGCGGTAGCAGTTGGTGCAGCTTATTATGCAGCAACTAAACAAAAAGAAATTCCCAAGACACAAGAAACTAAAAAGACAACGGCAATTTCAATAAGACCCGCTTATCAAAAAACATCAAAAGAAAAAGAAGAATTATTTGCCGCAAGAATTACAGGTAATGTTGAAGGTTTATTTTATCGCATTACAAGACAAGACGGAGGTTTTGATTCAGGACTTAAAAAATTATCGCAAAGAATAAGCGAAGATTTGCCTTTGGTAGAGAACGCTTACAATTTCTTTCAGCTTACAGTTTACGACAGCCAAAATAATGTTGTTGATACCGATATTGAAACAATCGGAATAAACAGCGGCTTTGGAATTAGCGGACAGCCATTACCTGATGATATTTGTTTGGAAGTTGATGATTATGATAATCCAGGAGCAACAAGATTAGATTTATTTCTTCAAAGAAATTCAGTTCTGCCAACAAAACGAACTAAAACTTATCCTCTTAACAAAACTGTAATTAAAGGTAGTGAAGATGAAGTCATAAGAGTAAATGTTTTAGAAGGTTCTTATTTGGCTTTACCTGAAGCAAACAAAAGTATCGGATACATGAAGATAACAGGAAAGAATTTGAAACGAGATGTTTCAAAAGGTTCAGATATTGAAATTACAATTTCGATTTCTGAATCAAGAGACCTAACTATTGCATCTTACTTAAACATGGCTGACCAAGAATTTAAACAAACTTTTAACCCTAAAGAAAGGGATACAAAAATTGAGTTACTCAAACTTGAAGTAACCGATTTAGCTGAAAAGTTAGATGAAGAAATTGAACAAGCAACCGAAAAAGAAGATTATGAAACCGCAAGCACTTTATCCAAACTAAAACCTGAAATGGTAAATGTATCAGATGAAACCGACAATCTTACTGATGATGATGTAACAGACAATCGTTATAAATTAGAAAATAGAAAAAGAAAAATCGCACAGGAGATTGATAACGCAACCAAAAATAAACGTCTTCAAAAAGTGAAAGAACATTATCATGAAACAAAATTGGAGTGTGAAAAATTGCTTAATGAAAATGGTAATGACTATGAAAGAAAAGTTTTTAATGATATTGTTGCGGCAGAGACAACATTCATGACAACAAACAGCCCGATTAAAATTCAGGAGAAATCAGATGAACTTTACAGTATCATTAGTAAAATTCGTTGGAGAATACCTGATTTTTTAAAGGATATTTTTAATTGGCTAAAAAGTGAACAACCAAAGATGAATGACCAAACACAGGCTAAAAGCCAAATTGACGCAGGAAAGTTTGCTATCGAAAGTCAAAATTGGGATAGACTGAGAGAAATAAATTACAGTTTACTTGATTTGTTACCACGCACTGCAAGAGAGCAAATTAATACTAAAATTGGTTTTGGACTTTGACAGAATATTAAAAATTAAATTTGTTTAACCCGGTGGATAAAATAATAAAGATAATCTTAGCAGTCTTATTTTTTGTTTGCCTGTTTGATATGCCTTATGGATATTTTCAATTGGTTCGATTTGTTGCATTGATTGGCTTCGCAATACTTGCATACAATTCAAATGAACAAGGACATAAAACAGAAGTTATTATTTATGCTTGTTTAGCAATTTTGTTTCAACCATTAATTAAAATTGCATTGGGTAGACAATTGTGGAATATTATTGATGTAATCGTTGGTATAGGATTAATCGTTTCCATTTTTATTCGACCATCTAATAACCCACGCTAAAGCAATCACATTTTTAGCCTCCGTGAGTGTTCCATTTTTTTGAAGAAGCACAGTAAACCAACTTATATTTGGTATTTTTATTTTGTAATAAAATACCTTCATCATCGCGGGCATTTAGCTGATTTAAAATAAACCCTGGTTGTATTTACGCTAATAATGTAAAGCGGCGTTTGTATTGATAAATGATTTAAATGTACTGAGATAGAAAAATTGTTTGGTAAAATTTGGTAGTGTGTTTTTAGGGTGAATACAAACTTTGAAGGGACACATAAAACTTATAGACACTTAACTAAAAAAACAAAATGAATTTAAAAGTTGCTTCACTAATTGCTTTTGGTGTTGCTCTAATTGGAGTGTTCTTCCTTATTGACAAAAATTATATATTTTCCAAGAACCCAATTTCAATAATCATTCAAATTTGCGCTGTTGCACTTATGATTTGGGCAAGACTTACTTTTGGAGTCCGTAGTTTTAATGCGTCAGCAAATGCTACTACAGGAAAGCTGATAACAAATGGACCCTATCATTTTCTCAGGCACCCAATTTATGCGGCATTAATATATTTTTTTATTGCCAGTATAATTTCTTTCCCCTTTTATGAGACAATTGCCGCTGTTGGTTTAATTATAGCAGGCCTTTTTGTGAGAATGATATTGGAGGAAAAATCTTTATTGGTTGCATACGGCGATTATGCAGAATATTCAAAAAAAACTAAAAGAATAATTCCTTTTGTTTTTTAAATATTTTGAATGACAAAAATATTTTTGAGTTTCAAGATAACCCCAACCCGTAAAGTTATACAGCTAAGGCAAGAAGCGCCGGCATATCTGTGCCGTGGATAATTACAGTAAACGAACTTTTATTTGGTATTTTTATTTTATAAATATTGTTAGTGATTGCCCTGCCGCCGTCAGAGGGGGGATTTCATACTCTAAAAATTTACACAATGATTGATGCCGGTTGCTTAATTCCCATTTCACTTTTACTACTTCGAATAATTGTAGCTATTGTATTTTTTTCGAGCGGAAAGAGCCATGCTGCCCATCCTGTGGAAAGGGGAAAGAGTGTGGGCCTATCCCCGGCGGTTACTCGTTTTTTGGGTATTGCCGAAGTGCTTGCTGCTATCTCCATCGCTTTAGGTATTTTTCCACAGATAGGCGCAGCCATTGTGATCATTACCATGTTAGGCTCTATTCAGAAAAAAATATTTGTATGGAAAACCGGCTTTTACGAGGATAAAGGTTATGGCTGGCATTACGACCTCTTTTTTCTGATTGCGGCATTGGTCATATTTGCCACTAACGGAGGAAATTATATTATTTTTTAAAGCAGGGTTAATTTTTTAGAATCAGTAACCGGAATTGCAAGAGACATATTGCTCCCGTTATCCGTACCAGCTAAAACTAACCCCAACAAAAAAAGTATTGCAAAAGCCGGTATCTTTTGGGGAAATAACCGGGGGACGTCATTATACCATTTCAGCTATTACCCAATAAATAATTATTGCAAGGGAAATTAGTGTTTTGATATTGCAAATGGTAAAGAAAGATTTTCGATGTTTATCATTTCTTCTGCTACTGCAACTATAATTTGAACAAGCCATGATTTTAATATTTAACGGGTAAACAGAATAATTGCAAAACGCCTCCTCTTAAATCAATTCATTAAGCAGGCTTAGAAATTCGGATTGAATTGTTTGCGTTTTATCTTTTGCGTACCAACTATGAAGTTCTTTTTCAAATTCTTCCCAGCTTTTGTCTCCAGGATTCCTTTTCCATTTTCTTAGCAATTCCTGCGCAGGCAACGGCCTGGGGCCCCATACAAAAGTCTCTTTATTCATCGTTTCATTTACCGCGATCAGTTTAGGTATCGCCCGGGCGCCATTGGTCAGGTATTTATCCATCAATTCCGGGTTTTCATCCCTGAGAAGGATATAGAGTTTAATCTTTTCCGGATTTAATTTTGCGATCTCCGCAATCACAGGAAGATTCTGGGCGCTATCCCCGCACCATGCCTCGGTAAGAACCATCCAGGTATAATTATTTCGAATTTTTTCGGCAGCTATTTTCAGTTCCGCATTCAGTGAAATAGTTTTATGAATGCGTTGGGTCCTTGACCAATTCAATTTTGTAAATTCCACCAATGCCGGGGAATGATTGCCAGAACTTGTTGTTCCTTTTTTTATCCATTTTTCAAATTCTTTCAAATAGCTTTCATAGGTATAAAGCCCCAATTCTGTTAATAATGTTGAC
>Ga0307374_10013644_pt1 | contig 11201 bp, 13 predicted proteins | sample OX3MG_FD_202532 | JGI IMG/M metagenome (GOLD analysis project Ga0307374, IMG submission 202532) | Soil microbial communities from Risofladan, Vaasa, Finland - OX-3 | ecosystem: Environmental > Terrestrial > Soil > Coastal area > Acid sulfate soil | place: Finland: Risofladan, Vaasa | collected... | reverse complement strand
GCCGTCGAGGACGACCGGGCGATCGTCGACGCGATCGACGAGCGGACGCTGCTCGTTCCGATCAGCCACGTGCTGTTCAAGAACGGCGAGATCCAGGACGTCGAGCCGATCATCCGGCGTGCGCACGAGGTCGGCGCGCACGTCGTGCTCGACGCGTATCAGTCCGCGGGTGTCGTTCCCTTCGACGTGACCGAGCTCGGCGTCGACTTCGCGACGGGCGGGAGCGTGAAGTGGCTGTGCGGCGGCCCCGGCGCCGGCTGGCTGTACGTCCGGCCCGACCTCGCCGAGCGGCTCGAGCCGACGTTCGTCGGCTGGCAGGGGCACGCCCGGCCGTTCGCCTTCGAGCCGGAGCTCGAGTACGCGGACGGCTCGGCGCGGTTCCTCACCGGTACGCCGAACGTGCCGGCCTTGTATGCGGCAACCGCCGGCTACGACGTCATCGAGGAGGTGGGCGTCGACCGGATTCGGGAGCGCTCGCTCGCTCTGACGTCGCTGCTCATCGAGTTGCTCGACGACGCGGGTCTCGAGATCGTCAGCCCGCGTGCGCCCGAGCGGCGCGGCGGCACCGTGACCGTTCGAACGCCCGACCACGCCGCCGTCCACCGCGAGCTCGGAGAGCGCGGGATCATCTGCGACTTTCGGCCGGACGCGGGCGTACGCCTCGGCCCGCACTTCTACAACACCGAGGACGAGCTCCGGCAGACGGTGGCGGAGCTGGCCGACATCGTCGAGAGCGGCGCCTACGCCCGCCACGCCGGAGCGGCCGCGCGCTTCTAAAGAAAGTTTCTCGCCCGTCCGATGCTCTATCCACAGGATGGGTCGGTCTTTTGGGGTCTTGTTCGCTGTGGCGGTGGCTACGCTCGCGCTTTCGAGCGTCGCGTCCGCGGCACAGCTCATCGATCGCGACGCGGTCGGCCTTCGGCTGTCGGTGAACGCCAAGGGCGAGGCGCTCCTCACCTACCGGAAGGGCGGCCTCCTCAAGCATGTGCTCGTGTGGGGCGCGATCAACGCGCTGCCGCCGACGGCCGGCGCCCAGCAGGTGAAGTTCCACGTCGACTATGCGGGCGGCTGGGGTAAGTACCGCACGCTGTACTGGCAGCACTTCAAGAACGTCTGCGGGCCGTACGACGGGCCGGTGCTCCCGAACGTCATCGCGGAATGCACGGCGCCGGACGGGACATACTGGGCGGCGCAGCAGTGGCCGCAGCCGCTTCCTGACCTCGGCTTCACGCCGTGGCTCTCGACGCAGAGCCAGCAATGGCTGGAGGTTTCCCATTGGAGTGGGCCGGTGGCACAGCTCGAGACCGGGATGCACTGGGTGTACGACGGGCGGTTCCAGAGCATCTTCGGCCGTTACACCTACAACGGTCAGCCGGTGTACGGCTTCGGGACGACGCGGATCGGCGCGCCGACCGACGGCTTCGGCCGGCTCGTCTACCTCGACACGTACAACTCGGTGTACGGGCCCGGCTGGCGCCGCGAGAACTCGTTCGTCGCGCATAACCCGAGTGGTGTCTTCTGTTACGGCTTCTATCCGTTCGATCCGACGAAGGGCGGGTATCAGTATCCGCCCGGCCAGACCGGCAAGCGCGGGCCCGGCATCGGTGAGCAGTACCGATTGTTCGCGGAAGGCCCCGGCGTGACGCCGGATGTCGCAACCATCGTGCAGCCCCTCCATCCGTTCGACGGACGGAGTCTGGCGGACGTCCAGCAGGAGCAGCAGGCCGCCTCGCTCATCACGTCCTGGGGCGACAAGAGCTGCCGGACTAGCTGAGCAGTTCCAACAGTTGCTGCGCGAAGGCCGGCGCGGTCGGCACGTCCTCGTGCCGGAAGTAGACGTACACGGGCTCGGACGCGGCGCGAATGCGCGCTGCGAACGCCTCGTCCGGCGGCTCGCGCCTGCGGAGGTAGCGGAACGGCGCCGGATGGTCGAGGTCGTTCACCCGTACGGCGCCTCGTTCCGCGAGCCGCTCCTCGATGCCGTCCCACGACGGATGCTCCAGGTCGAATGCGATCCGGAGTCCGGTCCCGAGCGAACCGAGGATGAGCTCGATCGCGCCTTCGTCGCGCACGCTCTTCAACGAGACGCGTACAGGCCCGAGCCGCTCGCCGAGTGCGCGTGCCCCGGAGTCGAAGGCCTCGAGGCCGCCGGTCCGGTGGCCGGGCAGCTTCGGCGCGAACTCGAAGCCGTCCGGCGCCTGCTCCGCCCAGCGGCGGAACTGCTCCACGCCCGGCATGCGATAGCCGGTCGTGTTCAGCTCGACCGTCCGGAAGCGCTCCGCGTAGAAGCCGAGGAACGCCTTCGGGTCGAGCCCGGCCGGATAGAAGCCGGGCCGCCAGGTCGGATACGACCAGCCGGACGTTCCGACCGAGACCCGCGCTAGCGTTCGCGCTCCCGTGGCCACCGTGGAAAGCCTGCCACTCCCGGTCGAAACCTTCACGGACGAGGAGCGTGAGCGCCTCGCCCCGCACTTCACCAACCTCGACCGCCCGGTCTTCGGGCTCGTGAACCTGCCCGAGACGGTGAAGGGCGCGCTCTTCGCGCGCTACTCGCGCTATCCCGGCACGCTGCGCCGCCTCTTCCTCGAGGAGTTCGCCGATTCGGTGCCGAAGGTTCCCGCAATCGAGGGCGTCGAGGGTAAGCGCGCCGCCGAGCTGTACGACCGCATCTTCCTCGGGTACGGCGACGACTCCGTCGCCCAGCTCGGCGGCGCGCACATCGCGTGCGAGTGGACGTCGAACCTACTGACGAAGATCCTCCAGCGGCCGCGGCTCGCCGCCTACCTCGAGCAGTCGACGCGGTACATCGCCTACGACGCACGCCTCGAGGGTTACGGGCTTCGCTATCACCGCGACCCGCGCTTCGGTCCCGCGTACGAGCGAGCTCTCGACGATCTGTTCGAGACGTACGCACGGCTGCTCGAGTCGACGACGGAATGGGCGGCGGAGCGCTACCCGCGCGCGGACGACGAGTCACCCGCCGCGCACCGCCGCGCCGTGCGCGCGAAGGCGCTCGATCTCGTCCGCGGGCTGCTACCGGCCGCGTCGCTCTCGCACGTGGGCATGTACGCGAGCGGCCAGACGTACGAGCAACTCGTGCTGCACCTGCTCGCGCATCCGCTCGCGGAGGCGCGCGCCTACGGCGCGATGCTGCTCGAGGAGCTTCAGCTGATCATCCCGAGCTTCGTCGTGCGCATCCCGCGCGAGGACCGGGGCGGACGCTGGATCGAGTACCTGCGCGACCGCCGCGACTCGGCGGATTCGCTCGCCCTCCGGCTCGGGCTCGCCGGCGGCGACACCGAGGTCGGCCCGTCCGTGCGTCTCCTGCGCACGCACGGGACCGAGGAGGAGCTGCTCGCGGCGCTTCTGTCCGAGTCGGCGACGGTCTCGGAGGAGGAGGTGCTCCGCACCGTTGCTGAACTCGGCTCCACGGAGCGTGCGGCGCTCGTCCGCGAGCTCGTCGGCGAGCGGGAGAATCGTCGCCACCGTCCCGGCCGCGGATTCGAGACGCTCCGCTACCGGTTCGAGATCGTCTCCGACTACGGCGCGTTCCGCGATCTTCAGCGCCATCGCCTCCTGACATGCCAGTGGCAGCGGCTCTCGCCCGCGCTCGGCGCCGACGTCCCGCACGAGCTCGTCGCCGCGGGTCTCGGCGGCGAGTTCGAGCGTGCGCTGGACGTGTCGCGCCGCGAGTACGAACGCCTGCGCGACGCCGGCCTCGCGGAGGAGGCGCCGTACGCGCTCTGCCTTGCGTTCCGCATCCGGTACGTGCTCGAGCTCGACGCGCGCGAGGCACTGCACCTGATCGAGTTGCGTTCCGGCCGCGAGGGCCATCCGTCGTATCGCGCGGTTGCCCACGAGATGCGTCGCGCCATCGCCGAGGTGCATCCGAACGTCGCCGCTGCAATGACGTTCGCGGACGACTCGACCGAGGAGCGCCTCGAGCGCATCCTCTCCGAGATCCGGAACGAAGGCCGCTAGATCGGTCGGAGCACGACGACGCCGGGCTCGCTGCTCGTCGGCGTCTGGCGCGTCACGATCCAGGTGTCGCCATGGTGCAGGTGATAGGGCGCGTTCAGTTGCACCGTCGTGGCTTGATTCACGGCCACCTGGAAGGTGCCGCAGGGCGCGAACGGCTTGCCGTTGCGCACGAGGAAGACCTCGTAGTACGAGCTGTTGGACAGCTTCGGCAGGCCGGTGACGCTGAGGTGCATCGGCCAGTTGCCGCCCGCGTCCACGGGCTCGACCTGCAGTGACGCGAGCGCGTGCGGCGCCGCCGGCGTTCCGGTGAGCTTCAGCACCTCCGCGTTCGCCGTGCTGCCGCCGTTACCGGCGATGTAGCCGCCGAGGAAGGCGAGCGCGACGATCGCGACCGCCGCGGCGAGCAGCAGGACGTGTCGGCGCACACGTGGAGGCCGCCGGCCGAGCGTCATGCCGAGCGTCGGCCCGGACTCGAGCCCCGGTGAAAGCTCCGGGGGTGGGCCGGCCTGGATGAGCAGCGAGTGCACGCGGGCGAGGCGCGCGCGCTCCGCGGCTTCCACGTCCGCCCCGACGATCTCTTCGAACTCGGGCGGTGTCATGCCAGTTCTCCCTCCAGGACGTCCGCGAGGTGCGCGAGTGCGCTCCGTGTGCGGGTCTTCACCGTTCCGAGCGGAATGTCGAGAAAGCTCGCCACCTCGCTCTGTGACAGACCGCTCCAGTAGGCGAGCTCGACGACCTCCCGTTCTCTGTCCGACAGCGTCTCGAGCGCGCGGTGCACGCGCCACGAGATGAACGAGGTCTCGGCCCGCTCGGCAGGCCCCGGCTCGTCCGAGGTCATGTCGGGAACCTCGACCGGCATCTCGGCGCGCGAGCGCAGGCGGTCGACGATCGCGTTGCGCGCGATCGCGTACAGCCACGGGGCGGCCGGCCCTCGCTCGGGTCTGTAGCTCCCGGCAGAGCGCCAGACGGCGGCGAACATCTCCTGCACCGCGTCTTCTGCCCGCTCGCGGTCGCGGAGTCGCTGGAGCGCGAGGCCGAAGATCGACCGGATGTACCGGTGGTAGATGACCTCGAAGGCCTCCCGGTCGCGGGCGGCGATCCGGACGACCAGCTCCGAGTCGGATGCCTGCTCCGGGGGAACCGGCCCCGCCTCGGCCCGGCTGGGAACGGCCCGGAGGTGGGCGGGTGTTTCGAGTGCGATTTCCATTCCTCTCCGACTTCTACGCATGGCGTCCCGGTTCGGATTCTCGCATGAGGGCGAAGAAAGGCTGCTGTACGGAAACTGTGAAACCGGCGTCTTCCGTGCATGGGGCTTCGAGGGCGGGGGAGGACACCCTCAAGCCAAGCAAGGAGGTGCTGGCATGAAACGCCTGTTCATAGTCCCGATTGCGGTTCTCGCGGCCGTCCTGGTCGCCGTTGCCGCCGGGGCGAGCACACAGACGGTCCAGGTCACGAAAAACGGCTTCACGCCGCAGAACGCGACCGTGAATGTCGGTGACACCGTGACTTGGCACAACGCCGACACGGCCAATCACCAGATCGTCGCCGACGACGGCAGCTTCGCGTCGCCGGTGCTGCAGGGCGATCAGTCGTACTCGCACACGTTCAACAGTGCGGGCAAGGTGAAGTACCACGACTCGTTCGCCAAGACGCACACGGGCACGATTACGGTGAACGGCCCCGCGCCTGCGATCACGCTGAACTCCTCGACGTCCACCGTCGTCTACGGCAGCGGCGCGACGTTGACGGGCAGCGTGTCGGCTGCTCTCCCGAACGAGCCTGTCACTCTGACCGCGCAGGCGTTCGGCAAGAGCACGCAGTCGGTCGACCAGGTGACGACGACGACGAAGGGGAACTACACGTTCAACGTCTCGCCGACGATCCAGACGGCGTACCAGTCGCACTGGCGGACCGCTGACAGCCAGACCACCACGATCAACGTGTCGCCGCGCATCGGCTTCGGCCGGAGCGGTCGCATCTTCATCGCGAAGGCGACGTCCGATCTGACGTACTCGGGCCACTTCGTCTGGGTCCAGCGGCATTTCGGTTACGGCTGGAAGAGCATCAAGCGCGTGTTCCTCGGTTCGACCTCGCGCGCGACGTTCACGATGAAGCTCCCGCACGGCAACACGATGCTTCGGCTCGTGATGCCGTCCGGTCAGGTTGGCGCTGGTTATGTCGCCGGTCTCAGCCGGACGGTCATCGTCCATCGGTAACGCTCGCAAGGGACTCCGGGGACCGGCCCACTTTGGACAGGGCCGGTCCCCGGCGAACCTCGATGTGCGCGCGGCTAGCGGCCGCGCGCCTCACCGAACCGCTTGTCCACCTCGGCCCAGTTGACGACGTTCCACCAGGCCTCGAGGTAGGCGGGACGCTTGTTCTGATACTTGAGGTAGTAGGCGTGCTCCCACACGTCGATGCCGAGCAGCGGCACGTGGCTCTGCATGATCGGCGAGTCCTGGTTCGGCGTCGAGTAGACGGCGAGGCCGGTGCCGTCCCAGACGAGCCACGTCCAGCCGCTGCCGAAGCGCTTGACGCCGCCGTCGGTGATCGCCGACTTGAGCGCGTCGAACGACTCGAACGTGTCGTCGATCGCGGCGCCGATGTCGCCGCTCGGGGCGCCACCGCCGTCCGGCGACATGATCGTCCAGAACAGGGAGTGGTTCGCGTGCCCGCCGGCGTTGTTGCGCACGGCCGCCCGCTTCTCCTCCGGGATGATCTCGATCTCGGTCAGCACCTGGACGACGTTCTTGTCCGCCCACTCGGTGCCGGCAAGAGCGGCGTTCGCGTTGTCGACGTAGGCCTTGTGATGCAGGTCGTGATGGATCCGCATCGTCTCGGCGTCGATGTGCGGCTCGAGCGCGTCGTATGCGTAAGGCAGATCGGGAAGTTCGAATGCCATTCCAGGGGCTCCTTTCAACCGTCTTGTCTTCTCCTCGCGGAGGATATGCTCCACCGCCATGGCCACGCTCGCGTTCAAGTTCGAGGAGATCGCCCCGCGCCCGCTGCGCCCCGAGCTCCACGAGCTGGAGGGAATCTCGCGCGCGGCGGTCGAGGCGCACTACAAGCTCTACGTCGGGTACGTGAACAAGCGGAACGAGATCCTCGGGAAGCTCGCGGAGGCTGACCCGGCGGCCGCGAACCAGGTGTACTCCGATCTGCGCTCGCTCAAGGTCGACCTGACCTTCGCCATCGGCGGCATCAAGAACCACGAGGTCTACTTCGCGCACCTCGGCGGCGGGGGTGGCGATCCCACGGGCGCCTTCGCGGCGCTCGTCAAGCGCGACTTTGGCTCGGTCGAGGCCTGGCGCACCGATCTGCGCGCCACCGGCATGGCGGCGCGGGGCTGGGCCTGGACGGCCTACGACTGGGACGAGGGCCGGCTCTTCAACTACGTCGGCGACGCGCAGAACACGTTCCCGGTGTGGAACGCGACGCCGCTCGTCGCGCTCGACGTGTACGAGCACGCGTACTTCCTGGACTACCAGACCGATCGCGCGTCCTACATCGACGCGTTCTTCGACAACCTGGACTGGGATGTCGTGAACGGCTGGGTCGCGCAGTTCGGCATCCCCGGCTGAGTCGTGCTCACCGTCGGCCTCGCTGTGGCCGGGTACGTCGTCGGCTCCATGCCCTGGGGCTACTGGCTCGTCCGCATGTTTCGCGGCGAGGACATTCGCACGCAGGGAAGCGGGAACATCGGCGCGAGCAACGTCTGGCGCGTGTACGGCCGCCGTCTCGGCATCCCGGCCGTGCTGCTCGATGCCGCAAAAGGCTTCGCGCCGGCATTCGTCGCGGTCGAGCTCGCCGGGCACGGGGCAGGCGTCCTCGCCGGCGCCGCCGCAATGCTCGGCCACTGGCGCCCGCTCTTCCTCGGCTTCCGCCGCGGCGGGAAGATGGTCGCGACCGCAGGCGGCGCGTTTCTCGGCGTCGCGCCGCTCGTGGGCGGAGCGAGCGCGGGTGTGTGGCTGCTCGTGTTCGCCCTGACCCGCTACGCCTCGGTCGCGTCGATGGTCGCGGCCGTCTCGCTCATCTTCTGGGCGTGGCTGTTCGGCTACCCATGGCCGGTGATCGCGTTCGCGTGCTTTGCAGCGGCCGGCGTCGTCTTCCTGCACAAGGCGAACATCCGCCGCCTCGTCCGCGGCGAGGAGAGCCGGTTCAGGCGGCCCGCAGCCAGTCCCTGAGCTCGGTGTGACGGAGCGGGCCGTGCCCGCCGCCGTCGAGCTCGGCGCGCAACTCGCCGATCGTCCCGTAGCGCTCCGCAACGACCTCGTGCGCGTGGATGGTCTCGAAGTTGAGCTGGCGCGAGAGCACGAAGTCGGCGCCGTCGAGACCGGGCAGCTCGTCGAGCACGCTTTTCAGCGCAACGCGCACGGAGTCCTCGACGAAGCGCGGCTGCAGGTGCGCGTGCTCGACGACGAAGAGCTCGTCCGGCCGCTTGAGCAACTCATAGATCGGTGAGCTCATCGACGCCTCGACGAGCTCCACCAGCCGCTCGGCGTTCACCCGCGAGGACGAGCCGATGTACAGCGTGCCGAGCCCGCGCTGGTTGTGCGTCGCGAGCGGCACGAGCTCGAGGATGCGCTCGACGTCGCCGGCGTCGAAGCCGGCGTCGAGCAGGCGCTCGGAGGCGTGGCCGCGCACGAGCCCCTGCGCGCACGGGCATGCGTTGATGCCGACCGCCTCGACACCGACGACACGCCGGACGCCCTCGCGCGACGCGGCAGCGATGCCGATCAGCGAGACCATCTCCTGCGTCGAGAGTGCCGTGACCGGCGTGCGGCGCTCGTACGGGTAGCGGGCCTGGATCCGCACCTCGGCGAGGAGCGCGCCCTGCCGCTGGACGATCCTGCGCGCGACGTGCTCGGCGAGATCTTCGACGAGGAATGCCTCGTCCTCGACGACACCCTCGATCGCCTCCTCGAACAGCTCGGGGAAGCGCGACATGTGCACGCCCTTCTGCGACGGATCGAGGTCGACGGTACAGTCGATCGTCGCTGCGATCAGCTTCTCGCGGCGGCCGCGCCCGATGCGCACGGCCTTCTGCACGCCGGTGACGCCGGCCCGCGACAGACCGATCGCGACGTCCGGAACGGATGCCTGCAGGTCCTCGAGCTTCGCCATACCGCTAGGTTAGTGCCCGCGTGCAGAACGACACGTCTTTCGCCCGGCTTGTTTCGCTCGCGTGCCACGACGTCCGTACGCCGCTCGCCACCGTGCACGGCTTCACGACGACGCTGGCGCGCACGACCGAGCTCGCTCCGCCGGGCGACCGCTACGTCGAGATGATCGAGGCCGCGTCCCGCCAGATCGCCGAGCTGCTGGACGAGCTCTCGCTCGCGGCGCGCATCGAGAGCGGCCGCTACGAGCCGATGCTCCGCGAGACGGACACGCTTCTGTTCGCCCAGGCCGCCGCCGAGCGGCTTGGAGCCGACCGCGTCCACGTCTCCGGCGAAGGGGCGACGGTGGAGACCGACATCGAGGCGGTCGACCGCGGCGTGTCCGCGCTCGTCCAGGCGACGCTTCGGCACGGCGGGCTCGACGACGTCGCCGTCGTCGTGCGCGGGAAGGAGATCGACGTCGCCGGGGTCACGGACTCGTCCGCGCCGGTCGTGCTCGGCCAGGATCTGCGCGACCTCGGCGCGGCGGTGGCGGTTCGCGTGGTCGAGCGGCTCGGCGGTACGGTCTCGGTCAGCGACTCGACGCTGACGATACGGCTGCCGTAACCGGCGCGGCCAGCTCGTGACACGAGCGGCAGCGCGCCTCGTACGAGTCGAGCGCGCCGACGACGATCGTCTCGCCGTCGGCCGGCGCGGGAAGTCCGTCGACGAGTCGCTGCGTCATCGTCGCCGGCCCGCCGCAGCGATGGCAGACGGCCTGCAGCTTGTCGACGAGCTCGGCCCGGCAAAGGAGCTCGGGCAGCGCGCCGAACGGCAGGCCGCGGAAGTCCTGGTCGAGGCCGGCGGCGACGACGCGCGTGCCACGGTCGATCAGCCGCTCGATCACGTCGACGACCTCGGGCGCGAAGAACTGCACCTCGTCGATCCCGACTGCGTCGTAGCCGTCGGCGAGACCGACGATCTCCTCGGGGCGCGACACCGCGACGGCGCGCATCTTCGCGCCGGAGTGGCTGACGACGTGGCCGATGTCGTAGCGGTCGTCGATGCGCGGTTTCGCGATCAGCGCGCGCTGGCCGGCGATCTCCGCACGGCGGAGGCGTCGGATGAGCTCTTCGCTCTTGCCGCTGAACATCGGGCCGCAGACGACCTCGAGCCAGCCGCCGCGCTCGGGAAGCAACCTGATCATCCGGATGACCCTAGTGAGTGGGTTGGACGGACTCGAAGGCCCAGCGTGCAAGGAGGCGAAGGCTGACGATCCCGAGAGCGCGGCCGTCCTTCACCACCGGCAGGTGCCGGAAGTTGTTCTCGAACATGATCTTGGCCGCCTCTTCGATCGTCAGCTCGGGGCCGATCGTCACCGGGTTCGGGGTCATCCACTGGCGGACACGAGCCTCGGCGGCGCGGGCCCGCGAGGCGACTGCACGCAGCAGGTCGCGCTCGGTGACGATGCCGACGATCCGCACCATGTCCTCGACAACGACGACGGCGCCGACGTTCGCCGCGTTCATCTTCTCCGCCGCCTCGCCGATCGTGTCCGACGGCTCCACGGTCAGCACGTCCTTCACCATGAGATCGGCGACCGTGGCCATGGGGCATTATCGCAGGAGCCGCGAAAGGCGCCTGTCTTTGAGGACTCGACCGCCGGTCTGGCAGCGCGGGCAGTAGTAGATCGTGTGCTCCTCGAAGTCGACGCGCGCGATCGGCGTCTCGCACACGTGGCAGGGCTGACCGAGCCGGTTGTGGACCCGGTACGTCCGCTCGTCGCTGGCCCCTTGCTCGCGGAGCGCGAGCCCGCGGGCGAGCTCCTCGTCGATCGCGGCGGCGAGCCGTCCGATCTCTTCGTCGTCGAGGTCGGTCGACAACGCGTAAGGGGAGAGCTTCGCCGTGTGCAGGATCTCGTTCGACCATGCGCGGCCGATCCCGGCGAGCGCGCGCTGGTCACGCAGGAGCGGGTGTAGCCGGTGCGACTCGCGGCGGAGGATCTCGGTCAGCGCCGGCGCCCCGATGCCGAGTGCGTCGGGGCCGAGGTGGGAGACCTCGGCCTCTGCGGCTTCCGGCGTGAGCAGCCAGACGCCCGCGCGCTTGCGCCGCGCGTTCTCC
>Ga0307374_10013643_pt1 | contig 11202 bp, 7 predicted proteins | sample OX3MG_FD_202532 | JGI IMG/M metagenome (GOLD analysis project Ga0307374, IMG submission 202532) | Soil microbial communities from Risofladan, Vaasa, Finland - OX-3 | ecosystem: Environmental > Terrestrial > Soil > Coastal area > Acid sulfate soil | place: Finland: Risofladan, Vaasa | collected... | reverse complement strand
GTAAGAGGGCTGGCCAATGCTTGCGCAATATCTGGACGCCACCAAAACACCAACGGAACCGTTGCCGCTTGAGAGCGTCAAAATCCAGCGGCATCAGCCCCTTGCCATAGGTGTGATTGACAAAGCGACCATGATAGCCGCGCATGAGGAGCCGTAAACTGGCCTCAGCGTCTTCAGTAATGCACCATTCGTCCCAGCCACCAATCTCACGGAGCGCGTTGGCGCGGATCAGCCCCATCGTGCCACCGAAAATGATCGCGTTGCGCTCGTTACGACTTGGCATGCTGAGATCGAAGAAATAGCGGTAGGCGTGGTAACAGGCGCGCTGATAGAATGTGCTCTCCGGGCGATAATCGCGGTAATCCTGCGGCGTCTGGACAAACGCTACTTGCGGATCGTCAAAATACCCTACCAGATCACGCAGATAGCTCGCCTGTACATGGTAATCAGCGTCCACCACCCCAATGATGTCCACATTCAGTGGCGTGAGCGCCAGCGCATAGTTCAGGGCGCCAGACTTGAATCCAGGCCACTGCTCCAGATGGAGGAACGTGAAGCCTAGCCGGTCGCAAGCCGCCGCCAGCGGGCGCCACAACGTGGGGTCTTGCGTGTTGTTGTCCACCACAAAGACCTGGTAGGCGTCCTTGGGATAATCAAGCCGGGCAAGTGATTGTAAGGTTTGGATGACCACCTCGGATGGTTCATCATGACACGGGACATGCAATGCAACGCGGGGAAATGAATGAGTGTCCTGCCAGTCGCTAGCGCTGCTTCTGCGTCTCTCAACTTGCGCAGAAGCAGCATCAAAACGTGACCGCCGGACAGCCTCTCCGCGCGCCGCCTGGGCAGCCTGGATTTGGCGTTTTTGGCGACCGCCGATGCGTGGTGGTCGCGCTTCGCTAAAGCGCCAGCGCCGTCGACAGATGACATCCAACAGCTCATAGGTAAACGAGAGGGCCAGCCCGATTCCCGCCAATTGGAGAGCCAACAGGACACACCCCAACACCAGAGTAATGAGTCCTACCGGCGTGAGAAAGGTGAGCGCGAGCGCAACTAGCGCATAGAGCAGGCTGGCGTCGAGCGCGAAGAGCCACGCCGCATGCCCGGCAGGGTTCCAGTCGGGATTGGCCCAGATCACGATCACGCCGCACGTAGTGGAGAGCGTGGTGAAGAGGACCAGATGTATCGCTGGTACCCCAATCTTGGCGGCCACCACAGCTCCCGCCACCTCGATCACCACGATCAACGCCAGCGACGCCGCTGCCGAAGGTCCCCCGAGGCGTCGTCCGAACAGAAACAACACCGTTGAGGAGAGAGCAAACCAGCAGAGAGCAACCTCCAGCGCCTGTATTACCATGCGCCATCCTCCAAGCGATCGGCGATTACAATATATACCGGGCGAGCAGTAGCGTCACCAGCGCGCCCAGGAGACATGCCACGAGACCTTCACCCAGCGCAGCCAGAACGCGGAAACGTTCTGAACTTGCCGACGCCGGAAGTGAAGCGGCCTCGCCTGACGTAGATTGCAGCCACCGCCGCACACGGAGTCGCAAACCCACCAAGTGAATCAGCGCCGCCAAGAGGACGATGACGCCGAGAAACACCCCGCCCACGCCTCCAAACACTGCCGCGAGCAAGGCGACATGTGACCAACGCATCAGACGCACGCCCCGTGGACGCTGGTCATGTGGGGGTGGGTACTGCTCGGCGCCGCGCCGTCGTTTAGCGACCGCGACATCAGCGTCCGCATCAAGCGGCTGCACGATATAGGTCTTCCCATCCTGTTCGACGTACCTGACTCTCAGTAGCCAATAGGGAACAGGATGCGCCTTGGCGACGTGCGGGGATTCGTTGTTTGGCCGCCATGCTTGCCGGGACTCCCGAACTTGGGTCGGGAATCGTCGTTCGTCGTTCATCTGAACCCACCACTCGTCTCGCTACAATACAGCGCAACCGCACGTAGCGCGGAAGCGACCTCTATCATACCATGACCCATCAGCCTTGAAAACAATTTGCGTGTCCTATCCACGCATTGGGGGATTGCGGAGACGTCACTGCCTACTCAGTACGTGTGTCGTCGGTCATGCGCCCCGCCGCCGACAACTCCCTCACGTATGCCCAGGAGTCCTGCTGGCGCCCGATAATTGTCCTATCGTCCTGTTGAAGACTTGCAGCAGGGCGCCGTCTGCGCCATAATAGCGCCAGATGAGGCGCCCACGAGTTCAAAGGGGGAACATGGTGAGCAAGGCGGACTTTCTCGAACGGATGCGGACCGCACGCGCAGGCCTGAACGACGCGATCAGCGGCCTGACCGAAGACCAGATGAGCCAGGATATTGTTGCGGGCGAGTGGTCGGTGAAAGACATCATGGCGCACCTGGCGGCGTGGCAGGGCGAGGTGGTCATAACGTTGGAGCGCGTCGGCCCCAACGACACTCAGGCGCTGATTGACGAGAGTGTGGACGAGTGGAACCGGCGCCGCGTGGATGAGCGCCGTCGGCTGCCGCTGGTAGATGTCATCCAGGAGTTCCAGGATACTCACGATCGGTTGCTGACGCTGTTCGCCGGTAGCTCAGAAGAACGCATCCCCCTTGGCCCGGCGGGTTGGGACGAGACCAGCAAGCTCTGGTGGCTGACCGAACACGACGGCGAACATACCGAGGCGGTGCGCGCCTATCGGCGACGACTGGCAGCACGCGACGCATAGCCGTTGGTACGATAGTCCACATTCGTCGATCAATGCTTGCCGAACGGTGGCCGGGTATGGTATATTATAGGGTAGGGCGGGGGAAGGAGCGGTGGTTACGCCGACATCACCCCGCCCAACGCTATGTCTACCACCTGTTTCGCGCCACTGCGCCAGCGCGGCATGCGTATGGCTCCCAGCGACGTGACCGGCTGAAAGTCTTCACCTATGGATATTAGTTGGCTGGGGCACTCCTGCTTCCGCCTGCGTGGCAAAGAAGCCACGCTCGTCACCGACCCACCCGGACCCACGACCGGCTACGCGCTGGGTCGCCTCACCGCCGACATCATCACCGTCAGCCATGACCACCCCGGGCATAACCATGTCAAGGGCATTGGTGGTGATCCCAAAGTGGTAGATGGCCCGGGCGAATACGAGATCAAGGGAACCCTGATCTCTGGCGTGCAGACGTATCATGATCACAACCGTGGCAAGACGTTGGGGCGCAACACCGCCTACCTCATCACGCTCGACGACGTGCATATCTGCCACCTCGGCGACCTCGGCGACAAGTTGGACGACCACGCGCAAGAGGTTCTGAACGGCTGCGATGTGCTGTTGATCCCGGTGGGCGGCGGCAACGCGCTCAACGCCGCGCAGGCGGCTAGCGTCATCGCGCAACTCGAACCGGCGATCATCATCCCGATGCACTACGCCACGCCAGCGTATAAGCTGACCGGCTCGCCGCTGGACCCGGTGGAGAAGTTTTGCAGCGAGATGGGCGTCACACCGCCCGAACCCGTCTCGAAGCTGACAGTGACGCCAAGTAGCCTGCCAGCCGAGACGCAAATAGTCATCCTGAATTATCGCGGGTAGCGACGACAGAAGGAGGGGCCAGAACCCACACACGGGGGACTGGCCCCTCCGCCGTTATTGTAGGTTGTTCGTATGTGCGACGTTTGTTTGTCTCTGTGAGTCCGCGTAGGCGGACGTGGTGGCCGTAGGCCTTCAGGCGCGGTTTCAACCGCCAGCCGGTTCAAGAGGGGAAAGAGCATGCCGAAGTTTCTGTTTATGACCGGGGGCGTCGTCTCATCGGTGGGCAAGGGCATCACCGTCGCCAGCATCGGGCGCCTGCTCAAGAGTCGGGGGCTGACCGTCGCCATCATGAAGCTCGATCCCTACATCAACGTTGACCCCGGCACCATGTCGCCGTTCCAGCACGGCGAGGTCTTTGTGACGGACGACGGCGCCGAGACTGACCTCGACCTGGGACATTACGAGCGGTTCACCGACGAGGCGGCCAGCCACGCCAGCAACGTCACCACTGGCCAGGTCTACAACGCCGTGATCAGCAAGGAGCGGCGCGGCGGCTACCTGGGTGGCACCATCCAGGTCATCCCGCATATCACTAACGAGATCAAGAGCCGCGTCAAGGCGCTGGCGCAGCAGACCAGCGCCGACGTGGTGATCGTGGAGGTCGGCGGCACGGTTGGCGATATCGAGGGCGAGCCGTTCCTCGAAGCGATCCGCCAGATGCGCAACGACGCCGGGAACAACAATGTCGCGTTTCTGCATGTGACGCTGCTGCCCTACATCGGCGCCACCAAAGAACTGAAGACCAAGCCCACCCAACACAGCGTCAAAGAACTGCTGCGCGCGGGCATCCAACCCGACGTGATCCTCTGCCGCTCGGACTACCCCGTCAGCGACGACCTGCGCGACAAGATTGCCCTCTTCTGCAACATCGAAAGCCGCGCGGTCGTGCCATTGGTGACGGCAGATTCCATCTACGAGGTGCCGCTGATGCTGGAGGCCGCCGGGCTAGGCGACTATTTGATCGAGAAGCTGGGGCTGAGCGACAGCGTCCATGCGCCCGAATTGGACGACTGGCGGCGGTTGGTGGCGCGCATCGGCGAGGCCAAGCCCACCGTGCATATCGCGCTGGTCGGCAAGTACATTGACCTACACGACGCCTATCTCTCGGTCGCAGAGGCGCTCTCGCATGCGGGGTGGTCGCTGGGGGTGAATGTCGAGATAGACTGGATCGACTCCGAGCAGTTGGAGACGCGCTGGGACGAGTTCGAGCCGCGACTGGCGGCGGCGGATGGCATCCTGGCTCCCGGCGGCTTCGGTTCGCGCGGCATCGAAGGCAAGATCAAAGCTGTGACCTATGCCCGCACCCACAAGGTTCCCTATCTGGGGCTGTGCTTGGGCTTGCAAGTCGCGGTGATCGAGTTCGCGCGCAATGTGCTGGGGCTACCGGGCGCCAATAGCTCGGAGTTCGACCCGGAGGCGCTGGACAAGGTGATTGACCTGATGCCCGATCAGCGCGACCTGACCGACAAGGGCGGCACGATGCGCCTGGGCCAGTGGGTCTGTTGCCTGACGTCGGGCAGCAAAGTGGCAGAGGCGTATGGCGAGCCGATCATCTTCGAGCGCCATCGCCATCGCTACGAGGTCAACAACGCCTATCGCCGCCGCATGGAGGAGAATGGCCTGCGGATCAGCGGGCGCTCGGCCAACAACAATCTGGTCGAGATCGTCGAACTGGAGGATCACCCCTGGTTCGTCGGCACGCAGTTCCATCCGGAGTTCAAGAGCCGCCCCACGCGCCCGCATCCGCTGTTCAAGGGCTTCGTCGCGGCGGCGATCCAGCAAGCCGGGCTGACGCCTGATGGCGAGGGCGCCGACGACGCCGAGCCGCGCGCCATCGGCCTGAAGCGCAACGGCCACCAGCCTGCCGCCAACGAGGCGCTGGGCGAGGCGCTGGCGCGAGGGTAGGGCAGACCTAACCCCCAGCCCCTTTCCACAACGTGTGGGAAGGGGCGTTGCGGGCGCTTATGGCGCCCACCGGGGCCCCACACATCCGCCACCAGCGCAATCACCAACCACCCATCCCTCCCTTCCCTCTCCCGCCGTGCGGGGGAGGGAAATGCTGGACGCCGCAGGCGTCGGCGAGGGAGGGGGCAGTCCCACCACAGAAAGCCAGCGACACTATGCTTGACACTGATACAAGCTGCCAATCTACCCCTGACGCCGCCGACACCCCCGACACCCCCGATGCGACATGCGACGCGCCCGACGCCGACCACCGGCGCCAGCGGCTGCTGCTGCTGGTGACGCCCAGCACGTATCGCGCGGCGGCGTTTGTCGAGGCGGCGCGGCGGCTGGATGTGGAGATTGTGCGCGGGCTGGACCTGCCCGCGTCACTGGCCGAGCAGTGGAATGTGCAACTGGCGGCGGACTTCACCAACGCGGACGCGGCGACGCAGGCCATCCTCGCCTACGTAGCGGCGCATCCGGTGGACGCCATCATCGCGGTGGACGATAGCGCGACGCTGATCGCGGCCCGCGCCGCCGCCACGCTGGGCCTGCCCCACAATCCACCCGAAGCGGCGGAGGCGGCGCGCGACAAGGGGCTGATGCGCGCATTGATGTCAGCCGCTGGGGTCCCCTGCCCGGTCTTCCGCCGCTTCCCGCTGGCGAGCGACCCCGCCGAGATCGCGCGGCAGGTGACGTATCCCTGCGTGGTGAAGCCGTTGCGGCTCTCCGGCAGCCGTGGCGTGATCCGCGCCGACGACGCCGACGAGTTCGTGGCGGCGTTCGTGCGGCTGAAGCGCCTCCTGCTGGGCGACGGCTACCCGCTGGCGACGACCGACATCCTGGTCGAAGATTTCATCCCCGGCGTCGAGGTCGCGCTCGAAGGGCTGCTGACCGATGGCGAACTGCATACGCTGGCGATCTTCGACAAGCCTGACCCGCTGGATGGCCCCTTCTTCGAGGAGACGATCTACACCACGCCCTCGCGCCTGAGCGACGAGACGCAGGCGGCGATCGCGGACTGCGTGGCCCGCGCCGCCGCGTCCATCGGCCTGCGCGACGGCCCCACCCACGCCGAGGTGCGCGTCAACGAGCGCGGCCCGTGGATGGTGGAGATCGCCGGGCGCAGCATCGGTGGGTTGTGCTCCACCATCCTGGAGTTCGGCGCGGGGATGCGGCTGGAAGAGATCATCCTGCGCAACGCGCTCCGCCTGCCGCTGCCCACGCTGGACCGCTCCGGCCCTGGCGCGGGCGTGATGATGATCCCCATCCCGAAGAGCGGCATGTTGCGGTCGGTGGCGGGTGTCGAGCAGGCGAGCGCCACGCCGAACGTGACGGGCGTCGAGATCACGATCAAGCCGCACACGCAGGTGACGGGGCTGCCAGAGGGCAACAGCTACCTCGGCTTCATCTTCGCTCGCGCCGACGACCCCGCGACCGCTGAGGCCGCCCTGCGCGCCGCCCACGCCCAGTTGCGGTTCGATATCCGCCCGGTGATTGCGCTGGTGGGGTGAGACGATGGCGCCGCCATGACCCTGCCTCGTAGGCAAGTTCAATGAAAGGACGACGCAAAGGCGATGGAAGCCATCCCCCCATCATCTGAGGAGCGTCAGGTGAGGCTGACCGTACTCGCTCGTGTGCGGAGTCGTTTGCGAAGCCCGTTTGTTCTCTTGCGCCTTGTTGGCGTCCTTATCATGATAGTGAACCTGATCGGCATCGCTGCTGGATTTCATCTCCCGCCACTGTTCAGAGGTTCGACGTCAACGATTGGCCACAAGGCATTTGTGTATACCGATCAAGCTGGTTCCTCATGCGCTGAATGTTACAATTACCATTCGGGCGATCAGGTGAATGTCGTATGGTCGGCTGAGGCGGCTGGCTCTACTGAATCGCCGTCGCCGATCCTGTTATCGTTTGCGCTCTATGGTCCATTCATATCCATTGATGAGCTTAGATCTGCTGTAGGCGCTATCGGCCATCAACCAACCACAAGGCCGCTCGTGCAAGCTGCCAGCGTTCGTACGACTAGTTGGACAAATACATCCTACACGTTTGAGTTGAGCATACCAAAACACGTCAAGCCAGGATTCTATGACCTGCTGTCTGCGGAGGTTGAAGGTTCAATACAAATATCACGAACCGATTCTGTGGGATCGTTAGCCTAGTAACGCCGCTCGTTTGAGTTGTGCGTACTATCCAGGTCAACCGCCCCTTACTCGCGGTTGCGCGGGGCGGGCGGCGCGCCGTTGTTGCGGCGGCCCAGGATGCTGGGCAGCGGCCAGAAGCGGCGCGCGGGCCGGGTTGGCTCGTCGGCCACGTCGGGCGGCGTGGGCGGTTGCACGGTGGAGCTATACAGCGGGCGCGTAGGGGCGCCCTCGGCGGGCAGCGGATGCGTGGGGTTGGCGGCGGGCGTCACCGTAATGGCAGGCAGCGGGCGCGTGACGCCGCTCTCCTCCATGCCGTTTGGCGCGCCGGGATACGCTGCGCCGGGGGCCAGCGGCGTGGTGGGCGTGGCGGCGACGACCAGCGGCGTGGTGGCGGCGGGCGCTGGGGCCACTGACATCCCCCCTGCGGCAGTCGGCGCGACGCCAGGAGTGGACGCGGCATACGCTGCCGGATATGCTGGCCCGGCTGGATAGACTGGTATGGCAGGCGCGCCGACGCCGGGTGAGCTGGCGGCGATATTGGGCAGTGGACGCGCGGGGATGATCTCGTCGGCGCCGCTGGCGACCGCGCTGAGGCGGTCCATCGCGGCGGCGGCCTCGGCGCGTTGCGTCTCCACGGCGGCCTGGCGGGCGGCGCCGATCGCGGTGAAGCGGTAGTTGTCCAGTTCGACAGCGAAGCCGGGGCCAGCCAGCGCGGCGCGGCGCGACATCCCCGCGCCTGGCGCCTGGATGCGCAGGCCCAGCCGCCGCAACGGCGCGCTCTCGCGTGGCAGCCAGAGGAACGACGCCAGCAGCCGCAGCTCGTCAATCGAATCGATGTGGCCCAGCGCGGCGGCGGAACCTGCGGCGATCAGCCGCTCGATCAGCCGCGCGCGCGCTGCCTCGTAGTCGCGGATGCGTGGGTCTTCGCCGGGGTCCCAATCGTCGGGGGTGACGAGCGCGCTGGGCGGCGGCGGCGGCGCGGGCCGGTGGCGCGGACGCAGCGACTTTTGCCAGATGTCGTCCTCCACCAGCGGCAGTGGTGAGCCGCCGCGCTGCTCCAGCCAGCGGTCCAGCCGCACCTGATCGTCGCTGGAGGGGACGCCCTGCACCCAGAGCGCGGCGTGCATCGCGCCCGAGGCGTTCCACAGATACTGGCGGGCGCGCTGGGTGGCCTCTTCGCTGCCCTCGGCGAGGTCGCGCGCGCGGCGCAGCAGCGACGCGATGGCCTGCGTCTGTTGCAGCCGCAGCGAGATCGCGGCGTGGATGCGCTCGGTCAGCTCGACCAGCGCCATCGTGATCACCCGTGCGCCCTCGCGCCAGGAGCCGGGGCCGCTCTCTGCCATGAAGCGCTCGAACAGCGTCAGCTCGCGCACGACATCCATCGCCACTGCGTCCAGCCGTTCGCGTAGCTCGTCGGGGGTCTCGCCCAGGCCGACGCTCCACTCCTCCTCGCGGCTGCGCAGCGTCTCTTGCAGGCGGATGACGTTCTCGCCCGCGTGGATGTCGTCGCGCATCAACTCCAGCCGGGCGCGTACTTGGGCCGCGCCTTCAGCGGCGACGCGGAAGAACTTCTCGTGCAGCACGCCGAGGCGGTCGGCGATGTCGGCCAGTTGTTCCGGGTGCGAGCCGTCCACCCGCAGCGACCGCAGTTCGCGGGCGAAGTCGCGCGACTCGGTGTTGATGCCGTGCAGCGCCTGCCGCAGCGATTGCCAGGCGGTATGGCAACGCAGGGGATCGGTGTCTTCGTAGTTCAGCTCTTCGAGCAGCGTATCCAGCGCAGCGACGGCCTGGGCGAAGTAGTTGGCGCTGAGGCTGATGTAGCGGCGACGCAGGGTGCGCTGCACGTCGTCCCAGTGCGGCAGGAAGACACGTAACGAGCGGGCCAGCGCGTAGTCGCGCTCCACTCGCCGCCGCAGGCCGTCGCGTTCGGCGCGGTCGGGCGCGAGGCCACCATCCACCGCCTGCCAACCCTCGAGCTGACGCAGTATCTCGACGATCTCGCCGCGTGTGTCGTCGGGCGCATTCTGCGCGCGGAAGCGCAGCACGGCGTCCAGATCGGCGGCGAGGTCATCCACCGAGACGCCAACGCGGCCCATCGACTCCTGGTCGCGCAGGGAGGCCAGCACAATGCTGCGCCGCTGCTGGCGGGCGCCGGTCTCTTCGCCGGGGAAGGCGCGCAGGAAGTCGGGCGGCCCGGCGATCAACGCCTCAGCCGCACGCGAAATCTCTGCGATGCGCTGCTCGTCTGGGATCACACACTGCCCCCGCTCTGTGCCGTCGCCGCATTGTGTCGCGTCTGCTCACGCCTCTCGCTCGCTGGAACATATGTCTGCTGGGAGAATGGGAGAGGATGGAGAGAACCACACCTAGTTGACAGTAGCATACCATACTGGCGCCTTGATCCCGCAGAAAGTCGCCGTTCGAGCGCCAAAAGGTACCACGGGTATCTATTAGCGACTCATGGTTTGCGCCATCAGAAGGCAGGAGTAAGCTCCGGATCAAAAGGCCACCCATTGACATCGCTCTCACGGCTACGTATAGTATCCGTAGAAGATATATCCGTAGCGGACATCTCCTTGTTTACGATGGCGCGATGAGAGGAGCAGGAGTTGACACATATCTATCTCATACGTCATGGGGCATATACCGACGTAGAGGATGGCAGATACCGGGACGACCCTGAGCTTTCATCAGCGGGGGTACGGCAAACCGAACTCCTGCAAGCTCGCCTGGCGCATACGGGCGAGATCAAGGCGGATGCGCTGCTTACCAGCCCGTTACGACGCGCCCAGGAGTCAGCGCACATTCTAGCGCCAGCTGTGGGCCAGCCGGTTGTGGTGGATGAAGACCTACGAGAGTGGCGTACCGATGACGGCAATCTCGTCCCGGGAGAATTTGAGGCGCGCTGGGAACAGACTCCTGCCGTCCAACGCCCCTTTTTCCGCTGGGCCAACGGATGCGAAACGTGGCTGGAATTCACGGTACGGATTCAACAGGCGCTCAACCGTCTGATTGAGGAGTACGACGGGAAGACGCTGGTTCTCGTCACGCATGGGGAGGTTATCCAGGCTTCGTTCATCTATTTCTTCGGCATGAACGCAACCAGCTTTCCAGGCGTTTCGCTCAAGAATACGTCCATGACGTGCTGGTTCAAACCTCCGCATATGGATATCTGGTTCTTGGAACGCTACAACGACCATCAGCATCTGTAGCGCAGGGGCAGCCAAAAATTGCGGTTGACAACCGACGTTGCGGCTGTGTATACTGAGTTACGTGGCGCGTCTTGCATTGGGCGCGCAACACTAGCCCTCGTGGCGGAATGGTATACGCGGCAGGTTGAGGGCCTGTGCTCGAAAGGGCGTGCTGGTTCGAGTCCAGTCGAGGGCATCCACACACGACAACGCGAGATGATGGCGCGCCGAACGCTACAATGGTTGGCGTTCGGCGCGCCGTTTACCCCCACCCCCGGCCCCTCCCCCGCTGCGGCGGGAGAGGGGAGTTGCGCGACGCCTGCGGCGTCGCGCGAAGAAAAACGCGCTGCCGCAGGTAG
>Ga0307374_10013640_pt1 | contig 11207 bp, 10 predicted proteins | sample OX3MG_FD_202532 | JGI IMG/M metagenome (GOLD analysis project Ga0307374, IMG submission 202532) | Soil microbial communities from Risofladan, Vaasa, Finland - OX-3 | ecosystem: Environmental > Terrestrial > Soil > Coastal area > Acid sulfate soil | place: Finland: Risofladan, Vaasa | collected... | reverse complement strand
AACTTCTATTCTATCCATTGAACTACGGGACCAAGTGAAAGTATTACTTGGGCAGGGTGCAAATGTAAATTGAAAGGGAGTAATTGTCAAATCCATTGTCAGGTATAGATCTTTTCAACCAGTTTATTATACTTCTCCATGATTACTTTCCTTTTTAGTTTTAGAGTAGGGGTCAGTTCACCACCTTGAATGGTCCATTCATGAGGTAATAATTCAAATTTCTTAATCTGTTCAGCATGGTTAAAAAAAGAATTGTATTTATTTATCGTTGAATGAATCAAATCAATCACTTCTGACGAATGTATATAAGACTCATTTGTGCTGTAATGGAGGTTTCTCTTTGCTGCCCATTCCTTTAAATTTTGAAAAGAAGGTATGATCAAAGCAGCCGGAAATTTTCTGTTTGCCCCAAGAACCATGATTTGTTCAATATAGGGAGACTCCTTCATCTTATTTTCTATGGGTTGCGGAGCCACATATTTCCCGCCTGATGTTTTAAATATTTCTTTTTTCCGGTCAGTAATCTTGAGGAATTTACCATCTACAATTTCACCGATATCACCTGTATGAAACCAGCCATCCTTAATAGCTTCACCGGTCAAATCAGGTCTCCGGTAATATCCCAGCATAATATTTGGCCCTTTACAAATTATTTCCCCATCTTCAGCAATTTTCACGTCAACATTTTCAAGGATAGGTCCCACAGTACCCAGTTTCCTATTATTTTTATTGAGTTGATTAACAGAAATTACCGGGGAAGTTTCCGTTAATCCATATCCTTCTAATATGGGTATCCCTCCTGCTGTAAATATTTTCAGCAAGCGAAGTTGACAGGCTGCCGATCCTGTAACAATACATTTCAGGTTGCCTCCAAGGGCTTCCCGCCATTTACTGAATACCAGTCGGTTCATTAAATTAAGCTGTACACTGTACCACCAACTGAATTCCTTATCCACTTCATATTGCTTTCCCAATTCAATGGCCCGGAAAAACAATAATCTTTTTATTCCTTTGAGCTTAAGACCGGCTGCCATGATCCTTTCATATACTTTTTCCAGTAATCTAGGTACTGTGGTAAAAATATTAGGTTTGATTTCTTTGAGATTTTCTGCAATCGTCTCCATATTTACCGCATAATAAATGGAAACCCCTGCATTAATATAGAGGTAAGTAATCATACGTTCAAAAATATGGTTCAGCGGAAGGAAACTGAGCGATTTGTCCTTTTGGTCCACAGGCAGGATTTTCATACTTGATGAAACATTGCTAACAATGTTTTTATGACTAAGCATCACTCCTTTTGGGTTACCAGTTGTACCAGAAGTATACAAAATTGTTGCCAGATGCTCGCTTAGAATGGATGATTTAATGGATTCTATTTTAGTAAGATCTTTATCAGTACCAAGAGCAATCACTTCGGTATAATGTCTGGCACCGGGTACAGGATTAAAAGTAAAAATATCAATTAGAGAAGGGACATTTTTTTTAATCTCCAGGGTACTCCGATAAAGTAGTTCATCACTGACAAAAGCATATTTTATTGCAACGTCATTTAAAATGAATTCTAATTCAATCGGATTTATGGTTGGATAAATCGGTACAAGTACAGCGCCTACTTGCTGGCAAGCTAAATCCAGTATGATCCATTCGGGTCGGTTATTGGAAATAATGGCGATCTTGTCTCTTCTTTCCACCGACATATCCTGACAACTGACACCCAGATTCAATAATCCGGAACTCAAGGTATTTACAGATGTTTTGACTTCAGCCGTGCTATATAGTTTCCAATCCGTTCCTTCCTTGGCTGCAAGCATATCTGGCTGGGGATATTTTTCCAATTGATAATCCAGGAAATCAAACAAACGGGTTGGGGTGGTCATTGTGATTGAATTGAAAAAGAGATACCTGTAATATTTAAACTATCCAGAATAACAACCGATTCTGAAAGACATGTTATAAATATACTATTTCCGGGAAATTGGATTTTAAAAAAAATGAATCTTGAAGATCAGATATTCAATGTCAGATAAACAGAGGGTGGAGTCAATTCACCTTTTCTTTCAGGTATTTCAGGTATTGCTTATCGGAATTATTTGCATTATTATCAAAAAAGGTATTGCAAAAATGTCCAAGCAGAAAAATAAACCAGGATCCTGTAAACCAGGCTTCCCAGGGATAGGCGCCTCCGTGCATTGTCGTGTTCTGCGCGACATAGTGTGTCCAGAGAATGGCCATGACGACAAGGTAAAGGGCAAAGTGAATGAAAAACAGTCCTTTGGAAGGAGGGGTGTATGTGGGATTGATCTCTGGCTTAATCATATCAGGGATTAATATTCAGTCCCGCAAATGTAGCTATTTTCAGTTAAAAAATCAGACCCTGCCATCTTGTCTTTTCCCTTTTTAAGTCATAAAGCGATTTCCCACCCAGACAAAGCGTTTCTCAAGGAATTCAGGATTGGTAAGGCTGGCATTACCGGCAGGATTCCCTCCTGTGACATGAAAATCCGAAAAAGCAGCATGCTGATTTACCCAAATATTCCCGATGAAATTAAAAGAGACCGGGGTGAAAACTTCATTCATTCGTTCGGCAATCAAGTCCATGGTCTGGGCATCTGTAGTATAGGCCGCACAGGTGATGGCCCCCTTCCGGAGGGCCAGGTCCCTGGCCAGATCAATGGATTCCGCTGTCCCTGATGTTTTTATAATGAACACGACCGGCCCAAAGAATTCCTGTTCAAATACTTCCCTATCCCTGGCATTCAGTGCTATGATCAATGGAGAGGCTACCCGGGCATGGGGGAATTCAGGATTCATTGGCTTTTGGGATTCCAGGATTATCGTACCATGTATAGTCCTGGCCATGGCTAACCGTTCCATGGTGACTGCATTCTGAATGGCTCCAAGGGTTCCCGGACCTGTTTTGGGATTGGTCACTAATACCTCCACCGCTTCCAGGAATTGTTGTACAAAATCTTCATAACCAATGGTACCATTGGGTATTTTGATCCCGCATTCCGGTATAAATATATTCTGGGGGGCTGTGCACATCTGGCCTGAATACAGACTGACGGAAAAGGCCAGGTTCTGAATAACTGCCTGGACATCCTTCATGCTGTCCAGAATGACCGTATTTACCCCCGATTTTTCTGTGAACACTGTTTTTCCGGCAATGGATTCCAATTCATTGCCAAAGGCTGTGCTTCCGGTATAATCAATCAGTTTCACCTCCGGATGATTGCAGAGTGATTTGGTAATCAAATGAGTGGAATCATCAGGAGCCAATTGGCAAAGATTGGGGTCATATTGGTTCTCCACCAGGGTAGCCTGAATAGCCCGGACAACAAGGGCAATAGGCAGCACGGCCCCGGGATGGGGTTTGACAATGACAGGGTTACCGGTGACCAAACTGGCATAAAGCCCCGGTAAGGTATTCCAAACTGGGAAGGTGGAGCAACTCACTACCACACTAACTCCCCGAGGTACGGCCCTGAAGGTCTTTTCCAGGCGGATCACCGATTTTCCCATGGTTTTTTCCCAGGTAACCGATGGCGGAAATAGGGTCAATTCCCGCCACCCCATGGCTATGGCTTCCAGTGCCCGGTCCGCGGCATGCGGACCGGAGGATTGAAAGCTCATCAGAAAACCCTGTCCGGTAGTATGCATGGTAGCATGAGCCAGCTGGAAGAATAAAGTTTTCATTTTTTCCAGTGATTCTATCAGCAGTGCTGACCGTTCACTGATAGAGACCGCCCCCCAGGCATGTTGTGCATGCTGTGCATGGCTTATCAGACAGTCCACTGTATAAACCGGATAAGTGATCCCCAGCTTCTTACCGGTTAATGGGGATATTTCTTCACCGCAGCGGCCAGATTCACCATCCTGAAGCAGGTCAAACGGACAATCAAGTAGTTTAGTGAACATGCCTTCACTTTCCGCCATTGCTTCATCCCCGTATGCCTTGGGATGTTCGGCGTACTGGGAAAAAAATTGCCGGTCCTTAATAGCTTTCACCGCCCTGGTAAGGACAGCGTCATATTTTCCGTTAAGCATGAAAAAATATTTTATTCCTGATTTACCGATCCTGATTCCCTTTCCCTGATTCTTCAAAAATGATCTTGCCGTTATTATAGAATTCGCCGGCAACGGGTGCAAAGGGATGATCCTGAATATAACTGATCATGTTGTCATAATCCTCCTTATGCAGATTCATCCAGTTGTGGAACAGGGCTGGGTTTGCAGCTGGACCAAATATCCACTGGTTATAAGCCCCGAAAAATCCCTTCCTGAGCAATTTCAGCTGGTAGCTAAAAAGGGCGAACGGGTATTGTGCCTGATATGTATTTTCCCATTCGATCAGAAACCGGGTACGCAGCATAATCAGGCTTTCTGTGGTAATACCGGTGGATATCACGGCATCCTGATCGACCAGGGTTTTCAGGAAAGCCTGTCTGAACAGGCTTTCCGTTGAATGGGCTTTATCTCTATTATCTGAATGCCCTTCCACAGGGCCTGGCACATTGCCGGAAAGGACTTGGGGATTATCAAAAAGTTTTTTATAGGATTCCAGCAGAATACCGCGCATTTCCGCAGTGTGGGTGCTGAAACTTTCCAGGTTGACAAAAATCTCCCCGTAAATTATGGACCAGACATTGTCCTTACTGTAATAATACATTCGGGCTGCATGAAAATAATTGCCGGCAAAGCTGGGGTCAACCCGGATGCCATTGACCCATGATCTCAGCGCATCCTGCAATTTTTTTTCTTTGTACATCAGGGACCCCTGGTCATTGTACAACTCTCCGCTTGCTGGGAAAACCCGAATTCCTTTTCGGTATAATTTGTCTGCGCCGTTAAAATCATCCTGCGCCTGGTAAATATCTCCGGCAATCTGATAGGTTAGTATATTGGCATCATTACGCTGCAGCAGGGAATGAATAATCTGATAAGCCTGTTTATTATCCTGACGGAGATAGTCTGCATATGCCAGTTCCTGGCGGTATTCCAAATTATCCGGGTCAGCCCGGATTGCCTGGTTGAGCACCAGTACTGCATTCGCATAATCCCCGGATTTGATGAAGTCCCGGGCTGTATTGAACAGCTGGCTTCCTGCCGATGCATTGTCCGTCTGCGCCGGAGCGACCGCAGCAAAAAAGCAAGTCATGATTAGCAGCAGAAACTTCCTGAAGTTATAAATTGGCATTCCTTCCCACTTAAGCTGCAAATTAACAAAAATCAGCCGGATGGCTGCAACGAGCAGGTGCTCAGCGGATACAGTGTGTCACCAGTCCATCCCTCAGTTTGGGTTCGAACCAGGTTGATTTAGGAGGCATAATCTGGCCTTTGTCAGCAATTTCAAATAATTGGCGAATAGTCACCGGGTAAAGGATGAAAGCCACCCGCATCTCCCTGTTGTCCACTCGTTTAATCAGCTCCCCGGTTCCCCGGATCCCACCGATGAATTCCACGCGGTCATCCGTACGAGGGTCCTTGATCCCCAATAAGGGATCCAAGACCTTTTCCTGAAGGATAGTTACATCCAGAACACCAATGGGATTGTCAGCATAGCTCCCTGTCTTTGCCTTCAGCTGCCACCACTTTTTATCCAGGTACATGCCGAATTCATGAGGGGCGGAAGGGATCATCGCCGTTGATTCACCCGGAACAATAGTGAAATCCACAGAAAGCCTGGCGAGAAATTCATCCGTATCCATACCATTGAGGTCTTTCACCACCCGGTTATATTCCAGTATGGTGAGCTGGCTGGCCGGAAACAGGGTGGTCAGGAAAAAATTTGCCGGATCATCTGCAGAGTTGATTTTACCTTCTGTTGACAGGGTATGCCGGACAATTGAAGCTGACGCAGCCCGGTGGTGACCGTCAGCAATATAAGTACAGGGAACTTCCTGCGCGAACAGGTCCCTTACCCTCTGTTGGATCTTTTCTTTATCGACCACCCATAGCCGGTGATAGATTCCATCCGATGCCTGGAAATCATACACCGGGTCATGGCTGCCAGTCCAGTCTGTGATGATTTGGTTTATTCCTTCATGGTCTTCATATGCCAGGAACACATTACCGGTCTGGGCTCCCGTGGCAAGGATATGACAGACCCGGTCCATCTCTTTGTCCGGTCGGGTAAGTTCATGTTTTTTAATGCTGCCTCTATCGTAATCATCCAAAGAAGATAGGCCAATCAGGCCGGTTTGTACCTTACCGTTCATGGTCAGGGCATAAATATAAAAGCAGGGGGAATCATCCATAAGCAATATCCTTTCACGGATGAATTGCTGAAGGTTGTCAGCTGCTTTCCCATATACTTCGGGGCTATGGGGCGCTGTTCCCGGAGGAAGATCAATTTCAGATCTGGAAATATGATAAAAGGATAATGGATTGTGCAAAGCCTCCCCCCTGGCCTCCTCAGTGTTCAATACGTCATACGGTCTTGATGCCAGCCGAAAAGCAAAATCAGGTAAAGGCCTCAGGGCCCGGAAAGGTCGGATATCTGCCATAATCCAGATTGATAACGGATGAAATTACATGTAAAAATAAGGAAGGATAGCTATTAATGCCCCGGGGATAAAATACCTCAATGCAGCATTTTCAAGCCTTTCTGGATGCAAAGTTCCGCATGGTTTCTGCCAGGAATTCAACACTTTCCACCGGCATGGCATTGTAAATAGAAGCCCTGAACCCGCCGGTTGTCCGGTGACCCCTGATCCCGACAATGTCTTCCTTCTTACAGTACTCCAAAAACTCTCCTTCCAAACCCGGTTCAGTGATGGTAAAGCAAACATTCATCATGCTGCGGTCTTCTTTGACTACAGTACCACGGAATAAGGGATTACTGTCAATCTCCCCATAGAGTATGGCAGCCTTCTGCTCATTTATCTTTTGGATAGCCGAAATACCCCCCACTTCAATGAGCCATCTCAGGGTCAGCATGGAGATATAAATGGCAAATACCGGGGGTGTATTGAATAAAGAACCCTGTGCAATATGCACGCGGTAATCCAGGATGGTGGGGATTGGCCGGGACAATTTGCCCAGAATACTTTTTCTCACTAACACCAGGGTTACCCCGGCTGGGCCCAGGTTTTTCTGCGCTCCTGCATAAATCAGGGAGAACTTATTGAAATCCAACTGACGGCTGAATATTTCGCTGCTCATATCTCCAACCAGGGGCACATTCGTATCAGGAATTTTCTGCCACTGGGTCCCATAGATGGTGTTATTGGTGGTGATATGCAGGTATTTGCATTCTGCAGGAACTGAAAATTCCTGCGGGATATGGTTATATTGATCAGTTTTCGAGCTGCAAACAATGGCGGTCTTTCCAAAAAAATTGGCTTCTTTAATCGCTTTGGCAGACCAGGCTCCGGTATCAGCATATGCCGCGGTTTCAGTGCTTTCCAATAAATTATAGGGAATCTGCATGAACTGTGTGCTTGCCCCTCCATGCAAAAAAAGCACTTCAAAATCATCTTCCAGCTGCAACAGACTGCGAACAGAATTCCGTGCCTCATCGAGTATGTTATGGAAAAGATCACTGCGGTGTGAGATCTCCAGTATGGACATCCCGGAGCCTTCCAACTCTATTGTTGCTTTACTGGCTTTATACAACACCTTATTTGGAAGTACAGAAGGTCCTGAATTAAAATTATGGATTTTCATTACTGGGGTTTTAAGACAGATCATTTAACACAAGAAAATATTTCCTCCCGCTATAAGACTTGCATGAAGTCCGGATGCCCTGATGGATTGGGCCTGGAGTAGGGGTCAAATTTAAACATCTTTTATTATTTTATATTGCCGCCTGTCAATTTTTTACCATTTTAAGGGATTGAAAATTAACCACAGAAAGGCTGACTGAAACCAGATAAAAAATTTCGGTTTAAACAACCAGGATGATCTGGTTGATAAATTCTTAGGGGCGGGTAATGGCAGTGACACCACCTGACACAGCGAACTTCATGGCTTCACCTGAGGAAATATTAGACAGCGGGATCACCTTGTCTTTTTTGATCAGGTAAACTTTTCCGCTGATGGCATAGGAAACCGGAATATATACCGCAACCATATCTACCAGCCCAAATTGACGAAGATCATGCTGGGTGATGAACCCAATCTCCCAGACTTCGTCGGAATACACATGAACCAGGACGGGGTGATCAAACTTCCTTTTTTCCCCGATAAATGCATCGAATACGTCCTTAACCGAACTGTATATATATTTAATCACCGGAGTACGCTCCATGATATGATCAAACAGGTCGAAAATCCGGCCTGTAAGAAATGAACTGGACAGGTAGCCAACAATGGTAATGCCTGTCAGGATGACCAGAAAACCTATTCCAGGTATGATGCCGACATGCGGAATATGGATCCTGACCAGGTTGTCCAACCGGGTAAACAACCAGTAAATGACATATCCGGTGAATAAAATAGGAGCCAGTACAAGCACTCCCTGGAAGAAATGTTGTACGATCCGGCCAATGGTAAATCTTTTTCTCATAGCAATTAAAATTAAGATGCGAAGATAGAGCAATTGTGCGGGGAGAGTGGAGTGTGGATTTTAAAATAATATGGAAGGTCATCCGTCTTTATGGGTATAACTTCCGGAAAATGGCCCGAACCGTCCAAATACCGATTATGTCCACTGAATCCCAAAATGAGCTGATCCGGCATACCCTGGGTAAGGAAAGCCGTCGGCTGAGTCAATATATCAGCAATCGGGTGGCTAACCAGCAGGATGCGGAAGATATCCTGCAGGATGTCCTGTACCGATTTGTATCGGCGATGCGGCTGGAACCAATAGAAAAGACGGCAGCATGGCTGTTCAGGGTTGCAGGTAACCGGATTATAGACTGGTACCGCAAACACAAGCCGGTTTATCTGGACAGATGGGATCCAGAGGATGAAGAGGATCCTTTTTCAACCCTTTACCTGGGAGATCTGATGCAGGATGGCGGGGAAAGTCCGGAAGATCTTTACATGCGTAATGTCATCTGGACGGAATTGAATGAAGCATTGGATGAATTACCGGCTGCCCAGCGGGAAGTATTTGTGATGCATGAATTGGAAGGCAAGCGCTTCCGGGAAATATCCCTGCTTACCGGTGAAACGGTAAATACCCTGTTGTCCCGCAAACGCTATGCAGTTCAACAGCTTCGGGACCGCCTGAAAGACCTGTATGATGATCTGCAATTAGATTAACAAAATAATATAACCAAAAAACTTAAATGTATGTTTATGAAACCGAAAAAATTTTGGTTGAAGATACCGTTCTTCATCATTATTTCCTGGGTATTCCTGGCTCTGTTTGGATTGATCGTCATGATCCTTTGGAACATGCTGATCCCTGGCCTTTTCCATGGTCCGGCACTGAGCTTCTGGCAGAGCACGGGGTTATTGCTGCTGGCCTGGATCCTTATTCATGGTTTTCCCGGAAGCAGGACCTGGGGACACAGGGGAAGGTATGATTACCGCAGGCACTGGAAAGATAAATTTGAAAAAATGACCCCGGAAGAACGTGAGAAATTCCGCGAGGCTTGGCAGAAAAGATGCGGATCAAATGCTAAGGGAGCGTGGCCCTGGTGGGATCGTCAGGATCAGGCTTCCAATCCGGCTGGTCATTCCGGTGATCCAGTCACCCCTGTTTCCTGATAACTCCTGTTTTGGTGTTTACCGGCGGTTTTCTTTCATTCACCGTGTTTACTGCACCGGTCAGGGGGTGGAGTATTGCCTGTGCAGTTCCCTGTTCCTACTTTTAAAATAAATTAATGGAAACTTTTGAAATAAAAAAAGTTTCCATAGTTTTGCGGCCGCTACGGGAAAAGCTTATTATGGAATCATTGGAAAAATCTGTGCAGGTGTCAGGCCGTATTTTGGAAGCTGCATTTTACCAGTTCAGGCAATATGGGTTCAGGGCCATAACGATGGATGATATAGCCAACAATATCGGAGTGTCCAAAAAGACCCTGTATGCTCATTTTGCGGACAAGGATGAGTTGGTCAGGGAAGCTGTGGAAAAACGGATCACAGAGATAAGGATTAAGTGCGAATCATTCCGGGAAAGTGCCGGGGATGCCATCGAAGAAATGTTTTTGTGCATGCATTACCTGGATGGACTGTTCAGGAATATGAACCCGGTATTTTTATTGGAATTGCACAAATTCCATACAGATGCTTTCCGGATTTTCCAGCATTACAAGGATGACTACCTGATTAAAATGGTTCGGACAAACTTAGAAACCGGGATCGTCCAGAAAATATACAGGGAAGAGATCAACCTGGATATCCTCTCCGTTTTCCGTTTGGAATCTTCGATGCTGTGCTTCCAGCCGGGGATTTTTTCCCGGGATCGCTTTGAAATGTCCCATGTTCACCGGGAATTGATGGAGCATTTCCTTTATGGTGTCGCCACGGTAAAAGGGCACCGATTAATTGAAAAATATAAGCAGAAATATTTGCAAAATCATTAGCAGTATGCACAAACTGACCAAGCAGTTAACAGGCTCATTACTGGTATTTTCCCTGCTATCTTCCGCTGCAGCCTGCGCCCAGGAGATACAGCAATTATCTTTGAAGCAATGCATTGATTATGCCCTGATACATCAGACTGCTGTGAAAAGCGCCAGGCTTGATGAAGCCATCACCGACGCCCAGAACAGGGAAATCACCGGATCCGCCCTCCCGCAAATCAGCGGTTCAGGTTCTTTCACCGACAACTTAGTGATTCAAAAACAGCTCATTGATGTATCTATATTTGACCCTACGGGCAGGACGCCCAAGGGCACGCTGGCTCCCTTTGAATTTGGCCTACAGTATAATCTCCTTGGCTTCGTCACGATTTCACAGACCCTCTTTGATGGTGCAGTACTGGTAGCCCTGCAGGCGAAAAAAACGGTTGAAGAACTGGCGCGTAAAAATGTGCAGGAAACTCAGCGGGACACCCGGGTTAATGTTTCCAAGGCTTATTATAATGTCCTGGTGACGCGGGAAGAGCTGAATCAGTTGAGTGACAATATCCACACCCTCTCGGAATCCCTGCATGAAACACAGGAAATGTATAATAACGGGGTCGCTGAGCAATTGGACATCGACCGGATCAATGTCCAGCTCACCAACCTGGAAACCCAGCAAATTTCCCTTCGGAATTCCCTGGAACTTGGTTATGAGTTACTTAAATTCCAGATGGGCATGCCCAT
>Ga0307374_10013639_pt1 | contig 11207 bp, 11 predicted proteins | sample OX3MG_FD_202532 | JGI IMG/M metagenome (GOLD analysis project Ga0307374, IMG submission 202532) | Soil microbial communities from Risofladan, Vaasa, Finland - OX-3 | ecosystem: Environmental > Terrestrial > Soil > Coastal area > Acid sulfate soil | place: Finland: Risofladan, Vaasa | collected... | reverse complement strand
CTGGCTCGCGGGGCAGGCCGCGCTCAAGCGTTGAAGCTGCTGCTCGACGAGATGTTCTCGCCCGCGATCGCAGCCGAGCTGCGCGACCGCGGTCACGATGTTGTCGCGATCAAGGAGCACCCCGAGTGGCAGGCGCTGGCCGATCCCGACGTCGTCGAACTTGCCCGCCGCGAACAGCGCGCGATCGTGACCAAGAACATCCGCGATTTCCGCCCGCTTCACGCTGAGCTTGTGGCGGCGGAAGGCCCCGGGCATCCGGGCATGGTGTTCGCGCCCCCCAGCTTTCGGCTCACGAAGGCCGACACCGGTCAGATCGTCAGCGCGCTCGAAGCGAAGCTCGCCGAGTATCCCGGCGACGACCTGGCGAACGGCGAGACCTGGGTCTAGCCGGCCTCCGACTTGGAAGCATTTTGGAGGCGTTACACAGCAAAGCCGCTCAACGAAGGTCCGCGCGCCGCTCTCCAAAAGTCCTGCAATCCGCCAAAATCACGTATGCGTTCAGTTGGTGGGGGGACATAAGTCTGCTTCGTCGAATTTGGGGGTGTGGAGCGGGCTGAGGCTGAGGTGATCTATGACGCTGGGCGTGAGGTCGTGGTCGAGGTGTTGTTGCGGATGGATCGTCAGATTCAGCAGTTGACCGCGCGGGTGGAGCGGCTGGAGCGGGAGCTTGGGAAGAACTCGCGCAATTCGTCGCGGCCGCCGTCGAGCGATCCGTCTGGCCGGCAGCCGCCGCGGCGTGAGAAGGGTCGTTCGCCGCGCTCGCAGGGCGCGCAGCTGGGGCATGAGGGCAAGGGCCGGGAGCTGTTGCCGAGCTGGGCGGTCGATGAGGTGGTCGATCACTGGCCGGCGGCGTGTGGTTGTGGGCATGTGTTCTGCGAGGGTGAGCGGGTGGCGGTCCGCGAGCCGGCGCGTTATCAGGTCGAGGAGCTGCCGCGGATCGCGACCGTGGTGATCGAGCATCAGTGCCAGCGTCTGCGCTGTCCCGACTGCGGCGCCGAGCGAACGGGCGAGCTACCTGGCGAGGTGGCTGGCGGCGTGTTCGGGCCCCGCCTTCAGGCGGCGGTCGCGACGCTCGCGGTCCGCAATCGCATCTCGCGTCGTGACACCGTCGAGCTGTGCTCAGAGCTGTTCGGCGCCAGGGTCTCGACCGGCTCGGTCGATCAGATCCTGACCCGAGCCGCGGATGCGCTCGAGCTCCCACATCAGGAGCTGATCCGGGCGCTCAGGCGCTCTGGGCGCCTGAACATGGACGAGACGGGCTGGCGACTCAAAGGTGCCCGGCGCACGCTATGGGGGGCGTTTACCGACAAGCTCGCCGTCTACCGGATCGCTGCCGATCGGCACGAGGACCGCGCCCGCGAACTGCTTGGCGCCAGCAGCGGGATCGTGACTTCCGATCGCTGGTGGGCATACAACCACCTCCCGCTGCATCGCCGGCAGATCTGCTGGTCGCACCTACAGCGCGACTTCACCGCCCAGGCGGAGGGAATCGGCGCCGAGCAGGAGTTCGGCGAGGCCGGCCTGCGGATCTGCGAAGAGCTGTTCTGGAGCTGGGAGATCTACCAGCACACCGGCGAACGCAAAGAATTGCGGCGTCGGATCCGGCAGCTGCGCCGCGAACTCAAACCACTCCTGCGCCAGTACTCCAACAAGGCGCCGCGCTACAAACGCACCCGCGGGCTGGCGCGCAACCTACTGAAGGTCTGGCCCGCCCTGTGGACGTTCGCCGACAAACGCGGCGTCCAACCGACCAACAACCACGCCGAACGCGCGCTCCGCGGCGCGGTCATCTACCGAAAGCTCTCGCTCGGCAGCCAATCCGAAACCGGCGAGCAGCGAATCGAGCGGCTGCTATCCGCATCCACCACCTGCCGGCTACAACGCCGATCGCTATTCGAATACCTCAGCGACCTCCTCACCGCCCAAGCCCGCGGCGACCCCCTCCCCAGACTCGCCTGACCACCAGCCCAGCCCAGGGACTGAACGCCTACCATAACTGTGTCATTTGCAGGCACTTCAGGTCCGCGAGAGGCGGGTGCACTATCGCTTCACACGCGAGAGGTCGCTGGTTCGAACCCAGCCGCGCCCATCACGACAAATCCCGCTCAGACGGGATTTCTGTTTTGTCGCGCCGGTCCGGTCTGGAGCCGGATCGGGCGATTTGGAAGCATTTTGGAAGCGTTAATGCTGCGCTTCCGCCCCGCGCGCTTCGGCTCGTGCGCGAATGCACAGCTGCACCCGAACGAGCTCTCGGCCAACTGGGCGTTGGCGCAAGAACTCGAACCCCCGGTCCCGATCAACCCGCTCCCGTAAATCAGAGCCGATGCTGAGAATCACAGCCGTAACAGCGCTTGAGCCCTACCACCTCCGTGTTGAGTTCAACGACGGCGTCGTTCGCGAGGTCGACTGCACCTTCCTGCTCCGAGGAGCCCTAGGCGACGGGTTGCGGGACCCCGACTACTTCCGGCGGGTCGGCGTCGACGAAGGGCTGCGGACGATCGTGTGGCCCAACGGGCTGGACCCAGCGCCCGAGCTCTTGCATGGCGACTACGAGTCCACCCGCACAAGGCGGGACGATTCGGAGCGCACCGCCGCGTAGCTCGACATTCTTCCCGCGTAATAGCGAGCATCGACCGTCGGGTCTCCTCGGGACGTTCCGCCCTACAGCTGATCAGTTACCTCGACTCGGCGTAGTGCTCCATGCCCGCGAAGTCGATCACCACGCACGGCTCGTCGCCGACCACCCAGCCGTCGTGACCGGGAGGAATGGCGACCACATCGCCGGGACCAAACTCGAGCTCGGTGCCGTCATCCATCCGAACCGCCTGATGGCCGGACACGACGTAGCCAACGTGCGCGGCCTGACAGCTATCGGTGCCGGCGATCGGCTTGACGTGATCAGACCAACGCCATCCCGGCTCGAACGTGGCTTTGCCGACGACACCGTCCCCGACTTTTACAAGCTCGACGCGACCCTTGTCGGCCATCGGCCGAACCTCATCCGGCGACCCAAAGCTCTTCTTCTGAAGCTCCACGACTGCGCTCCTCTCACTCGATCAAGGCAACGAGCCTATGCCGTGGTCTACGCCGCCGTCAACTCACCACCCGCGAGCGCGAGCACCACCCTCTGGCGGATCTTAGGAGCCGGGGCAGAACCTCGAACGCGCATTCCGCGCATTCCGAGACTTGAGCCGGACTGCGGAAGTACGGCGAGCGTTCTCGATAGGCACTGGCGACTACCGCTAGCCCTGGCATCAGATGCGTCTCCTGTCCATCGATGTCGCCGACGGCCGGCGCCGATGTCCGAGTTCCGCGGCCGTGACGAGCAGGAGCCAAGAGAGCGTCCATCGAGAGCGATGCGTCTCATGCCTCCTCGTTGTTGCCCGCGCTCGATTTACATCTGCGCGCGATTTGATGTGCTCGTCATCCGGGCCCGGCTCAGATCACCGTGCGGCGACATAGGTCCCGCGTGTGACGCCGCCGGGCGAGGTGAGGGCATATTTGACGCGCAGCATCGAGCGCCCTGGGCGGATCGTGACGGTGATTGCTCGTGCCTTGCGGTCGACGGGATGGCGGACTCCGGCGATTGTGAACACGGCGGGGACGGTCGAGGAGACCACGATCCGCAGGTGCCGGGCCTTGGCCGCGACCTGCATCGGGGCGCGGACGACGAGGAAGGCTGCCGGAACCGCGAGAACTTTGAACCGCAGGTTTGCTTGCGATGAGCGGCCATGGACGTCGGTAGCGACGAGCCGGATCGTTGTCGCCCCGGGCGGGAGGCCGTGCACGGTCAGAAGCTCGCCGCGCGCGAGTAGCCGGCGGCCGGCGTACCATTTCAGGTGGCGGCCGGTGAGCGATTGGTCGGCGTCGTCGAACGCGGTGCCTTGCAGCAGCAGTGTCCCGTCAGCTCTCATACGGCCGCCTCGGCCGCTGGTCGTGATGTGCACGAGCGGTGACCTCCCGGCGACGGTCAGTGGCCCGGAGATTGCGGTTGCAACGTCGAAGCCGTCGCTGACCCGGACCCGCAGTCGGCCGTTGCGCGACGCGCTGAGCAGCTGGCTGGGGACGGGCATCGAGCTGCCGCCGACGCTGCCCGCCACCACCTTCCAGTGGCGTCCCCCGTCGGCCGAGTAGTCGACGTTCGTGGTCAGGCGATCGCCGTCGGCGTCGTGGGCGCTCCACCGCACGAGCGTCGTCTTCGCGCGGCCGATGTGTGACCTGGATCGGGGGCTGAGGATCGCTGCTGTCGGGGCGTGCGGGCTGCGGGCGCGACGCGCGAGCTCGGCCCCATTGGCGCTCACCACGACCGAGGCGGTGGAGGGCGCGAACGGCAGTGTCGCCTCGAGCAGCACTCCGGACCCCTGGTGATCTTCGTGGATCGTGGTCGTGGTGGGAACAACGCTGGTGAGCGTGCCGTCGGCGGCGTCGTGCAGCTCAATCCGATAGGGACTCCCGACGGTCGGTTCAGCCGCAGTCTGCTGTCCGGGGGCGACATCGAAGACCGACGTGTTGCCCGCCGAATCGACGGTCGCGATCACCCGCAGCGGTGTGCCGCTCTCAGGCCGGGCGCGACGGTCACGTGCGGCGGGGAGCGTCTGCGGTGGGGGGTGGAAGGCCACCAGTTGGTTCCAGTTGCGCAGCGAGATCCAGTCCTGCGATTCGAATACCCCGCCGGCCGGGCAGTAGGACATGAAGTCGTAATACCTGTTGCCTGTCGCGGGATAATTCTCGATGATCGTGCGTGGCAGGGAGCCGGTCTGGAAGATGTTCCAGTTGCGTCGGTCGATCCCGACGCTCTGGAGCCGGCCTTCGTTGTCGGGCGGCCACGTCTCCCCGATCTGACCGTTCGAGTTGCCCCCACAGTCTGGGGTCCCATCCGGGTGCGGGCCGGTGGCGGGGTTGCCGGAGCCCGTGTCGGCGTGAACGAGGCCGAGACCGTGCCCGATCTCGTGCATCACGGCGGTCAGCGGACGGCCTGCGTCCGGCACGATCGAGACCGGTGGAAATGAGAGCTGTAGAGCTAAAGCTTTCACCGGAGGACTGTCGAGAACCCTTCCGCGGAGGGTCGAGCCCCCCAGGCCGGCTGTCCCGTTGACGAACACGCCGATCGGGTATTGGGTGCTGTCGAGCTGCTCGTTGCCCGCCCGTGCAGCCACCAGGGCGCTGGCAAACGTCGTGTTCACCGGGAACTGCAAATTGAAGGGTCCGATCTTGGCATCGAGCGCGATCGGCGCCTCGTAGGGGTGGATTTGCAGGTTGACCGGAAGAATCGTCTGCGCGTCGCCGAACACCTGAGTCTCGCTCTGGCTGGTTCGGACGCCGCCGACCGTGAGCGGAATCGGGTGGATCGGCACGATCGCGGTCGACACGAACGGGACGCCCAGCAGCGTGAACGTGTTCGCCTTGCAGATCGCGCACTGATGGTGCGCGAGCAGCCCGAAGCCAACGGGAGGGGTCACGATCGCTCGGAAAGTGAGTGCGCTGTGCTCGGTCGCGTCCCAGGGAACGAGGAAGTTGAACGACGCACCGGGATTGGCACGCTCCTTCTCGCTAACGCACAGACCGCAATCGGAGCGGACCAGCGCCGCCGGGGCGCTGTCTGGATTCAGCACCGAGATCCGGCTTCCGCGCGAGTCGAATACCTCCAGGCGCGCGGTAGCCCCCGACACGCTCGACCACGACGCCGGCTGCGTGAAGCTGGCGAACACACGCACGACCGTGAAGTGCCCCGCGGCCATCGTCACGCCTTGGTAGTTGGCCTGGACCGGCGCAAACGGGGATCCTCCGTTGCGACCTGGCAGCGTCCCCACGCAGGCGTTGCAACCGCCGGCTTGGACCCCCTGGGTGACCTCGATCCCGTCGACGCGAACGTCGAGGTCGTGATTGAGCAGCTGCAGCGTCGAGTACTGAAAGTAGCGTGAGGGCGGGGCCGGATCGACCTGTCCCGAAGGATCGATCGCGCGGACCTGGAAGACGTACGTCCGACCGGGCATCAGATGCGGTGACTGGTAAGGCGACGAGCAGGCCTTGAACGGCGGCGGGCGCTTGGCAGCTGATGGGCGCGTCAACAACCGGCACTCAAACCGTGAGCCTGGGTCGTCTGAGACAAAGGTGAACCTGGGTGGCGCGTGCACCGTCGAGCCATCGGCCGGACCGAAGGTGATGGTCGTGTGCGGCGGGGGTTGAAGAATCGTGTAGTGACTGAAAGCGGTCGCGACTTGCCCGTCGGTGTCGGTCGCGATCACCTCGAACGTGTGCGCTCCCGCGGTAGCGGTGTCGATCGGCGCGCCGTTGGCGACCGGGGCCGAGCAGCCCGCGACGTCGGGCTTGAGCGTCCCGCCATCCCCCCCCGGGGAGCACGAATAGCTCGCCCTCACGACCTCGCCGCGTGAATAGGTTGCGCCATCCGCTGGGGTCGTCAGCGACGCGGACGGCGGTTGGGATGCGGTCGCTGCGATGTGGGCGGTGGAATTCGCGGTCGTGGTGCTGCCGCCAACATCGGTGATGCTGGCGGTGACCGCGTAGCTCCCCGTGTCGGTGTAGGTGTGGGTGCCGGTTACGTCGAAGCCGCCACCCCCCGCGGCGGCGACCGTACCCGCGCTGGTGCTGCCATCGCCCCAGTCGATCTGGGCGGAAAGGTCGTCCGCGGTGCCGGCCGGGCTAGCGTCCTGTAGATGCGCGACGACCGCGACCAATGACCGGCCGGCCGCGCCGGAGCTGTCGACCCCAGCGGCGGTCAGCGCCGCGTCCTGCACGGTGGCTTGAAACGACGCGGTCTGTGCACCGGCCGGACAGTGCGACGGCGTGTATGTGTAGGACACCGATCCGCTGTAGGTGCCCTCCTCGGCATAGGTGTGGGTGCCCTGAATCCCTGTGCCCCCGTCAGAGGTGCCCGCCGAGCTCGTGCCGTCTCCCCAGGTGATCGTTGCGCTCGCCAGCGGACAGGCCCGCCCGCTGACCACGTTGCCCGTGAACGACTGCCCCTCGACCGCCGCGATATCGACACCAGACGCCGCCGCGGCGGCCACCGCCACGACCACCAGCAAGCCGACAACGGCCGCCAGCCCACAACCCACGATGGCCCGGCGGAATCGCTTAGCAACCCAGGAGCCGGTCAAGCTTGCGCGGGGCACAGCCACGCTCTCGCGGGGTCATCGGATCGGCACTCGGCGCACTTCGCTGGCATGGGTGCGCTCAGCCAGGTAGGGCGGAAGCTGCTTGAGCGCTTCCCGGCGTCGTCTGCGTCCACTGTCCAGTAGATGCGGTGGTCGCCGTTGGCGCATGAGGCCATAGCGTCGAGGCCGCGCAGGGGACTGTCGTAGCCTCGCCAGGCGGCGTAGACGATTTGGCATTCGGCCTGGTCGTGAGCGTGGGCGAGGATGAACGTGGCCATCACGACGTGACGATCGTGCCGGCCGAGCTGCGTCAGCAGCAGGTGCCGCCGATGACGCAGCACACGTCGCCCCGGTTAGGGCAGCTGACGCAGGTGGCGTTGGAGAGGTCGCAGCACGGCTGGTCACCGCAAAAGACATAGTTACCCGGGCCGCAGTTTGGGTTAGGCGCTGGCGCCGGGGTGGGGGCGGCGCCGCCCGGGTAACGCGCTGGGTCGCCGCAGTCGGTCTCGAAACGGCATCGGACGTTGGCCTCGTGGTTGCGGCAGGAGGCCACGGCATTGCAGCCGGTCCATCGTTCGTGGCGCAGGCTCGTGAGCAGTCCGCCGACGTACGGCGTGCTCTCGGCGAAGCTGCGGACACCGAACCGCTTTGCGCACACTCCGTCGTCCTGTTCCTGCACCGCCTGCGCGAGGTTGAGGCACGGGACATAGCATGCCTCTTTGTCTGTGGCGTTTGCCGAGGGGGTGCGTCCGATCGGCAGCAACAGCGCCGCGCCGGCGAGTCCAGCGCTCTTGAGCGCGGTGCGCCGTGTGTGTGGTCGCGCCAGGTTGTCGAACCAGTGAGCCATCGCTCAGATACCTCGCTTGAGGCGCGAGGTGCCGCGCTCGCCGTGGTCCGCAGCCGCATCGAAATGCCTCTGCACCCGCGCTCGAGCGTTGGCGATCTCGCTGAGGTTCCGCTCGCTCAGCGCAAAGCTCCACGCTGCGTAGCCAGCAGCCGCGTCGATAAGCGCTTTCCGCAGATCCTCTTGGGCGCCCAGGCCGGTGCTGAGCGCCCCCAAGCGCTGCAGGGCGCGCATCAGCTCGTCGTGGATGTTGTCGAGGATCTGGATCCGCTGGGCGCTCAGGTCCCGGGTCGCGTCCTGCTTGGCGGACCGATCCAGCTGGTCGAGCCTGACCATGTAGACGTGCAGGTGACGGTCTGACTTCCCGAGCGCCTCCTTGATCTGGGCGATCTTTTGCCGCTTCTCGGGGCTCAGCGACCGACTGGGGCTCATGCCGCGCCCTCCACATGCGCCAGGTGGAGGGCGGATGGAGCGCTGGTCCGCAGAAGGGCGAGGACATCGTCGGCACCGGCGGCGACACCGCTCGCGATCCGTCCAGCCTGGTCGACAAGAACCGCTCCCGGCATCCCGTGGGCACGGTAGGCGCCGGCGACCTCGAAGTCGTCTTGTAGAAGGATGGGTGTGAGCCCGTGAACGCCCGCCTTCGCGCGGTTTGCCTGCACAGACCCGCGGCTGATAACCGCCACCGGCGGCCCGTCGCGCCGTGCAGCGAGCACCGGCAACAACGGATCACAGTGACCGCAGCGAGGGTCGGTGAAGAACAACAACGCACCGCTCCCTTCCGCGAGCAGGTCCTCGAGCCTGACGATCCGGCCGTCAAGGTCAGGCAACGCGAACGACGGAGCCGGCATGCCTCGGTTCAGGACGGGGCTGGAGGCCTCGCCAAGCCGCTGTCCCGCGTTCGCTTCGAGCGCCTCGATGCGGTCCAGCAGTCGGCCATTTTGGCGAAACAGCTGCAACGAAAACGCCGCGTGCAGAACCATCGCCGCACCCAGCACGATCGCGGCCACGCCGAGGTCAGCGGCCAGCGTCGAGACGCTCTCTCCCGCGCGATTCCATCCAGCGACCGCGACGAACGCTGCCAGGCCGACCAGAACAAGGTTGCGCGCGAGCGTCCCGCGCCCCACCGGCGCCGAGCTCAAGGTGCCGAAGCAGTGACAATCGGGCGCCTCGCCACGTGCCAGCAACCGAACGATCGCGACACAGAAGGCAGCCAGAAGCGCGGCCGCGGCCACCGCCGCCCAGGCTGCGCTTGCCACCACGACCAAACTGCCCGCAACCACCATCTCGCTAACCGGCAAGGCCAGAGTCATCGGGCCGACGAGCGCGAGCGGCACACCGAAACGCTCAAGCGCGTCACGAGACGCCGCGCGGTCAGCGAACTTACCCAACGCAGCCACAGCGAACACCGCAGCAAGCGCAAGCCGGACCAACAACAGCACAAACTCCACGACGCAAGCCCCTCTCGGAAGGCTAGCCACGCTAACACCCAACCCAACCGAAGGCAAGTGAGCCGGACCGGGTTCCACGGAGACTGGGTTTGTAGGTTTTCAGTCTCTGTCATCCAGCCATTGCTCTGAACCGTAGAGCGTGTAGTTCTTCGAACTCGACGGGTGGGATGTCGCCGAGGGATTCGTGCAGCCGGTCGTGGTTGAACCAGCTGATGTACTCGACGACGGCGAGCTCGAGCTGCGAGCGGGTGCGCCACACGCGGTCGGCGATCAGCTCGGTCTTGAAGCTGTCGACGAAGCTCTCGGCCATGGCGTTATCGAGCGCGTCGCCGACCGAGCCGACCGAGGCCAGGACGCGGTGGTCGTCGAGCACCTGGGTGTAGTCGGCAGAGGTGTATTGACTGCCTCTGTCGGTGTGAGCCACGAGCCGGAAGTCGGCGCCGGGCTCGCGGGTCCCCAGCGCCATTCTGAGCGCGTCCAGGACCAGGTCGGTGCGCATGTGGCTGGCGAGCTGCCAGCCGACCACGCGACGGCTGAACACGTCGATCACGAACGCGAAGTAGACGACGCCCTCCCAGCAGCGCAGATACGACAGATCGCCCACCCACAGGCGGTTGGGCTCCTGAGCGGCGAATTGGCGCTGCACGAGATCGGGCCGGCGCTGGGCGCTTGGGTCGGGCTTGGTCGTGCGCCACGGCTTGCCGCGGCGCTTGGCGCCCTGGATACCGTGGCCTCGCATCAGCCGCTGCACCTGGCAGCGAGGAGCGCGATCGCCGGCACGCCCGAGCGCCTTCCACGTCCGCCGGTAGCCATAGGCCTCGTAGTTGGCCTTGTGCACCTCGCGAATGCGCTCCAGCAGCCGCTCATCCTCGAGCTGACGCCGGGAGGGCTCACCCGAGCGCCGGTGGTAGTAGGCGGACGCCGACACGCCCAACGTCCGACAGATCGGCTCGACGCCGAAACGATCGCGATGCCCGTCAATAAACGCGGTCACTTCGGTCGGTCTGCGTCGAGCTCGGTCGCAAAAAACACCGAGGCGGCCTTGAGGATCTCGTTCGCGCGGCGCAGCTCGAAGTTCTCGCGCTTGAGCCGCTTGATCTCCTCGCGCTCCTCGCTGGTGGGCAGATCGGGCCGCAGGCCACCATCAGCCTCGGCTTGGCGCACATGACGGCGCAACGTCTCGTGATGAATCCCGAGATCGTCAGCGACGTGCCGCACCGGACGGCCAGACTCCAACGCCAGCCGCACACCGCGCTGGATCAACTCTTCGGGGTACTTCCGTGGTCGTGGCATACGCGGAGCTTCTCCTGACCCGAGGACAGATCGTCCTCGATTCGAAGCCTCCGCGAAACCCGGCCTGGCTCACGGCGCCAGGGACGCGTCGGCGAGCGATGAGCGCGGGTGTCAATCGCGGCGCGGTCACTTCCGGCGAGCCGGGCCGAACCAGAAGTGCAACTACATAGTTGCGCTCTGGACGACCTCCGAGAGCAGACCCGACTACCGACCTCGCTTCTCCCATCAGATCGGAAACCAGAAGCTACGCCTGATCACGGGCTGCCTCCCCCTACGGGCTACATCCAGTCGTCTGCTCGACGCGCGGATAGCTTCTCCCTTGCGCCCGAATCCGGCACTCCTCCGGACGATGGCATTCGCGATTCCGCCGCCTCGCCCACTGCGACCGCAATGGCGAGAGGTTGTCGGAAAATGCCCAGGTAGTGGGCACCATTACCTCAAATCGGTCCGATTTCGCCTCCGAATTGGGACGACACCCGCAATAAACGCCGATTCAGATACGTC
>Ga0307374_10013637_pt1 | contig 11208 bp, 14 predicted proteins | sample OX3MG_FD_202532 | JGI IMG/M metagenome (GOLD analysis project Ga0307374, IMG submission 202532) | Soil microbial communities from Risofladan, Vaasa, Finland - OX-3 | ecosystem: Environmental > Terrestrial > Soil > Coastal area > Acid sulfate soil | place: Finland: Risofladan, Vaasa | collected... | reverse complement strand
GGAATTGAGAAACTGAGCGGCGCGCAAGTTGCCGTGCGCTTGGGCGTGCCGCTTCCAAAGTCGAAATGGCATCCCATCAACCGCCCCACACTCGTTTCGTGGTCGAAGCCGGAACCCGGAATTGGATACTTGAAGGCGGCAGGGTTTCCTGGACAAGTCGGGATGGATGTGGCGCGGGAAATTGACCATGCGATTTCTGAACTTCGTGGTTGCGACCGCCTGATCGTAGATTTGCGAGGAAATCCCGGCGGCGGGGCAGGTGGACTTCGGCTGATGGGGTACTTTACGCCTCACAAACTGCCGGTGGGTTACAGCTTGAGCCGGAAACGCGCGGAGAAGGGCTACCAGAAGGAAAAACTGCCGCGCTTCGGCAGGATTCCTTCGCGCAAGATCGAGCTTTGGCCCCTTGTGTTCCGTTTCGCCTTCTCCGACAAATCCATCGTGATGGTCACGGAAGGGCTTGGCCCACAACCTTTTCACGGCAAAATTGTTTTACTTGTGAATCAGCACACCGCCAGCGCGGCGGAAACCATCACCGGCTTCGCCAGGGAGAATAAGCTTGCGACCATCGTCGGCACCAAGACTGCCGGCCAAGTCCTGGGCGGAACAGGATTCAAAGTCGGCCACGAATTCGTCCTGCGCATCCCCGTCATGACCTTTCACACATGGAACGGAAACTCGCTTGAGGGGAAAGGCGTCGAGCCGGATTACAGAGTCGAACTTTCACGCGACATACTGAAAAATGGGAAAGACGCCCAGTTGGAGAAAGCCATCGAAGTCGCTCGCCAGCTTTAATAGAGCAATTATTCGTACTTCAGAGCCTCCATCGGCTCAATCCGTATGGCTCTCCGCGCTGGTATCCAGCACGCCGCCATCGCGACAATCGCCAGCAACGCCACCGAGCCCGCAAAAGACACAAAGTCTGTCGTCGGTATTCCATAAAGCAAACTCGCCAGACTTCTCGCAAACGCCAGTGCTACCAGGATGCCAATCGCGATTCCCAGCCCCGCGACCAACATCCCCTCCTTTAAGACAAGTGATATAACGTCCGCGCGCTGTGCACCCAGCGCCATGCGAATGCCAATCTCATGGGTTCTTCGTGATGTGGAATACGAGATCAACCCGTAGATTCCCACTACCGCCAGCAGCACCGCCAAGCCGGAAAATGCGGCCAATAGTTCGGTCGCGAATCGCGGCATAGCGCTCGATTCGGAGATTAGTTCATCGCCCGTCTGTAACGGTCCGACAACCATATGTCCCGGAACCATCCGCAAAGCAATGCTACGCATTGCCGCCCCAATGCCCTTGGGGTCTCCAGCGGTTCGCACAACCACCGGCCCGCTGGCCCACGGCGCCTGCGCGTACGCAAGGTAAACTGCCGGATCTGGCGTATCACCGGTCGCGAATCGTTTTGGCTCACGAACGACGCCCACGATGGTGTACCAAACATCTTTCTTGGTGGACCGGTACATCGGGTGCACTTTCAACCCGAGTGGGTTGCGATTTGGCCAGTAGGCCTTCGCCATCGCTTCATTGATCACAGCCACCGGCAGAGTCCCATCTCGATCCGCGTCCGCCAACCATCGCCCGCGCACCAGCGCCATCCTCATCATGTCGAAGTATCCCGGCGTGACAGTCTGCATATCTGCCGGCTGAAACTCCTCAGCGATGCTCCCGCCTCCGCCAGCAGCCTTGAGCTGCTGCCAAGTATGCCCATGCGGCGGCGGTGGAAAGCTATCGGCCAACGCGACCGCCTCGACACCGGGCATGGCCGCGATACATTGTTCGAACTGCTCGAATGCAATCCGTATCCCATTGCCGTTGGACTGCGATCTGCGGTAGGGGTTATCCATGCCAACGCCCATCGAAAGCAGATGTTCGGGCTGAAACTGGCTGTTTACCGCGAGAAGCTTTTGCATGCTTCTCAACATCAACAACGCGCCGGTCAGCAGGACAAGCGCCAGCGACACTTCCACAATTAGCAGTGCGCTTCCCGGCCTGCGCAACACTGGGCGCGTCGGCGAAGATTTGCGCGTGCTCCCCGACTTCAGTGTTTCATTCAGATTTGGCCGCGCTAAACGCAAACTTGGCAGCACACTGAATACTCCTGCCGCAAGTATCGACAGAAGTGCGGCGAACGCCAGCACTCGTGCATCCAGCGCCACGGAATCGAGCCGCGGAATGTAAATCGATTGCGGCAGCAGCGCGACAAAAGCGCGCAGAGTTCCATAAGCGAGCAGTAATCCCAGCGCACCTCCACCGATCGCCAGCAGCATTCCTTCTGCTAGCATTTGCCGAACCAGTGCTAACCGGCTCGCGCCCAGCGTCGCGCGAATCGCCATTTCCTTTTCTCGCGATACTGCACGCACCAGCAACAGATTGCCTACGTTCGCGCACGCAATCAGCAAAATGAAGGTGAACGCCGCAAGCAGCACCCACAGAATGCTGCGCACGTTACGAGTGAGCTCTGAGCTTAGCGGGCCAGCGCGAACATCCTCATCTTTGAAATATTTGGGGTACTCTGCGCGCATGCGAGCAGCAATGGTGGAAATCTCGATTTGAGCCTGTGCTAAGCTCGTTCCCTTTTTCAAGCGTCCCAAAACTGCCAAATCATTGCCGTCAAGACTGGTTTCGACGATTGGAAGGTTCACCCATATGTCAGGCTTGTTGCGGGCCAATGGATAGGGAAAATCAAAGCCGTTCGGCATCACGCCGACAATCGTGTACTGGGTCTTCTCTCCAAATCTATTCAAATTGATTGTCTTACCGAGCGCGCCGGAACTTGCGCCATAGTGCTGTCTCCAATACGCATAGCTTAGAATTGCTACCCGCGCAAATTCATAGTGCTCACCGTCCGCAACCGCTATGCCTTCACTGTCGGTGAACGTTCTTCCTAGGAGGGGCGCGACATTTAACACGGAAAAAAGTTGAGGTGTCACAAACGCATAGACGATGTGTTCGTCAGTTCCCCACAACGTAGTAACGAGTCCACCGCCGGACCTGAAAGCGGCCATATCGTCGAAGCCCTTCGCCTGGTTCCGCAGAATAGTGAACGCACCTTCCTCCACGGGAATCTGCTCTTGTCCAGTCTTGCGGGCCGAATCCCACAACATCACCAGTTGCGACGAATCGGCGTACGGTAAGGAGCGCAAGACCAGGCTGTAGAGGACGCTAAACATCGCGGTATTCGCGCCGATACCGAGCGCAAGCGTCAGCACCGCAATCACCGTGAACCCCGGCGCCTTCGCCAGCATCCTCAGCCCGTATCGGAAGTCTTGCCAGAGTGTACTCATTGCCTCTCGATTTCGCACGCGGGAGAGTACCGACACTACATCTGCTTTGCTAGTCGAAGCGCTTCTTGCATCTGGGTATCTTCACACACTGCGAGCTTATCGGATGAAAATTCAACAGGAATTCCCGGCGACACGCCTTTACCCTGGATCATTTATATATCCGTATAGTTATGCAGGCAGTCATTTGCGACTGCGTTTTAGCCGTGGAAACCGATCCCGCTTCCAACCCAGCAAATCTTTCGGCTTGCAGTGCAGCGTGGAACAGAGGCGATTCAAGATTGCGCTGTCGAACGATTTCGTCCTGTTGTGAAACCAAGCATGCAGCGTAGAGTACGTAATTCCCGATTCCTTTTGCAGTCGGTAGCGCGTCCATTTCTTTCGTTTAAGAACTCCCGCCAATGTGCAGACAATCATGGGCCGAGCGTAGCGCATTGATGCATGCAGGTCAAGCGCGGGTACTATCGTACCCGTATATATATTCAACACCTTATATAGACTAAAAACGATGAGTTGAGCGATATGGTCACAGCAAATGGCACGCGACACTTTCGAGCAATTTGTGCCAGCGTGCCAGGATTAAAGGTGCGGCAAACCTAGCGATGAGCTACGGGCGCCCTCTGCTCAACCCCGGTGATTTCGCTGAGGCGATCCGCGTGGCGAAATCGCGGTGCAAGACCGATGCAGAACGCGAGGCCCTGCAACGGAAGATCGAAGCTGGCGAGCCGCTCCACGAAATTTTGAAAAAGCTGGCGCCCGAGCATTTGAGTATTGAGGAGTTCGCTTAAAATATCGGAGGCACCGAGTTCCGTTAAGCGTTGCCGTGATCGCGGTGTTCGAGTGAGAACGTCACGAAGTCTTCTGGCTGACTGTCTTCAAAACTCTGAACGATCCCCGTATAATGTGTCCAGCATTTTTCCGGTTCGCACAACAGGCACACCGTGCCGCAAAATGGACACTTGCTCGATTCCTGCCCAGCTTCTAATGGCAATTTCCACGCTGTAATTTTCATTCGCGGCCGGCTACTCGTCGAGCGGTTTCAGAAACTTCTCGAATGTTTCCAGCACTTTTTCGCAGACGTGCGAAAGGAATCGCTCAACGGTTTGAATCTGAATTTTGCACACGGCGCAGCCTGGCACGACGACGCCCTTGCCGCCTTGAGCCACGCATGGCGGTTCATCAACGAAAGTATCGAAGCGGTGCTTGTGAAATTCGTCGCGAACAGACTCTGCGATCTTTGCATGGGCGGTGTCCATAACGCGGAAGCATATCACAGAATATTCGCCTTGTGTTCGCCTGGGATATCGACGCTAGGTCGATGATATAATCACGCGGGTGAGCGGAATTTACTTAGGCACGTCTGCATTTACGGCAGCAGGGTGGCCAGGGTCGTTTTATCCCCCCGGAATGCAACCGCGTGATTATCTCGGATTTTATTCCACCAAGTTCGACACCGTTGAAGTGGATAGCACGTTCTACCGCTGCCCATCCACAGAGATGGTGAGGAATTGGGGTTTGCGCACGACAGAGGGTTTTCTTCTTTCGTCGAAAGTTCCGAAGACGATCACGCATGAGAAAATTCTGGTGGATTGCGATGCGGAGTTCGAAGCATTCGTTGACACGATGGATATTTTGGACGAGAAGCTCGGCCCGATGGTTTTCCAATTTCCGTATTTCAACAAGGAGATTTTCCAAAGCGACGTGCAATTCCTGTCGAGGCTGAAAGTGTTTTTCAAGAAACTGCCGAAGGACTACCGCTTCGCCGTCGAAATTCGAAACAAGCATTGGCTCAGACCAAAGTTTTTGGATTTGCTCCGCGAACACAACGTCGCGCTGGTGTTGCAGGACCAAAGCTGGATGCCCCGCCCCGCGGAACTATTCGAGAGATTCGATCCGATTACCGCGGACTTCACTTACATTCGTTGGCTGGGCGACCGCAAAGGCATCGAGCAAGTGACGAAGACTTGGGATAAGGTCGTGGTTGACCGCGCGTCTGACTTACAGGACTGGGTGAAAGTCTGTCATCTAATGGTGCGCCGAGGCGTGACCGTTTTCGGATACGCAAACAATCACTTCGCGGGACACGCGCCCGCTACGATTCAATTATTCCGAGAAATGTGTGAGCGGGATGGAATTTCAGTTCCGATTCAGATTCATTTGCCAGAACCATTCGACCGGACAATGTTCGAGAACTCTGCAAACTGAGCACTCCGCTTACGGGTACTCCGGCGTGGCGGGTGCGGCCCCGCGGCTGGTACGCCGGGAAGCGGCTCAACCTGCTACAACCTGGGTACTGGGGAGTTGACCAACACGTGCATCGGCTGTTAGTAGCCATGACCGCGCCAAGAGGGGCTATGAACCTCTGGCTATGGGCCGTGGCGACGGTCGTCGTTGCCTTCGCCCTGCGAATATTCATACCCGATCGATGGCTCGTGTACTGGGGAGGAAACTACTACCGACACCTGAACGGAGTTGCCTTTGGAGCGTTCCTCGGGGGTGCGATCCTGCTGGTTTTGATAGCGCTGTTACGACTTGTTGTGAGGGTCTCCCGGAGCAAGTGAAATGCGATTTGACGAGATTATATACTTGCCTCTCGCTACGTCCACAGGTCTACTGCCTTCCGCATTTGTGTGTCCGCACCTGCAATTGTCAAGCCGTTAGCAGATCACTTACTAGGGAACATCGAGAAGGGAAAAAGTAAGAAAATATTTTTGTGCAAGAATAGAGTGGCAGGCGGTTCGCCGGAGCCTTTATGCTTGCTTTGGTATTGATATTGGGGTACTAGAGAAGGCTCCAGTCCGAGGTGAACAATGCAAACACAAGCCCCGAAGGGTCAGTATCGGGTAATAGGACTGGATCCAGTCGACACTCTCACATGGCCAAGCGGGCCGCTCTGGAAAGACTGCGAAACATTCGACGAGGCACGAGACTTTGCAGACCGCAATGGAGAGTCGTACGCCTGGGTCTATGTATACGACGACACGAGCGCGGTTTTGTACGAGGGAGGCTGCCACGCGCAGCAGCTTGAAAGAATTCGAGATCTAAATCAACAACCCCCGGTGGAAACGAAACCAAAACCCTAAGAGTCGCCTAAGTTTCTGCTGCCTCCGTCCTCGACCACGCGGTATTCCTCGCCTCGATCGGTTCTTTCGGTACTTCGCGGTACCATTGGCCCAGACCACAACCTAATGGCAGGCTGTCTGTGAGCTAGGTCGAGGCCCCTGCGCGTAAACCCAATGGAGCCAGTGGATAAACCGGACCCCTACGGCGACTGGGTCCTTTTGGGGATTAAGGACGGGCGCGACGGACCGCCGCTTCTTGTCGATGAAGAGTTGTTGGCCGCTGCGCGAAAGGCTTGGCCCCGAGTTCTGGCTCACGTCCGAGGTGAACTTTTTGATAGAGAATTGGGCCCCGAGAGGACGGCGCTCGCAGTGTCGCGTTGCTCCATAGATAGCCTCTGGAAGAGTGGAATCGGGAGATGGAATTGTCAAGCCGTTGGAAGATCGCAGAAAGCTGCTAAGGGAAAATCTGCCGTAAACACCGAAGGACGAATCACGCCGAACTATTTGACAACTAACGGGTATTCCCTTTGTTCGACGCCCGCTCTGCCAATCACGAGCAAATAATCGCCCGAACTGAGGTTTGAAACATCCAGTTTTACCTTCAGTCCTGGAACGCCATTTTCATTTACTGCGAGCCCCGTTGTTGTAACCAGGGGCTTTTCCAATTCTGTGGACACGCGCACCTCATAATTGCCCGGCCCGTCACTCTTTGGAAGCAGCAGCGTCAGGTCAAGCCGACCACGCGGAAGCTGAATTGGGCCAGAATTCGCGGAGGGAGCTTGTTCGCCTCGAAGGACTAAGCGATTTCTCAGATCGACTGTGACTCTCTGATACGATGCGATTGTAGGGACCCTTCGACCAGTCCCGTGGAACCAATGAGCTTTCCACACCCAGCCTGCAACAGCAGCGACAATCAGCAACGCAGCACTTGCCAGCACGAGTTCAAGCGTCTTGCGCCTTGTGGCTTGCTTTTGAAGTGCGGTGTATTCGATGAAGCAAGGCGAACAGCTACCAATATGAAGCACCCACTGTTCGGCCTCACGCAAGTCCATTTTCCGCTCGGCAAGACCTTTTAGCACTTCCGAACCCGGACACCCCACTCGGTCAGGGTTTGGATATCCTCCGTCCATTAAGACGCGCTGGCCCGTTTTGATCAACTGCCCTTCCTCGCGTTTGGAAAGCACGTCATCGCGCTTTGAATCCGCCATTATTTTGCCCTCCCTGGTTCGGGAGTTGGGTCCGTTTTCGAGTATATCCGGCCCAAAATGCGCTTCCGCGCTCTCACTACGCCCCTGTTGAATTGAACCTGCACCGCGTTCGCACTAATTCCGAGCTTTTCTGCAATACCGTCCCACGACCAACCCATTTGCCGAAGGCTGAACAAATACCTCGTCCGCTCGTTCATATACCCGGTGACTTCTTTCAGAAACAGTTCATCCTCAATCCGCGAAGCCCAGTTCGAAACTTTCGCATCACGAAGCGCAATTAAGTCGGTCAGCGATCCCACGTAGTCGATAGTCGGCTGTTTGGCGGCGCTTCTATTCAGCCTATGAGCAGTCACCCAAAACACATAATCGTCCAGGCTCTTGATTCGCTCTCGGAAGCGCGGATGGCGTTCTATCAGCGAGGAAAGAGAGTGCACAGCCCCTTCCAACTCCTCAGCCGCACTCGAAGCATCTTGTCCCAAGCGTTTGGCATACGAGACCACGCGCCGCCAATTCCGATGCGCTGCGGCGAGAAGCTCGCCGTCAATCGCCTTGCCGGCGTTGTCGTGGGGCTGAATCCAAAGGGTTGGATCGCCCTCAATTTTGCCTCTCATCGAACGTAACCTAGAACCCAGCCCCTCTTCGTTAATTATATCGTTACTGCTATCGCCAGCGACCCGTTCCCTTGCCAAATTACTTCCCCTATTTATAAGAAGGCTAAAAACTCCCAAAACCTTACAGAAAGTTTTCCTGTTTTGCGCGAGAAGCCCCCCCCATCCGACGCCCTTTGCGACGCGCACATAGAGACGCGTTACCAAAAAATATTTGTAAGCTTCCTTCCCTGTTTAGCTTTCCTATAAGTGAGGGCCGATCAGGAGTGATTCACGGTCGACTCTACAGCGACAGTGCGCGGCCCCTAAAGCCGTATGGCTAGTGTTCCCATCTTCCGAAGCGAGGAAAAATGTGAGGCCAATGAACCCGAGGCGAAAAGCGAGATGCAATCCGCGGTTCCTGCTGAACTCGGTTGACCTCTTGGGCAGAGAGATCGATCCCGCCGTATTGTCCGTTGCCCAAGAAATCGCTCCTCGTGCAGTCTCCCACGGCGAGAAGCTTCTCGGCGATCCGGCCCTGGCAATCAGTCTCTTCGAAGAGGCTGCCGCGACCGTTTCAAAAACCATCAAAGAAAAGGAGGCGTCCGGCAAGCCCCGAATCCGGGATATGCGTGGCTACCTTTTCCGCACATATTTGAGGCGAATCAGTGTCGAAAGAAAGGCCCACCTTGCGCTTGACGATGCGACCGAGGAGGAGTGGCAGAAGCAGGCACGGCAAACCGATGACAGCGATATCGAGCGTCAAATTCTGGTGAAGGAACTGCTCGAAAGCTGTGATACATTGACGCGAGAAATTCTGTATCGGAAGTTGGAAGGCTGTACCGGGAAAGAAATCGAGAAGTTCTGCGGTATTCCGGTGAATGCCGTCAATTTGCGATTCAGCAAGGCTCTTCGGCGTCTCCAAAGGACAGTTCGGGCGGGGGGACGTTAAGCTGAGGAGGTTCCTGGGATCTTGCCGCTGGCAAGCAAAAGGCGAAAGAAGACTGGGCGCAAATCCCCGACCGAGAAGGCTTTACTCGGATATCTGAAGCAGCGCCTCTCGAACGACTTCCCCAACCCCACGCGAATCGGATGCCCTCCCCTCGAAGCGCTCGAACGCAACGCGAAAGACCCCATCCACGCGGATGAATCCGTTAGCAAGCACGTTGGGCGCTGCTCGCCCTGCTATCGCGTCTACAGCCGCCTGCTACGTGAAGAACTTGCCCGCATTCGTCAGCAAGCGTCCCGGCACAACTCCAACCGAGACACCCACAAAAAAAATAAGAAAGTTGTGAAATAGTCAGACAGATTTTGCCGAAAAAACCCCTCTATATAAGTGAGGGGAGTTTTCACCGAATTCTCCCGAAAGCCTGGTGGGGCCGTTCCGCTTCGGTAAACCGCCTGGCCGAGTATCGCGCCGCTCGAAGGTCCCGAGCCGGACGCGAAAGCAGAAACCCTCTGGACGGAGCTAGTGCTCCAAGTGCGCCTTGAGTCGGATCAAGGCCGAACCTTACCAGCAGAGCGGCCCTTCTTTCGCGTTCGTGATTCGACCCTGCCAGACGCGGGCGCGGCGAAAACTCCCTCGGACTTAAGAAAGCGAAATCCAACGAAGGAGACGAACGGACATGAAAACACTCTGGCGCAGGGCATCCCAGCTTACATTCGCGCCCCGGACGCTGGCGGTGGTCGCCGTGGGCTTGCTTCTCGCGGCACCCGCATTTGCTCAGCAAGGGAACTCTCCGTGGGAAAACGCGGTCAACGTACTGATGCAAGCGTTCACGAGCACCATCGCGCGCGGATTGTCTCTCGTTGCGATTGTCGTTGCCGGGCTGACGTTCGCTTTCGGCGAAGGCGGGTCTAAACGCATCCTCGCCGGCGTGCTCTTTGGGGTCGGCATGGCCATAGCCGCCGTGAACTTCATGGCTTGGCTCTTTCCGTGAGACAGAGCTGAACAAACCACTCTTCTGAGGGGTGTCCGATGTCGAATGGCAGACGGGTCAATATGGTTCATCGCTCGCTCTCACGGCCTCTCACTATCCTCGGGGCCGAGAGGAAGCTTTTCTTCTTCGCGATGTGCGTGGGCGCGGGAACATTCAACCTGCTCGACAGTTTGCTGGGCGGCGTATTGATGTTCCTGTTGCTCTATTTCTTCGCTCGCTGGGCCACGAAAACCGATCCACAGATTCTGCGAATCCTGCTTACTTCTCCGAAACTGCGCACGCAATATGACCCGGCAAAACTCAGCCCCATCTCGATCCGCAGGGTGAACCATGCTTAGGCTGAAGCGAATCTTCAAGAACTACGAGGAGACAGGATCACTCAACCAGCAGGTGAACCTCTACGGGTTCGCGGACGAACACGCATTTCTCACCAAGACAGGAGACCTCGGCGTCATTCTCGAAGTGCGTGGGGTTGACTACGAGTGCCTCGACGACGGTTCCATTGACAGTTTGACGAAGCGGCTCGAATCCGCGTTCAAGCTTTTCGATGAAAACTACCGCGTCTATCAGTACCTCTTCAAGCGAAACAACGAGACCATCCCATACAAGCTCTACGGCAATCCCGTCGTGGATACCGCCATCAAGAACCGCATCGCGTATCTGGCGACGAAGGCCGATACGCTCTTTTCTCTGTCCATCTATTACGTCGTCTTGTACGAGGGCTTCCGCTACTCGCACACGTTGCGCAGTACGCTCCTGGAATTCCCCAAGCAGCCGGCAAAAGCACTTCGTGAACTGCGCGCCTGCCTTTCAACGAAGAAGCAGGTTGTGTTGCTCGAACGGGAGATCGGCAAGGCCCAGGCAGCCCTGCTTCAGAAGTCCGAAAGCTTCATCCTGCAGGTCAGCGACTTTTTGCCTGTCCGCTTGCTCGACAAACATGAAGCGTTCCGGGTTCTCAAGAAAACCCTGAACTTCGCCTCGCACAAATTGGAACTTGCGAAGCTCAAATACGACACTTTCCTAGACTATTACCTCTGTGAATCGCATCTCGAATGTCACCGAGGGCATCTCCGGCTCGACGATTACTACGTCAGGGTTCTGACGCTCAAGGAACCCTCCGC
>Ga0307374_10013636_pt1 | contig 11209 bp, 9 predicted proteins | sample OX3MG_FD_202532 | JGI IMG/M metagenome (GOLD analysis project Ga0307374, IMG submission 202532) | Soil microbial communities from Risofladan, Vaasa, Finland - OX-3 | ecosystem: Environmental > Terrestrial > Soil > Coastal area > Acid sulfate soil | place: Finland: Risofladan, Vaasa | collected... | reverse complement strand
GTCATCACTGGGCTTGTCCACGATGACGGCCTCGGTGGTGAGGAACAGGGCGGCGATGGAGGCGGCGTTCTGCAGTGCCGAACGGGTCACCTTCACCGCGTCGATGACGCCGGCCTCGAACAGGTCCTCGTACTCGCCGGTGGCGGCGTTCAGACCCTCGGTGGGCTTCTTGAGGTTGCGGACCTTGTCGACGATGACCCCGCCCTCCAGGCCGGCGTTGACCGCGATCTGCTTCAGCGGCTCTTCGACGGCCCGGGACACGATGCGGGCACCGGTGGCCTCGTCGCCCTCGAGCTTGTCGGCCACTCCGTCGATGGCGGCCTGAGCCCTCAACAGGGCCACGCCCCCGCCGGGGACCACACCCTCCTCGATGGCGGCCTTGGTGGTGGAGACGGCGTCCTCGATACGGTGCTTCTTCTCCTTGAGCTCCACCTCGGTGGCCGCGCCCACCTTGATGATGGCCACCCCTCCCGACAACTTGGCCAGACGCTCCTGGAGCTTCTCCCGGTCGTAGTCGGAGTCGGTGTTCTCGATCTCGGCCTTGATCTGGTTGATCCGGCCCTTGATCTCGTCCTCGGACCCGGACCCCTCGACGATGGTGGTCTCGTCCTTGGTGACCACGATCTTGCGGGCCTGCCCGAGAAGGTCGAGCCCGACCGACTCGAGCTTGAGGCCGACCTCTTCGGTGACGACCTGGCCGCCGGTGAGGATGGCGATGTCCTGCAGCATGGCCTTGCGCCGCTCGCCGAAGCCGGGTGCCTTCACCGCCACGCTCTTGAACGTGCCCCGGATCTTGTTGACCACCAGGGTGGCGAGCGCCTCGCCTTCGAGGTCCTCGGCGATGATGGCCAGGGACTTGCCGCTCTGCATGACCTTCTCCAGCAGCGGGAGCAGGTCACGGACGGCGGTGATCTTGGACCCCACCAGCAGGATGTAGCACTCCTCGAGGACGGCTTCCATCCGCTCGGGATCGGAGACGAAGTAGGGGGAGATGTACCCCTTGTCGAAGCGCATCCCCTCGACCAGGTCCATTTCCATCCCGAAGGTCTGGGACTCCTCGACGGTGATGACCCCGTCCTTGCCCACCTTGTCGATGGCGTCGGAGATCATCCCGCCGATCTCGGTGTCGGCCGCCGAGATGGAGGCCACCTGGGCGATCTGCCCCTTGGAATCGGTGTCCCGGGCGATGCCCCGCAGCGAGGCGACGGCCGCCTCGACCCCGTCCTCGATGCCCTTCTTCAGGCTCATCGGGTTGGCGCCGGCGGCCACGTTGCGCAGGCCCTCGTGGACCATGGCCCAGGCCAGCACGGTGGCGGTGGTGGTGCCGTCACCGGCGACGTCGTCGGTCTTCTTGGCGACTTCCTTGACCAGCTCGGCCCCGATCCTCTCGAACGGGTCCTCGAGCTCGATGTCCTTGGCGATGGACACGCCGTCATTGGTGATGGTCGGTGCGCCCCACTTCTTGTCGAGCACGACATTGCGGCCTTTCGGGCCGAGGGTGACGCGTACGGCGTCGGCGAGCTTGTTCATGCCGCTCTCGAGGGACCGGCGGGCCTCCTCGTCGAACGTGATCAACTTGGCCATCAGGTGTTCCTCCAGTGGGTTCTTCGCGTGGATTTGATGCTATTAGCACTCTAGACTGTCGAGTGCTAATAGCAAACCACGCCCACCGGCAAACCGCAACCGCAACCGACCCGAAATTCGGGTCACCCGGTCGGATCCGGGTCCTCCTCGGGCTCACGCCCTGGTCAGCGGCATGCCCGGACCACGTCCGGGCCCGACTCACTCGTCGAGAACCGGCTCGACGGCGTCGGGGTCCGGCTCGCCGACCTCTTCGGTCACCAGGGTGTGGACGACCTCGTCAGGATCACCCTCGACGGTGACCGGCTCCCGAGGGTCGGGAAAGACACCGCCGGCCATCGAAGGATCAGCCCCCGGCCACCGCGGGCACGATCGAGAGGGTCTCCCCATCGGCCACCGGGGTGTTCAGCCCGTCGAGGAAGCGCACGTCCTCGTCGGTCAGGAACACGTTCACGAACCGCCGCAGCTGGCCGGCGTCGTCGAACAGCCGGCCGGCGAACCCCGGATGGGCGGCGTCGAGCGCCTTCAGTGCCTCGCCCACCGTGGAGCCATCGACACTGACCTCACCGGCCCCGCCCGTCAGGGTGCGGAGCTGGGTCGGTACACGGATGGAGATGCTCACGAAATGCTCCTTGTTTCCTGGTCAGAGTCGTCGGACGTCAACTGGGCCGAGGTCGCGTCGAACTCGTCGAACTCGTCGAACTGGCTGAAGGCCTGGTCGAAGGCGTCCAGGGTCGGGGGGATGGTGGCCGAAGGTCCAACGGTCCCCGAGAGAGCCTCGACCGTCTTCAGACCATGGCCGGTGACCATGGCCACCACCCGCTCATCGGAGCGGATGACCCCTTGAGCGGCCAGCTTGGCCAGGGTGGCGATGGTCACCCCGCCGGCGGTCTCCGCGAAGATCCCCTCGGTGCGGGCCAGCAGCCGGATGCCGTCGATCACCTCGTCGTCGGTCACCGCCGCACACGAGCCGCCCGACTTCCGGATGACATCGAGGGCATACCACCCGTCGGCCGGGTTGCCGATGGCCAGCGACTTGGCGATGGTGGACGGCTTCACCGGCCGGATGGCGTCGGTCCCTTCGGCGAAGGCGGTGGCCACCGGGGCGCAGCCGACCGACTGGGCACCGGAGATCCGCACCGATGGCGGCTCGTCGAGCAGGCCGACCCGGCCCAGCTCCTCGAACCCCTTGGCGATCTTGGTCAACTGGCTCCCCGAGCCGATCGGCACCACCACATGGTCGGGCGCCTGCCAGCCGAGCTGCTCGGCCACCTCGAAGGCCAGGGTCTTCGACCCCTCGGCGTAGTAGGTGCGGACGTTGACATTCACGAACGCCCACGACGGGCGTTCGCTGGTCAGCTCGGCGCACAACCGGTTCACGTCGTCATAGGTACCGTCGACGGCGATCACCCGGCCGCCGTAGACGGTGGTCATGGTGATCTTGGCCTGCTCGAGATCGGAGGGGATCAGCACCACCGATTCCATCCCGGCCCGGGCGGCGTGGGCCGCCACCGAGTTGGCCAGGTTCCCGGTGGAGGCGCAGGCGGCCACCTTGAAGCCGAGCTGGCGGGCCTTGGTCAAGGCCACCGACACCACCCGGTCCTTGAACGACCCGGTCGGGTTGGCGGTGTCGTCCTTGATCCACAACTCGCCCAACCCGAGCTCGGCGGCCAGCCGGTCGGCCCGCACCAGCGGGGTGAACCCGGCGCCCAGATCGACCGGGGCGGCATCGGCGACCGGCAGCAGGTCGGCGTACCGCCAGATCGTCCGGGGGCCGGCGGCGATCCGTTCCCGGGTCACGGAGGCGGCGATCCGCTCGTAGTCGTAGGTCACCTCGAGGGGCCCGAAGCAGTAGTCACAGACGTGCAGGGCTTCTGCCGGATAGGCGCGGCCACACTCTCGACAGCGCAGCCCAGTTACAAAGTCCACGGTGGTCTCCTCATCGCTCGGGCATTGGCACCTGGAACGCCCTCCGGCCCCCTTTGGGCGGGGTCGGAGTTGGTTCTGGTTGCCGCAGCGTCACAGGGCCCGGTCCCTCAGCTGCTCTGGATGATGGCCTCCATGTTGGACGATAAACAGGGCCCACGTCAATGGCGGGCCTCGGATCGCCAGGGTGACGGGGCCGAATACAGTGGGGCGACCATGGGCCAGCACCGGAGCGCAGACCATCAGATGTCGGCTGGGCCCTCCCCCGAGCCTGGCCCTCCTGGCCCTCCTGGCCCTCCTGGCCCCCGCGGCCCCCGCTGCTTCCCCCACACAAGGTTCGATGCCGCCCGGTTGGCCGAGGCCAAGGGCGATCGCCGCATCTCGGTGTGCATCCCGGCTCGCAACGAGGCGGCCACCGTGGGCATCATCGTGGCCGCCATCGTCAACGCCCTCACCGGGGTGGCCGAAGGAGTGCCGTTGGTCGACGAGGTGCTGGTGGTCGACGACGGTTCGACCGACGGGACCGGAGAGTTGGCCCGACAGGCCGGTGCCCGGGTGGTCCCGGCCGAGCCCGGCATCGGCGGCCCGACCCCCGGCAGCAAGGGACAGGCCATGCGGACCGCGGTGGAGGTGGCCAACGGTGACCTCATCGCCTTTCTCGACGGCGACGTGACCAACTTCGGTCCCCACTTCGTCACCGGGCTGCTCGGACCCCTCCTCCTCGACGACTCGATCAACCTGGTCAAGGGGTACTACCGGCGGCCCCTCCACGGCGACCCGGACGGCGGCGGGCGGGTCACCGAGCTGGTGGCCAAGCCCATCATCGATCTGCTGTTCCCCGAGCTGGCCGGCACCCTCCAGCCCTTGGCCGGAGAGACGGCCGCCCCCCGATCGGTGCTGGAGAAGTGTGGATTGGCCGACGGCTACCAGGTGGAGCTGGCCCTGTTGATCGACGTCGCCGCCGATTTCGGGGCGGAGACCATCGTCCAGGTCGATCTCGGGGTCCGGGCCCACCGGAACCGGCCGCTGTCGGAGTTGCGCCCCCAGGCCACCGATATCCTGCGAACGGCCCTGGCCCGCGCCGAGCTCCGACCCATCCCCTGACAGCCCCGCGATGCCACGGTCCCCTTCGGGACGACCCACTGGGTTCTCCGCGATGGCTCGACCGAGCCCAAGTGGTCGAAGCCGCCGTCGTCGTTGGCCACGACCACGCGGGGTCATCGGTGTCGTCGTAGTGGACCGCCGTCGCGGCTATCGGCACGTCCGACTGCAGCAGGGCCGGTCAGGGCCGGTCGGGCCGCGAAGAAAGCCACGGCCGTGACGGCCGTGGCTTTCGACACATGCAGTGCAACCCGGGTCGGGCTATGGAGTGGAGCCCACCAGATCGGCTTCCCGGCAGCCGGAGGGCACCAACGCCGGCTCGCCCACGGTCCGACCGCCGTCCGCAACGCCCGACCGGCCCGGGGCAGCCTCCGCACCTGACCGGGGCCCGGAGTCCAGCCCCCCACCGATAGCTGCCAGCTCCGCCGCCTCCGCCTGGACCCGACGCCGGTTCGGGACCAGCATGGCAACCACCCCGCCGATGATCACCACCGCCGCGCCCACCGCGATGGCCGGCTTCAGTCCGTTCACGTAGGCCGCACCCGAGGCGTAGCTGCCCGACGAGGAGAACACTGCGCCGAGCACGGCGATCCCGAGCACCCCGCCCAGTTCCCGGAAGGCGCTGTTGGTGCCCGAGGCCACCCCTTCCAGGCGGGCGGGGACCGAGCCCAGCACCAGCGAGGCCAGCGGGACGAAGAACAGGGTCATGCCGACCCCCGCCACCACGAAGGCGGGCACGAAGTCGATGTACGGCGTGGTGGGGCTGGTGAGCGCCACCAACCAGAACAGCCCGACCGACTGCAGGACCAGGCCGCTGACCACCAGGATCTTGCCTCCCCACCGCTCGGCCAGCAGGCCCACCACCGGGGCCAGCAGCATGGCCATCCCCGTCCACGGCAGCACCCGGAGCCCGGCGCTCAACGGGGAGTAGCCCTGCACCGTCTGGAGGAATTGGGAGAGGAAGAAGATGGACCCGAACATCCCGAAGCTGAACAGCATCGCCGTCACGTTGACCGCCGCGAACGCCCGGTTCTTGAACAGCCGCACGTCGAGCATCGGGTGGTCCGAGCGCAGCTCCCACCAGAGGAAGGCGACCAGCGCGGCGATCCCGACGGCGAACGAGGAAAGGACGCCCTGACTGCTCCACCCGTGGGCGTTGCCGCGGACCAGACCGAAGACCAGCCCGAACAGGCCCACGCTGACCAGCCCCACCCCGGCCAGGTCGAGCCGGGAGGCCGACCCATGGGACTCACGGAGCTTCCACCAGGCCAGTGGGACCAGCACCAGGCCGATGGGGACGTTCAGCCAGAAGATGTACTGCCAGGCCCAACCGGTGGTGACGGCCCCGCCGACCAGCGGGCCGATGGCCACCGCCATCCCACCGATCGCCCCCCAGATGCCGAGGGCGGCGTTTCTCCGTTCGGGGGTGACCGCCGCACTCAGCAGGGTGAGCGAGAGCGGCATGATCATGGCGCCGCCGGCCCCCTGCACCGCCCGGGCCGCGATCAGGACCGAGAGGTTGGGGGACAGGGCGGCGGCGGCCGACGCCGCCGTGAAGATGGCGATACCGAGGACGAAGGTCCGTCGCCTCCCGAACCGCTCACCGATGGCGGCGGCGGTCAGCAGGAGCACTGCGAAGGTCAAGGTGTAGGCGTTGACCGTCCACTCGAGTCCGGAGAGCCCGGCGTGGAGGTGGACCCGGATGACCGGGAGGGCGGTCGAGACCACCAGGTTGTCGAGCGAGGCCATGAAGAGGGCCAGCCCGGTGATGACGATGGCCCACACCGCCTTCGACCGCGCCCCCCGGCCGGTCGACTGATCGGAGGGAGGCGCTCCCCGAGTGGGCGGCCCACCGTCGGCCCGAGGGCCGGCGGCGACGGACGGGTCGAGGGCGATGCTCATGGCGGTGTTCTCCTTGGGGTGATCGGTGAGGGGGGTGTTGCTGATGCGACCGTTGACGTTGACCGGAAGGGCGGGACCGGCTCGACCGGCAGTCCCGGCAGTCCCGGCCAGGAGTCGGGATCGCCCGCTCCGGGTCAGCTTTGGTTGTGAGTGGTTACTACCTAGCCGGGGCAAAAAAAGGGGGACCGAGAAGGGCTGATTCATGGTCATGCCGATACCTCCGTATCGATGGCTGTTTCGGAGTTCCTCCGCTCCTCCAGGGCCCGACCGGCGGCGGCCACCCCTTCGAGCTTCGGTTGGGGACAGAACGACTGGGCCCAGTGGTCGGGGATCGACAGCAGGTCGATGGCCGACATCACGCTGATCATCATCCCGGTGGCGAAGAACTGGCGGACGACCTCTTCGTCGAGGTCCAGGCGTTCGTCGACCATGTGCCACAGCACTTCGAAGGTGCGCCGGCAGCTGCGGGCGATGTCGGCATCCCCGGTGGCGGCGGCGAAACCGTGCATCTGCACCTGGAGCAGATCGGGATCCTGCATCAACTCGAGATAGGCCTCGCCCATGGCGTGGAGGGCCTCGTCGCCGTGGAGACCTTCGCCGGCCGCGGTCAGCTCCCGGATGATCCGGTCCCCGACCAGGTCGTAGGTGGCGATGAACAGGTCCTTCTTGGTCCCGAACAGCCGGAACAGGTAGGGCTGGGAGATCCCGGCCCGGGCGGCGATGGCCTCGGTCGAGGTGCCGGCGTACCCGGAGCGGGCGAACTCGCAGATGGCGGCGGCCAGCACCGCGGTGCGCCTCTCGTCTGCGGTCTGTCGGGTCGAAACCATCACACCGCCATTGTGAGTGGTTACTCACTACCTTGTCAAGTGGCCAGGTGCCGGCCTTGGAAATCCCCCGGTCCGGACCGGCGGCCAGCGGGTAGGGTCGGGGACGTGGCAGCCGTCCCCCCGGTCCCCGTCGGCGAGGGTTCGCTCGCCGACACGGTGCTCGTCTCGAACCGGGGACCCCTCTCGTTCCACCTCGAAGATGGTCGTCCGGTGGCCGGCGTGGCGGCTGGAGGCCTGGCCGGCTCCCTCCATCCCCTGGTCGCCGGTACCGGCGCCACCTGGGTGGCCTGCGCCCTCGGCGATGCCGACCGCATGGCCATCTCGGACGGTCTGGCCACCGATCCCGGGCTCCGCCTCGAGCTGTTGGAGCCCGACCCGGCGCTCTACCAGATGGCCTACGACGTCGTCTCCAACGCCACCCTCTGGTTCTGCCACCACCATCTCTTCGACGCCGCCCGCCGGCCCCGGTCCGACGAGCACTGGACCGAGGCGTGGGAGGCCTACCGGGAGTACAACCGGATGTTCGCCGACCGGGTGGCCGAGGTGGCGCCGACGGGCGGGCGGGTCCTGATCCACGACTACCACCTGTCGCTGCTGGGTGCCGAGCTCCACCGGCTCCGGCCCGACCTCCGCACCGTCCACTTCACCCATACCCCGTTCGCCGACCCGTCGGCCCTGCGGATGCTCCCGGTGTCGGTGGCCGAGGAGCTGCTGGTCGGGATGGCCGGCTACCACGCCCGGGGGTTCCACTCCGACCGCTGGGCCGCCGGCTACCGGGCCTGTCAACTCGAACTGGGACCGGGCCGGCAACGGGACGGCGGCGGGATCTCCACCTTCACCTCGGCGCTGAGTCCCGCCCCCGACCAGCTGGCCGCCGACGCCGCCACGCCGGCGGTACGGGAGGCGCTGATGGCGCTCGAGGAGGCCATCGGCGGCGCCGACCGCAAGGTCATCGTCCGGGTCGACCGGATGGAGCTCTCCAAGAACCTCCTCCGGGGCTTCTGGGCCTTCGAGGAGCTCCTCGAGCAGCAATCCCAGTTGCGCGAGCGGGTCGTTTTCGTGGCCATGGCCTATCCGTCCCGTCAGGGTCTGGCCGAGTACCTCGCCTACCAGAACGAGGTCGAGTCGACCGTCGCCCGCATCAACGAGCAGTGGTCCACCCCCGACTGGACGCCGATCGTCCTGTTGGTGGAGGACGACTACCCCTCGTCGGTGGCCGCCCTCACCCGCTACGACGTCCTGCTGGTCAACCCGATCCGCGATGGATTGAACCTGGTGTGCAAGGAGGGCCCATTGGTCAACACCCGCAACGGGGTGGTCGCCCTCTCCCGGGAGGCCGGCGCCTTCGAGGAACTGTGGCCTGGAGTCCTCGAGGTCAATCCGTTCGACGTGGGTGGCACCGTGTCGGTGTTGGCCCGGGCGCTCGACATGGAGGATGACGAGCGGGCCGCCCTGGCCAAGACCCTCCGCGAGCTGATCCTCAGCCGTCCACCCGGCACCTGGTTGCGGGACCTGCTCGACGCCGCCGGCTGAGGGCGGGGCCGGGCTCCGGGACTCATCGGCCTCCAGCCGCGGCCCGGTCGGCCAGCCAGCTGAGCACGGCCAGAGCGCCTGGCGGACCGTCGACCACCACGTCGGCCGCCGCCGCCATCTCCGGCGAGCTCTCGTCATCCACCGCCGCCACTTTCACCGTGACGGTGCCCCGGGTCTCCGATGCCCGGTCGAGGGCGGCGAAGGCCGGGAGATCTCCGAGGTCGTCACCCACGAAACACGCGGCGGCGTAGCCGTCCACCAGCTCCCCGACCACCGTGCCCTTGTCGACGGCCAGTGGCGGTCGCAACTCGATGCTCATCCGGCCCCGATGGGTTTGCAGCCCGGTGGTGGCGGCCTCGCCCTCCGCCAACCCGACGGCCGTCTCGGCCTGGGCCGGGTTCCGCCGCCAGTGGACGGTGACGCTCAGCCCCTTCGACTCGACGGTGACCCCCGCCGGGGCAACCGACTCCAATCTGGCCACACTGGCCTCCACCACCCGGCGCCAGGGTTCGGCCCCGGGAACGGTGACCACCTCGCCGGGTCTCCCCGATCGCTCGAGCCCGTAGAGGCCGGCCAGCAGCAACCCCGGCGCCGGCTTCAGCCGGTCGGAGAGAAAGGCCACCGGTCGGCCGGAGATCACCGCCACCATCCCGAACCGGGCGGCGAGCCGGTTGAGAGTGGGCCCGACCCCGGACAGCGGTTGCACCGCGGCCGGGTCGGTGATGATCGGGGCCAGGGTGCCGTCGAAGTCGGTGAGGATGGCGGTCGACGACGGCTCGTTCACCAACGGGGACAGCGCCGCCATCGCTTCGGGTGCGAGGTCGGGCCCGCCGGCGTTTCCCTGGGTCAGGACGTCGCCCTGGTGGTGGTCGTGGCCGGCCTGGTGGTGGTCGTGGTCGACCTGGCTCTGGTCGTGGCGGTGGTGGCGACCGGTCGGGTGGTCGTGGTGGTGGTCTGCCCGATCTTCGATGCCACGTCAGGCCCGACCACGACGACGACCTGCGCGGTCCCCACCGCGCCGACCGGGGCGGCGGAGGTCAGCGGTTGGACCCCGCTGGTCGGGATGCCGAGGAACTTGGCGATGGCCGCGGCCGACGGCTGGAGACCGGCCACGTAGTAGACGACCGAGGCGCTGACGTTCGAGGTGGCGTTCTCCGCCGGGAGGATCTGCCAACCTGCCGCCTGAAGCTCGGTGGAGATCGAGCCCGCCGCCCCGGAGACATTCGACCCGTTGGCCACCACCACCGGAACCTTGGACGGCGGAGTGGTTGTGGTGGTGGGATGGCCGGCCGGGGCGGTGGTCCCCGTACCGGCTCGGGTGGTGGCCGTGGTGGCGGAGGCGGCCGACGAGGAAGGGGTCGCCGGGTGCACGTACCGGAGCGACACCGCGGTGGCGATGATGAAGACGATCAGGACCATGGCCGCCCGACCGATCATGGGCGGACGCTCCCCATCGGCATCATGCTCCGACGGGGTCCCGCCATGTCCGGATTGATCGGTCATTCCGGTCCAGCCTGCCAACCAGGGAGTTCTGATGCAAGCGTTTCCGATTTGGAGGATCCGCCGGCCGGCGGCGGGGCCCGACCAAGCCCGGGTTCACGGCGCTTCGACCGATAAGCTTCGCCACGAATCGGCATGCCCGGTTCGTGGCCGGTGTGGCGCAGTTGGTAGCGCAGATGATTTGTAATCATCAGGTCGTGGGTTCGATTCCCACCGCCGGCTCGACACGCTGGTCGTCTCGTGTCACCGCATCGTCGAAACATCTGTCAATCACGAGGCTATGGTGCAACCACGTGAGCTGTCAGAGCGGCCGCGCCCACGGAGAGGATCAAAGGTACCGCACCCGTGAGGATCTCTCGAAAGGGCGGGGGTCAAGTCACTCGGCCCTCGAGGTCCGCAGTTGAATCGAGCTCCAGCACACGGTGGCCGGCCCTCGACGTGCGTTGGTCTCGACGGTGACGGATGTGCACGACATCGAGGATCGCAATGTCAATCGATTCGCAATGCTCGTCTATTGCGGCGGCGCCGTCCTCCTTGCTCCATGGATCGTGGTGCTCTACCTCAGTCAACCGCAGGTGGCCGGTGGCTATCATCTGAAGCTGACGTCCTTGGGGATGTCAGTGTTCACCGTCGTCGGGTTGCTGCTGGCCGCGGCCGCATTTCGCAAACATGCACCGAATGCGGTGGTGTGGATCGCATCAGCCGCCACCTACCTGTTCATTTCCGCCTGGTTCGATACGATCACCGCCAATCACCGCCCCCTGGCCGTGGCGTTCATCTATGACTTTTGGGTCAAGGTGCCGCTGATCGCGTTCTCCATCTGGTTCGCACTGAAGTTG
>Ga0307374_10013631_pt1 | contig 11212 bp, 9 predicted proteins | sample OX3MG_FD_202532 | JGI IMG/M metagenome (GOLD analysis project Ga0307374, IMG submission 202532) | Soil microbial communities from Risofladan, Vaasa, Finland - OX-3 | ecosystem: Environmental > Terrestrial > Soil > Coastal area > Acid sulfate soil | place: Finland: Risofladan, Vaasa | collected... | reverse complement strand
CTTCGCGGAGGCCACTCTGCATGAGCCGCTCGCCGTCGCCATGCATTCCGTTCGCCTCGCCTCCATTCGCCCCGGCGAAACCGTCGCGGTCCTCGGCGCCGGGCCAATCGGCCTGTTGACCATTGCCGCATTGCGCGCCACCGGGGCTGCCCGCGTCTGGGCCGTGGAACCGCTGGCCTACCGCCGCGAGCTGGCCCGCACCCTCGGCGCCGATGCCGTGCTTGAGCCCGCGGAGGCGGCCGCGGAAATCCTCCGCGACACCGGAAGCCGCGGTGTGGACTGCGCCATCGACTGCGCCGCCGGCCCCGGCACCACCAATGAGGCCATTCATCTCACCCGCAACGCCGGCCGCGTCGCCATCACCGGCATCCATTCCACGCCGAACGTCTCCATGGATGGCTCGGCCATGCGCCGCAAGGAGCTCACCATCTTCAACGTGCGCCGCTCCAATCACGAGTCCGAAGAAGCCGTCGAACTGCTCCAGGCGCACCCCGATTGGTTTCGGCCCCTGTTGACCCATTCGCGCGGCCTCGAACACATCGCCGATGCCTTCGCCATCGCCAGCCAGTATCGCGACGGCGTCGGCAAGATGATTGTGCACCCCTCGCGCTGACTCCCCCGCTCGCCTGTTCTACCTTTGGAAAATGAAGATCGCCATCGTCACCGGCGCCGCGCAGGGCATCGGCCGCCGCACATCCGAAGTCCTCGCCCAGGCGGGATACGCGCTCGCCCTCATCGATCTGAAGTCCTGCGATCCGACCCTGGCCCAGGTGCGTGCCCACGGCGCCGAAGCGGAACAGCTCCTCGGCGACGTCTCCGACGAGCCCTTTGTCGCGCACGCCGTCGAAACTGTCCGCGAGAGATGGGGCCGCGCCGACGTGCTGGTGAACAACGCCGGCATCAGCTTCATCGCGCCCGCGGAGAAAGTCGACGGCAAGGCGTTTCTCCGAGTCCTCGAAGTCAACCTGCTGGCCCCCTTCCTTTTGGCCAGGGGCTTTGGCGCGCTCATGCTGGAGCAGCGCAGCGGCAGCATCGTCAACGTCGCCTCCATCGCCGGCCTGGTCGGCATCGCCGACCGCTCCGCCTACAACGCCTCCAAGCACGGACTGATCGGCCTCACCCGCACGCTGGCCGCCGAGTGGGGCGGACGCGGCGTGCGCGTCAACGCGGTGTGCCCCGGCTGGGTGAAGACGGAAATGGACGCGGCCGATCAGGCTGGCGGCGGCTACAACGATGCCGATATCGAAGGCGTGAACCCGATGGGCCGCTTCGCCACTCCCGACGACATCGCCCGCGCCATCCTTTTCCTGGGGGACCCCGGGCAGAGCGGATTCGTTAACGGCCACGCGCTGGCGGTAGATGGCGGCTGGACCGTAGACGGAAGCTGGCAAACCCTGCGAATGCGCAAACGATGAGCGCTGTTCGAAGAAGTTCAGATCGAGCCGGTTCTGACGAGGCACTGCCTTACGGCTTGTCAAGAAGGGACATTCGCGGGACAGGTTTGAAGCGAATCAATTCAGCCGAGACAATATCCGGCACTCGAAGTGCCGGCTGTCCAAGTTCCTCCGCAGGCCGGCTCCCCAAAATCAAAGGCCAACCGTGCCATCCTGTCTGAGAATACCCGCGATACGCACCTTGGCCAGCCGAAACACAAGTTGAGGGACTCGGTTTCCTGGCGGAGAGAGGGGGATTCGAACCCCCGGTAGAGCTTTTGACCCTACAACGGTTTAGCAAACCGCCGCCTTCAGCCACTCGGCCATCTCTCCGATGCTCCTTGATTATACCGGGAAGTGGGGAATCCGGCTTGAACCGAGGTGGAGCGGAGGAGAAAATGCTTGATCACGCGCGGGTGCCTTCGCGCTGGTAATCGCCGGATTTGCCGCCGGTTTTCGATTCAAGTTGAATGTTGCGGATCACGATGGCCTTGTCCAGAGCCTTGGTCATGTCGTACACCGTGAGCGCGGCCACGGAGGCGGCGGTGAGGGCCTCCATCTCGACGCCGGTTATGCCGACGGTGGCGGCCGTCGCCGTGATGCGTACGCCCGTGCCCTCGATGCGCGCCTGCACGTCCACGTGGGTAAGCGGCAGCGGATGGCACATCGGGATCAGCTCGGCGGTGCGCTTGGCGGCCTGGATGCCGGCAATGCGAGCCACTTCGAGCGGGTCGCCTTTGGGGTTTTCCGGCAATGCGGCGAGCACCGCGGCGGAGAGATCGACGAAGGCTGAGGCCGTCGCGGTGCGGCGCGTGGGCAGCTTTCCGCTGACATCGACCATGGAGGCCTGGCCGGAGGCGTCGTAATGGGAGAGGCGCGAAGGCGTATCGGGCATATGGCTCCTCAAATGCGCAGAATGCTGGCGGGCGAGCCGGCACGGAGCCGGTCGAGTCCTTCAGGAATCATGACGAAACAGTCGGCGCGGGCGAAAGCGGCCAGGTCCCCCGACCCCTGGCTTCCCACAGCGGTTGCGAGCGTCTGGCCGTTCGCAAAGGCGGTCGTGGACGGGACGAAACGGGTCAGGTCCGGCCTGCCTTTGATGTCGCGGGCGACCACAGCCTGATCGAAGCGAGGGAGCTTCTGGTTGCTTCCGGCCAGCGCGGCGACCAGAGGCGCGGCGAAGAGCAGAAAGGTGGCCGCCGATGAAATCGGATTGCCGGGAAGGCCGAAGGCGGGCAGCGTAGGTGCGTTGCCGCGCGGGATTTCGCAGAAGACCAGCGGCTTGCCGGGCTGAATGCGCACGCCGGTAAAGTGGATGCGCGCGCCGAGGCGGGCGAGCGCCGGCTCAACCAGGTCGAACTTGCCCGCGGAGACGCCGCCGGAAATCAGCAAAAGGTCGGCTGTGAGGGCTTGGAGAAGCGCGGATTCAAGCTGCTGCGCATCGTCACGGGCTGTAGGCAGGATCCAGGGTTCGCCGCCGGCCTGAGTTACCAGCGCGGCCAGCATGGGCGCGTTGGAGTTGCGAATCTGTCCGAGCCCCGGCGTGGCGTCGACCGGCACAAGCTCGTCGCCGGTGGTGAGAATGGCTACGCGGGGGCGATCCGCAATCACCGGCAACAGAGCGCAGCCGCACGCGGCGGCTGCGGCAATGTGCGCGGGTCCAAGGCGGGTGCCGGCGGGAACCAGCTCATCCCCGGCACGCGCTTCGGCGCCGGCTGGAACGATGTTCTCGCCCGCTTCGATGGAACGGCCCGCAGCCAGGCGGACCTTGCCTTCGGCAACTTCAACGTGCTCCAGCATGATCACCGCATCGGCCCCGGCGGGAACGGCCGCACCGGTCATGATCTCCCAGGCTGCGCCCGGGGGCAGCGGGCCGGCAGGCGGATCGCCGGCCCGGATAGAGCCGGCGACGGCGAGCAGCGCATGGGCATTTGCCTCGACGGCGCGGCAGGCAAAGCCGTCGCGGGTTGAGCGGGGAAACGCGGGCATGTCCCGGTCGGCGCGGATGGGGTGGGAGAGGACGCGGCCAAGCGACAATTCCAGCCCGATCTCTTCGCTGCGGGGAATGCGTTCGGCCAGGCGCGCCGCGTGTTCGGCAATGAGCGTGGCGGCTTCTGCGTATCCAGGCAGCGAAGCGGGCATGGGGATCATTTTAAGGGAGCAGGGACGGAGGAACGCGTGCGACCGAGCCATCAAAACACTCAGGGCCTCCCCTGTGGGGACGCCCTGAGCCCTGAAGCGCTTCGGAAAATAGACTACTTCTTCTTGCCTGCCTTATACGAATTGCTGATCGTCTGCCCAGCCTGTTGCAGGATGCCCTTGGCGTCCGCGGAGTAGGGGCCATTGGGCGCCAGCTCCAGATATTTCTGGTAGGCCTCAGCGCAGCCTGGCGGAAGAACAATCTTGTTGGTCTTGGGATCGACGGTGGAATTGCCCACCAGGCCCTGGCCCTTGAGATAGTAGACCACCGCAAGGTTGGGGTCTTCGGGGTTTGGGTCAGCGGCGATCGCCTTATCGGCTGCGGCAACCTGTGCGGCGGCGTTGCCTTGCTGGAAGAAGATCACCGTCTCATTCTTCAGGTAGAACTGAGCCTGCGCCGGGTTGATCTTGGCAGCTGCGTCATATGCCGCCATGGCGTCATCGTTCTTGCCCTGGCGAGCCAGCGCTTCCCCTATTCCGCTCTGGGCCAGGCCCTGTACTTCGGGCTGAGGCTTCTTGTTGGTGCCCTCCAAATCCAGAGCCTTCTTGAAGGATGTCGCGGCGTCGTCGTATTTCTTCAGCCCATTCTGCGCTTGTCCGAGGCGCGCAAAAAGAATTGCGAATTCCGGCTTGAGGCCCCCCCCCTTGGCCATGTCCGTTACCGCCGCTATATCCTTCTGCATCAACTGCTCCGCGTCGGTGTACTTGGCGGTCTTGATCTCCTCGGTCTTGGCTTCGAGGGCCTGCTTGGTGGCGCCGGAGCCGAGCTGCTGCTGAGCGGAGGCCTGTGCCTCGTCGGCATCGTGAAGATCCTGGCTCACCTGTTTCAGGTCGGCGTTCAGGTGCTTGATAACCTCATTGGCCTTGAGCGCCTCGGAATTTTTCTTCCTCAACTCCTCCAGTTTCTGCTTTTCTTCGGGAGGGAGATTGGCCACAAAGTCGGCGCGCGACATGTCGATGTTCGCCTCTGTGGTCTGGCCGGCAGTGACCACCACATTTTCCAGGTGATCGACCTGCTTGTCCGGCGGTGTATCGAGCTGGCGGAAGATCAGCGTATAGGTCCCGGCGGGAACCTCGCCGCTGAATTCGCCGTTCTCATCGACTTTGAATACGCCCTGGTTCTGGGTTTGGGCGGAAAGGCCTGGGCCGGAAGCGGCGCGCGTTGTCTGCTCCGCCGTGACCGTGCCGCTGGTCTGGGGGGCGCCGGTAGGGTTGATGACCTGCCCGTGGATCTTGCCCATGGCGACGCCTTGTGGCTGCGCCATCACGGGTACTGCGGCAAATGCCAGAAGGCCCAGCCAAAGCGGAAGCGTGCGTTTCATGTTCTTTCTTCTCCTTGGGAGCGGCGCGGACCAGGGCCCGCGGGCTGCAAAATCAAAATTCCTCAATCCATCCCCCCGGCATCCCGGGCGGAGTGAGAGACGGGAGCACAGGGAAGTCCTGCTGCTTCACGCGTCCAGCACAGCCAAAGTTAAACCAATTGAACGGTCAAGACAAGGGCTGAGACCCGTCGGAGCAGCACGGGACTGGGACGCGTGCCGCGGGCAATTCGGCGCACCACGCATTCAAAGCAGCTGCCACTTCCCCACAAATCCGAAGTCGATGTTAAAGCGCGACCCCGCCGAAATCTTGTGGCGAGGATCACACTCGTAGAATATGCCCATGGGACCTTCGATTCGACCGGCGATACCCGCGGATGTGGTGCAAATCTTGAAGTTTATACGTGCTCTGGCCGCTTATGAGCGCGAGCCGGACGCCGTGGTGGCCACCGAACAAGACCTGCTGCGTCATGGGTTTGGCGAAAACCCGCTATTCGAATGCCTGATGGCCGAGTGGAACGGCGAGCCGGCCGGTTTTGCCCTCTATTTTTATGACTACTCCACCTGGTTGGGGCGTCCCGGCCTTTACCTGGAGGACGTGTTTGTGGATCCGGCATTTCGCGACCGCGGCATCGGCAAAGCGCTGCTCCAGCGGCTGGCGGCGATTGCCCTGGAAAAGGGCTGCGCGCGCCTGAAATGGCAGGTGCTGGACTGGAATGAACCGGCCATGGAGTTCTACCGCGGGCTGGGGGCGGAGTTCGTGGACGAATGGCGCACGATGCGAGTGACCGGGGACTCGCTGGAACGGCTGGCGGAAGAAACCGTTGACGGAAAAACAGGCGATGGGTTGGACCATCCCGGCAACCTGACCGGGACAACGGAAACGCAGTGAGAATCAGAGTCATCGGCGGCGGTCTGGCCGGTCCTGAGGCGGCGCTGACCGCGGCGCGCCTGGGCTGCGAGGTGGACCTCTACGAGATGCGGAGGGTGTTGGACGGGGAGCCGCGCCTGACTCCCGCCCACCAGACCACCGAATTCGGCGAGCTGGTCTGCTCCAACTCGCTCAAGAGCGAGTCGCCACACACCGCCCCCTGGCTGCTGAAGCAGGAGATGCGGCGGGCAGGTTCGGCCCTCCTGCGGCTGGCGGATGAGACCTCGGTGCCGGCAGGCCACGCGCTGGCTGTGGATCGCATCGAGTTTTCGCGGCGCATCACGGAGGCGATTGCGGCCCAGCCGCGCATCCGCGTCATCCGCGAGGAAGTGACCAGCCTGAACGCCGACGGCGGTCTCACCATTGTCGCCACCGGGCCTCTGACCGCGGACGCGCTGAGCCGCGATATCCAGCGCGTGACCGGCTCCGGCCACCTCGCTTTTTATGACTCCATCTCGCCCATCGTCGAAGCCGATTCGATCGCAATGGAGCGCGTGTACTTTGCCGCTCGCTGGGACAAGGGCACGGCCGATTACATTAATTGCCCGTTCACGCGCGAGGAGTACGACCGGTTCCTGGATGCTCTGCTTGCGGCCGAGGCGGCCGAGGAAAAGGATTGGGAGAAGCTCGAATACTTTGAAGGCTGCCTGCCGATTGAGGTGCTGGCCCGGCGCGGCCGCGATACCCTGCGCTTCGGACCCATGAAGCCGGTGGGCCTGCGCGATCCGCGCAGCGGCAAAACGCCATGGGCCGTGGTGCAGTTACGCAAGGAAAACCTGCGCGCCGACAGCTACAACCTGGTGGGATTCCAGAACCACCTGAAGTGGGGCGAGCAGGCCCGTGTGCTGCGTCTGATTCCGGGACTCGAGAACGCCCGTTTTCTTCGATACGGGCAGATTCATCGAAACACCTACATCTGCGCGCCGGCCCTGCTCGATGAGCTGCTGCGCCTCAGGTCGCAGCCCTCGTTGATCTTCGCGGGGCAGATTTCGGGGGTGGAAGGCTACACCGAGTCGATTGCCACCGGCCTGCTGGCGGGCTTTTACGCGGCCTCCCTGGCGCGCGGCGAACAGCCGACGAGCGTCCCGCGGGTAACAGCACTCGGCTCGCTTGTGAACTACATCACCCATGCCGATCCCCACAACTTCCAGCCCGCCAACATGACCTTCGATCTGCTGGAACCGCTGGAAGAAGATCTGCGTAAGAAAGTGAGAGACAAAAAGGAGCGCCACCGTATCCAGTGCGAGCGCGCTCTGGCAGCGTTCGATGCCTGGAATGCCTGCGGATCGGCTGCCCGCGCTCAGGGCCACTTCCAGGCTCCATCTTTGCAGCCCGGACCGTGATCGTTCTGTGGTACGCTGGCCCGTCGTAGGAGGAACGCCATGCAATTCCTCACTGCCCCTGAGGCAATTTCGCCCGCGCTCAATCGCACCGCGTCGCTGCTGTTCCGGCCGTTCCGCTGGGGAACATTCCTGAAGCTTTGCGCGGTTGCCGTGGTCACCGAGGGCCTGAGCAATTTTCAAGGCCGTGGGGGTGGCGGAGGTCACCCCATGCCAGGCGCCGCTCCTCAGGTAATGATGTCGTTTCCACCGGGCCTGATTCCCATGCTGATCGGGTTCGGCGTGCTGTTCCTGGTTGTCATCGTGCTGTTGTGCTACCTGATAGTGCGCCTTCGATTTGCGCTATTCGAGTGCCTGGTCCGCCAGTCGCCCTATCTGCGGCCCGGTTGGCATCGCTATCGCGAACAGGCGTGGCGCTTCTTCCTGTTCAGCATCGTGGTCGGCATCGCTTTTCTGGCTGTAGTCGTCGCGGGGGTGGCGCCGTTCGCCTCCGGCTTCATCCATTTGTTCCGTGAGAGTCGGAGCATGGGGCACGTTGACTTGGGCGTGCTGGTAGGCCTGCTGATTCAGTTTCTGCCCGTCATCCTGGGGCTGGTGCTGCTTGGAGTCGTCCTCGACATAGTGATGCGGGATTTCATGCTGCCGCATTTTGCCCTGGAGAATGCTTCGGCGGGCGAAGCCTGGGGAGCGGTGTGGGACCGCGTGCTGGCCGAAAAAGGCGCGTTCCTGCTCTACATGGTGTTGCGTGTGCTTCTGCCCATGGTGGCAATTGTGGGAATTTTCATCCTGATGATTATTCCCGCGGTGATCATATTCGGGTCCCTGGGAGTATTCATCGCAATATTGCATGCTTCGCCGGCCGGGGCCACTCCAATCGGAATCTTCTTTGAAGCCATTACGGGCCTTATCATGCTCGCGCTCGGCCTCCTGCTGGCCATCTGTCTCGGAGGGCCGCTCTCCATCGCCGTCCGCAATTACGCGCTGGTGTTCTACGGCGCGCGCTACCAGACGCTCGGAGACGCGCTCTATCCGCCGCTGCCGTCGGCCGCAGCGTGAGGCCGCTATCCGCCTCGCAGGCCATCGCTCCCGCATTCCGCCGGACGTGGCTGCTTCTCTATCGGCCGTTTCAGTGGAGGAGCCATCTCAAGCTGACCGCTGCCGCCGTAATCACAAGCTGCTTTCTGGTCAACTTCCACTACACCCTGCCCGGCGAGCCTGCGTTCGAGATGCCGTCGATTCCCGCGGCGTTCCGGCACGCCGACGGATTCGCCTTTCTCGCCCTTATCGCCGCGCTGCTCATCGTCGATCTCTTCATCCTGTTCTTCTACTTCATGGCGCGCCTGCGATTTGCCCTTTTCCATTCGCTGATTAGCAGTAGCCGGTCTCTTGCGCCCGGGTTCAAACTCTATGAACGCGAGGCAGCAAGATTCTTCCGCGCCAAAATCGCGGTGTGGCTCTCCATTGCGGGATTGGCCGCCGCCATCGCCGTTGTAGCAGTCATTGTTGTGCTCACCGTGATGAATGTGCCCACGCCCGAAGGCAAATACGACGCCGGCGTCTTCCTTGTCCTCTTTTTCCCCTCCATCGGATTCGCCGCTTTCGTCATCATCCTTAGCTTCCTTATGCAGGTCGTTCTCAACGATTTCATTCTTCCCCACATGGCGATCGAGAACGCCTCATTTCGCCAGGCATGGCAATCAGTGCGCAAGGCCATCCGCGCCGACCGCGAGTCATTCTTCTCCTACTTTCTTTTGCGCGTGCTCATTCTCATCGTCGCCGGTCCCGTCCTCGCCGCAATTGCCTTTGTGCTTCTCTGGCCGATGTTCTGGGTCCTCGGCGCCTCCGCCACCGGCTACGCCACTTTGCTCGACAATGCCTCCGGCTCCCTCGGCGGCCTGCAGGTTGCCTCTACAATCCTTTTCATCGCGCTCGTTGCAATTGTGGGCGCGGTCGGATCGGCTGTCCTTGGCGGTCCGCTCATGGTCTTTCTTCGCGCCCATGCGATTTACTTCTATGGCAGTCGTTACGCGCCGCTGAGGAAGGTGCTCTCTCCCCAGAAGGCCGATGCAACCGCGCTGCAACCTTCGTGAACCGGAGGCGCTCCCGGTCTTTCGGGAACCTTTCGCCCCCTCGCAGTGTCCAACCGATAAGGGGCACGCGCGCGAGCGCACGCAGGAAAGCTGTACCCTGTAAGTTGGAGAAGTTGATGCGTTTTGCCGCTAGCGTCATCGTCGTAGCCGCCTTCATTCTGCCGGCTGCGGCGCAACAGAAACCCGCCGCCGCGCCCCGGCCGAGAAATGCGGTCACCATCTCCGTCCCGCGCCCGCCTTTGCCCCAGGTGTTTTCAGGGTGGACACTGACCGCCCCCCCGAAGCCCCTGACCGATGCCGCCCAGGCTGACAGCGCCAACGCCGCGGCGCTGAAAGAGTACGGATTTCAGAACGGGCTGGAGACCACTTACCAGCGCGAGGGTGAAACCCTCTCGGTGCACCTGCTGCGCTTCAGCGACCTGAGCGGCGCCTATGGCGCCTATACCTTCTATCGCAGCACCGGGTGGCCGCGCGAAGAGATCGGTACCGGCGCGGCCTCTGACAACAATCGAGTTCTGTTCTGGCGTGGCAACCTCATGTTGGATGCCACCTTCTCGCACGTTGGCCCGATGTCGGCCGCGGAGCTGCGCGATCTCTTGGGCCAGATTCCGGCAAGCCAGGGCAGCAGTGCCCAGCCGCCGCCCATTCTCTTCATTCTTCCGCAGAAATCGCTGGAGAAACAATCGATGCACTACGCCCTGGGTCCGGCAGGCTATGCCGGCTCTGGGGGCGTGCTGCCTGCCGAGCTGGTGGGCTTCGATCGCGGCGCGGAAACTGTGACCGCCAACTACTCCCTCTCTTCCGGACCGGCCACGCTCACGCTTATCAACTACCCTACCCCGCAGATGGCCGAGGCAATGGAGCCGAAGATCCGCGCTTACATTCAGGCGGGAAGCAAAGCCCAGCCGGCCTTTCCCAAGCCGCTCGCAGATTCCGACCAGGCTTCTCTGGAAGCGCGGCGCAGCGGCCCCATTGTTGCGATCGTATCCGGCGATGCCATCCCCGACGAGAGTCATCGCCTCATCGAGAGCGTGCATTACGAGGCGGACCTTGTCGGTATTCCGCAGCCTACAGAGTCAGAGGTCCAGAAAACCGGGCAGTTCCTGCTCGGAGTGGCCACGCTGGTTGTCATCGGATCGTTCGCCGCTATCCTGCTGGGATTCTTCCTCGGTGGAGGCAGAGCTCTGTACCGCATAATGCGAGGCAGGCCGGTCTCTTCCATGTACGACGCCGAGTTCATAAGCCTCAATCTGAGGGGACTTGCGCCGGGCCGGAAGGCGGAGTCCGCCGGCGCGCATCCGAAGGGTTAATGAGCCCGGGGTTGTCCTGTGGAAAAGTGGGATGGAATAGCACAAAACTCGGTGAAACCCCAACAAAACAGGGAACAAAGAAGGCGAACAGGAGGCAAAAGAATTGCCGGAAAGGGCCGCGAAGATTGGCCTATAAGTAACATAAAATCAAGTACTTAAATTATTCAGAATTCTCCTTGACACCCGGATGGCCGGACCCTACTATGCAGCCAGAAAGTTCTGATGGCTTTGCCTCCGTTGGAACTATTCTCCCTGAGAAAGAGCTGCCCTGTTGCCGGGCGGCTCTTTCTGTCTTTGGGGCGGGCAAAAATCCCTCACGCCAGCGAATCTGCCGCGGCAGGTTCGCTCCACTCGTGCCCGCACGACTCGCAGAGCCACTTGTTCGTCGGCTCGGTGTCGATCAGCACCGGATCGGCGGTATGGCACTTGGGGCAGCGTGGCATTTCAAACTCCGGCGCCGCCGCCTGCGACTGCTCCACGATATCGGCCGGCACCGGATGCGCGATCACACCCTGCGCTTCCTCCCGTTGATCGGCAGCCACGGTGATACGGTAAGTCGCAGGCTGCGCGTAAGGATCCGCAAAGTAGGC
>Ga0307374_10013628_pt1 | contig 11213 bp, 8 predicted proteins | sample OX3MG_FD_202532 | JGI IMG/M metagenome (GOLD analysis project Ga0307374, IMG submission 202532) | Soil microbial communities from Risofladan, Vaasa, Finland - OX-3 | ecosystem: Environmental > Terrestrial > Soil > Coastal area > Acid sulfate soil | place: Finland: Risofladan, Vaasa | collected... | reverse complement strand
CCTGGCTCGACGGGCTTTCCTGGCTCGACGGGCTTTCCTGGCTCGACAAGGCCGTGCTCGTAGCCGTACACGACGGCGTGCACCCGGTCGCGCAGCCCGAGCTTGTCCAGGACGTGGGTCAGATGGGTCTTGACGGTGCTGTGCGACACCACCAGGGCGCGGGCGATCTCGCTGTTGGACCGGCCGCGAATCACCAGGTCGAGCACCTCCCGCTCGCGCGGGGTGAGCCGCTCAAGTTCGGCCGGGGCCCGGTCCGGCGGCGGCCGGTGGGCCGCGAATTCGGCCAGCAGCCGGGCTGTCACCGCGGGCGAGAGCAGCGCCCCGCCGTCGGCCGCTGCCCGCACCCCGAGCAGCAGTTCTTCCGGCGGCGCATGCTTGAGCAGGAAACCACAGGCGCCCGCACGCAGCGCCTCGTACACGTACTCGTCCAGGTCGTAAGTCGTAAGCACGATCACCCGAACGATAGGTGCTCCCAACTCGCCGTCTCCATGCGCGACCTGCGGGGGCACGGGCCTGCGGTGGCGGGTTGTGGCGCGGTCGTCCGCGACGATCCGCCGGGTAGCGGAAAGCCCGTCCTCCACCGGCATCCGGATGTCCATCAGCACTACATCGGGCCGGAGCTCACGGGCGAGCCGCACCGCTTCCTGCCCGTCGCCCGCCTGCCCGACTACGGTCAGGTCCGGCTGGCTGTCCAGCAGCGTGGCCAGGCCGGCCCGGACCAGGGCCTGGTCGTCGGCGACCAGCACCCGGATCGGCCCTGCAGCGGTCATGCCCGCCGTCCTGCCGGGCTCCGGCCCGGCGCAGTGACGGGCACGTTCTGGCTGGCAGGGCCGTCTTGGTTAGCTGAGCCGTTCTGGCTGGCAGGGCCGTTCTGGCTGGCAGGGCCGTTCTGGCTGGCAGGGCCGTTCTGGCTGGCGGGGCTGGGATGCCCGGCGGGACTGTGGCCGGTGACCGGGTCATGGCAGGGGATCTGCGCGGTCACAACGAACCCGCCGTCGGGGCGGGCCTGGGCGGCGAGAGAGCCGCCGTACAGCTCGGCGCGCTCACGCATCCCGCGCACTCCCCGGCCGCCCGACCCGGGGTGGATGATCTGGCGGTGCGCCCGAGGCGAAGGGGCGTTGGCGACCTCGATCTCCACCGCCAGCGGCTGGAAGCGGAGCGTCACCCGGGTGGGCGCCCCCGGAGCGTGCCGGGCGACGTTGGCGAGGGCTTCGGCGATGATGCGGTAGCAGGACAGCTCGACGCCTGGGGAGAGCGTGTGCGAGGCGCCCTCGATGGTGAGGTCGGCCGGCACTCCGTCCGCCCGGCTCGTGGCCAGCAACGCGTTCAGTTCCGCCAGGGTCGGGGCCGGCGGCCGGGTCGGGTCGTCCGCCGGTTCTCGGCGCAGCGCGCCCAGCAGGTGGTTCAGCTCGGCGAGTGCCTCCCGGGCCAGCCGCTCCACGGTGGCCAGCACCTGGGCGGGAGATTCCGGTTGCCCAGGACTGGCTGGCTGAGCGCCATTGCCGGGCTGAGTGCCCTGGCCGGGTTGGCCCTGGCCGGGTTGGCCGTTGCTGGGTTGGCCGTTGCTGGGCTGGGCGTTGCTGGGCTGGGCGTTGCTGGGCTGGGCGTTGCTGGGCTGGGCGCTGTCGGGCTGGCTGCCGGCTGCGTGGCCGTACGGCTGACTGCGGGCGGCTAGGCGCGCCGCGCCGGCCTGCACGGCGATGGCGGACAGCTGGTGTGCGACCACGTCGTGCAGCTCGCGGGCGATGCGGGTCCGTTCGGCCTGGTGCGCCGCCTCCACTGCGCCAGCGGCCTCGGCGCGCCGGGCGCTGGCCGCGTCCCCGAGCACCAGTGCCGCCGCCAGCAGCGCGAACGGCAGCCCGTTCACGCGGTTGCCGTTGCTGGTGAATACCGCAATCACGGCTGCCGCGAGGGCGAGCCAGCCGAGCCAGCGGGCGTACCGGCGGGTCGCACCGGAGTAGGCGCCGAGCCCATAGCAGGCGACCAGCACCGCCGCGAACGCCGAAAAGTCATTGCGGTGCAGCAGCGTCCGGGTCGCCAGCACACCCAGCGCCAGCCCGAGCACCGGCACCGGGAAGCGGCGCCGCCAGCAGAAGGGGACTGACATCGCCAGCGTCAGCGCCAGTGAGCCGAGCACGTCCGGGGTCGAGCCCGCGTGACCGGGATACTCCCACCACCAGGGCACATCCGGCAGGCCCCAGGCCAGCAGCCCCGCTGCGATCAGCAGGTCGAGCCGGCGCGGGCTGGCCAGTTCGGCCCACACCAGTTCCTTCCATCGCGGCAGGCGCATGCCCCGACTGTAGGTGGTCCGGGGCGTCATCCGCTGATGTCCATGCGGCGGAACGCCAGCACCGACGCGGCCCAGCAGACCGCCAGCAGCGCGGCCAGCCCAGCCAGCCCCGCCAGATGGCCGGGCGCAGCGCCACTGGCGGTGATGAAACGGGACCAGAAGTTGGTCGGGAGCGAGGTGATCGAGGCCTGGCCGGCCGGGAAGCCCATCCACGCCTGCACCCAGGTGGCCGGGGTCCATGTGCCGAGCGCCGGCAGCGACGCGACCACCAGCATCGCGATGGCCGCCCCCGCCACCGCCGCGGTAGTCCCGATCGTGCCCCGCGTCAGGACGCCGGCGAGCACGCCTAGCACGGCGAATGCGGCCAGCACCAGCAGGGCACGCGCGACCTGTGAGCCGGACAGGCTGAGGGCGTGCGCCACGGACTGATGCGGGGCTGGCAGATGATTCAGGTGGACCAGTACCGGGCCGCCGATCGCGAGGGCCGTCCAGCAGATCACGATCAGGCCCACCCCAGCCAGCCACAGGCTGACCAGTTTCGCGGCCAGCACCCGCCATCGCCTGCCCTGCTGGGTGAGCAGGTTCTTCACGGTCCGGCCGGACCACTCCCCGCCGATATGTGCCCCGGCGAGCAGCGCCAGCGCCAGCACCCCGGGCAGGGACGCCATCAGGCCAGCCGCCTCCGCACCCGCGGCCAGCGGGTTCAGCTGGGCCGCGGTCCGGGCTGGCTGCTCCCGGACCTGGTTGGCCCGGGCCCGTTCGAGGACCTCGGCGCGGGCACAGCGCGGTCCGGGCGGCACGCCCATCTGCGTGCAGGACGGGAGGTGGGTAAGGGCTGCGGACTGCCCTTCGAGGCTGGCGTTGTGTGCGCCCCCGGCGGCCAGCAGCACGCAGAACAGGGCCGCCGCACCGGCCACGCCCCAGCTCAGGGGCCGGTTCAGCTTCCTGATCTCGGCGCGCAGCAGTTCACCCCGCAGCAGTTCACCCCGCTGTGGCTCATCGCGTGGTGGTCGTAGTTCACCGGGCAGCAGGCGCATGACCCACCTCCGGGGTCTCGGTCAGTTCGGGTTCGGTCAGCTCGGGTTCGGTCAGCTCGGGTTCGGTCAGTTCCAGGAAGGCTTCCTCAAGCTTGGGCCGTTCGAGCACGATCTGGCGTGCCCAGATCCCGGCCCGCCCGAGTGCCTCGTTCACTGCCCGCCCGTCAGATGTCTCGACCAGCACGGCGTCCGGCCCGTCCGCCCGGGCCTGCCAGCTGGCGAGCAGTGCGAGCGCGGGGTCCAGGTCGGCCGGGTCCAACGCCGCACGGACGCATGCCCGGGCCGTCGCCAGGGCGGCGGTCGTCCCCTGCTCGACCAGACGCCCGGCCAGGATGACAGCGACCTGGTCACACACCTGCTCGACCTCGGCAAGCAGGTGACTGGACAGAAACACGGTGGTGCCGTCGTCGGCGAGTGCCCGCAGCAGGGTGCGGAACTCCTTGATGCCAGCTGGGTCCATGCCGTTGGCCGGCTCGTCGAGCAGCAGCAGCGTGGGCCGCCGCATCAGTGCGGCGGCGAGGCCGAGACGCTGTCTCATCCCCTGCGAATAGGTCTTGACCTTGCGGTCGGCCACGAAGGCGAGCCCCGCCCGGTCCAGTGCGGCCACGATCGCGTCCCCGCGAGCGGGCAGATGCCTGCCGAACATGGCCAGGATCTGCAGATTGCGGCGTCCGGTCAGCCAGGGGTAGAAGGCGGGTTCCTCGATCATCGCGCCGACCTGAGCCAGCCCACTGGGGTCGGGAACCCTCCTGCCGTTCAGCCGGGCTTCCCCAGCGGTCGCCGTGACCAGCCCGAGCAGAATCCGCAAGGTCGTGGTCTTGCCCGCCCCATTCGGCCCAAGGAAGCCGAACACCTGGCCCGGCTCGACCACAAGGTCCAGCCCGGCAAGAGCGGTAGCCCCGCGATACCTCTTGGTCAGCCCGCGGCATTCGATGACCGCTGTCACATCCACCTCCGTGCGCCGTCCCGGACGCCAACGTTAGGAGTCCGTGCCACCGGTGTCGTCAGCATGAGGATGAGCTGGGCCTCGTCCTTTCGACGAGGTGCTGCAGGGGGCGCGGTGGGGCGCGGGGTGGGCGCGGTCGTGCCCTGCGCTTCGCCCTTCGGGCTCTTATACGCGCTGGGCACGACCCCACCCATCCCGCGCTGTTGTGGTGCCGCGGGCGCACGGGGTCAGGCGGCTGCTTGGCTGGGTGGGCCGTGGCCGGGCGTTGGCGGGTCATGACTTCGCAGAATGCGGCCGTCGGGGGCGGTGGCGGTGGTGGTGCCGTCCGGATTGAGGCGCAGGTGCCAGCCCCAGCGATGGATGACGATGAGGTGGTGGAAGGCGCACAGCGGCACGAGATTGAGCAGCGAAGTGGGGCCGCCCTGAGAACGGGGGATCAGGTGATGGATCTGGCAGACGCTGGCTGGCTGCTCACAGCCGGGGAACGCGCAGCTCGCATGGCGGGCGGTGACGGCCCGGCGCAGGTGAGCGGGGATCGCCGGCTCGGCCTCGCCGGCGTCCAGCGGCACCGGGATGTCGAGCGGCAGGCTGCCAGCAGCGCCGGGGCCGCCGGCCAGCCGGGACTCCCGTAGCCAGGAGGCCAGCCCACCGGGGCCGGACAGGACGTCGGCGGCCATAGCCAGGAGCGAGCCGCGCAGCCGGGCGAGTGTCTGCGCGGACACGGGGGTGCGGGTGGGGCAATCGCACCCGCCGCACTGGCAGCCACACCTGCGGACACCGTCGCTGCTGGTCATGCCGTGGCTGGCCAGGAACACCTCGACGAGGCGGTCAAGCGCCGATTGGTCCACGTGCCCAGTCACCACCGGCGCCAGGGTGGCGTCGCAGGCGGCGGCGTCCGCGTCGGGGCCGGTCAGCCAGCCGTGCTCGCGGGCAGCGGCGGACCGCCAGGCCGCTTCGACGTCGGATGCGCCGGGCAGGTCGCGCAACTGAGCCAAGGTGATATGGACCTGGGCCTGGGTCGGCTGACCAGCGCGGGCGGGCAGCATCCCGGTCGCGGTCAGCCGCCGGCACATCTCCTGCAGGGCATCGTGGCGGCGCTGGGCAGTGCTGCGGTCGTCCTCCGGGCCGGCCTTCTTGCCCAGCGAGTCCAGCACGGCGGATAGTGCGGCTGCGCACTCGGGGGTGAGGTCGCCGTCCAGGCGGCCGGCCCCGCCGAGAGTGACCCCGAGCCACAGCCCTCGGTCGGCGAATCCGTCGCCGCGGTCGTCGTCGGGGGAGTCCTGGCGGCTGCGCTGGTACATCTCCTCGGCCAGCCCGGCGAGGCCGGTCAGCTCAGCTCCGCCGCTGGCGGCCCCCACGAGGATCGCATCGGCGTCGTCCCGCTTGCCTGCGGGCAGCCGGTCGCTCCAGGAGCAGAGCTCCCTGGCCCACGACGTGGAGATCTCCCCGTCGGCTAACGCCTGCCAGATCACTGGGTGAGCCGTCAGCCGCCGGGCCCACGCTGTCGCGGCAGCAGCGGCGCCCTTGGTGACCTTGGCCTGCCAGCGCAGCCAAGCACGGGCACTGCCCTGGCCGTCGCTTTCGTATCCGTCCTGGGCTGTGAAGGCCGCGAGAATCTGCGTCCGCGCGGCGGTGTGACGGGCCTCGGCCCGTTCCAGTGCCCGCAGCGCCTCCGCCTGCACCGCAGTCGGCAGCGACGCGACGTCGGTGGAGTTCAGCACGGTCAGGGCGCGATCGAGCATCGCCAGCGCGCCAGGCACGCTCACTGGGTCACCGGGGACACCGGCTGAATTCTGTGGGCCGCACATGCTGATCACCTCCGTCCTGCCACTTCCGCCAGGCCACTTCGGGGCACCACTTCGAAGACTAGTTCGACCCTACTCGGGGGGTCTGACAGTTTCTGGCCGGGACGGGGTCCGCCAGGAAGAACCGTTGGAAAATTTGTGCCATCGCTGGGAAGCGCGCGGTCCCAGGCGTGGAGCGCGCTGACCCGGCCGAGACCGGCGGAGGCGCCGGAGCGGCGGTGGAGCGCTGGCCGGTGGAGCGCTGGCCGGTGGAGCGCTGGCCGGTGGAGCGCTGGCCGGTGGAGCGCTGGCCGGTGGAGCGCTGGCCGGTGGAGCGCTGGCCGGTGGAGCGCTGGGTTAGCGGCGCTGGGTGGGCTGGGTGGTGCCGTAGCTGGCGGCCAGGCTGAACACGATCAGCGCGAACAGCAGGAATGTGATCACGTGGACGCTGGTGCACCACAGGCAGATGGCGTTCAGGGTGAACAGCTCTGTGTAGATGAGGTAGAGGACGAACACCATGCCGACGCCTACCGAGCCGGCCCGGATCAGGCGGAGCGGGGTCCACGTTATCCGCCAGGCCCACGGCGAGGTGGCGGCGGCCATGAAGACATAGAACGCGAGCCCGAGTACGGCGACCGGGAAGATGCCGAACACCATCGACTCGGCGCTCGTCGTCACCGCCGCGCAGTTGACCAGGCCCTTGTCAGAGCAGGCGAGGATCGACGACGAGGTGAAGTGGGCGATGGTGAGGTAGGTCGAGACTCCGAGCCCGGCCAGCGACAGGACCCAGGTGGTCCACTGGAACCAGGCCGGCGCGATGCGCGACCCCTCGGGCGGGAGGTCCGCCGCCCCGCGCGCAGCTGCCACCCCTCTCGCGGCAGGAGCCTGCTTGCCTCCCTGCCGGGCTGCGGGGCTACCCCGGCCTCGCTGCTGAGCTCGCTGCTGACCGTTGCCTGCTCTGGCACCGGAGTTTGCGGCACCGGAGTTTGCGGCACCGGAGTTTGCGGCACCGGAGTTTGCGGCACCGGAGTTTGCGGCACCGGAGTTTGCGGCACCGGAGTTTGCAGCACCGGGGGTGCCGGCCGCGGCCCGCTGCCCGTTGCCCGGCCGGCGGCCGGAGGCCGGGACCGGCTGGGGCTCCGGACGACCGCCCCGGGTGCCCTTGTCCCGTGACTTCCCGCCCGGCCGCCCACCAGCGGCCGGCGTGCGCGCCGGCTTAGGGGTGGCCATTACAGCCCTCCCGCCAGTGTCTTGATCGTCGGCGAGGTGCACACGGAGGCCGGCTGATTGTTCGTGGTCTGGCAGATGGCGGCGGTGATGTAGTTCGCGGCACCGTCCACGCCCTGGGCCACCGGCGACGACGGGTTTTGGACCGCGGCCGCGATCTGGCTCCAGGTCATGCCCTTCAGCACACCCGGGTCGTAGATGGGGGCCTTGATCATGAACTTGTTCCCGAAGTCGATGAACGGGTAGGAGTTCGGGTTGTACTTCTGCCACAGTGCCTGCTGCTGCGACGTCGTGGCCTGCAGCGGCGAGTGATCGACCTTCTCGTTCTCGACCGGGACGAAGGTCAGGTACCGGCTGGAGTAGCCGGTCTTGTAGAAGGTCAGCGTGGCGGTGCTGGGGAAGACGTCGCTGCTGGAGGAGTGAATGCCCCGCAGGGGGGTGGACAGCGTGCCGAACCGGCTCAGGGCGATCGCCATCGGCCACCGCATCGCGGCGCAGTAGGGGCAGAATTCGGCGCCGATGTAGAGCATCTCCGGTTTGCCCGGGCTGTTCAGCGGCGAGCCGCTGATCGCGTTCACCGGGCTCGGGTTGTAGGACAGGACCGAGCCCTTGCCCACCGTGTTCAGCGTGGTGGCGGGCACGGTCGTGAGGCTATTGGTCACGCTGGCCGGCAGCGCGGTGCCAGATGCCGGGCCCGGCTTCGTCGTCGACGGGGACGACGCCAGCTTGATGACGATGAAGGCCACCACGATGGCGACGACGCCGATGATGCTGCCGCCGGTGATGAACATGCGCCTGCGCATCTCGGCCCGCCGTTCGGCCGCCCGTTGCGCCGCGATCTTCTCCCGCGCGTTCTGCTGCCTGATCCGTGTCGCCTTGCCCATCGCCAGTCCTCAGAGATGATCGTCCCGGATCGTCCGCCCCGGATCGTCAGCCCAGGATCGTCCGCCGCAGTCCATCGTAGAGCGCTCTGGTGCCTGGCCGGGCCTGCTCGGCAGGAGGCTCAATGGCATCGTTACCCGCCTTTGGCCGGCCACCACGGCCGGGGGAGGGCGCACCGCAAGCCAGAGCACAGAGGGACCGATCGGTGTCCAGACTTCTTGCGCTCCGCAAATGACAATAGCTAGTGTCGACAGCATGATCACCATGAACAGCAGGAGCCGGCGACGGCCCTGGTCGCTGCTGGCCATCGCGTGTGCTGGTCTTGTCGCCGTCGGATGCAGTTCGTCCTCGACGTCGACCACCTCGGGTTCGGGTAGCTCGGGCACCGCGAACGTCGCCTACGCCGGTTCGCTGACGAACCTGAACGAGAAGGTCATCGGCCCCGCCTTCACCAAGGCGACCGGCCACCCCTACCTCGGCCGGGGCGCCGGCTCGAAGGCGCTGTCGGCGGAGATCGCCTCCGGCGAGATCTCGCCGAACGTGTTCGAGAGCATCGGCGGCAAGCCGATCGAGGCGCTCGAGCCCAAGTTCACCAACTGGTACGTGGCGTTCGCGGCCAGCCCGCTGGTGGTCGCCTACAACCCCGACAGCAAGTACGCCAGCGACTTCAAGGCCATCGCGAGTGGCAGCAAGCCGATCACCGACCTGTTCACGCTGATGGAGAAGCCTGGCTTCAAGCTCGGCCGGACCGACCCCAACCTGGACCCGCAGGGCGAGGCGTTCATCCTCATGCTGATGCTGGCGCAGAAGCAGTACCACCTGCCCGCGGACACGGTGACCAAGATCATTCAGGGTCAGCCCGGCTCCGCGAACTCGCCCACCATCTTCGACGAGACGGCACTGGAGCCGCGGCTGCAAGCCGGCCAGCTCGACGCCGCCAGCGCCTACCTGCCGCAAGCGATCCAGCTGCACCTGCCCTACATCACCCTGCCGGCCACCATCAGCCAGGGCGACCCGGCGCTGAAGGACCAGTACGCGACCGTATCCTTCAAGCTGGCCAGCGGTGAGGTGGCCCAGGGCAAGCCGCTCGTGGTCAACATCACCACCATCGGCAAGAAGGACAGCTCTGCAGCGGACAGGGCGGCCGCCGACGCCTTCGTCGCCTACGTGCTCTCCCCGGCCGGACTGGCACTGCACAAGCAGGGCGGCTATGTCCTGCTGCCGCTGAAGCTCACCGGCAGCATGTCGGCGGTCCCGGCTGCGGTCCGTAAAGATCTAGGCGGGTAAGGATCTAGGCGGATAGGAGACAGTCAGATGTCCACCCCGGTGCTGGCTGGGCAGCCGGCGCAGCCAGCACCGGGAACCCCCCGGCGGGTGACTGCCGGACCGGCCACGCGACTGCGTTCGGTATCGGGGGTTATCTCGGTCGTGGCGGCGGCGCTGATCTGGATCGCGCTGCTCGGCCCGGTCATCACCTTGTTCGTGCACCTGTCCCCGAGCGCGATCGCCTCCGCGCTGCGGGCACCGGGGGCACTCAGCCCGCTGGCGGTGTCGCTGGAGTCCGGTGCCGTCACGCTCGCCGTGCTGATCGTGCTCGGCACGCCGCTGGCCTGGCTGATGGCACGCGACCGGCTGCCGCTGCCCCGGCTGTGGGAGGCCGGGGTGCTGGCCGCGCTGCTGCTGCCGCCGCTGGTGGTGGGCCTGCTGCTGGTCTTCATGGTCGGGCCGGTCACCCCGATCGGGGAGGCGCTGGCGCACGTCCACCTGTCGGCCACCAACACGTTCCTGGCGCTGGTGATCGCCGAGGTCTACGAGTCGGCGCCGTATTACGTGCTGGGCGCACAGGCGGCGTTCGGCGGGGTCGACCCGCGGCTGGAGGAACAGGCCGGGCTGCTGGGCGACCGCCCCGCGCGGGTGGCGCGGCGGGTGACGCTGCCGCTGGCCGCACCGGGGCTGGCGATGGCGCTCGCGGTCGCCTGGGCCCGCGCCATGGGGGCGTTTGGCGCCGTGGTCATCATCGCCTACCACCCCTACGGGCTACCGTTGCAGATCTGGACTTCACTGCAGGAGACCGGCCTGCCCTCTGCTCTGCCGTTCGCCCTGGTCCTGCTGGTAGTGGCGCTGCCGCTGCCGGTTGCCGCCTACCTGTGGAGCGCCCGTGCTCGAGGCCGACGTCGAGATTGACCGCCGGGAGTTCACCGTCGCGGTCACGCTGACGGTCGCGCCGGGGGAGCGGCTGGCGCTGTTCGGCCCCTCCGGCTCGGGCAAGACGACGACGCTGGAGACGATCGCCGGGCTGGTGGCGCCGGGCCGCGGCCGGGTCGCCCTGGCCGGCCGGGTGCTGACCCAGAGCTGGGCGCCCCGGCACCATGTCCCGCCCTGGCGGCGCGGGGTCGGCCTGCTGCGCCAGGACCCCGGCCTGTTCCCGCACCTCACCGTGGCGCAGAACCTTCGCTACGGGGCCGGGCCGCGGCCCGACGCGCAGCGCCTGGCGGGGATCGCCGACCGGCTTGGCATCGGCGGGCTGCTCGACGACTGGCCCCACGCGGTGTCGGGTGGCCAGGCACACCGGGTCGCACTTGGCCGCCTGCTGCTCGCCCGCTGCGACGCCCTCCTGCTGGACGAGCCGTACACCGGTCTTGATGCCGGGCTGCGGCGTGACCTTACCGAGCTCGTACGTTCAGTAGTGGCCGAACGAAAGGTGCCAGCGATCCTGGTCGCTCACGAACTCGCCCAGGCGCAGGCCTTCGCCGACCGGCTGGCCGTGCTCGACCAGGGGCACATCCTGCAATGCGGCCCGCCGGACGAGGTGGTCCGCCGGCCGGCCAGCCGCCGGGTGGCCGAACTGGTCGGCTATCAGGGCTTCGTACCAGCACCGGCAGGCACGGGCTTGGCTGGCACGGGTTTGGCTGGCACGGGTTTGGCTGACACAGTCGCCGGGGTGCATCCGGAGCGGGTCGCGGTCGGGGCTGACCCCGGCCGGGGCCTGGTGCTGACCGGGCGGATCACCGCCGCCCGGCCCGCCGGGGCTGGCTGGGAAGCAGAGT
>Ga0307374_10013627_pt1 | contig 11214 bp, 13 predicted proteins | sample OX3MG_FD_202532 | JGI IMG/M metagenome (GOLD analysis project Ga0307374, IMG submission 202532) | Soil microbial communities from Risofladan, Vaasa, Finland - OX-3 | ecosystem: Environmental > Terrestrial > Soil > Coastal area > Acid sulfate soil | place: Finland: Risofladan, Vaasa | collected... | reverse complement strand
AAGGGGCGGAGCTCGGGTTCTTGGGTTCTCCCTACGTGAACGTGCTCCAGCTCAATGAGGCACTGGTCAAGCTGGAGAAGTGACCCGGACCGCCATCTCGGCGGCGGTGCCCCGCAGGCGTTCCACGTTTGAGGGACGGGTCATCTCGGTGACCGCCTTCGTCCGACCATGGGTACGGTGCGATGTCGTCCTTGGAGACGAGACCGGCGCTGTCACCCTTCGTTTCTCGGGCCGCCGAGGGATCCCCGGTATGCGCCCGGGCCAATGTGTGCGGGTGGAGGGAACTCCGGCCGAGATTCACTCCGAGCTGGTCATGCTCAACCCCCTCTATGAATTCATGCCAGATCGTGCTCCGTGTCCCTGTGAGTAGGCACCGGTGACCGTCGTTCTCCTGGACCTGGATCATGGCTCGCGCCGTGTCGAGGTAGCCGCGTTGCGCTTTGGAGGATACGAGGTGGCCACCGTGGCGACCGTCGAACAGGCAATCACGCACCTCCGGAGCCACCGGGCCGACGCCGTCATCGTTGACCCGGCCCGATCCGATGTGGCGATGCTGGTGGGTGAACTAAGGGCGCGGACCGAACTTCCCATCATTGTCGTGGCGGATGCTCGGGATGAGCTCGACGTCGTGGCTGCACTGGACGCGGGAGCGGACGACTACGTAGGAAAGCCGTTTCGGGTGGAAGAGCTCCTTGCCAGGATGCGTGCCGCGGTACGACGGGCGCGCAAGTCAGAACCAATGGAACCGATAGTCACCGACGATTTCGTCATCGACATCGCCGCACGGAGGGTGTTCAATTTAGATGGAACCGAGATATTCCTCACCGGAGTCGAATTCCGCATGGTGGAGATCCTTCTCCGGCGTCCGGGGCACCTCGTCTCGCGCGAGCAGATTCTTGAAGAGATCTGGGGCGCTCGCGGGGTGAGGAGTCCGAACTACCTACGAGTATTCGTCGCGCGGGTCCGACAGAAACTGGAACCTGATCCGGCCCACCCCCGATACCTGCTTACCGCAACGGGCCTTGGGCTCGTATTCGAGGTGGGTCAAGGCCAACAAACGCGCGACGTTGGGCCGTGAGAGGAATGCTCTCGTGGTCAGAATCGCATCAGCTCTGCCATTTCCAATCCTCTTGAAAGTGAGGAACTACGTGACTGACCTTTATCACTATGAGGTCGGCGATCCCGCCGCCCAAGCTGTGGAGTATGCATGAATCCCGCGCTTATCAGCCCGAGCGCGCCAACGCTCATTATCTACGCGGCGTCACTCGTCTTGGTCATGTGGACTGTCATTGACGTCTCACGACGCCCTCGTTCACAATTGTCCCCAAAGGCGAAGACGGCGTGGATTGTCGGCTCGGCGGTCGGTTGGCTGCTCTTTGGTATCGTCGGCGCCTTCATCGCCGCCCTCTATCTGGTGGGTCCACGCCGACGGATGAACTCGCAACAGTGGTAGGGACCTCTACCGGGGAGTGTCTTGTGCGGGTTCGAGTGTGAGCTGTCAATGCGGGCGTCGAAGTCGAAGAGCTCTCCGTAGCGACCCCACTGGATGGCGATGTCGAGCTGCCGGTGCACCTCATCCTCGGAGGCGTGGAACATGACGTTCAGCTTCTATCCCTCCCTCATAGCCCAGCCCCTCGAGGTGAAGATTGACGCCGCCTCAACCCCCAGCAGACTGCCCGAGAACATTGATGAAGACGGCCAGGGAGAACGGTAGGAGGACCAATATGGGGATCGATTGGAGGATGTCGAGAATCGGCACCATGATCTTCTGCGCCCTGAACAGCCTGGCTGCGGCCGTCCCGTACATGAAGGTGAAGACGGTCGAGATACCGAGGGCGATAAGCATTCTGGTTAATGAACGTGCCGCGTAATACGGCAGGTTGCTCAAGTTCGTGGAGATCCGCTCCGTTGAATGGCCCGGCGTGAAGTTGACGGTCATGGCCCGTCCGAGGCGGACTGCGACATAGAAAAGGGCAAGCATGAGCGCTCCGACGAACATGTCCGCCGGGCTCAGGGAGGGTCGGCGCAGCGCTATTCGGGCTGGGATGGAAGGGCGGGTGGGCACGCGTGTTCACCTCCGGATCGACCACGTTGACAGGCTGTTGACGCTGGCCGTATCGGCTCAGCGAGATTGATGAGGGCGGTGGAGCATTCGCCATCTGCAGCATGGGGAATGCTGGAAAAACAAGCTAAAGCGCAGTGGACATCACGAGGGGCGATCGGCGGGTTGGACCCGGACATCCACGAAACGAGCCTCGACGACGCTTTGTAGCAATTCACGTTCAACTCTGTGCGCCAAGGACGCGGATGCGCCGACGGTCAACGTTGGTTCAACTTCGGGAACGACTTCGAGCCGCAGCGAGCGACCGGTCCAGCGCCCCCGGACAGTCGCGCTCAAGACCCCAGAGACGTTGGCCGCTGCAGATTCACTTCGCGCCAGGATGGCGGGGTCGACTCCATCCATCAGGTGAGCCACAACATCGGATGTGACCTCGTACCCGACATGGGCGATGAAGACAGTGATGGCAAACCCGGCAATCGGATCGCCCAGGGGGTGGCCCAAGGCGACGAGAATGAGCCCGACAAGTGCGCCGAGTGAGGAGACGGCGTCGAGCCAGGAATGCCGGGCGTCGGCGACCAAAGTGGCCGACTGGATCTTTCGGCCAACCGACCCTTTGTAGCGAGCCACGACCTGGTTACCCACGATGCCGATAACCGCCCCAGCCATGCCCCAACCGAGATGCGTGGTTGCCACGTGATCGACCAGCTTGCGGTAGCTCTCGATCCCGGCAAAGACCGCCGATCCCCAGATGACCAGCGCCACACCCAAACCAGCGAGATCCTCTGCCCGTTCGTATCCATACGTGAAGCGTGGCGAAGGTTGTCGCTTTGAAATCCGGAATCCTAAGAAGACGACGGCTGACGTGCTGACGTCGGAGAGATTGTGCAGGGCGTCACTCAGGAGTCCAACCGAATGGGTCAAGACGGCGAGGACCAGCTCGAGTCCACCCGTCGCAAAGAGCCCGAGAGCAGAAAGCGCCAAGGCGCGATTGGCCGCCCGCCGGTGACCAGCCTCGTCATGGGGAATGAAGGCTATGGGTTTGCCCTCATCGGAAGCCGATTGGTCGCCTTTGCTGTGGTGGTCGTGGTGGAACACCCGCGTCACTATACAAGATAATATGAAGACCTCTTCATTCTAGCATTTTCTGATAGCGTGGGGCCATGGGACATGGTGTTGCCGGGCAAGCACCGCAAGCGCACCTCGATGCGGCCGCGGCGGAGGCGGTGGCCGAGACACTCTCAGCATTGACTGCACCGAGTCGGCTCCTCATTCTCGGGAGACTGCGACGAGGACCGACTACCGTCAACGAGTTGAGCGAGGACGTGGGCATGGAGCAGTCAGCGGTATCGCACCAGCTCAGACTTCTTCGCACACTCGGATTGGTGACTCGACAGCGCTCTGGTCGAAGCGCCGTGTACTCCCTGTACGACGATCACGTGGCCAGCCTCTTGGATGAAGCCGTGTATCACGCTGAACATGTGCGCTTGGGTGTTCCTGACCGAACCAGCGAGAGAGCGTAGGCCGCCATCATCCAAAAGGTCGAGGGTTCTGAAGGTCGGGTATCGTCCGCACCATGTTCACGACCGTTGTTCAACCGCCGAGGAGCCGCTGATGACCGTCACCTACGAAGTTCGGGAGGGGATTGCCTACATCGCGTTTGACCGGCAGGAGAAGCACAACGCGTTCCGCGACGAGGACCTTGAGGCCCTCAGTGTGGCCGTGCGGCGACTCGACGGTGACGAGGCGGCGAACGTCGCGATTCTGTCGGGCAACGGCCGGTCGTTCTCCAGCGGCGGCGACTTGCAGGCGCGCCTGCAAAAATCGATGGAGGAAGGGTCTACGGGCGGCCGAGCCACCGAGCGCGAGGCGTTCCTCGAGTGCGAGACGTGGAAGCCGATTATCGCCGCTGTGCACGGCTACTGCCTCGGCCATGCTCTCGCCACGGCACTCCTTTGCGATCACCTCGTCGCCGTTCGCACGGCCAAGTTCCAGGTGACGGAGACGAAGGTCGGGCTCGCGATGCCGGACTTGCTCCCCAGGCTCGGCCATCCGGCGTTCGCCAACGACGTCGCCATGACGGGTCGGATGTTCAGTGCCGAGGAGGCGTGGGCCGGCGGAATGGTGACCCGCTTGGTGGATGAGGGAGACCACATCAGCGCTGCCGAGGAGCTTGCCCGCCAGATCCTGGAGAACCCCCAGTCTCCTGTCCGAGAGTTCGTTCGCGTCCGCAGGACGCTCATCGTGCAGGAGTCCGCACGGTACCGGGCGATCACCGGGGACTTCGACTGGGCCAACAGCGCCGAGGCCAAGAGCGCCGTCGCCAATCGACTGCACGGGATGACCTCGTAGCGCCTCCCAGGCCCACTACATGTAGTCATTCACGAGCACGCTTGACATTTCCCATAGCCTGCGGGCCGTCTCGGGATCCGCTACGGAAGCGTCGAAGCCCGACCACGCGTGCACTGCCGGCCCAGCCACGAGCGCCTCGTCGCAATCCTCGAGGACGAGTCCTCCACGGCCTTGAAGTTCGGCTGCCGTTGCGGCCCATACCGTTGTTGCGGCCGCCTGGGCCACCGTTTTGAGCATGGGATTGGGGCGGCCCTCCTCGTCTGTGAACCCGATGGCACGCTTCAACTCCTCACCATGGTGCCGTTGCAGGCGTGTCAACGCCGACCCGGGGAGAACTGCGTTGGCGACGACACGATCCTGGCTCCACCGGCACGTCGCTTCTTGCGCGAAGAGAATATTCGCCGTCTTCGATTCGCCGTACGCAGGGCCCCAGGAATGGTCCCTAGCCCTCCATTGCACGTCATCGAGCCGGACAGGATTGCCCTTGTGGGCAGCGGAACTGACGACGATGATGCGCGCGTCGCGATGCGTCATACGGTCGTGGAGGAGTTGGGCCAGGAGAAAATGGCCGAGGTGATTCGTGGCGAAGCGGACTTCGAGGCCGTTGGGTAGGTGCGAGTCGGGGGTGTTCGAGACGCCGGCATTGGCGATGAGGAGGTCAACCGGTCCGGATACGCCCGAAGCGAAAGCGGAGACAGACTCAAGGTCACTCAGGTCGAGGTGCCGAACATCCAGCTCGCCGCGTGCCACGGGAGAGATCGCGCGCGCCACCGTCTCGCCTGCGGTCACGTCTCGCACAGCGAGGACGACGTCAGCACCCGCAAGGGCCAATGCCCGGGTGGTCTCGACACCGATGCCAGACGACGCTCCCGTGACGATCGCGACTCGGCCGACCAGATCAGCAGTGCGCGCGACCTGCTCAGCCGTCGCGTCCCGGCCGAAACGGGTCGCCGTCAAACGACGTTCTGGGGCGCCGTCGAGCGCTCTGTCATGCCGGTTCCCATCTCGCCGTTCCAGGTGTACTTGGTAATGGCCTGCTGGAGCTGCAGGCCACCACCCACTTCAGGCGGCATCACGTGGAACGTCGACACGACTGTCTCCGCTGCGATCGGCACGGTTTCGCCGTTGTCGGTCTCGAGAACACACGACACATCCTCGCCCTTGGGGCTGAGCTTGCGGAGCCACGGCGCGTCGACCACGCGCGCGGGGATGAGCGGCCCGTCACCTTCGAAGACATAGCCCTCGTTATAGGTTTCCTTGCCGTCGTTGCGAGGCGGGTAGGTGATGTAGCCGAAACCTCGGCCGCTTGGGAACAGCCCCGCCTGCCAGGCGTGCCCTCGAAGCTTTGCGACGCGTCGAATACTCTGCCGGCGAATCCGGTTCGCCCCGCCGTTGATCTCGTAGGCTTCGTCACCGATGCGCAGCGTGCCTGTCGCTCGGCATAGCTGCTCGAAGCGCCAGGGATGACCCATCAGGTCGCCTTCTTCCTGCGTGTCGAGCACGCGCTTCGCCTCTGCACGCAGTGCACCGTTCATCCATGGGGGCGCGGCCGGACGAATTTCGACGTCAAGCTCGATCGGGGTCGACTCCCCTTGGCCCCCGAAGGCCCCACGTATCTGCGCCTCCACGGAGGTGGCAATCGCCTCACCCCGCACTCGCAAGTGCAGGTGCCCGAAGGGCTCAATCAGCTCGAACGAGAGTGGTCCGGCACCGAGGACACGGGGTTTGCCATCGGTTCCCAAAGGGTCGTGGATCGGACCCGGACCGAAGATGTTGAACACGCGGCCATCGGCGAACGCCAAATTGACCTGGACGTCGTGCGTGTCCCATTGATCGGCGACCGCCTCGACTCCGATACGGGGAAGGCCGAATTCGACGCCGTCGTCCCAGACCCAGGCGTTGACGGATTCGCGCATTTCGGGATCTTCCGGCTGCTCCGCAAAGATGAACTCAAGCTCGTCGCTTAGGCCACCAGTTAGGTCGATCGTCAATGTATCCTCTCCCTCGGGTCTCGAGCCCGGCTTCCGCCCTCGTCGGACCGAGCGGCTCGCTCAACGGACAATGCCACGAATCCTGATCCGTTGCTTGGGATCGGCGCAAGCTCACTTTTCGGACGGTTCAGGACTGCGTCGGGACCATTCTGTGGGGCGGGACAGCCGACCGCCGCAACGCCGCCCTTGGGTCGCGTGAGCATCGAGCTCCCGACCAACTCTTCATCAAGCCCCTTCAAGGGACTTCGGCCACGATCACTACCTTGACGCCAAACATACCGTGTAAAGTTCGGTCCTCGACACAGAAGTCACTCAAGATGGTCAGGGGATATCTTGCTCAATTCTTCGGCGATTGGCGTCGCCAGTAGCGGTGTGGCCGCTCCTGTCGGTCGGTGGCCTCATGCGGTTGTGGTTGGCGTCGGAGTACCGCGGTTCTGCGGCCAGCGCAATCGACCAAGGAGGTCCATCAATGAAGGTTAAGCATTACTGCCAGCCGATCCTGTGCGCCTTTTTGGTACTACCGACTATTGGGATACTTGCCTCCCAGTCCAGTGGCGCCACCGAGAGTTCCTTGTCGTCATCTGCCGCTCGTTACAACTCGAACGGAGTGATGAATTTCGCATTTGACTTGAGTGTTCCGATCGCATTTGACCCGCTAAAGGAGAACCTGGACGACACAGGAAACTTCATTGGTCAATTGGTGAACGACTCACTCTTCAGAGCGCAGCCCAACGGCAGCCTTACGCCAGAACTGGCAACGGCCGCGACCATCGTCGACCCAGAGACCATATCGATCAAGCTACGGCCAGGGGTCGTTTTCCAAGACGGCACTCCCCTTAATGCCGCAGCGGTCAAGTTCACCATTCTCCGTAACAGTGCCTCCACCAGCGTTGCCTTCCCAGCGCCCATCCATGACGTATCTTCGATTGATCTGAACGGCAACCTCGGCCTTACCATTCACCTCTCGCAACCCGAAGCCGGTGCCTTTTTCCCGCTGTTGGCTGACATGTCGACGATGCCGTTGTCGCCAGCCGCGGTGGCACGAAACAACCCTAACCCCGTGACCAACCCACTCGGCGCCGGCCCATTCCGGGTGCAGCAGTACGCCGCAGATCAAAGCCTGATCCTGGCGAAGAACAAGACGTACTGGAATGCCAAGAACATCAAGCTCGGCGGCATCGATTTTGTCAACGAATCAAGCACCACTCCCGCGCCCATAGACGCGCTCAAGTCCGGACAGGTTGATGCGATTTCCTCGAACATCACACAGATAGGGGCACTGAAGGGCGGGGACATCAAGACGTCGCTCGCCGCCAGCACGACGTCCAAACTCTATTTCCCTCTCTGTGACACCAAGGGGCCGCTCGCAAATGTCCGTGTACGCCAAGCACTCAGCTACGCACTTAACCGCAAAGCAATCAACCAAGCACTGGTCGGCGGAAAGGGCCAGCTCGCATGGGGGCTCGTTCCGTCTTCGAGCAACCTTTTTTCTTCTGACCTCAGCAACTATTACGCCTACAATCCGGCCAAGGCAAAGAAGCTGATGGCCGAAGCCGGCTACGCCAAGGGCCTGTCACTGACGATGGCGCCAGGGGTGAGCACCGACCTCCAGCAGCTGGCCCTGATCGCCCAGCAAGAGTGGAAGAAGATCGGTGTCAATCTGCAACTGTCGAATAGTCCGCCGGCCACGTACGTGCAGGACGTCTTTGTGAATCACCTCTACGACCTGACCGACGCAGACGTGGTCCGGAACGGCCTTGATGCGATCTCGTTCATCTACACCCCGGGTCATCTGGGTGATCTTTGCGGCTACGACAACCCCGCCCTTGATGCAATGGTGACGAAAATGGGTGGGCTCGCTCCGAACGATCCTCAGTACATACAGCTGTGGAAGAAGGCTCAGGAGTTAATAGTGAAGAACGCCTTTGCTGTATGGGCCGTCTGGCTGCCGACGGTGGTCGCATACAACAGCAACCGTGTGGGCGGAATCGAGACGGTCTTCCCAGGTGTCACTGCGTACCCCGACTTCTTCACGGCGTACGTAAAGAAGTAGCCCGATCTGGGTCCAACGCAGACTAGGAGCCGTTTTGCTCCACTTCGAACTTCGCCTCGCGATGGCGCAAGATGGCACAGAGGGCCTCGTTGTAGGGTGCGCTGAGTCCTAGCTCGAGGCTCAGCGTGACGACCATTCCGTTGATCACGTCTAACTCGGAGGGTCGTCGAGCAAGGTGGTCGAGGCGCATGGACGGGCTGGCGTTTGGAATCGTGGCGGCGAAGTCCGTCACGTATCGCAGTGGATCGTCGAACGAGAATGAGATGCCCTGGGCGACCCCGAGTTGGTATGCCTCGGAGGTGCACCCGAGAGCGACCTTCCAGGCATCGGGATCCGCCATCAGTTCACCCACGGTGGCGTCGAAGGCCGCACACGGGGCGCTGAGTGTGACGTTGCACAGGAATTTCTCCCAGATCATGAGGGTCACGTCCGCGAACGCCTGGACATTGAACCCCGCGTCACGCCACACCTGCTCGATCCTCTGCGCCCGGTCGGTGAGGCCACCGTGCATCTCCCCGATTCGGATCAGTCGCATGCCTTCGTGGTGCACGTGTCCAGGCTCAGGGATCGATGACCCGAACCCTTCGGCGATTCCGATCAAGATGTGGTCCGGCGGGATGTGGCGGGCCACCCGCTCTCCTGCGCCTAGACCGTTCTGGAACGCCATAACGATACTGTCGGGCTCCAGAAGCGGTGCGATCTCCGCCGCCACCTCGTCGACGGCCGAAGCCTTCGTCGCGATGATCCACACGTCGCAGGGTCCGGCGTCACGGGGCGCGCGCCCGACACGGAGGTTGTCAACGACGAAGTTGCCGCTGGCACCCGATACCCTCAGGCCCGAGGTGGCGATGGCGTCGATATGCTCCGGCCACGTGTCGATGGTCCATACCTCGTGTCCGGCTTTGCCAAGGAGGGCGGCATACACCGAGCCCATGGCCCCGGTTCCGACAATTGCGATCTTCACGTCATTCCTTCGGTAGGCGGTTCAGGACACGTAATTCGTGGTCTCTCGATCGTCCGATTCGTGTTCATGCATCTCTCGTCACGGCTTGTCAGGGTGCGGTGTTTGCTCGATCGTCATCCCGGTCCCGATGCTGCATACGGCAGTGTTGCGAAACTGCATCGGCAGGGCGGGGCAGTGGCGCGCCAGCATGTCAGTAATCGCGGCATCATCATGCACCGAACGGCGGCGGTAGACAATCCACCGTTCTCAGGGGGCGGCGAGGCGCCCTCATCGTCGACGGCAGCGGCCGCCGAAGCCTCGGCGCGGCCTTGCTCGTTCGGCGTTGGGTGTCGCCGGTAACGCCCCTGGCACCGCTCGTCTACTGTCCAATCAGCAACTAACGTGAAGCGCAGAGCTATGAGCGGGCAATCGATGCCCTTCGAGGCCGGGGGGTGCATGCTGGGATGAGCACGGCGACGTTTCAATTGGCGGTCGGTTCACCCGTGGTCACACGTTCGGGCGCCCAGTGGGCTGACGAGGGTTCGATTGAGGACCTGGCTCGAATCGCTGAGGCTGCCGACCGCCTTGGCTACCATCACCTCACATGCAGCGAGCACATCGCCCTGCCGTCCTCCGAGCTTGGCCGCCGGGGTTCGCTCTACTGGGATCCGCTCGCCACGTTCGGGTATCTCGCCGCCCGTACCGAGCACATCCGTTTCGCCACCTCTGTCCTGGTACTCGCCTACCATCACCCCCTCGAGATCGCCAAGCGCTACGGCACCCTTGACAAGATAAGCAATGGGCGGGTGATCCTCGGTGTCGGCGTCGGCACCCTGAAGGAAGAGTTCGATCTCATCGGGGCTCCCTTCGACGACCGGGCACTACGCTCCGATGATGCCCTGAAGGCGCTACGGGCTTCCCTCTCCAAGCGTCTGCCGGAGTACCACGGTCCGTTCTATGACTTCGAGGGACTCGTCGTCGATCCGTGTGCCGTACAGGACCACCTGCCGATCTGGGTAGGAGGACGGACACTTCGCTCGCTGCGTCGGGCGGTCACCCTCACCGATGGCTGGTGCCCGTTCGCCGTCGCACCCAGTCAGGCTGCCGAGTGGCTCCAGCGGGTGGACGTCCCATCGGGTTTCGAGGTGGTGCTCCCCCCGACCGAACGTCTCGACCCCGTCAGCGAACCTTCAAAGACCCAGGAAGTCCTCGGTGAGACAGCGGCATTGGGGGCGACGATCATCATGGCCGGGTTTGCCAGCAGATCATTGGAGGACTACCTCGAACAGGTTGAGGCGCTCGCCGCCATCCGCACGGGGATGTAGGCAGACACCGCACCGCCTGAGCATCCCCGTTGAGGTCCTTCGCTCGCTATCCGATCTCCATGAGACGGGCTAGATTGCCGCCCATGACTGCCCGCTGATCCTCGAGCGGCAGCGACGCAATGTCGTCAGAGAATGCGAGGGGGTCGCGCAGCCCCTCGGGGTGCGGGAAGTCCGAGCCGAACATGCTGTTGGCAACGCCGAGCATGCCGATGAGCTCTACGGGGTTGGGGTCGCGGAAGATGTGGATCCAGATGTTCCTGCGCAGCACTTCGAGTGGATCCTCGTCGAACAGGGTGGGTGCGCGTTCATACGTTTCGGCGAAGTGGTTCAACATCGGACGGGTCCACTCGTTGAAGTGTTCCACAATCACGACCTTCAGGCGCGGGAAGCGAGAGAGCATGCCATGGCCGATCATGGACGCGATGAGGTCACTCGTCTGCGAGCGTGGCGTTGCCAGCGCGCGGAACGGTGCCGATGCGCTGTAAGGGCGC
>Ga0307374_10013626_pt1 | contig 11214 bp, 15 predicted proteins | sample OX3MG_FD_202532 | JGI IMG/M metagenome (GOLD analysis project Ga0307374, IMG submission 202532) | Soil microbial communities from Risofladan, Vaasa, Finland - OX-3 | ecosystem: Environmental > Terrestrial > Soil > Coastal area > Acid sulfate soil | place: Finland: Risofladan, Vaasa | collected... | reverse complement strand
CAGCAGCAGGTCATCGAGTTGCTCGGACTCTCGACCGATGAATACGGCCGTTGACGCCCCCGGGAAATTGCCACAAAATCAACCCAAGGTCTAGCGGAACGTAGGTACGGGCGTATCCGCGAATCGCGAAAGTCGCCGACGGCGCGCGATCGAACTTCCCATAAGCGGCCGAAGCAAGGCGAGAATACCTGGCGCCGCTGTATTACTCGAGCGTGGCACGCTCTTTGCGTTAATGTTCCCCCATTGAGAACTATGCCCTTTCAAGGAGTTTTGGGGTGCCATGAAGGAATTCTTTCGGAGAATCGCGCAGAAGGCGTCGCTGGCCGTGGGTTCGGCGGCCTCCTTCTACGCGGCGCTGCTGTTGCTTGCCGGCTGGGCCTTGTGCGGGCCGTTTTTCGATTACTCCGACACCTGGCAATTGGTCGTCAACACGACGACTTCCGTCGTTACGTTCCTGATGGTGTTTCTCATTCAGAATAGTCAGAACCGCGACGCGAAGGCCATCCATCTCAAGTTGAATGAATTGCTTCGCGCCATTCAAGAAGCCCGCAGCGGCATGGTGAATCTCGAGGAACTTCCCGACGAAAAGTTGGACGCTTTGCACCAGCAATTCAAGGACATCGGACAAACCGAGCTCGCGAAAGAAGAGTTCGTAGCGGAGTCGTCCGCGCTTCCATCGCCCGCGGCTTCCTGACCATTTCCCGCCCAAAGACCCGAGTTAGATGGCCGCTTCGAAGCGAGCCACGATGGCGGATGCCCCGCCGATGGCGTTGGTGATGACGTGGCGCCATCCGTACTTCGCAGCCTCCGCCGCGTTCAGAGCGCCTCGGCGGACCATCTCTTCCACCACGGTATGGTCCTACTCGATGACGGTCGTCCCAACGACCTTTTTCTTGTTCCCCTCCTCAGGAAAGAGGTCCCACAGGTTGTCAGCCTCGTTGATGGCGACTTCCACTGTTCCGCTGAAGTTCAATTTCTTGCTCGCCACTTTCGTCGAGTTGCCTCGGTCGTATTGCAGCATGATCGGGTACTTGCTGCTGATGGTCTTGGTTTGCCCGGCACGCACGACCAACCGCTGGGTGTCGAGGACGAAATGAAAATCCTTCGGGTTTCGAGCGTTGTCGATGGTCACGTCGAACCGGCGCTGGTACAGGTCCCAACCATCATCGGTGGGTGCGAACTGGTACGTGCCTTCGGCTAACGTGTACTTCGCGGACCCAACACTCCCGCCGCGATCGAACGCGACGACCCAGCGCGTCCCGCTCGGCAGCGCCTGCGACATGCCGGGCTCCATCACGTATGCGTCGCCATTGACGACGTACCGCACGGTGGCACCCGATTTCTTCGGGTTTATCAACAAGGCCCCGCCGCGGACCGGCTGGCCCTCGGCGTCGTCGACCGGGTCGCCGGCGATCACGGACAGCCCTAGCGCCTCGGCCGCATTCCCCTTGCCGATTTTCACTCCGCCCCGGCCGCGGTTGCCGACCATGACGATGTTGTCGTCGAGCACGATGGCGGTGCCGAAGTCCATGCTCGGGTTGTAGACTAACCGAACCGTCCCTGTGGGCAGCTTAGCGACTCCGGCGGTCTCGGGTTTGGTAACTTGCAACATCTGACGAACCTCGATCCAGGTTTCCAAGATTTGCAAGTTATCCGTCACATCGGCCTCCAACGGCTGGATTTTCGCCAGCTTGCCCAACTCGTCCGCCAGGTCCGCAACCTGTTTTGGCTCCGCTTCATCCTTCCGCGCGTGCTGTTCAAGCACGTTGAATGCCCGCTGGACCGCCGCCTGACGCGAGATCCGTTCCGCTCCCGTGGTGTTGCTGGGTTCCGCCACCAACCAGGCCTCGTAGACCGCGGTAGGGTCGATGGATTTGAGGGCCTTGGTCAATGCGTTGCGATGTTCGGGCGACCAGTTGCCCGTCCCGGAAAGAGCATCGATCTCATCAGGAAACAGGGGCTTCACGTTGGCCTTGAGTTCCTCGGTTTGATCGCGAATCTCCTTGTTCACAGCCTCGCGTGCTGCTTCCAGACGCCTGGCGGTCAGTGGGATCGGCAGGATGACCTCATTCTTGGCCGTCTCCGCCGTCTTGGCCGGAAGACGGTTCGCGACCTCGGCCGCGGTGGGTGCGCGACGGCGGGGCGACTGACCAAGAGCACCTTGAGTTGATTCGAAAACCGTGAAGCCAAAGGGTAAACACGCGACGGTCGCTAACGACAAAAAACGTAATGACATGGGAAGACCCTCCAGGTTGAATGGTGCGTTCTCATTTGCACCCGCAAAAACAGCGCCAAATCGCGGCAAATGCGTTCAAATTCGTTTTTGAGGTTCATCCCAGTTTCGAGTGAGCGATGTGCGGACGTGGTGCCCACTCGCGGAATGCCGGCGATCGCTTCCGCGACAGAGTACACTTCCCACACTCTTCGGTTCGCCTTCACTTGTAGCCGTTCACGCCATCGTGGCTTGGGAACGACCAGGTGGAACTCGACTTCAATTCCTGAATCAAGGCAGTTTCGGCGCAGCCGCAAATACCCGAAGACCACTGGGGCTTTTTTCACCGTCGGCGTGTACACGGCAATCGGCGGCACGTGCTTTGCATTCTGACCTGCGAGGCAACGCACAGGAGGATTTTCCCATGGTGAAAAAGACGCGGCCGCTCAACGGATCGGCGCCTGTCGACAGCGCGAGACGCAACTGGTTTGCTGGCTTAGCCATGCAGGCCCTTGTGCCCGGCGAGTCATCGCATCACGCTTTAAAGATCGAGGAGATCAATGCGGAGCGTGTGGCCCGCGCGGCGTACAAGCTCGCCGACGCGATGGAAGTGGAAGCCACCCGATCCCCTCAGCCGGAAACCGGGTCCCTTCCGCCGGAAACCAGCGGCAACCTGGTAGCCAGTCCTGAATCGCGGAGCCCTCACTCCGTGGACCTGCCGCCACCCCGGCTTCCGAAAGGAGTATTCGACCCTCGCCCCAAATAGGCACCTCTCTGCGATGCGGAGTCGGTTTCTGCGCGGAGCGCCTGGGGCGGACCGGGCGCGATTCTCGCGTGCGGCTTAGGCTAATGCGTCAGCCGCCTGGTTTAGCGGTGTGCCAGTCGCCGGCCAACGTTTCGGGCTCGTTCGACATTTCGGGCACTTCAATTCCCAGGGCCGTGGCCAGGGCGATCTGGTGATCTTGCTCATCCATGAGGATGTCGCGAATGTGCTCCGCCATGGCGAATTCGCCCATCGCCTCGCATTGGCGTACCCGCTGACGATAATGTTTGATGGTTTCGGTCTCATTGTCGAGATCGAGGCGGAGCATCTCCTGGGCGTCGCCCGAGGGATGTACGGGCATCGGCTCCACGGCGGGGTCGCCGCCCAGGTAGTCGATCTGTTTGGCGATGATGATCGCGTGCTGGAGCTCCTCCCCCGCGTGCTTTTCCAGTTCAGCCGCGATATTCATGTACGCGGCCCCCTTCATCACCTGCGAATAAACCACGTAGGCGATGATGGCCTGGTACTCACGTCGCAGGTCGCTGTTGAGGAGTTCAACCAGTTGTTCCCGTGTGGGCTTGCCCTCGGGAAAGCGCGAATTGGTGCCGGCGGGGTCCTTGCTCGATGTGCGAACGGTCATTGTGGGTCTAGCTCCATTTATTTCTTCGAGGTGTGCTGAATTCTTAGCCAACTTTTTTCTCGCATGGCCATCAATCGCGCCACGACAGGCAGTAGGATCCGCGCGTCCACCGGTTTCGCCAGCACCCGTGCGAATCCGACCGACATGGCCGGAAACACGACATCGATGGTGGTCCAGGCGGTCAAGAGCACGCCGGCGAGGTCAGGCCGAAACTCCTTGGCGCGGCGGTAGACCTCGACACCGTCGATGTCGTGCATTCGATAATCGAATATGGCCAAGACATAAGGACGTCGCGCCAGCATATCGAGCGCCGCATGGCCGTCGAACGCCGCGTCGACGGTATAGCCGTTTTCCGAAAGCAATCTCGCTACGACCTCGCAGACACTGCGATCGTCGTCCACGACCAGAACTTCGGGCCCGACTCCGCGCTGCTCGGCAGGTTTTGCGGCGGGCATGGCTCGCGCCTGTTTCCGCTGTCGGGCGGCCCGGACGGCGGCGCGAAGCGGGCCCGTCGAAGACGGGGCCGGCGCCACGGAGCCCGCCGGGCCGTTGAACGTCGATACCTGGGTCATCGCGGTGATCTTCCTTGAGTGAATACTTCCTGGTACGGGTCGCCTAGCCAACGTGCTTGACCATCTTTCTGCAGGCCGCCTCGCAGTCGCGGCATTGCTTGGCGCACATCGCCATGTGATCGTCGTGCGGCATCTTCTCGCATTCCTTGGCGCAGCGATCGCAGGCGTCGGCGCATGCCCCGCAGATCAGGTCGGCGAACACGCCCCCCCTGGCGGAAATCCGCGATGCGGTCGCGCAGAAGTCGGCGCAGTCGAGGCAGGTCGAAAGCGTAGACATGTGCTCCGCATTCCCCGCATGCACTTCGTGGGCACAGTGACTCGCGCACGAATCGCAAGCGCGCTGACAGTCGGAGCAGGCCTTGGCACACGTTTCGAAGGCCTTGTCGTGTTCGCCATGCTCCGGGTTTTCGTTGTTCCCCGTCTTCGCCGATCGAGTCGGCCGCTCCTTGTCCTTTGCGAACCCTGGTGCCTGCATGGCCACCCACGCCGCGGCGGCCGACAAACCGGCAGCCCCGAATTCTCGCCGTCCGATCATGGCATTTCTCCTGAAGACGATTTGAAATATTGTAAAACTGTTGAAAACGGAGCAAATCGTGTGCCGTGACGAAAACACACGGAGGGTCGTGCGCTTTTTCGTGCGGCGAGCCGTGGGACATTACTACGCACTACCTGAGATCCCACGCTCCAACCCATTGGTTTCAACGGTGCCAAGCTGATTGATTCGGAGTCGATGTGGGCACCACTTCCTCAATCTCTTCAAGATCGCTATTGGCGGGGCCGCAGATCACTTTGCCTTGGGCGGTGAATCGCGAACCGTGGCACGGGCAGTCCCACGTCGATTCCACCTGGTTCCACCCCACGACGCACTTCAAGTGCGGACAAATGGCCGATAGCTCCGTAAGGTGCCCGTCGGAGTCCCTGAAAACGGCATGTTTGGTCAAGCCACGCCGCAACACGGCCCCTTGGCCCGGCCTTACGTCGTCGCACGAATCGACTTCGCCCGGCGTTGCCAGCGAGACATACTGGGCGGCGACGTTCAAGAGGCCGCGCGCGAAATTTCCGGCGGCGCGCACCGTCTTGCGGGCTGGGTCATACAGCCTGGCCCAAGGGTTCTCGCGCCCCAGAATCAGGTCGGTGAGCAGGATGCCGGCGATCGTGCCGTGAGTCATGCCCATGCCGCAATCGCCGGTGACGATATAAACGTTGTCGTGATCCAGCGGGTTGCGGCCAATGAACGCCAGCCCGTCAATCGTCTCCATGACCTGACCCGACCAGCGGTGCTGAATGCCGCCCATCGCCGGGAAACGCTCACGAGCCCAGGCTTCGAGTCGGTCGAATCGCTGTGGCCCGTCGTCCGCTTGACCGGTCTTGTGGTCCTCGCCTCCCACGATTAGCAGTTCCTCGGATTCCGCCCGTGCTGCACGTTCCGACTGTGCAACGTCGTCTGGCTGCGGAACCGCCAGCGGCTGTAGACGCACGTAGTGGTACGGATCCCCTGTGTCCCAATACAAGGCGTGCGGGACCGCGCCGATGGGCACGCGCGCGGCAATGACGTACGTCAAATAGGCTTTCTGCTTGGTGTGAATGGCAACCAGATCGTTGACAGGGCTGTTCGTCGCCACCACCACGGAGCCGGCGTAGATCACCGCGCCGCCGGCGGTGGTCACTTTCGCGCCGTCGCCACCCTGGATGTGTTTGGCATGGGTCTGCGTACAGATCCGCCCCCCGTCGCGTTGAATCGCGCGAGCCAGACCCGCCAGGTACTTGAGCGGATGGAATTGGCCTTGTCCGCGGAAGCGCAAACAGGCGCCTGTGTCGAATTCGAGGGGCGCTCGGGGCGCCCAGTCGATTCGCACGGCACAGGTTCGTAGCACGGCCTCAAGCTCGCGGTCGAGCAGTTCCGCCGGCTCGCCGGGCGGGACGAACAGGTATCCGTCCAGCCGCTCGAAGCCGCAATCGATCTGTTCAGCCAGAACGATGGCTTCGATCTTGTCAATTGCCGCCGAATGGCTTTCGGCGGCCAAATGCGCCCCCTCGCGGCCGTGAAGCCGCTCGATTTCGAAGTAGCGGTCGTCCAGCGCGTTCGAGAGGTGGGCGGTTGTCCGGTGCGTTTGTCCACCGGCGACCGGCCCATCGTCGATGACCACCACACTTTTCCCGTCTCGTGCGAGGAGATACGCCGTGGTGAGACCAGCGATACCCGCCCCAACCACACAAACGTCCGCATGGGTATCGCCACTTAGAAGCGACGGGGCTGGTAGCTGAGCGTCGTTCCAGATTGGCCCTTCACGGGATTCATTGGTTCGCACGGATTCACCTGCTGACTGTCTCTCACCAGATTCGGTGTGCTCCTGCGCGCCCTTGGGCCGAACAATGGTGGGCCGTCACTCGCCAAAGGCGAGCTTGTCCCACCCTACACTACTTCGCCTTTTCGCCCTGTGAGTTCGCCGGCGGATTCTTCCCGGACGAGTCGACTTTGTGCTCGTCGGTCGTCGTGGTCGAGCCGCCCGGCGTGGTCACGGTCTCTTTCTTTTCGACCTTGGCCTTGCTATCGCAACCGACCGTCGTAGCGCATAGGAGGCTCAAGAACGTGCAAAAAACAAAAAAGCGTTTCATGAATATGGTCCTTTCTAAAATGTTTACCGCAGGCGCGGCGCACGGCCGACTCGCCCAACAAAATGCACCATCAGGTTGAAGTCCTCACGACTTCGCGCGCTTAGACGACCCTACGACCTTGCAGGAGGTTGACGATAAGCACGACGAATGCGACGACCAAAAGAATGTGGATCAGGTTGCCGGCCACGCCGAAACCCAAGCCCAAAGCCCACATCAGCAAAATCACGAGCAAGAGAGTCCACAACATAAGTCACCCGTTGAAACAAAGGGTTGAAAGCAAAGCCTCTCAATCAGCCATCGTTTCGACTGAGTGAGGGAATGCAAGGTTATGAGGTGCAAATGCCGTGCCGCGGCGTCTTCACGCAGATTGAAAACCTCGCCTGCGCCGCGGTTCATGTCGCGAAGCAAGCTAGGGGATGTGATTGCCCACGCGGCGGCACACGCATTGCTGATTGAGCCAGGCTTGTTCAACCGCGTCCGGCACGTTGATCGGTCGCACTGTCGTTAACCCGAGTCATGAGGATTGAGCCGATGAGAAAGAATTCGCTAGGGATCGTCGCGTTTGCCGCACCCCTGTTGGCGGCGTTTGCCTGGGCCGCTGGAGACGAGGCCAAGGAAGACGCGCACGCCCGCGCCAACTTGCCCAAGGCCAAGATTACGCTGGCCGAGGCGGTCGAGATCGCAATGAAGAAGGTCCCCGACGGGAAGGCCGTCGAAGCCGAGTTGGAGATGAAGGCGGACCATCTGCAATTCGTCGTCGAGATCGTGACCGGCAAGCGGCACCACGAGGTCGAAATCGACGCGGTCTCCGGCAAGGTGACCAAGACCGAAATCGAAGACCAGGAAAAGCTCGAAGCCGGCGAAACCGCCGAGGAACACGAAGAAAACGAGGCTCTCGAAACCGAGGCCGCCGCGACCGCCAAATTCACGCTGCTCAAGGCGATTCATGCCGCGTTGAAGGACGTCAAGGGCAGCAAAGCGTTCGAGGCGAATTTCGAGCGTGAAGAGGGCAAGCTCGTCATTTCCGTCGAGCTCCTGGCCGCCGATGAAATTTCGGAAGCCGAATTCGACGCAATGACCGGTAAACTGATCGAAATCGAGAAGCAAGCCCGCCGATAGCATGCCCCAGTCGCGACGAGCGCCGGCACCGACTCCCAGCGTGCGAGAACCACCTGGGCGTTGGTGCCGGCCGTCGGCGGTGAGCGTGATTTGCGCACATGGCATATCGTTTGCCATTGACGGAAAGCGATGTTACGCTTTACTTGTATGGACTCACGGAGGTGCCGCAATGCTCAACGTTTACGTCGAAGAAGGCGAAGTGGTCAAGGTTGGTCCGATGTCGGAGCTTCGTCTGCAGGGTCAGTCGCTGCGCACGCTTGGCCAGGTCGAAGCGGTGTATCGTTGCGGTTATTGGCTGGTGGGCGGTCGTTGTGGGGCCAATCTGATCGTCGAGGGACCAGTTTGCCTGCACGGCGAGCACGGCAACGACGCTTCTCCCTTGAGCGAGAGCTACGAGCGGTTGGTCCTCACGCACGGCGAGATCCGCGCGGGCCAGTGGCGCGAGCAGTTGCTGGGGCAATACGATGAACGCGCGAAATTATGGTGCTTGATGGACGACGGCTCGACCTGGAAGGATTTTGTGTTTTCGCCCTCGAACCTTCGCGCCCCCCTCGCGATGTCGGCCGCCGCCGATGGTTCGAACGACTCCATGCGCTGATGCGCTTGGACGTTTTCGATCCAACCGCCGGCACCTTCAAGGTGTCGCGACGTCTACACGGGGCTCGGTTTCACGGGGCTCCGTGCGCCGGCCCTCGACGTCAACGTCGACGCCTTTTCCACCGCCCACGTGGACATCGACGTGGAGTGGTTTCCTGGCCGGCTCGCCCAGCGGCGTTTCAGGATTGCCGGGCACCTCCGTGCGAACGGCGCCTTGGCGCGTGGGCGTGGGAGCCGGCGCCGGGCGGTTGCACGCTACCGCCGCTAGGCCTAATGATGTCGAGACCGCGGCCAAATACAGGAATCGAGAGTTCTTCATGATGTTGTTCCTTCCAAATAAGCGTTATGCCGAAGAAGCAGCTACCCCATTGACAAACAACGGATCACGCCGTCGCGTGCATCCCGTTCCCGTGAAGCTTGGCTTCACGCAGCAGCTCGCGGTGCCGCCGCTCGTGGTGGTATGCCAGCCCTAGAAAGGCGGCACCCAGTCCGACCACCAGCGACACCAACAAGACGACCAGGATCAACGTCAACGAAGGCGATCCGTAAAGTTGATCGCTGTTGGGATGTTTAATCTCCGGACCGAACGTCTGATAACGTATGCCCATGCCCAGCGCGGTCAGCCCTAGGCCAATGAGCGCTCCGGCGGTAATGATAGCTCCACAAATTGCGCGCATCGATTTTTCCTCGTTCTGGTGGACTCGAAGTGAAAAGCGATCACGGTCAGGTTGGGTGAGCCCGGCCGTTCCCGCCAACGATTATTGGCCGAACATCCGCAAGCAGCCCCCCATGACCAACAAAATGCCCGCCAAAATCATGAAGATGCTGCTACAGCCGCAACCCATCCAAGGGCCGCGGGGGCCCTGTGGCTGGAAAAAACCGCCGCTGCCCAACAAGCCGCCTGGTCCCATACTCATGCGATCAACCTCCTTAAGCTCAAAACGGGAGAAACCCGGCTCCGACAAGACCTCATGGGCGTCGCTCCGGCGCGATCCGCCCTTCGTCGAATGCCTTTTTTGCCGCCCTCGCCAATGGCACCCACTCCTGTATCTGCCGAATCCGACGCGAATCGCTGGGATGATTCGACAAGATTTCAGGCACGTGAATTCCGCGCTCGTATCGCTCCATCATTTCCTTCCAGAATTCGACCGCCTGTTCCGGGTCGTAACCGGCAAAGGTCATGAGGAACACGCCAATATGGTCCGCCTCGGATTCTTGTTCGCGGTCGAAAGCCAATGTCAGCAAGCCATTACCCTGCGCCCTTTGGCGAGCGATTCGTTCGCTCGTATGGTGGGCCAGTGCGTGGGCCACCTCGTGAGCGATCACGGCCGCCAACTCGTCGTCGTTCTTGGCGGCGTGAAGCAAGGCGGTGTAGACGCCAATCTTGCCCCCCGGCATGCAAAACGCATTAATCTGTTGCTCGTCAATCAAGGTATACGCCCATTCGAACTTGTATTCCGACACGTGCAGATTAATCTCACGCTGCAAGGGCTCGATTCGCGCCGCTTTGGCGATCCGCTCACCAACGCGCCGCACGCGAGCCAGGCCGGGACCGTCATTTACCACAGATGCTTGGCTCAAAAGCTCCTGGTAGGCCTCTCGACCGATCTGCAGCTCCTGTTGCGGGCTGAGCGCCAGCGATTGCGGGCGTTTTCCGGGCCCCTGACCTTCTTGAGCGCATCCCGCGACGACAATGACGCTCGCAAGACACCACAGAAGGACTTGCCTTGACAGTCGCAACGGCAGGTTTACGGAGCGCACGAAGATTCCGGGGGCAAAATGCGTAGTGAAGAATGACTGCTTTCTTTTCAAGTAATCCAGTTTCGTGAAGCAATTTGAATGCCAATTGCGGTCTTTCTTGAACCGCGTCGGCCGCCACCTAGCGGTCGTCGATGGCACAACGTCGAATGCCACAGCGCCATTGCGCGTCGATCTGCCAAGTTGGTCGTTTTGGCTTCCCCGAGAAACGAGGAAGGTCTCACGCAAAGGCGCCGCGCTGCGATGCGTTGGCTGGTGCATGTCTCGATCGTGGCGGGGATCGCGAGCAATTGCGCCTATTGGTTGTTGTCCGATCGTCCGATCAACCGAGTGCGTTGGCCTTGAGCCTCGCCGTCGGCATGATTTACATGACGGGCTGCATGATTCAGGTCGACCTGGCCGCCCGCGTTTGCCCGCCGGAGGCGACCGGCACCTTGTTCGCCCTGTTGATGGCGACTTGCAACATGGGTACCGCGATTTCCACGTGGTTCGGTGGGGTCCTTTATCGCTTCGGCGCCGACCGTTTCCGCACGAAGTCCTCGTTCTGCTTGCTGATCGGCGTCGGCAGCTTGTTCACCATGGGTTGTTGGCTCATCGTCCGTTTTTTGCCCGCCAGTCTTCTCACATCTTCCGCTGACCGAGCGGAATCACCAGATCGACCTGGTGAGTGCCTTGGGCATCGAAACTCCGCAAACCAAGCGATCTCTGCGTGAAACACTGGGGCGAGTGGGGCTGATTGCAAGCACGCCCCCCGCGCCGCTATCGGCTTGATTGAAAGGGCCCCATGTTGCGCTTTTGCGAACCAGTACGAATGCCGATCGGCGACGGCTCTGCGCCATCACAGTTCGCAAATCGACGAATTCGGCGGAATGTTCATCCCGGCACGCCCTTTGCAATACAACTTGCCAATGCACGTGAGAAGACCAGCGCGGTCGCT
>Ga0307374_10013625_pt1 | contig 11215 bp, 12 predicted proteins | sample OX3MG_FD_202532 | JGI IMG/M metagenome (GOLD analysis project Ga0307374, IMG submission 202532) | Soil microbial communities from Risofladan, Vaasa, Finland - OX-3 | ecosystem: Environmental > Terrestrial > Soil > Coastal area > Acid sulfate soil | place: Finland: Risofladan, Vaasa | collected... | reverse complement strand
GCGCGGCCTGGCGACCCGCTGGTCGGGGCGCACCCCACTCCACAGGAAATGGGCGGAAATGAGCAGCAGCACCGCGCCCGTGATCGGAACGCGGTTACGCCACAGGAAGTAGTTTTTCACCGCTTTGCGCTTCAGCGATGCCTCAGAGCGTCATCGGCAGGGCCGTCTAGTCGACAGTCACGTCGCGCAGTAATGACAGTTCATCCAAGGCCTTGCCCGCGCCCATCACCACCGCGGTCAGCGGATCGTCGGCCAGAGTCACCGGCAGCCCGGTCTCCTCACGCAGCAGGACGTCGAGGTTGCGCAACAGCGCGCCGCCGCCGGCCAGCACGATCCCCTTGTCCACGATGTCGGAGGCGAGCTCGGGCGGTGTGCGTTCGAGCGCGATACGGACCGACTCGACCACCTGATGAACCGGTTCCATCAGCGCCTCGCGGATCTCCTCGTCGGTTATCTCGATAATCTTGGGCACGCCGGCCACCAGGTCGCGGCCCTTGATCTCCATGGTCTGGATCTCGTTGCCGGGATAGGCGGATCCGATGGTTATCTTGATCAGCTCGGCGGTGCGCTCGCCGATCAGCAGATTGTACTTGCGCTTGATGTGCTGGATGATCGCCTCGTCCATCTTGTCGCCGGCCACCCGCACCGAGCGCGAAAAAACCACGCCCGCCAGCGAGATCACCGCGACCTCGGTGGTGCCGCCGCCGATATCGACAATCATGTTGCCCGAGGGTTCGGTTATCGGCAGCCCCGCCCCGATCGCCGCCGCCATCGGCTCCTCGATCAGATAAACCTCGTGCGCGCCGGCCGCCTCGGCCGACTCGCGCACCGCGCGCTTTTCGACCGCGGTGATGCCGAACGGTACGCAGATGACGATCCGCGGACGCGCCAAGAACCGGCGGTTGTGGGTTTTTTGGATGAAGTGGCGCAGCATGTTCTCGGTGATCTCGAAGTCGGCGATCACGCCATCCTTCAGCGGCCGGATTGCCACGATCGATCCCGGCGTCCGTCCCAGCATCTTCTTGGCTTCAGCGCCGATCGCCAGCACCCGCCGCGCGCCACGCGAGTCCTTCTGCACCGCGACGACCGAGGGTTCGTTGCACACGATCCCCTCGCCCTTGACGTAGATGAGGGTGTTCGCCGTGCCGAGATCGATCGCAAGATCGTTGGAAAACCAGCCGAATATGGAATTGAGTACCACCGGATCGCCCCCCCTGCCCGCTCTTCCGCAACGACCCCCAAGACAGGTTAAACAAGGGCCGGGGCTTCGCGCGGTAAAAGGAATTTCTAGACGTGCCCAAGACCCATCAAGAAGCTAACAGACGCGTATCGTCCGAGGCAAGGCGCAATCCCGATTTGCGCGATCAAAAGCCGCAAAATATGATGGATGCACAATGCTCGACCTGATGCGCAAGCACGCGTACTCGTGGCTGACCCGTGCGGTCGTCATCGTGCTCATCGGTGTGTTCGCCTTTTGGGGCGTCAGCACCGGCATGTTTACCCGGATAAAGCCGGCCGCCACGGTTAACGGCCATCAAATTCTGACCAAGGACGTCGATCAGCAGGCTCAACGGTTACGCCGGCGGCTCGAACAGATCTATGGACCGGAGGCGGCCGCGGCGCTGGCGCGCTATAACGTTCGCGAGCAGGCACTCGAGCAGCTTGTCGATCAGCAACTTGTGCTCGACGAAGCCAATCGTTTGGGACTTGGGATAAGCGATGCCGCTTTGGAGCAAATGATCGAAGCGCAGAGCGCCTTTCAGGTCAACGGCCACTTCGACCTGGCCATCTACCAGACGGCGCTGCGCAGCGAGAATATGCGCCCGTCCGACTTCGAGTCCGAAGTACGGCTCGAGATGCTCCAGCAACTGATGCGGCAGATGGTTGCCCAGACGGTGCAGATCAGCGACGCCGAGATGCGCCAGAGCTATGACCAGCGGAACCTGAAGCTCGCGATGTCCTACGTCGATATATCCTACAAAAACTTCGAATCGAACATCACTGCCACTGACAAGCAAATCGCCGACTTCTTCCAGGCCCATCGCGAACAATTCCGCGAGCCCGAACGTATCTCGTTCGACTTCATCCGCTACGACCCCGACAGGCTGGCGACAAAATTCAACCCCTCCGACAAAGACATCCAGAATTACTACAATCGTCATCGCGACTCCGACTTAACGCATCCTGAACAGGTTCGCGCCCGGCACATCCTCATCGCGGTAGCGCCCGACGCCACGCCGGCTCAAAAAGCGGCCGCCAAGGCCAAGGCCGACGACCTGATGAAGCAGATCAAGGCTGGGGCCAACTTCGCCAAGCTCGCCAAGCAATTCTCCGATGACCCGGGCACCAGGAACAGTGGCGGCGACCTTGGCTATTTCGGGCAGAACGAGATGGTTAAGCCGTTTGCCGACGCGGCCTTCAAGATGAAGGCGGGCGAGCTGACGGTGGTTCAGACCCAGTTCGGTTACCACGTCTTGCAGGTCGAGGATCACAAGCTGGCCCACGTCGAGACGCTTGCGGAGGCCCGCCCGCAGATTATCGAGGCATTGCGCCATCGGGCCGGCACCGAGCGGGCCCATCAGGCGATCGACCAGGACCTCGGGCAGGCGCTTAACGGCAAAGGGCTCAAGGAGCTGGCGGATAAGCGCGGCCTCGACCTGGTGAAGACCCCGTTGCTGGCAGCCGACGAACGCACGGCCGAGATTACCGATCCGACCTTGGTGCCGGAGGCCTTCAAACTCAACCCCAACGACGTGCGTGTGATAAACGGCCGCAACGCGCAGTACCTCGTGAGGTTGGTCGAGCGTAAGCCGAGCTATCTGCCCAAGCTTGCCGAAATCGAGCCTAAGGTTCGTGCCGCACTGGTGCGCCAGATGGCGGAGGCCAAGGCGCTGGAGCAGGCCACGGCCTTCCTCAAGCAGGTCAAGAATCCCGCCGGGTTCGCCACGGCAGCCGCCGCCGCCAAACTGGCGGTGCATGCCACGGGCGAGTTCTCCCGCGCCGATGGCTCGATCCCCGGCATCGGCGAATTCCACGAGGCGGTGCAGGCGGCCTCCTTGCTGCCAGCGACGCCTGCGGTCATCAGCCGCCCGCTCGTGCTCGACGGCAGCGCCTATGTCTTCGAGGTCAGCAGCCGCACACCGCCCACTGACGAGCAGTGGAGGGCGGCGGAAGCCGCGTTCAAGGATCAGTTGTTCAAGCAGCGTCAGGCGGAGGCTTGGGAGAATTTTGTTCAGGATTTGCGCGCGCGCGCCCGGATAACCGTACGGCCCGAGCTGGTTGGTGAACAAGGGTCCGATGCCCCGATGTAGTCCGAGCCGGCGCAACGCTCGACGCGCGAATGCGAACAGGGGCAACCTTAAAGACGGAGTAACGAATGAGTTCGTCAGACGACGATCCCCATCCAGCTAACCCGGCCATCGACACCAACGAATTTTTCTTTCCCGGCGCGCAGGTGAGCGCGTTGCTCATCCACGGGTTGAGCGGGACGCCGTTCGAGATGCGCTACCTCGGCGAGCGGCTGGCCGCCTGTGGCGTGCGCGTATGCGGCGTGCGGCTGGCCGGCCATGCGGGCGCCTCCGAGGAACTGGGCGCCACCACCCACGCGCAGTGGTACGAAAGCGTGGTCGAGGGTTTCGAGCAGCTTCATCGCTTCGGCGATCCGGTGGTCGTGGTTGGGCTTTCGATGGGCGCGGTGCTGGCGGCGCGCCTGGCTGCCGATCAGGGCGAGGCGGTGGCGGCGGTGGTGATGCTGTCGCCGGCGTTTTTCCTGCCGCTATGGGTGCGCGGGCCGCTCAAGGCGCTGACCGCGTTCGGCCCGCTCGCCGACCGCATCTACCTGCGCGGCAAGGGCTCGGACATCCACGACGACGCCGCCCGCGGTTTGCATCCGTCGGCCCGTCTGATGCCGCTAAGCGCCGTGCTCGAGCTGCTGAAGCTGTCGGCGGCGGTGCGCCCGCGGCTTAACCGCGTCATCCAGCCCGCACTCATCATCCACAGCCGCCGCGACCATACCTGTCCGATGCGCCGCAACGTCGACTTCGTGCTCAGCCACCTCGGCAGCGCACAAAAGCGCGCCGTGATCCTGGAGGAAAGCTTCCACGTGATCACGGTCGACAGCGAAAAAGAGCGCGTGGCTTCCGAGGCGATCGATTTCGTCGGCGCGCTGCGCGGCGGCGCCGAACCAGCGAGCGCGATGGGCTGATTTCAATGTCACTATCGTAGAGTGGACTCCTTAAGTCTGAAGCCCGGGTCCCAGGCTAGCTCGCGCCGCGCCCGGCCGATCGATACCCCGCCGTCGTCCTCGGCGACGTTGTAGATTCCCGGCGCCCCGCGCACGATCGCGAGCGTCGCCGCCTGTGCCGCCGCGTCGACGTGCACCGCCGGCTTGCCCGGCGCCGCCTCGAACCCGGTGCCGGGTCCGTAGAACATCCCGTAGCGCAGCACCAGGCCGTCGAATCCCGCGCTCGAGGTCGTCAGCCGCTCCAGCGTTACGACTCCTTCCATCGTCGACCGCCAGGGCTCTTCGGCCGGTGAAATGAGCGGATCGCTTTCGTCGTGCGGCTCGCGCCCCGGCGCATAGACGAACGCGATGCTCTGGGCGATGAACCGGCGCACGCCCGCGCGCAGTGCCGCGTCGACCAGGTTGCGCGTGCCCTCGATCCGCACGCGCGCATTGCGCACCAGTCCCTCGGCCATCAGTTCCGGTTTGAGCCCGAGAGGCAGATCGGTTAGCTGATGGACGACGACGTCGGGCCGCGCCGCGGCGACCGCGGCGCTGAGCGCGGGAGCATCGAAGACGTCGACCACGACCGGCGTGATTCCGGCCGCGCGCAACTCATCGGCTCTGGATGCGACGCGCGTGGTGCCGCTCACCTCGTACCCGGCCTGGCGCAACAGCGGCAGCATCCGCCGCCCGATTGCGCCTGTCGCTCCGGCAAGGAAAATTCTTTTCACCAATTTTGGCTCCATGATCCGCCGCTAACCGGCCACGTAGTGTTCTTCGAGGAGGTACTTCACGTCCGGACGATGGAGCACCTCGATGAAGCAAATCTGGCTCGCCGCGTTAAGGTCGACGATCAGAAACCCTTCGGTCGCCTGCAACTCGACAGTGCTTGCGACCTTGACCTCGGACGCGGTGGCGAAGCTTGCGCAATTCTCGTCACCGCAGTCGCATACCGATTCGATATGCAGCGCGCGTAGCTGGTCGCACAGTGGCTCGGCGCCGCACTCGCGCAAAAGGAAGGCCATCTCTTCGACCAAGTCGGGCAAAATTTCGCTAACGAGCGGTCCAGGCATCGCGTCCAGAGCGTAGCCGCAAGCCGTTTCCGGATCAAAGAGCTTTTTCACCAGCCCGTGCGCCGCGGCCCCGTTGCCACCGCCGAGTCGATGAAAGGCGTGGGTCAGCGGATCACCTCATCGAGGTCGTTCAGATGCGCGGAACAGTAGGGACACCGGGTGGAGAAGTGGAACCCCGCCGGGAGGCCGGGGTTGATGAAGAATCGATTTCCGCAATTTGGGCATCGCGCCTGCCAGGCCTGGTACAAGAGCCATCCGATGGCGCCGACGATCAGCACGAAAAGAAAGTCGAAGGCGTCGAAGCCGCTGGTGCGGCCCGCGTACGTCAGAAACTCGACGATCCACCAGAGCGCGAAAAGCGCGGTCGAGATCATCAAGCCAAGCCGGACCTGACGGATTCGCGCAAACGCGGCCCGGGCGTTGGGAGTCGCCACGGCCTTCGCCCTCAGACGCCACGCGCGTCGGGCGCCCAGATATGCTTGTGCATCTGAAGTTGCATCCGCACCGGCAGCCGATCGGCCAGGATCCATCCCGCCAGCAGCGCGGGCTCCAGCTGGCCGAACGCGCAGCTCAACAGCACCGCGTTGACGCGCGCCGCGAGGTTGTGGCGCCGGACCACCTCGCGCGTCCATTCGTAGTCGGCGCGATCGGCAATCACGAACTTCACTTCGTCGCGCGGCGTCAGATGCTCGAGGTTGCTCCACAGGTTGCGCGCCGACTCGCCACTGCCCGGACATTTCAGGTCCATCACTTTGATCGCGCGCACGTCGAGCCGGCCCACGTCGCTGGCGCCCGAAGTCTCCACCAGCACCGTCAGGCCCGCCTCCAGCAGGCGTGCGATGAGCGGATGCACGGCGGCCTGCAGCAGCGGCTCGCCCCCGGTTACCTCGGCCAGGTCGCATCCGTAGCCCACAACCTGCGCAGCGACCTCCTCGACCGCCATCGTGCGTCCCTCGTGAAACGCGTACTCGGTGTCGCACCACGAGCACCGCAGATCGCATCCGGTGAGCCGCACGAAGGCGCAGGGACGCCCCGCCCAGGTCGATTCGCCCTGGATGCTGAAAAAGATCTCGTTGATACGCAGCCGGTCCTCAGTCATCTCCGCAAATCTGCCGGCGCGCCGCGGCCTGCGCCTGTTCGAGAACCAGTCGGAGCGGGACCTGATGTTCGCGCGCGAGGCGCTTGCAATCGTCGTACTCCGGCGACAAAGCGAGCGTATCACCGCCGGCGCGCGAAACCTTCACCCGCACGCGGCCCCATCGCGTGTCCACCTCTTTGATTTCGCGCGCAAGCTTGAGGCGGGCGACCGGATGATATCGGAGTCCGATAGTCGAAGTTTCGGCGAAGAGCACGGCGGCGATCCGCTCGCGCACCGAGGGCTCGGCAAGCACGGAGATTGTCACCGCGGGCCGGCCCTTTTTCATGATGGTTGGCGTCAGGGTCACGTCGCGCGCTCCGGCCTCGAACAGCCGTTCGACCACGTGGTCGTATATCTGCGGATTGAGGTCGTCGATATTGGTTTCGATCTCGACCAGCTCGTCGGTTTCGTAGGTCTTTTCGTAGCTCTGGGCGCGCTCGCCGACCATCAGGCGCAGCACGTTGGGCCGATCGGCAAATTCCTTGGTGCCCGCCCCATAGCCGACGCGCTCGACGCGGAAGCCCATCGCGGGCGGCGCCGGCGTGGCGAGCGCGCGCAGGATAGCGGCCCCGGTCGGCGTCACCATCTCGGAGAGGCCGTCGCCCATCCGCAGTGGGAAGCCGGTCAGCAACTCCGCCGTCGCAGGCGCCGGAACCGGGATGATGCCGTGTTGCGACCGGACGAAGCCGCTGCCGGCGGGCAGCGGCGAAACTATCATCTCGCCCAACTCGAGCCGCTCGAATCCCCACGCCGCGGCGACGATGTCGATAATTGAGTCGACCGCGCCGACCTCGTGGAAGTGGACCTCTTCGGGGGTCGTGCGATGGATTTTGGCTTCGGCCTCGGCCAGCACGCCGAAAATCGCCATCGCGCGATCCTTGACGCTAGGGGAAAGCGCGCCGGCACGCTCGATGATCTCGCGGATGTCGCTCAAATGGCGTTCGGGCTGCGCGACGCTCACCTCCACGTCGAATTTCAGCGCCGAAATGCCGCTTACCAGCTTGCGCCGCGCGGCCAGACGATAGCCGTCGAGCGGCAATGACGCGAGCGCCGCCCGCAACTCATCGAAGCCGGCGCCCGCGTCAAGCATCGCACCGGCGATCATGTCGCCGCTGAGCCCGGAAAACGCATCGAGGAAAGCTGATTTCATATACCAGATATATTAAAGAAAGGAGGACCGAATTCGAGTTTATGCCGCGCCCTGTTTACATGACAGTAGGGCGTAAGTAGAATCGCAAGGTACTTCTTGTGCTTCGTTATTATGAGGCAAAGGGATCTGAATTTCTTCCGTCGCCTGCTCGAGGATCGCAGAAGCGAGATTCTGGAGGAAGCCGAGCGCGCGCTCGGCACGCTCAACACCAAAGCCCAGGAAGCCTGCGCCGACCCTTCCGATCGCGCTTCGCTTGAGTCCGACCGGGCCTTTTTGCTCCGGATGCGCGACCGCGAGCGCAAGCTTTTGAGCAAGATCGACGAGGCGTTTGCCCGGATCGACAGCGGTATCTACGGCCAGTGCGAAGAATGCGACGGGCAAATCGGGATCGAACGGCTCAAGGCGCGCCCGGTGACCACGCTGTGCATCACCTGCAAGTCGGCGCAGGAGGCGCGCGAGCGCCAGGGCTCGGTCCGCTGATCCGGCGGACGCGCTCGCCAGCCCGCGAGCATATCGGCCGCCGCATCGTCCCCGGAAATTCCCGCAGGCATCCCGATTCTCGAGGCATCTTATGAAAGTTCGCAAGGCCGTGGTGGTGGCGGCCGGGCTTGGCACACGCATGCTACCGGCCACCCGCGTCATCCCCAAGGAAATTTTGCCGGTCGTCGATCGCCCTGCGATCCAGATCGTGGTCGAAGAGGCGGTCGCGTCCGGAATCGAGGAAATCGTCATCGTCGTGGCGCCCGGGCGCTCGCTGGTGCTCGACCATTTCGCGCCGGTCCCCGATTTGGAACGCCATCTGGAGGAACGCGGCAAGCACGATCTGCTCGCCCTGGTCCAATCGACCGCCACGATGGTGCGGGTCACGCGCACCGATCAGATTCAGCCGTTGGGTCTTGGCCACGCCGTGCTCCAGGCGCGTGCGGCAATCGGCGACGAGCCCTTTGCGGTGCTTTTGCCTGACGACGTTTTCGACTGTGAGCCGCCGTGCCTGCGCCAATTGCTCGACATCGCCGAGGCGCGCGAGGCGCCGGTGGTCGCGCTGATGCGCGTGGGGCCGCAAGACATCTCGAAATACGGGATCGTCGAGGCCTCGTCCGCCGGCGAGCGGCTGCATCGGCTGACCGGGATGGTGGAGAAGCCGGAACCCGCGAAGGCGCCGAGCGATTTCGCGATCGTCGGTCGCTACGTCCTTACGCCGGAGATTTTCAGCATACTCGCCGAGGGTAAGCCCGGTGCCGGCGGCGAGATCCAACTCACCGACGGTTTGCTTGCGCTTTGCCGGCGCCGGCCGACGTACGGCTACGAGTTTATCGGCGCACGCTACGACCTGGGCGATCGGCTGGGGCTGATCACGGCGCAAATCGGCTTCGGCTTGAAACGGCCGGACCTCGCTGATAGGTTGCGAGCCTATTTGAAAACCGTGATTTCGGCGTAGAATTCCGTTCTGCAGTGGGGCAGTAGCTCAGCTGGGAGAGCACCACGTTCGCAACGTGGGGGTCGAGGGTTCAAATCCCTTCTGCTCCACCAAATTTCCCTTGTAATTCAAAGACTTTTTGCTTGCGTTTGCCGCTCCGTGGGGCAAATTCTCCCCTTTTTGACGCTGATCGAGTCGATCTTCGTGAGCTCCAAAGCGTCCGCCTGGCTCGCATGAATGAACCTTCCGTAGTGCGTACGAAGGGTGCTCTCGATTACTCCGGTCTGCTCGGAAAGCCAAGTCAGGTTCACGCCCATGGTCAGGGCGACGAAGACGTACGTGTTCTTGGTCGCGTAGAGATCGCGGAGCCTGATTCCTAACGCGCGTTGCGCGGCGCACAAGATTTGGTAGAAGCTCCGCTGGTCGATGGGATGGCCAAGGGAATTCTCGAAAACGTAATCATCCGGCTCGGCGCGCAACTCGATCGCCTGTTTCAGAACTTCGATGTTTCGAATAGTGAGCCGGACCACTCGCGCAGCCCCAGCACATGCTTGTCGCCGCCCTACCCGAGCGGCTGCGTGCCGCGGTCCGCAGCGCGATGAATCAGGCCTACCCGACGCGCGACACTAAGCGCGCCTGGCGCCTGCTCGAAGGTCTCGCGCGGCGGCTTGAACATCAGCATCCCGGCGCGGCCAGCTCGCTGCGCGAGGGGCTGGAGGAAACGCTGACCGTGATGCGCCTGGGACTGCCCGAGAATCTCGAACGGGTGCTGTCCTCCACCAACCTGATTGAGAACCTGTTCAGCCGGGTACGAGAGATCGGCCGACGCGTCAAGCGCTGGCAGAACGGCACCATGGTGCTGCGTTGGACCGCGGCCGGCGTGCTCGAAGCCCAGCGTGGCTTCCGCAAACTCGTCGGCTATCGTGCTATGCCAATCCTGTTCGCCGCGCTGCGTGCCCGTGATGCTCAGTTCGAGCGCAGCACGGAGGTTGATGTTAAGGAGAAAGCTGCTTAACTGACTATGTTGCCGCTACTCAATTCCAACGGCGCAGCGGACATTGCCAACCTTTGGCGCGTGGGAGCTTAGAAGAGACCTACGAGCAACGGCCCAGGCCTTCGCACGATCATGAGGTGCCCATCGGATCCAACGATCCTGATCGATCGAAAGGTTTCCCAGAACCAGGTAAGGGATTTTGATTCTGCGTTTCATTTCCAGGCGACAGTCTCGTCCGGCCCTGACACTTGACACGGCATAGGATGCTGCTTAACTGACTATGTCGCCGCCGCTCAATTCTAACAGCCCAATGGACATTGCCGTGGCGAATCGTTCGATCAAGACCGTTCGGCCCAATCATTCCGCCTTATAAGAAGGAGCAAAAGCAGAGGACAAACGATGCCCGCCAGGAACATCCCTCCCACTACGGCTTTGCGCCGTGCATATTTCCACGACATAATCTGGAGGCCGCCAGTGATCGCGAAAAAGAAGATCGTCGGCGCGAAGAAGACGCGAATGTAATGGTGGGCTAAGCGTATGGCTTTGAGACTGGTCGCGGATCATGTTAGGTTATCCATCTCACGGCAGATCAAGGGCTTAGCTGGGGTGCGGCAAGCTGAACGGGGGACATGTTCACACCGCTCATTGGCTTACTGATGTGTAACTTAGTATGTCGCCCGACGAATTCAATCAACATCCGTGCTGATTACTCAATTCATGAACGAATCGTCATCCTATTCCCTGCCTGCAAAGTGCTATCAAAAGAACCAAGGTCTCGTCTCAAAGCCTAGCTGTTATATTGAGAATACGGAGCCTTTTCTCTCAAGTAGTCGACTCGCCGGATCGTCGTCTCTTCGTGGAATCACACACACGCAACATTCAATCCACTCCGGCTGAGGGCTTTTTGGCATGACTACGGCTTACCTGAACCGCATCGCCACTGCCGTACCAGAGCACGATGTGCATCACTCCTTCGTCGTCTTCGCCGAGCAGATGCTCGACGACCCGCGGCTGCGCACGGTCTTCCGCCGCATGGTGAGCCGGGCCGATATCGCGCATCGCTATTCGTTCCTCGATCCGCAGAAAGGTTGCGGCCAATTCTCATCGCATGACGCGAACGAGTTTTATCGGCTAGGCAACTTTCCCAACACCACGCGGCGTATGGCGCTGTTTGAGCAGAGCGCTCCGCTGCTGATGCGGAAGGCCGTCGACCGGCTT
>Ga0307374_10013624_pt1 | contig 11215 bp, 10 predicted proteins | sample OX3MG_FD_202532 | JGI IMG/M metagenome (GOLD analysis project Ga0307374, IMG submission 202532) | Soil microbial communities from Risofladan, Vaasa, Finland - OX-3 | ecosystem: Environmental > Terrestrial > Soil > Coastal area > Acid sulfate soil | place: Finland: Risofladan, Vaasa | collected... | reverse complement strand
GGACGAGGCAGCCCCGCTCGAGCGCTTCGAGGTCGCCCAGCTCAAGCCCGGCGGCGGCGGCCACCGCGCTGCTGTAAAGGGCGACGCGGACGGAATGGCCGTGGGTGTACGCATCGCGCGCGTCGATAGCCGCGGCCAGCGCCAGCAGGGTGTCCTCATGTTGCCGGGCGAGGCGGCCGGAGCGTTCGTCGAGGGTCTCGATCATGCCGTTGAAAGAGCTGGCCACGCGGCCGATCTCGTCGCCCGACTCGACCGGCGCCCGGTATTTGAGGTTGCCCTTCGCCACCAGGTGGGTCGCCTCCAGGATCGCTCCCAATGGCCGCGTGATCGAGCGTGAGATGAAGAAGCCCGCCCCCAGGGTGAGGACCAGTGCCGCCAGCCAGACCCCGAGAAGGATCAGCAGCAGGATTGTCTGGGGTCCGGTGGAAGGTCCCGGCGGCAGCGCCAGAGCCAGGTGGCCCTGGGTCTGGAAACGCAGCACCCAGGGGACCTCGACAACCCGCGCGGAGTGCTGCGCCGAGCGGAGGTCCAGGCCGGCGCTCCGGCCCAGCAGGGTCTGGTCGGAGCCGAAGGCGGCCACCGCCACTGCGGCCCGCTGCTGCACCTCGGCCAGGACCGCGTCGAGCCGCTCACCCACCACCATCGCGCCGGCGACCGTCCCGGCCGAGTCCAGGATGGGTCCCACCGTGTAGAGCAGCCGGGTGCCGGGCCACGGCGCCAGGCCCAGGTAACGGGTGCCGAAGCGGTCGGCCCGCGAGGCGAGGACGGAGTCCAGGTGTTGGAAGCCGTCCGTCGCTCCGCCGGCCTGGCAGATGCAGTGGCCGGGTTGCCGGGGATCGGCGCTCAGCGTCAGCAGCCGTCGTGACGCGCGGTCCACCACGACCACCTCGGTCTGGACCGGCAGCTGCTCGGCGACCAGCGGCAGGAGCAGGCCGCGCAGGCGAGCCTGGTCAGACGCGGCGACCGCCCCCGCGAGCTCGGGCGACACCGTGAAGAGCCGCAACTCGGCCAGCTGGCGTTCCTCGATCGAGTTGAAGACCGTGTTGACGTTGTCCTCCGCGCGGGTTGCGAGGAGCAGCTGCTGCTGAGCGCCGAGGACCGCCAGTTCCTGGCCGGCAACGGCCGAAACCAGCAGGCCGACGAGCAGGGTGAGCCCCACGAAGGGGGCAACCACCTTCGTCCCCACCCCAAGATTCCGCATCCACGACGTCACCAACGGCCAGCCACCCCACGAGCCGCGAACGGGTACAAAAGGTGCAACGCCCAGCCCGGCGGATGTATCGGGTGCTCCCTGGCCTCGTCGGCGGTTCGGAGCCGGGATGGCGGCGATTCATCGCATTGCGTTGGGCAAGAAGAAGTCCTTTGATTCGCTGTCGTCCCCGAGAGCGGTCCTCTTCCGGCTAGTGCGAGCGGTCCTCGATCTCCCAGGCGTGGTCGAGCGCGTGCCAGGCGATCCGGCGCGCCGCGTAACGCGAGGGCCACTTGCCCCGGTTGGCGGCCAGCGCCTCGAGCAGTTCGCCCCGGAAGGCCTTCACCGCCGCCCCTGCGGTCGCCTCCGGTTCCCTGGGCCTGATGGCCAGCGCGCGGGCGTAGGCGGCTTCGGCCCCGACGACGTGCTGGAGTATCGGATCGCGGTCCCTGCCGCCGCCGCGGGGGCCCTTGCGGAGCTCCGCCGGGGCCTTGGCGGCGGCTTTCGCGAGCGCGCTCCAGCAGGCCTCCACAAGCTCGGCCTGGCGCTTCGCCTCGGCCGGCGTCAACGGCATCGAGTCGGCTTGGCAGGGCGCACCCGGCGCGCCGAAATCGGTGGTCGCGTTGCCCTCGACCCGCTCCTCCACGACGAAGCCTTCCTCCGCGCCGGCGGGAAGCGGATGGCCGGCGGCCGCCGCAACCGGGCGATAGCGGTCGGCATAGGAAGCCAGCGCTTCCAGCGCCAGGGCCTCGTCGCGGCCGGAGCGGCACCAGCCCGGCCAGTCGGCCGCCGAGGCAAAGACCCGCTTTGCTCCCAGCTCGAGGTAGACCCGGGTCGGGGTCAGCCGATCTTGATCCGCTTGAAGCCCTCCGCGTACTCGTAGCCGGTGTTGGTGGCGGCAGCGAGCTGCTTCATCCGGTCGCGAAGGTTCTTCTCCCAGTCCGTCCAGTTGGTGAACTGGGACTCGTGCCGCCGCAGGGCGGCGATCTTCCGGTCGAAGGTGCTGGAGATGTCGACGAAGAAGTCGCCCTGGCTCCAGAGGGGAATCCACACCTCCTTCACCTTCCACGCCTCCAGACCCTCCGCCAGCAAATCGCGGAAAGCGCGCGGGTTCCGGGCGGCGGGATAGACCGCGGCCAGCGTCGCCTGGCCGACGGCCAGGTGGTCGGGGTGGTAGCCACCGATCGGCATCTCGAGGTTGATCGTGGGGACGTGGGTCAGGACCAGCTCGGGGCGGTGGCGGCGGATCTGGGCCGCGATCTCCCGGCGGAACTCGATCGTGTGCTGCAGCCGCCCGTCAGGGTGGCCGAGGAAGATGACGTCGGTGACGCCCAGTTCGGCCGAGGCGGCGCACTGCTCCGCGTAGCGCCGCCGGCTCAGCTCGGCGTCGGGGACCGAGGGGTCCTCGCCGCCCTCGGAGCCGTCGGTGCAGATCACGATCGTCACCTTGGTGCCGGCCTCGACCAACCGGGCGAGGGTGCCCGCCGCGCTGAAGTCGGGGTCGTCGGGATGGGCGCTCACCATCAGCGCCCGCTCAAAGGTGGGGAACTCTTCCGGTTGCTCCTGTTCTGCCATGGCCACTGTTGGAAAGGTAACCGGACCGACGGCCAAGACTATTTCGCGGCGAGCGGTAGGGTGAACCAGAAGTCGGAGCCGCCGCCGGGCCGAGGGTCGACGCCGATCTCGCCGCCCATCGCCGCGATGAGGCCGGCGGCGACGTAGAGTCCGAGTCCCGTGCCGGCGCCGGAAGGGTCGAGACGGACGCCGCGCTCGAAGATCCGGGCGCGATCGGCGGCAGGGATGCCGGGACCACGGTCTCGAACGTCCACGCGGGCCGAGCCGGAGCTGGCGCCAACCCTGACCTCAACGGCGGTCGAGGCAGGCGAATGGGCGATGGCGTTGATGACCAGCGCCCGCAGGGCCTGCGTCGCACCCTGCTGATCGCCCCGTACGAGGACGCCCTCGACGACGCCCGGAGTGCGGATCTTCCTCGCGCGATCCCGCGCCCGAGCGGCCTCTAACACGTCGGCGACGGCGTCGCCCAGGTCGACCTCCTCTGAAAAGAGCTCCAGCTCGCCACGGTCGAGGCGGGCGGTGACGAGAACGTCCTCGATCCGGTCGGCCATTAGCCCCGCCTGGCTGTCGATGAGCCGCAGTAGTTCGGCCACCCGCCCCTCGGTGAGCTCGGCCCGGGCCATCACGAGCAGCGAGGCCGCGCCCCGGATGGCCGTCAGCGGGCTGCGGAGCTCGTGTCCGAGCATCGACATGAGGTCCTCCGCGGGTCGAGTCCTCATCACCATCAGCGCTTCATAGGATGGTGACCACCTTAAGCAGATTGGTCTGCCCGGGCTGGGCGGCCACGCCCGCCACGATCACCACCCGGTCCTGGCGCCTGACGAGGCCGCTCCGGACGGCGGCCTCCGAGGCCTTGGCGATCAGGTCGTCGGTGTCCACGCCATGGCCGACCAGCAGCGGGACCACGCCCGCGTAGAGAGAGGTGCGCCGCAGCGTCTGGGCGTGAGGGCTGGCCGCGATGATCGGCACCGACGGCTGCCTCTTGGAGACCCTCAGTGCCGTGCCGCCCGTCTCGGTGAAGGCGACGATGGCGGCCGCGCCGATCTCCCCGGCGACGATCGCCGCCGAGTGCGCTATCGCGCTTCCGACCGAGCCGCGAACATTGGAGGTCGGCCGCGCCCGGCGGTAGCTCGGGTGCTTCTCGGCGGCGCGGCAGATGGCCGCCATCGCCTTCACCGACTCCACCGGGTGGGCGCCGATCGAGGTCTCCTGGGAGAGCATCACCGCGTCCGTCCCATCCCAGATCGCGTTGGCCACGTCCGACGCCTCGGCCCGGGTCGGACGGTTGGCGGTGACCATCGACTCCAGCATCTCGGTGGCGGTGATGACGGGGACGCCACGGAGGTTGGCCCGCTCGATGATGTCCTTTTGGGCGGCTGGGACGTCGGCCAGCGAGAGCTCGACGCCGAGGTCGCCCCGCGCGACCATGACGCCTTGGGCTTCGGTCAGGATGCCGTCCAGCTCGAGCAGCGCCTGCGGCCGCTCCAGCTTGGCGATCAGCGGCGCGTCGTAGCCGAGTGCCTTCATCGCCCTCCGGCAGGTGACCAGGTCCTCGGATGAGCGGACGAAGCTCAGCGCGACGAGGTCGAAGCCGAGCTCGGCGCCCAGCCTCAGATCAGCCCGGTCCTTGGCGGTGAGCGCAGGCAGCCGGATCGGGCAGTTGGGCGCGGTGATGCCCTTGCCCTCGCCAAGTAGGCCGCCCCGGGTCACGACGCAGATCGCCTCGCCTCGCTTCAGCTCGTGGACGCGCAGTTCGATCTCTCCGTCGTCGAGGAGGACGCGTTCTTCAGCCAGCAGGGACCGGATCAGCGCCGGGTGGCTCACCGGCAGGAGGCTGCCGTCGCCGACGATCGCGCGCGAGGTGAGCGTGACCCGGTCGCCGCGGCGGAGTTGGACCGGCGGCGACTTCAGCCGGCCGACCCGGATCTTGGGGCCCTGGAGGTCTTGGAGGAGGCCGACGTGGCGGCCCATCGAGTCGGCCACCGAGCGGACCGCTGCGACCGTCGCGCGGTGCTCCTCGGCGGTCCCGTGCGAGAAATTGACCCGGGCGACGTCCATGCCCGCGGCGATCAGCGCCCGCAGCGTCGCCCGCGAGGAGCTCGCCGGCCCCAGCGTGCAGATGATCCGCGTCCTGCGCAGGGCCACCTCGACCAGATCTTACCGGCCGCTCACGCCTTCGACGACCGCTGGCGGATCACCTCGTAAAGGAGGGCTGCCGTCGCCGCGGATGCGTTGAGGCTGTCAACCCGGCCCGCCATCGGGATCCGCAGCCGGGCGTCGCAGCGCTGGCGCACCAGCCGGTGCACCCCCTCCTCCCCGCCGATCACAAGGCAGACCGGCTGGGTCAGGTCGAACTCCCAGGGCGCCATCTCGCCGCCGACGTCCAGGGCGACGCACCAGAGTCCCGACCGCTTGATCTCGGAGATGGCGCTGGCCATGCCGCTGACCCGGATCATCCGGACGTGCTCGCTGGCGCCGCTGGAGGCCTTGACGACAGCTCCCGTGACGGGGGCGGAGCGGCGTTCGGGGAGTACCACGCCGTCGACGCCGGCGGCGTCGGCCGAGCGCAGTATGGCGCCCAGGTTCTGGGGATCCTGGATGCCGTCCAGGCCGAGCACCAGGGTCGGGCTTGAGGCGAGTAGGGCACGGAGGTTGGAGAACTCCCTCGGCGCCAGCTCGGCGACCACGCCCTGGTGGTTGCCGTGGGCCATCGCCTCGACCCGCTCCCTGCTCACCACCTCGACGTCCGCCAGCTCGGCCAGCTCGTCCAACCGGGGATCGGCCTCGAGACCGTCGGCGACGTAGACCCGCTTCAGGTGGCCGGCGCGGGCCGCCTCGAGGACCGCATTGCGGCCGTAGATCAGTTCCAGGCGCCGGCGGGAGGGCGCTTGGGCGGATCGGGCGCGGTCGGGTCTGGGCCGCGGACGCTCCTCCCGGGAGGTGCGCCGGCTGGGAGCGCTCGAGGACCTTGCCGCCCTCGGAGCCCTGGCCTCAGGCCTTGCGCCAGCGGACGCCTTCGCGGGAGTCCTCGAGGACGATGCCCTGGGTCCGGAGCTCTTCGCGGATGGCGTCCGCCCGCGCGAAGTCGCGCCCTGCACGGGCCGCTTCCCTCTCGGCGATGAGCCGCTCGACCTTCGTTTCAAGTTCAATCTCTCCGCCGCCCAGTACGTCCAGGTGGCTGTCGGCTTCGTCGAGGAGAGCCCGCATGGCCGCCCTGGCGGCCGGGCCGGCGGCTCCCCGGTCGATCGCCGCGTTGCTTTCGCGGACGGCCTCGAAGAGGAACCCTACCCCCTGCGGGAGGTTGAGGTCATCGTCGAGGGCCGCCCGGTAAGTGTCGCGCGCCCGCCCCAGCGACCGGACCAAACCCTCGTCGTCGACGGGCGGCGGCTGGAAGCGGTCGACGCGGGCGGAGAAGTCGCGCAGCCGGCGGACCTGCTCGGTGGCGCCGCGGATCGCCTCCTCGTCCATCCGGAGCTTGCTCCGGTAATGGGCGCTGGCGAGCAGGAAAAAGCGGATCCCAAGCGGATCGTGGCCCGCGTCGACCAGGTCCCGGAGGGTGGCGATGTTGCCGAGCCGCTTCGACATCTTGGCGCCGGTGGCGTCGGCCAGGTGCTCGGCGTGGAGCCAATGGCGGGCGAGCTGGACGCCGTTGGCCGCCTCCGACTGGGCGACCTCGTTCTGGTGGTGCGGAAAGAGGAGGTCGATGCCACCCGCATGGATGTCGAAGGTGTCGCCCAGGTAGGCCTTGCTCATCACCGAGCATTCGATGTGCCAGCCGGGCCGGCCGCGGCCGAAGGGCGCGTCCCAGGCGGCGCCGACCTCCCCGTCGCCGGGCGCCGTGCCCTTCCAGAGGGCAAAGTCGCTGACCGATTCTTTGTCGTAGTCGTCCCGCGACACCCGGGCGCCGGCCCTGAGGCCGGAGCGGTCGAGGTGGGCCAGCTCGCCATAGGTCGGGAAGCTGGCGATGCGGTAGTAGACGTCCCCTTCGGCCCGGTAGGCGTGGCCGCTCTCCAGCAGCCTCGAGATCATGGCGATCATGCCCGGGACGTGCTCGGTCGCCCGCGGCATTTGCTCGGGCTGCTGGACGCGAAGGGTGCGGAGGTCCTCCAGGAAGGCAGCCTCGTAGGGCGCCACGTAGGCGCGGATGGTCGTCTTCCGCTCGCCCGCAATCCGGATGATGCGGTCCTCGATGTCGGTCAGGTTCATCACCTGCTCGACGGTGTAGCCGCTGAAGCGGAGGTGGCGGCGGAGCAGGTCGTAGAAGAGGAAGGTCCGGAAATTCCCCACATGGGCGAAGTTCCAGACCGTCGGCCCGCAGGTGTAGAGGCCCGCCCTGCCGGCGTTAAGAGGTATGAACTCCTCCTTGCGACCGGTCGCCGAGTCGTGGACGCGAAGCGTGCCCATTTCGGAAGCCGTCTATTCCAGCAGAACGACGGCCTGGGCCGCGATGCCCTCCTCCCGGCCGAGCGCGCCCAGCGCCTCCGGTGAGGTCGCCTTGACGCCGACCAGGTCCTGGTCGAGGCCCAGTGTCTCGGCGATCCGGATCCTCATCTCGCGCAGGTGCGGCTGCAGCCGCGGGCGCTGCGCGATCACCGTCGAGTCGAGGTTGACGATGGTGCGACCGTGGTCCTCGACGAGCGCGGCGGTCATCGAGAGCAACTCGAGGCTCGAGATGTCCTCGTACTGCGGATCGTCGTCGGGAAAGTGCTCTCCGATGGTGCCCAGGGCGGCGGCGCCGAGCAGGGCGTCGATGATCGCGTGGACAAGGACGTCGGCGTCGGAATGCCCCTCGAGGCCCGAGCCATGGGGCACTGTGACGCCGCCTATCACCAGCTGGCGGCCGGGGACAAGACGGTGCGTGTCATAGCCGATCCCCACCCTCACCGCTCCACCGCCTCGTGCTCGCGCAGCAGCGCCTCCAGGACCTCGAGGTCCTCCGCGGTGGTCAGCTTCAAGTTGGCAGGCTCGCCCTCGACCACCGTGACCGGGTGGCCGGCCGCCGCCACCAGCTGGGCGTCGTCGTCTCCCTCGAGCCCGTTCTCGTGGGCTTCGAAATGGGCCTTGACCAGGAGCGGGTAGGAAAACCCCTGGGGGGTCTGGGCGAGGACGACCCGGGCGCGGTCGAGGCTTTCGACCAGCCGGTTTCCCTCGATGCGCTTGACTGCGTCGCGGGGATGGATCGCGGGAAAGGCCGCGCCCGACTCGACCGCCGCCTGGAGAACGCGCCGGCAGAGCTCGGCGCTGGCCAGGGGCCGGGCCGCGTCATGGACCAGGACGTAGTCGGCGCCGGCGAGGCGGGCGAGGCCCGCTCGGACCGACTCCTGCCTGGTCGCTCCGCCGGGGCACACCTCGACCGGCCGCCCGGGCCGCAGCTGGCGGACCTCGGCGCGGGCCTCCTCCTGCCGTGCGGGAGGCGCGACGACGACCACCCGGCCGACATCCTCCAGCGAGAGGAAGAGCTCGACCGCGCGGGCGAGCGGGGTTCGCCCGTTGAGCGGCAGCAGCGCCTTGCTGCCCCGGCCGAGGCGGGTGCCGAGGCCGGCCGCGGCGATGACTGCGGCGACTTCCATTTCCCCGCCTCTTTTCAGCTCTCCCGCCGGGGACGGCGCGGCGGCACCGGACCGTTTCCGTTGGCGGGGCTGGCGAAGATCATCCGGCCGGCGGCGGTCTGGAGCACCGAGGTGACGGTGACGCTGACCGTCTGGTTCAGGTAGCGGCGGCCGTTCTCCAGCACCACCATGGTGCCGTCGTCAAGGTAACCGACGCCCTGGCCCTGCTCCTTGCCCTCCTTGACGACCGCCACCACCAGCTCCTCGCCGGGTATGGCGACCGGTTTCAGCGCGTTGGTCAGCTCGTTCAGATTGAGGACGGTGGCGCCCTCGAGGCGGGCGATCCGGTTCAGGTTGAAGTCGTTGGTGAGGATGGCCAGGTTGGACTTGCGCGCCAGCTTGATGAGCTTGGAGTCCACCTCGATCTCGCCGACCGGGTCGTCATCCCTGAACTCGACCGTCAGGTCGGGATCCTTCTGGAGCTCGGTCAGCACCTCCAGCCCGCGCCGGCCGCGGTTGCGCCTGATGGCGTCGGCGGAGTCGGCGACCTGCTGGAGCTCCTTCAACACGAAGCGGGGAACTATCAGCGGGACGTCGAGGAACCCGGTCCGGGCGAGGTCGAGGACGCGCCCGTCGATGATCACCGAGGTGTCGAGCAGGACGCCGCGCAGCCGGTGCCCGGCGTTGGGGTCGGGCCGCGATCCTCCGACCAAGGCAAGGAGCTCCGCGCGGCGGGTCAGCCCGAGGCTGGCGCCCTGGTAGGCGAGCAGGCAGGCAAGGACGGCGCTCAGTGGAACGCCGTAGGGCTGGAAATCGCGGACGAAGTAGCCGACCAGCACGGCTATCAGCAGGCCGACGATGAGGCCGAAAAGTCCGGTGACGAGATCTGCAAGGGGAGTGGTTCGGAGCTGGAGGTTGACCCGCCGCCAGGCGCCCGTGACGTAGGGCGCGCCGAGGTAGGCGAAGATCAGACCCTCCAGGGTCGTAAGGCTGATGATGACGCCGCTGCCCGGGGCCAGGATGTGGCCCTGCCGGACCATGGCGAAGCCGAGGACGAAGCCTCCGACGACTCCGAGCCCGGCCCCCAACCCGCGGGCCAAGGCTTCGGAACGCATGGAAATGAAACGCCTCCTTATGAGTCCTTCGGAATGTCGTTCTGTCGGTGATAGGCCAGGCGGATGTGTTCAGGAAAAACCGCGGAAAGGGCCTCCGCGAGGCTCGGGACCTCGACCAGCTCGAGGCCCGGATAACGCCCGGTCAGCTTCGCGCCGGGCGGTATGACGGCCCGGGTGAAGCCACGCCGCGCCGCCTCCTGGAGGCGGCGGTCGAGCTGTGTCACCCGGCGAACCTCGCCGGTGAGCCCCAGCTCGCCGATCACCACGCTGCCGCCTGGCAGAGGCGCGCGGTACCGGTTGCTGGCGATGCTCAGGGCGAGACCGAGATCGGCCGCGGGTTCGGAGATCCGGAACCCGCCGGCCACGTTGACGAATATGTCTGACTTCTCCAGGCGGAACCTCGCGCGTTCCTCGAGGATGGCCACGATCATGTGAAGGCGGTTGGTGTCGATGCCGGTGGCGCTTCGCCGCGGGCTCGGGAACGACGTGTCGGCGACCAGGCTCTGGAGCTCAACCAGGAGGGGCCGGGTGCCTTCAACCGCTGCCAATACGACTGTACCACCGGCTGTCAAGCTCGAACTCGACACCAGCGCCGCGCTCGGGTCGGCCACCTCCTCTAGACCCGCCTCGCCCATCGCGAAGATCCCGATCTCGTCGGTGGAGCCGAAGCGGTTCTTGGTGGCACGAAGGATCCGGAACTCCTGCTGGCGGTCACCCTCGAGGTAGAGGACGGTGTCGACCATGTGCTCCAGCACCCGCGGCCCGGCGAGCGAGCCCTCCTTGGTGACGTGGCCGACCAGGAAGATCGGGATGCCGCTGTCCTTGGCCAGCCGCATCAGCCGGGCCGCGCACTCGCGCACCTGGCTGACGGTGCCGGCGGCGGCCTCCAGGCCGGGGTCGGTCATGGTCTGGATGGAGTCCACGATGGCGACCGCGGGCTCTGCTGACCGGATGGCTTCCAGGACGGTTTCGAGGTCGTTCTCGGCCAGCACCAGGAAGCGCTCGTGCACGGCCTCCAGCCGGCGGGCACGCATCGCCACCTGCTGGACCGATTCCTCGCCGGTCGCGTAGAGCACGACCGCCTCGGCGGCCACCTGGCGAGCCAGGTGCATCACCAGTGTCGACTTGCCGACACCCGGCTCGCCGCCTATCAGCACCAGGCTGCCCGGCACGATGCCGCCGCCGAGGACGCGGTTCAGCTCCCCCCAGGCCAGCACCCGCCGGGGCGCCTGGTCAGAGCGCACCTCGGTGATCGGCAGCGCGTGGTTTGCCTCGCCCCGGCGGTCGGGCTGGCTGCCCTTGCCCGCGGCCACCACCTTGAATTCGGAGAGCGTGTTCCAGGCTTGGCAGTGGGGGCACTGGCCCGCCCAGCGGAGGGTCTCGCCACCGCAGTCGCCGCAGACGAATGCGGTGGAGGTGCGTGCCACCGGGCTACTTTAGGCGCGCCGTCACCCAGGTCAGAAGGGTTAACAAATTGACGCCGCCCCGGGGGTAGTCGGGGCGGCGTCACTTCGGAAGAGTCGAGGTAGGCGGTCGGCCGCAAACCTCCCGCCTTGCCTTCTGTAAGGGCTATCGCATAAGCAACCCAAAAAGTTTCATGGCGTCAATACTTTTCCTCCGTGAGCCTGGGACCAGTCACCCTGGAGGGCCGCGGAATCCGGCTGGAGCCCCTTTCGCCGGCACACGCTGACGAGCTGCTGGAAGCTGCCGCCGACGCCGCGATCTGGCGCTGGCTGCCCGAACGGGTCGCGACCCGGGAGCAGATGCTGAGCTGGATCGAGGCCGGC
>Ga0307374_10013623_pt1 | contig 11216 bp, 8 predicted proteins | sample OX3MG_FD_202532 | JGI IMG/M metagenome (GOLD analysis project Ga0307374, IMG submission 202532) | Soil microbial communities from Risofladan, Vaasa, Finland - OX-3 | ecosystem: Environmental > Terrestrial > Soil > Coastal area > Acid sulfate soil | place: Finland: Risofladan, Vaasa | collected... | reverse complement strand
GGGGTGCACGGTGGAGGTGCTGATTCCGGACTTCCGCGGCAGCGCCGAGGCGCTGCAGATCGTGCTGGCGGCCCGCCCCAACCTGCTCAACCACAACACCGAGACGGTGCCCAGCCTCTACCGCTTCGTGCGGCCGGGGGCCAAGTTCGCGCGCTCGCTGGAGCTGCTGCGCAACGTCAAGCGTTTCGCCCCGGGGATGGTGAGCAAGACCGGGATGATGCTGGGGCTGGGGGAGACGCAGGCGGAGCTGCTGCAGGCGATGGCGGCGCTGGCGGCGACCGGCTGCGATATCCTGACGCTGGGGCAGTACCTGCAGCCCTCGCGCGACCACCTGCCGGTGAAGCGGCTCTACTCTCCCGCCGAGTTCGCCGAGCTGAAGGTCGCCGGCGAGGCGATGGGCTTCGGCCACGTGGAGGCGGGGCCGCTGGTGCGCAGCTCGTATCACGCCGGCGATCAGGCCGCAACCGTAGTGGCGCGTCCCTTTGCCGGCTGAGCCCGCCCAGGCGGGCCGGCATCTAATTCCGTAGTGGTCAAACGGCAGTAGTGCGCGACGGTTCCCCGAGGAGGGGAATCCAAGTGGAGGTGCTGTACATGGGCCACCGGGAAGGCACAGGTGCGGGCCATTCGCTATTTATTGACGGCACTGGCGGCGATCGGCATCTCGCTGGCCGCCACCCTGCTGCTGGTCTACCTGCAGCCGGACCGGGCGATCACCTTGCTGATCTACCTGCCCGGCATCACGGTGGTGGAGGCGCTGTTCGGGTTTTGGGGCGGGGCGGCGGCGGTGGGGCTGAGCGTGGCGGGGAGCGCGCTGTACCGCATCTGGTACTTCCCCAGCCAGGTGCAGCACGGCATCCCCAGTTTTTACGCCACCTGGGAGGAGGAGTTGATCCTGCTGGTGGTGGGGCTGTTCGTGGTGGCGCTGATGGAGCTGCGGCGGCGCAGCGGGTACCGCGCCGCCACCGGCGCCCACCGGATGGCGGCGCTGTTGGAGAATGTGGCCGACGCGGTGGTGATCTTCGACCGCAACCTGCGGGTGGTCTCGCTCAACCCCGCCGCCCAGGCGCTCGCCAACCGCCCCGGGCAGTCGCTGGTGGGCGAGCACGTGGACGATTTGGCGAAGCGCTTCCACTTTGTCGGCGACCAGGGCGAGCCGCCCAGCCTGCAAGAAGCGATGCGCGCCGGCGTCGTCATGCGGGTCGAGGGCACGATTGTGGATGTGGAGGCCAAGCGCGAGATCCACGTGCTGGTATCGGCCACGCCGCTGCGCAACGCCCGCAACCAGATCGAGGGGGCGCTGGTGTTGCTCACCGACATCACCGCGCTCAAGGAGCTGCAGCGCCGCACCCTGGACAATGCCCGCCACCTGGCGATCGCGCAGATGGTGAGCGGACTCAGCCACGACTTCAACCACGTACTCGACATCGTGCGGCGGGGGTTGGCGGTACTGGAGATGCAGGAGGATGCGCCGGCGGCGGAGCGGCGCAAGTACCGGGAGATGATTGACCGGGCGGCGGTGGATGGCAGCCAGATTGTGCGCCGGCTGCGCGACTACCTTGCGGGCGGGGTGGGGGCGATGGGGCCGGTGGATATGGCGGCGGTGGCGCACGAGGCGGTGGAGCTGACCCGGCCGCTGTGGCGCGCCCGCACCGGCCTGGAGGTGGTGGAAGACCTGCAGCCGGTGCCGCAGGTGCATGGCAGCGCCAACGACCTGCGCCGCATTCTCATCAACCTGATCTTCAACGCCATCGAGGCGCTGGGGACGAAGCCGGGGCGGATTCAGGTCCACACCGGCCTGCGGCCGGGCGGCGGCCCGGCTTGGGTGTCGGCCTGGGTGGAAGACACGGGCCCCGGGATCCCGCCGGAGGCGCAGCGGCAACTGTTCCAACCCTACTACACCACCAAGCCGCACGGCATGGGCATGGGGCTGTTCGGCGCCCAGAAAATCGCCCTGGCCCACGGCGGGACGCTCCGGCTGGTGGCCGAGCCCGGGGCCGGCACCCGCTTTTTGCTGGAGCTGCCGGCGCGCAGCGAGGCGGCCGCTCCGGTGGTGGTCGAGCCGCCGCGGCGCGAGATCGCCTAGCGGCCTTCAGTTGGCGCGGGCCCCAGCGCGGCTCCCCGGCCCGGCTGTGACTGCGCCGGGCCGGTGCGCCGCGCGTCCCGCTTATGAGCCGCCCCGCTGTAACAGCGCGGGGCGGCATGCTCGCGTCGGCCTGGGGCCCCATCGCCCCAAGCCGACGCTGCGCTTCGCTTGGGGCCCACGGTGCAAAGCAGCGCGACCCCCGCGAGTGGCGCATGGGTTTTTCAGAAGAAGAGGGAGGGCGGCAGCCCCGGACGGGGGGCGCCCGAATTATGGTGCCGCAGAAGGGACTCGAACCCCCACTCCCTTGCGAGAACGTGGACCTGAACCACGCGCGTCTGCCAGTTCCGCCACTGCGGCACGTCCTCTGATTCTACACCAACAAGACGCCGCCCCGACCTTGATCCTGGCGGCAGTTCCGGTGCAACGGGGCGGCGGCGGAGGGCATCGCAATGGTTGCCCCGCAGAGAAAAAGGAGAGCGCCATGCCCGAAAATATTCCGGAACTGAAAGCGCTGTTGGTGGATGAGATGGAGGATCTGCTGCACGCGGAAAATCAGGAGACCAAGTTGCTGGCCAAGATGGCCAAGGCGGCGCACTCGCCGCAGCTTCGGCAATGCTTCACCGACCACCTGGAGCAGACGCGCGGCCACGCCGAGCGCCTACAGCAGGCGTTTGGTCTGCTGGGGGTGAAGGGCAAGGCCAAGCCTTGCAAAGGCATGCAGGGGCTGGTGGAGGAGGCCGAGGAGAGCATCAGCGACGGCAAGGGGATGGAACCAGCCACCGCCGATCTCAACATGATTCTCTCCGCCCAGAAGCTGGAGCACTACGAGATCTCCGGCTACGGCTCGCTGCGCACCCTGGCCGAGCGCATCGGCGAGTCGCGGGTGGCGCGGCTGCTGGCCGACAACCAGGTCGAGGAACGCCGCGCCGACGAGCTGCTGACCGAGGTGTCGCAGCCCCTGTTCGCCAAGGCCGCTTGAAGAAGTAGGGCGGGGCGAGACAGGGAGCAGGGCGGGCTCGGCGCTAGTCGGAGGCGGTCGCCGCCCAGTTGGCGTTCCAGTTGCGCTCGACGCCTTGGCGCGCCGACTTGGGGTGGCGCTCCAGGTAAAGCTCGATGTCGCGCAGCAAGGGGGAGACGTCCTCCACCAGGTGGAACATCTTCCGCTTATCCTCCCAGCGGCACGCCACGATGCCAGCGCGTTGCAAGCGGGCCAAAGAATGGGAGACGCGGCTCTGCTCATAGCCTAGGGTCTCAGCGATCTGGGTGACGGTGGCGCCCCGCCGGCGCAGCATTTGCACAATGGCCAAGCGGGAGAGGTTCGCCAAGGTAGAGAAGAATTCGCGGTACTCGTGATGTTCCATGCCGTTGCTCCGGCGGAGCCCATGGGTGCAGGCCCAAAAGGAGCGCCTACTCTGACAACGGACAGCCCGGGGGGAAGTTACAGGTTCGGCGGAAATTTAATCTCCCCCCTCCGCCCAGGCGGTGGTCTCCACCTCGGGCGTGGCGAGGTTGACCAGGGCGCGGGCCTGGGGAAAGCGGTGGCGGAGCCAAGCGGGGTCGAGGCCCTCGGGCGGGAGGAATTGGACGAAGATGCCGTCGGGCAGATCGCGGCTGGCCACGGTTTGCAATGCCCAGGTCTGGAAGCAGGCGACGGCGTCGGCGGTGGGGGGCAGCGAATCCGGCCAGTGGGCGATGCGCTGGCAACCGCAAGCGCGGAAGAAGGCGGTGGCGTGGTTCAAGTCCACTTGGCGCTGGCGGGTGACGGATTGGGCACGCACGGCGCAGTCGCTATCCAAAGAGCTGGCCGGGGAGGTGGACTCGGCGTCACCCTGGCGCAGGGCGCTGACTAGGCGCTGCGCCGCCTCCGGGAGGGAGACGGCGTGGGCGCGCGCCGCCTGCGCCAGCCAGGCGCCGTGCTCGAGCGCCAAGGCGGGGTCGGGCTCGAGGGCGCCGCTGGCGAGCAGTTGCAATAGGCGATGCAACTGGCCGAGTGAGGCGGCGGCTTGGTCGGCGGCCTCCTGGCGCACGCGCTCGCCTGCCCAAGCCGGCGGCTCGCGCAAGAAGGCCTCGCGCAGCGCAGCGGCGAAGGCGTGGGGATCGTCGGGCGCGGCCAAAAAGCCGTTGACTCCGTGGATGATGCGCTCGGTCAAGCCGCCCACGGCGGTGGCCACGACCGGGATGCCGACGCGTTGGGCTTCCAGGGCGAGGCGGGCCGAGGCCGCCTCCCAGCGCGCCGGCAGTGCGACAGCGTCGCAGGCGGCGAGCCGGGCGGGCATGGCGGAGGGCGGGACCACGCCCGGGAACACCAGGGCATGGCGGGCGGTGATGGCGGCGCGCAGGGCTTGACGTTGGGGGGCATTGAGGCACCCGATGGCTTCGAGCTGCACCGGCTCCCGCAGCAGGTCGAGGGCCCCGGCCAGGATCTCGATGCCCTCGTCCTGCCCGCAGCCGCCGGCATAGAGCAGCCGAGGCAACGAGCGCGGCGCAGTGTCGGCGGGGGGTGCGGGTGCGGCGGCCAGCAGCGGAGGAATCACGGCGATGCGCTCTGGCGGCGCCCCTTCTTCGATCCAGAACTCGCGCAGGTAGCGCGAGGCGGCCACCAGGACTTCGGCGCGCACCAGAGCGGTGCGCCAGTCGAGCGGGCGATGGCGGTAGAGCAGGGTGCGCAGCGGCAGTTCGGGCCAGCGCCGCCGGCTGCCACTGACGCACCAGGCGCACTTCCAGCCGGTGCGGCCGGGGCCGCTGCAGCGCTCCTGGCGGCGGTGCCAGAGGCGGTGCACCGGGCACAGGGGGGTGTAGTCGTGTAGAAACACGGCGTAGGGGATGCCGCGTTCGCGCAGATCGAATAAGAGAACGGGGCTGGAACTGCCCAGGTGCTGCACAAACACGGCGCCGGGCAGCACCTCGTCCAGCGCCCGGTGCCAGGCGGAGAGCATGCTCTCGTCCGGTCGCGGGTAGAACACCTCCCGGCCGGGCCAGGCCAGGGTCGCGGGCGATGCCTCGGGCGGCGGCGGCGCCAGGCTGAACACGGCCCCGCCCAGCGCGTTGGCCACTTCTTGGGTATAGAGCACCGCACCGCGCGGACAGGGCGGGAAGGCGTTGTCTATAACCTGGAGCAAGCGCGGCGCGGGGACCGGAGGCATGGCATGCATTCGTCGAGAAGCTTACGGCCTTAGTGTAGTCCCGCGGCGGCGGCGCGGCCGGTGGCGATGCAGTCGGGCACGCCGATGCCCTGGTAGGCGTTGCCGGCCAATTGCAGGCCGGGATGGCGGCTGCGGGCCGCGGCGATGGCGGCGATCCGCCCTGGATGGCCAAGGGTGAGCTGGGCCATGGCGCGGGGGCAGCGGCGGACGGCGAGGCGGAGCGGGCTGGCGGTCAACCCCAGGATCTGGCGCAGTTCGGCTTGCGCCAGGGCGGCGACCTGCTCCTCGGGCCACTCCGCCACCTCGCCGCCGTAGAAGACGCGCAGGAGGGCGCTGCCGGGCGGGGCGCGATGGGCGAATTTCTGATGGGCGAAGGTGCAGGCCAGCAGGCGCACACCTTGGCCGCGGCTGACCAGGAAGCCATGGCCGGCAGGGAGCGCGGGCAGGGCCGCATAGGCGAGGTTGACGTTGACCGAGGAGGCGTAGGGGATGGCGGCCAGGGGCTCGGCCAGGGCGGGGTCGAGGGGGCGCAGCAGCGCGGCGGCGGCCCAGGCAGGGGTGGCGACGATGAGGGCGCCGGCTTCTATCACCTCGCCGCCGGCCAGCGCCAGGCGGTAGCCGCCGGCGGTCGCGGCGGTCACAGCGGCCACCGGGCAGCCGAGCCGCAGCGTGCCGGCGGGCAGGTGGGCGACCAGTGCGGCGATGAGCGAAGCCATGCCACCGCGCAGGCTGGTAAAGAGGCTGGGGCGGCCGGGGGCGTTGGCGGCGGGGGGCCGGGGGGCGGAGGCGGCCAAGAACCCGGCGGCGCTGAGTTTTTCGCAGTCGCCGCCGTAGACGCCGGCCAGCAGCGGCCCGGCCACGGTGTCGGCGAGCGCCTGCCCCGCCCCCGGGCCAAAGCGCCGGCGCAGATACTGGGCCACCGTCTCTTCGCCGGGGGCGGGCGGCGGGGTGCGCCACCAGCGCGCCGCCAAGCGCAGCTTGACCGTGGGGCGCAACAGCCCGGTGGAGAAGCCGGAGGCCAAGAGGGGGCGCAAGCGGGTGGGCGCCAGCATCTGCCAGCCGGCGGGCAGGGGGTGGAAGCGGCCCCGATGCCAGATGCGGGCGCCGCCGGGGTTGGGCAGGGTGGGGATCATCTCCGCCTCCAGCCCCAGCTCGCGGCAGAGGGTGGCGCCGGCGGGTTTGGAGGTGAGGAAAGAGTCGGGCCCGGCCTCGAGCAGAAACCCGCCGGCGGCCTCGGTGGCGATCACGCCGCCGGCGCGGCCGCTGGCTTCGAGCAGGACAAAGTCGCGGCGGCCGGCCTGGGTAAGCTCCCAGGCGGCGCTCAGGCCGGCCACGCCGGCGCCCACGATGGCCACCGATACCCGCATCGTTATTTAATGGTACGCGAGCGGCGCCGGGATTCGGCACAGCGGGAGGTTTGCGTTGCTTCCCTGCTGGTGGCATAATTCGAGGCCATGACCACTCGCCTTTGGCGTTCCGCTGCGGCGCTCGTGCCGATGCTCTTCCTTGCCGCGCTGCCGCTCGCGGCGCAGGGCCGCGGCCGCGGCGGATTTCCGCCCCAGGGCCACCCCTTCGATCCCAGCACGACCGACCCGGCGCCGATCGTCACCCATCACCAGATCCAGGTCAACGGCCAGACGCTGTCCTACACTGCGACCGCCGGCCGCCTGCCAGTGGCCGACGCCGCCGGCAAGACCGAGGCGCACATCTTCTTTGTGGCTTATACCCTCGATGGCCAGCAGGCCAGCCACCGCCCGCTGAGCTTCATCTACAATGGCGGCCCGGGCGAGCCCGCCATCTGGGTGCACATGGGCGGATTCGGTCCGCGGCGCATCGTGCTCAACGCCGACGGCACCCTGCCGCCCGCGCCCTACAAGCTGGTGGACAACCAGGAGACCTGGCTGCCGTTCACCGACATGGTCTTTATTGACCCGGACGGCACCGGCTACAGCCGCGCGGTCTCGGCCAAGGCGCTGCACGCCACCTCGGGAGTGAGCGGCGACCTGCAGTCGCTGGGCGAGTTCATCCGGCTGTACCTGACCCGCTACGACCGCTACAGCTCGCCGCTGTACCTGGCGGGGGAGAGCTACGGGACGTTCCGCTCGGCGGGCCTCGCGGGCTACTTGACCCAGCGCGGCATCGCGCTCAACGGCGTGATTCTGCTCTCCAGCGTGCTGGACATGCACACCCTGGACGAGTCGGTGGACAACGACCTGCCCAACGTGCTGTTCATGCCCACCTACACCGCCACCGCTTGGTATCACAAGAAGCTGCCCGCCGATTTGCAGAAGCTGACCCTGCCCGAGGTGGTGAAGCAGAGCGAGCAGTGGGCCACGACCGACTACATGATGGACCTGGAGAAGGGCGATGCGCTGCAGGGGGCGGAGCGGCAGAAGGCGATTGCCGCCATGGCCCGCTTCACCGGCCTGAGCCCGCGCCTGATTGACGACTACAACCTGCGGGTGAGCAGCTCGCTATTCGACGCCGAACTGCTGCAAGGGCAGAAGGAGATCATCGGCCGGCTGGATGGGCGCATGACCAGCTTCAACCGCACCCCCGGCAACCAGCGCTCGGATTTCGACGCCAGTTGGGTGCAGCGCCCGGTCTACACCGAGATGTTCACCCAGTACGTGCGCGACGAGCTCGGCTACAAGACCGACGAGGTTTATGGCGGTGGCATTGACGGCTGGAGCTTCGACGTCAGCGACAACATGAGCCAGCTCTTGGAGAGCGCCTTCGCCAAGAATCCTTATATGAAGCTGCTGCTGGCCACCGGCTACTACGACTTCGCCTGCCCCTTTTACGAGGCGGAGTACAGCATGCACCACCTCTTTTTGCCGCCCAACATCCAGAAGAACATCACCGTCACCCATTACGGGGTGGGGCACATGATCTATCAAGACGACACGGCGCGGAAGGGGTTGGACGGCGACGTGCGCGCCTTCATCACCGGCTCGGAGGGCGGGAAGTAGGCAAGCGGCGGGTCGGCCACACCTCCAGGCCGGCGCGCGCGCCCGCCTGGAGCAGCCGACGATCGAAGCTGGCCAGCACAACCTTGCCCTGCAGAGCCGCCTGCAGGCTCAGCGCCGCGGCCAACTGCACGGCATGGTAGCCGCGCAGTTCGTGGTCCCAAACGAGCTGCTCCGCCCGGGAGATCAAGGCAGCGTCCACCGGGACCTCGATCAGGTCCGGACGCTCGCGCAGGAACCGACGGTGCGCCTCCAGGGCGGCGGCCCGACCCAGGCGCCCGACACGGACGGCTTGCGCCAGCGCGGCCGCGACCTCGACGCGACTCATCGCCACGGTCGCGACCTGCTCGACTATGGTTGGCGCGGGCCCCTGCGCGGCTGCCCGGCCACGGCTGTAGCGGCGCCGGGCCGGTGCGCCGCGCGTCCCGCTTGTGCTCACGCCGGCTTGGGGGCCCGAGGCCCCAAGCCGGCGCTGCGCTGCTTCACTGCCCGGGGGGCCGCGCCGGATTCGCTTCCCGGGGGCGCAGAAGCGCCACTGGCGCTTCTGCGCCGGTGGAATTACGACCACCCCAGAACCCGAGGCGGGTTCTGGGGACCCCGGTACGCAGCCTTTCGCGCCGATTTTGCCGGCAGGCAAAGCGGCGCGACCCCCGCGAGAGGTGCTCGCTGAGCTTGCTCTTGAGCTCGCGAATGCCGACACGCTTTTCGCCCGTGGTGGCCATAATCAACTCCTTGTAGTCACATTACAGCCGTGCACGGCTAGCGGAAGCGCAGGCGCCACGGGATCGTCCCGGTGCGGGCGGGGACGATGCCGACCACGGTGACGCCGGGGGCGGTGGTGACTTGGGCGGGGCGGCCGTCCATGGTGGCACTGGCCAGGGCGAAACCGGCGGGCAAATGCAGGACCAGGCGATAGGGGTCGCCGGCGACCACGGTGCTCGTGCCGGCAAGCTCCTGCGCCGCCGCCGACCAGACCACGTCCTTGAGATCCACGCCGCCCTGGGTGATGTGGCGGCTGGTGGAGACGATCTGGGGGTGGTCCTGCAGCTTGCGGATGGCGTAGACGCGGGCGGCCTGGGCGGGCTGGGCCGGGGCGCGGAAGCTGCCGCGGAAAGCCCCGAGCAGGCGGTGCGTCCAGAATTCGTAGACCAGGTAGGTCTGGTCGGGCTCGAGGCCGAGATCGCGGAAGGAGACGGTCGCCGCAGGCAGGGGGTTCTCGCCCAAGCGCGCCAGCACCGACCAGGTCTCGAAGGGGCGGCTGATGTCCATTAGCCACCAGGGGCAGAGGGCGCCGAGGCGCTCGGCGTCCACGGGGCCGGGGTTGGCGCCGCCGTCGGAGTTGCGCAGCCCGGCGCGCAGGTTGTCGGTGGCGCGGGGATCGTAGTCGTAGAGCTGGCCGGGCAGGGTGAAGAGCACCGGGGCCGAGCGCTTGGCGCCCTCAAGCTTGGCGTCGTTCTGATAGACCGCGACCGGGTCGGAGAGCAGCAATTGCGCCCCCGCCATCGAGACCTCAACCGGGCGGAGGACGTCGGCGCCGGGCGGGCCGATGTCCACGTGGTCGGGATCGTTGCGCCAGACCACGTTGTTGAAGGAGTTGTACTGTTGCAGCGTGGCCGGGCCGAAGCCGTCGGTGCCGAGACGGTCGGCGTTGGCGATGCCGATGGCCTCGGGCAGCACTCCCCAGCAGGCGAGCAGGTAAGTCGAGGGGCCGAGCTCCTGCCGTGCCGCCTCGAGCACTTGGCGGAAGGCGAGCTCGGGGCTGGAGCCTTGCTTTTGTAGAAACCCGCGGTCGGGGTAGCTGGCGTCGTAGAGCAGATGGCGGAGGGTATCCACCTTGACGTAGTCGTAGCCCCACCGGTGGAGCTGGCGGAAGGCGGGGCGGATGAGGGCGTCCACGGCGGCTGGGTTGGCGCCGTTGAGGCCGAAGTCCACCCAGGGCGCGCGGCGGGGCGCGCTGCCGGGTCCGGGCAAAAACCATGCCGGGTGCGCGGCCGTCAGCGCGGCGTCGTCAATGGCCACGTTCTGCCAAATCGCTGGCTTCAGCCCCAGGCTGCGCTCGAACTGCGCCAGCCCGCGCAGTCCGCTGGGAAACTTGGCGTTGGTCGCGGTCCAGTCGGAAGGGTAGCCGTCGCGCGGGCGGTAGCCGTCGTCGAGCTGGATGTATTGGTAGCCGAAGTCGCGCAGCTTCTGCGCGAACAGCGTGGCCACTTGGCGCACGTCGGCCTCGGTGACGCTGTCTTCGTAGGCCCACCAGGAGCTCCAGCCGGCCACCGGCTGCCGCCAAACGTCATAGGTCCAGGGGCGATAGAAGTCGAGGTGGCGGAATTTCTGATAGAAACGCGGCTGGAAGCGCAGCAGCAGGCTGTTGCCGCTGGCGGCGAGCTGGAAAGTGCCGGCAGGGGGGAGCGGCTCGATCACCGTGCTGGCGGGGCCGGCGAGCAGCCAGTCGAAGCGGCGGTCGTAGACGGCGTGGTTGCGCAGATTGTGGTCGGGCCCGGAGCTGGTGCGGATGAGGGGAAAGCGGCGCTGGGCGTCGCCGTAGGTCTCGGCGGCGAAGGCTTCGGGGCTGGCGGCCACGGTGCCGACCAGGCGCAGCGTGACGCCAGCCGGGTCGGTGAAGCGGATCTTTTCCAAGAGCGCGCCGCGGTCGCCGCGCCCGACCTCGACGGTGGCGCGGGCGCGACGGGTGAGCTGGCCAGAGAAGATGGTAGCGCCGTTGTAGACCAGGCGCACCGCGCCGCTGGCGGCGTCGTAATGCAGCGCGGCGGCGGCGTTGGGCGGAGCCGCCGGCGGAGCCGGAACGGAAGCCTGGCCCCAAGACAATCCGGCCGCGGCCAGAAGCAATGCAATCGAGCGCATGCCAGTCAGTGTAGCCGGGCAGCAACGGATGGTTGGCGCGGGCCCCAGCGCGGCTGCCCGGCCACGGCTGTAGCGGCACCGGGCCGGTGCGCCGCGCGTCCCGCTTATGCTCGCGCGGGCTTGGGGGCCCATGGCCCCCAAGCCCGCGCCGCGCTTCGCTAG
>Ga0307374_10013621_pt1 | contig 11217 bp, 7 predicted proteins | sample OX3MG_FD_202532 | JGI IMG/M metagenome (GOLD analysis project Ga0307374, IMG submission 202532) | Soil microbial communities from Risofladan, Vaasa, Finland - OX-3 | ecosystem: Environmental > Terrestrial > Soil > Coastal area > Acid sulfate soil | place: Finland: Risofladan, Vaasa | collected... | reverse complement strand
CAGGCTGACCGCCATGCTAATATTTCCGTACGGGGGAACCCTCATGCGCTATGCACTGCTCGGAATCGCCCTTGTGCTTTTTTTCACGTGGATCGGCGCCTTTCTGGTATTTCATGTAGTCGGCGCTCTTATCCATCTTGTGCTTCTCGTCGCGATCATCCTTTTCGTCTTTCACCTGTTTGCCGGGCGCCGCCCGGCCTGAAAAACAGTCCGGAAATTCAGAGAGTGTTCAGAGATTTCCGCCGCAAACGGCGCATGATTTTGTCTGCCGCGGCATGCGGCGAGCGGCTTACAGGAAAAGGTGGGCACGAATATCAGTGACTCGCACTCTTGACACAATCGCGCTGCCGGTCTAGCGTTTTAGAAATGACCAAGCTCACGCTGCAGCAACAGTTCGGCCAGATCGACATCTATCTTTTCGACCAGCTTCTGAAAGGCCACATCGCACCCGGAATGCGAATCCTGGACGCCGGATGCGGTACCGGCCGAAACCTCGTCTACTTTCTGCGGGAAGGGTACGAAGTCTACGCCGCGGACTCGGACGCCCAGTGCGTGGAGGGCGTTCGCGCCTTCGCCCACAAGGTTGCGCCCGCGCTTCCGGCGTCGAATTTTCGAGTCGAACCCGTGGAGCACATGACTTTTGAGGATGCCTGCGCGGACGTGGTCATCAGCAACACGGTCCTGCATCTGGCCAGCGACGACGCGCAATTCGAGGCCATGCTGCAGGGATCCTGGCGCGTTCTTAAGCCCGGAGGACTCTTCTTCTGCCGCATCGCTTCCACCATCGGGATGGAAAGCCAGTTCAAACAGATCCAGGGACGCCGCTTCCTGTCGCCGGATGGCGCGGAGCGGTATCTGGTGGACGAAGCGATACTCAACTCGATCGCCGAACGGATTGGCGCAGAAATGGTCGAACCGCTGAAGACCACCGTCGTCCAGAACCTGCGCTCGATGTCCACATGGGTCGTGCGGAAGAAACTGAGGTAGTTGATTTTTGAGTGCTGGCGACCCCGTTTCGGTGGATTCAATTCCCAAGCGCGGGGTGGCCGGAATTTGCTCCCATTGCGCTGGAAGTGCGCTAAAGAGCCATAGTTGGTTTGGAGGCTTGTTATGACTGTTTGTGAAAAGCCTGCAACTGCAGGCGTTGTCCGGCGCCTATTTCTTCCATGGCTATTCATCTTGTTGGGAATCGCGGCTGTACCTGCTTTCGGACAGCAGGGCGGAAGCGACTGGACTCAGTTTGGCGGGGATCAAGCCAGTTCCAGCTCGTCGAACAGCGGCGCAGGCATCACCGCCGCGAATGTCGCGTCGTTGAGCCCCCACCAGATCCAACTGGATGGCACCGTCGACGCCTCGGTCATCTATCTTCGCGGCGTGAACGTGATGGGCGCTAAACACGATGTATTTTTCATGACCACCACCTACGGCAAGACGATCGCGGTGGACGCCAATCATGGTTCCATTCTCTGGGAATACACCCCACCCAAATATCAGTCGTGGGAAGGTTCGCGGCAGATTACCAACAGCACGCCGGTCGCCGATCCCGACCGCCAATATATCTACGCCGCGGCGCCCGATGGCACCGTTCAGAAACTCGCCATCTCTGATGGGCACGTGCTCTGGAGGACCGCGATCACATTGCTGCCGGTACGCGAGAAGATCGCTTCGCCGCTCAGAGAGTTTCGCGGCCATATCGTCGCCGTCACCGGCGGCTATATCGGTGATCAGCCGCCCTACCAGGGCCACGTCGCGATTCTCGACGCCCAAACCGGCAAGCTGCTTCACGTATGGAACTCGCTCTGCAGCAACCGCCCGGGCCTGCTCAATCCCAACTCCTGCCAGGACACCCAATCGGCAATTTGGGGCCGTGCCGGCGCGGTGATCGATTCCAGTGGAAATATTTTTGTGTCCACCGGCAACGGCCCTTACAACGGCAAAACGAGCTGGGGCGACGCCGTCATTGAGCTCAACCCGGACGCCACCGAAATCCTCGGCAACTACACTCCCACAAACAATGCCGAGCTCAACGACCGCGACCTTGACGTGGGATCGACTTCGCCGGTGCTGCTCGGAGGCGATTTCCTGGCGCAAGGCGGCAAGGCCGGAAAGATCCATCTGCTCAGCATTAAGGCTATCGCCGGAGCCGAGGCGCATCAGGGCCACGAAATCCAGACCGTGTCCACGCCGTCGGGCAGCCGCATGCTGACCGCCGCCGCCGTGTGGCGCCATGGGCCCGAGACGTGGATGTTCGCCGCTGACGGCAATGGCACTGCGGCCTGGACTCTTGAAAACGGCAAGCTCGTACAGAAATGGAAGAACAATACCGGCGGAACCAGTCCCTTGGTGGCCGATAGTTTGCTGTTCGTATATGACCCTTCCGGCGGTCTGCGGGTTTACGATCCCGCGCAGGGAACTCTGGTAACCACTCTTGCGTGCGGCAGCGGACACTGGAACAGCCCCATCGTGGTGGACGGCAAGATTGCGCTTCCCGAAGGAAACGCGAATCGACACTTGTCCACCGGCGTGCTGAACATCTGGACTCTGCCTGCCGGACATTGAGTCGCGGCCTTGCTGCGTTCTTCGAGAAACGCGTGTACGCGGATTGCCTCACCAGTATCGGTATAGAGCGACCGCTGCTTTACCGTGGCACACGCAATAGAAACGATCTTCCCGGTAACAGGCCGACGATCTTCCTTTTTCCCCTCGTGCAGCAGCCGCATCGACGGTCTACAATGCCGTGACCATGAATCTTTCGAGGACGGTTCGCCTTCTGCTCGCGCTCGCCTCCGGCGTTGCGCTGGCCCTGGCCTATCCGCTGTACAATTTGCCGCTGCTCGGATGGATGGCCCCGGCAATTTTAATGATCGCGGTTCTGGGCGCGCGGCCGAGGTTTGCCCTGTTGCTGGGATGGCTGCAGGGCGCGGCGTATTACGGGCTCAGCGTGCCGTGGTTTTACAACGTGATGCGCCAGTACGGCCCTCTTCCGGTGATCGAGGCGGGGGCCGTGTTCGCATTGCTGATTTTCGCCACGTCACTGTTCCACGCGGCATTTGCGCTGGTAGTGGCCTGGCTGGGGCGTTCCAGCAAGGCGCGCGCCTGTTTCGTTGCGCCTTTCCTGTGGGTGACCATGGAATTTGCCATGATGCACCTGCCGGACATCGGGTTTCCGTGGGACCTGCTTGGATACGTGGCCTCGGGGAATCTGGCATTCGCGCAGTTGACGGCGATCACCGGAATTTTTGGACTTTCCTTTGTGGTGGCGTCCTATAACGGGTTGGGGGCCTGGGCGGTCCTGCAAGTTTCGCAGCGCAAGCGGACGGGTTTGAAAATATGGATCGGCGCGACGATGGCCTTGCTCGTGATTGGTCTGGCGGGCCCGCGGTTTGTGCCGCAGGCGCATGCCGATCATGTGGCGCACCTGGTGCAGACGAATTTTCCGGTATCCAACGGCTATCCCTCGAATTGGATGCAGACGCACGCCGCCGACATGGACCAACTCGAGCAAATCAGCATTGGCGCGGCACAAAAAGAACCGGGCGTGGTCGTCTGGCCGGAAGTTCCCGCGCCGTTCTCGCTGCAGGACGAAAATTTTCATTCGCGCGCGGAGCGCATTGCGCGCGGCGCGGGCCATGGATTCCTGGTGGGCGTGGTGGATTGGAAGCCGCTGGGTTACGGCAGGATCGGCGCGAACAACAGCGCCGCCCTGCTCGGCCCGGACGGCAAGCTGGATTTTATATACGACAAGATTCACCTCGTGCCGTTCAGCGAGTACGTGCCCTGGCGAAACTGGCTTGGGTTTGCCGGCGATCTCACCGGGCTCATCGGCGATTTTCAGCACGGCACGCAATATAAAGTGGGGCGTATCGCGGGACACCCCTTCAGCGTTTTTATTTGTTACGAGGCGATTTTCCCCAACGAGGTTCGCCGCTTCACCCTGGCGGGCGCGGACGTATTCATCAACATTTCGGACGATGGCTGGTTCGGCGGGTCGGGCGCCCCGGAGCAGCATCTGGCGATGGCGCGCGTGCGAGCCGTGGAAAATCGGCGTTGGCTGTTGCGCGACACCAATAACGGAATCACCGTGTCGGTCGATCCCTACGGGCGCATTGCGGCGCGGCTGGCGCCCGGGATTCGCGGTGAACTCGACGCGCCGTACGGGTTTCGCACGGACCTGACGCCCTACGTCCGGTGGGGCGACTGGTTGCCGTGGCTGTGCGTCATCTTGTGCGTAATCGAGGCTCTCGTGCTACTGTTATTCGACGCGCGAAAGGCTTTCTCTCGCCGTACTCGGGCCACGCACCCATAATCCGACAGGACCTCCATGGACATCGAAGATCTGCAGCGCCGCAAGGACGAACTTCAGAAGCGAATCGAGCTGGTCCGGAGTTATCTTTGACGTCGCACGCAGCCGTGAAACCATCGCCGCGCTGGAATTGAAAATTGCTCACCCCGACTTCTGGCAGGATCAGGAACAGGCGCAGAAGGTGATGCAGCAGCGCAAGGCCGCCGAGGAAATCATCGCTTCCGACACCAGGCTGGCGACCATCCTCAGCGACATCGAAACTTATTTCCATCTCGCCGAGGAAGAGACCGACGTCGCCCAACGCGACGATCTGCTTCGCGACATCCAGCACGAAATCGATGCTGCCGACACTTATGTCTCCGAACTGGAAACCCTCACGCTGCTCTCCGGAGAAAATGACCGCCTGAACGCCATCATGACGATCAAGCCCGGCGCCGGCGGCATGGAGTCGCAGGATTGGGCCGAGATGCTGCTGCGCATGTACCTCCGCTGGGCCGAACAAAAAGGATTTCGCGCCACGGTCATGGACCTGACGCCGGGGGAAGGCGCGGGGCTGAAGTCCGCCACGGTGCGCGTCGAAGGCGAAAATGCCTTCGGCCTTCTATCGACCGAAAGCGGTGTGCACCGGCTGATTCGGATTTCACCGTTCGACCAGGCCGCACGGCGGCACACTTCCTTCGCCTCCGTATTCGTCATTCCCGAAATCGACGATCGAATCGACATCGTCGTAAAGCCCGAGGAAGTGCGCATCGATACCTTCCGCGCGGGCGGCGCGGGCGGCCAGAACGTGAACAAGGTGGAAACCGCGGTTCGCATCACCCACCTGGCCACCGGGATCGTCGTGCAATGCCAGAATGAACGCAGCCAGCACAAGAACCGCGAACTGGCCATGAAATGGCTTCGCTCGCGTCTGTACGAGGCGGAAGTCGAAAAGCGCCAGGCGGAAACCCGCAAGCTGGACGAAACCAAGCGCGACATCAGCTTCGGCAGCCAGATCCGCACCTACACTCTGCAGCCGTACCGCCTGATTAAGGACCACAGGACGAAATTCGAAGTGGGGGACGTGGACCGCGTTCTCAATGGCGATTTGGATCCCTTTATCCGCAGTTATTTGTTGTCGCGGAGAAGAGGGACGCTCGGAAGCGCGGCCGAAGCCGGGGACGACGCATAACTTCATAGACATAAACCATTTGTGGCCGGGGAACGGTACAACCCCGGAATTCTACTATTAACTGATCGTCCTGCGCGTTTGGCCCCATTTCGTTGACACTGTTGGGAGCACATGTTAGCGTCAATTCGCACGAATGTGGCCGCCTCGGGTGAATTTTGTCGGCCCTTCCATGCAGTTTATCTCTGAAGGGGTGCCGGTTTGAGTGAGAACAAGCGCAAATTTCTGTTTACGTCGGAATCGGTGACCGAAGGTCACCCGGACAAGATTGCCGACCAGGTTTCCGACGCAGTGCTGGACGCGGTGCTTACCGTAGATCCTACCGGCCGCGTAGCCTGTGAAACGCTGGTGACGACAGGGTTGGTAATGGTTGCCGGAGAAATTACAACCAAGGCCGTTCTGGACTATTCCGACATCGCCCGCGACGTCATTCGCGACGTCGGCTATACGCGCGCCAAGTTCGGCTTCGATGCGGAAACTTGCGCTGTCATTTCCTCAATCAAGCGTCAGTCCCCGGACATTGCCATGGGCGTGGACACTGGCGGGGCGGGCGACCAGGGCTTGATGTTCGGTTTCGCCTGCGATGAAACCGAGGAATTGATGCCGCTGCCGATCATGCTGGCGCACAAGCTGGTGCAGCGCCTTTCCGAAGTGCGCCGCCAGGGCATCGTGGATTTTCTGCGGCCGGATGGAAAATCGCAGGTTACGGTCGAATATCTGGGTGATCGCCCGGTGCGCGTCGATACCGTCGTGATCTCGACGCAGCATAGCGACTCGGTTTCGAACGCGGACCTGCAGAACGCCATACGCACCGAAGTGATTGACAAAGTGGTTCCCGCCGCATTGATGGACAAGAATACGAAATTTCATATCAACCCGACGGGGCGCTTCGTCGTCGGCGGTCCGATGGGCGACGCGGGCCTCACGGGTCGCAAGATCATTGTGGATACTTACGGCGGCTACAGCCGGCACGGCGGCGGCGCGTTTTCCGGCAAGGACCCTTCGAAGGTCGACCGCTCGGCCTGCTACATGGCTCGGCACGTCGCGAAGAATCTTGTGGCGGCGGGCGTGGCTCGCAAAGTGGAAGTTCAGCTGGCTTACGCCATCGGCGTGGCCGAACCAGTTTCGGTGATGGCCGATACGTTCGGCACCGGGGCGATTCCGGACGAACAGATTACCGACCTGATTCGCGCTACGTTCAAGCTTACGCCGCGCGGCATCATCGAGTCGCTCAATCTTCGCCGGCCGATTTACCGGGCGACCGCATCTTTCGGACATTTTGGACGCTCGGGCCCGGGTTTCACCTGGGAACTGACCGACAAGGCGGAAGCGATTCGCAGCCAGGCGGGGCTCGCCGGCAAAGAAGTGGCGGCGCGCCGCTAGTGGAAGGCCATATTCATACCGATTTCATCAGGTAAAAATCCCACAGGCGGCCTTTCGCTTTGCCTCAGGTTGCCTCAGGGTAAAAAGCCTGTGTTACTTAAAAAACAGGAGAGATTCGCGTGACAAAGACTGCGCAAGGTGTAGCGGGTGATGTTAAGGATCTGGGACTGGCGGAGCCGGGCAAGCGAAAAATCGAATGGGCGAACCAGCAGATGCCCGTTCTGCAATTAATTCGCAAGCGATTCATCAAGGAACAGCCGCTAAAGGGTGTGCGGCTTTCCGCGTGCCTGCATGTGACCAGCGAAACAGCGAACCTGGCCATCACTCTGCGTGACGGCGGGGCCGACTTGGTGCTGTGCGCTTCGAACCCTCTGTCGACGCAGGACGAAGTGGCCGCGTCATTGGTGAAGGATTACTCGATTCCGACCTACGCCATCAAGGGCGAAGACAACCCCACGTACTACGCCCACCTGAACGCCGCCGCCGAACACAAGCCGCAGATCACGATGGACGATGGCGCGGACCTGGTAACCCTGCTGCTGACCAAGTACAAGCAATTCGTGCCGGACGTCATCGGCGGCACCGAAGAAACGACGACGGGCGTGATTCGCCTGCGCGCCATGGCCAAGGACGGAACGCTGAAGTATCCCGTCATCGCCGTGAATGATGCCGAAACCAAGCACTTCTTCGACAACCGCTACGGCACCGGGCAATCCACGATCGACGGCATTATTCGCTCGACGAACCTGCTGATCGCCGGCCTCAACGTGGTGGTCGCGGGGTACGGCTGGTGCGGTAAGGGCGTGGCCATGCGCGCCAAGGGCCTGGGCGCCAACGTGATCGTCACCGAAATCAACGCCGTGCGCGCCATTGAAGCGGTGATGGACGGGTTCCGCGTAATGCCCATGGCGGAAGCCGCGAAGATCGGCGACATTTTTGTCACCGTCACGGGAAATAAATCGGTTCTGGCAGCCGAACATTTCGAGCGCATGAAGGATGGCGCCGTAATCTGCAATTCCGGCCACTTCAACGTGGAAATTGACATTCCGGCGCTGGAGAAAATGGCCGGCGGCAATCACCGCATTGCGCGTCCCTACGTCGAGGAATATTCGGTCAAGAACGGCCGCAGAATTTATTTGCTGGGCGAAGGACGCCTGATCAATCTGACCGCCGCCGAGGGCCACCCGGCGGCCGTGATGGATATGAGCTTTGCCAACCAGGCCCTTTCCGCCGAGTACATGCTCAAGAACGCGGCTGACTTGAAACCGGAAGTCTACGTCGTGCCGGAAGCGATTGACCGGCAGATTGCCAAGCTCAAGCTTGAGTCGATGGGCGTACAGATGGATAAACTCACACCCGAGCAGGAGCATTATCTGGCTTCTTGGTCGGAAGGCACGTAGCAGCGCATTGAATTACCAGTGGCGCGGGTTTCGGCCTGCGGGGCTATGTTTTGCTCATGCAACTTTGCAACCCCGCAGGGCGAAGTCCGCGCCACATTGTTTTTTCAGTTTCCTCTGTCTTTAACCTCATGATGCGCGATTTCGCCAACTGGGCGCTGGAAGCCGCGCGAGCGCGCGGCGCAACTTATGCCGATGCGCGCGTCATGGACATCCGCCTCCGCGATCTTTCCACAAAGAACGGCCAGGTCGGCAATCTATCCGAATCGGAATCGTTCGGCATCGGCATTCGCGTGATTGCGCGCGGGTCGTGGGGCTTTGCCTCCACCGACCGCCTCACGCAGCAGGGAATTGCGGCCTGCGCCGCCCAGGCCGTGGCCATCGCCAGGGCGTCGGCGCTGGTCAAGCGGCACGATGTGAAAATGGTGCCGGTCGAGTCCTATCAGGACACCTGGCAGAATCCATATATCAAGGACCCGTTCCAGATTTCGATCCAGCGGCAGCTCGATCTGCTGCTGGCGGCGGACAAGGAAATGTCGCGCGTCAAGGGCGTGACGCTCACCGAAACTTCCATGGCGTTTCGCCGCATCGAGCAGTTGTTCGCCTCCTCGATTGGCTCGGTGATTCACCAGATCAAGATGCAGTCGGGCGCGGGAATTGTTGCGACCACGTTTGCCGGCAGCGAGATCCAGAAGCGTTCGTATCCAAACAGTTTTGGCGGGCAGCACCAGCTTTCCGGCTACGAACTGGTGGAATCGCTCGACCTGGTGGGCAATGCGCAGCGCGTGGCCGAGGAATCGGTCGCGCTGCATTCGGCGGCGCAGGCGCCGGAAGGCACGAAAACGCTGATCCTGGACGGCTCGCAGCTCGGCCTGCAGATTCACGAATCCATCGGCCATCCCATCGAGTTGGACCGCGTGCTGGGCATGGAAGCGAACTTCGCGGGCATGAGTTTCCTCACGCTGGAAAAGCTGGACAAGCTGCGCTACGGTTCCGACATCGTCAACGTCGTGGCCGATGCGCGGCTCGACCACGGCCCCGGCCTCGGCACGTTCGCCTATGACGATGAAGGCGTTCCCGCGCAGTGCACGCCGATCATCACCGGCGGCCTGTTCACCGGATATTTGTCCAATCGCGAAACGGCGATTTCCATCGGTTTGCAGCACTCCGGCGGCACCATGCGGACCGAATCGTGGAATCGCCTGCCGATCATTCGCATGACCAACATCAGTATCCTGCCCGGCGCCTGGAGCTTCGAGGATCTGATCGCCGATACCGACGACGCTGTTCTGATGGAGACCAACCGTTCCTGGTCCATCGACGACCGCCGCTACCATTTTCAGTTCTCCACGGAAATCGGCTGGGAGATTAAGGGCGGGAAGAAAACGCGCATGCTGAAAAATCCCAGCTATAGCGGCATCACCACGGAATTCTGGAACAGCTGCGACGCCATCTGCTCGCGCGACCATTGGACGCTGTGGGGCACGCCCAATTGCGGCAAGGGCCAGCCCATGCAGACCATGGGCACCGGGCACGGTGCTTCGCCCGCGCGTTTTCGCAACATCAAGCTGGGAGCGGCGTTCGCGAAATCATGAGCGGGGCTGGAAACCGTCTCATAGCTGGGCAACGAAACAATCTGGCCCGAACGTCAGGGGTTAAAGCCCACGTTTTTCGAGTATTTGAATGTCGCGGCTGAAACCGCGGCGCTTAAAAGCCCTGCTTTTACGGCCGATATCGTCGGACCGGAAGGTCCGATTCACAAGTCATTTTGCGCATTTGCTGAAGGGTTTATGACTCCAGGCGATAGCAGGTCCAGAAAAAAATCGCGCGGCGCAGCGAGGCGCAAGTCCGGCCCTGCGGTGGCGGCTTTGCATCTGCTTTCCGATGCGGAACTGCGGCGCATCGCGGAGAAAATTTTCAAATACAGCGATGCGGACGAAACCGAAGTGGAAATCGGCGTGATTTCCGACGCCCTGACGCGTTTTGCCAACAACACGATTCATCAGAACGTCGCGGAGCAGTCGCTCACCGTCTCGGTGCGCACCGTGCTGGACGGCCGAACGGCCCGCGCGACCACGAACAAGACGGACGACGATTCGCTGCGCCGCGTCGTGGCCACATCGAAAACCCTGGCGCGCAGCCAGCCGCGCATTCCCGGCCTGCTGCCGATGCCGGGGCCGCAGAAATACGGCCAGGTGTCGCGTTATTTTGAGAACACCGCGCACGCTTCTCCGGCCGATCGCGCCCGCGCCGTCGCCCGCGTCGCGGAAATGGCCGAAAAAAACAGGCAAACGGCCGCGGGCATTTTCACGACGGGAGTGACGCAATCGGCGATTGCCAATACAAACGGGCTTTTCGCATCGCATCGCCAGACGCGCTCCGAATTTTCCATCACCATTCTCGAACCGGATTCTTCCGGCTGGGCCAAGGCCAATGCCTCCGATCTCGACGACATCGATCCAATTGCGCTGGCCCGAAGCGCGAGCGAAAAATCGGCGGCGTCGCGCAATCCCGGCGAAGCCGCGCCGGGAAAGTGGACTGTGATTCTTGAGCCCGCCGCGGCGCTCGACCTGGTCGGGTTTCTTTTCTACGATTTTGCGGGCACGGCGGTGGCGGACCAGCGCTCTTGCTTCAACAAGCGCATGGGCAAGCGCGTATTGGGCGAAAATATCACCCTGCACGACGATGTGTTCCACCCGCTGCAATCCGGAGCGCCCTATGATGGCGAGGGAATGCCGCGCCGGAAAATATTGCTGGTCGACAAGGGCGTTCCGACGAACCTGGTGTACTCGCGCGCCACGGCAAAAAAAATGAAGGCCCGGCCCACGGGCCACGGATTTTCCCTGCCCAATGAATACGGCGAAGCGCCCATGAACCTGGTTTTTGGCGGCGGCAATTGCTCGGTGGATGAAATGGTGCGCTCGACCGGTCACGGCATTCTGGTCACCCGCATGTGGTATATCCGC
>Ga0307374_10013620_pt1 | contig 11217 bp, 9 predicted proteins | sample OX3MG_FD_202532 | JGI IMG/M metagenome (GOLD analysis project Ga0307374, IMG submission 202532) | Soil microbial communities from Risofladan, Vaasa, Finland - OX-3 | ecosystem: Environmental > Terrestrial > Soil > Coastal area > Acid sulfate soil | place: Finland: Risofladan, Vaasa | collected... | reverse complement strand
GCTCGTCAGCTGCTACCCCGAGCGGACCGCAGAGATCTTCCTGAGCCAGGGGCACACGACGATGACGTCCCTTCACCACTACCTGAACATGCCCTTCCTCCAGAGCGACAAGGAGCAGATGCTCGAGTGGACCGGCGGGCTATTCGAGAAGTAAAGAGTCGTTCAGGTGATTCCCGTCCGGCCGCAAAATACGGGTTCAATCCCAATAAGACAAGTACGAAACTAGGATTACCCCGACAATTAGCGAGGGAATACAAGAGAACATCCCTAGCAGCGAAACGTGCCGATCCCGCTGGTACTGGTGTTTGTCTAGGTTGAAAGCTACACGTGGTCGAGGCCGGCTACTGCCGATCCCGGCCCGACGACAGCGTCGTAAGGATTGCGCGTGGGAGACTCGTGACGAGCCAGCCGGGCGCGTCTGTTGCGCAGCTTTCTACTCGCGGTCTTGAGTTCGGGAGCGTCGTTCCATCTGGGATCTCGAATGCGTGCCTTCAGGTGTTCGATCAAAGGAACGAATCGCCACTCGGAGACGCCCGTCAAGGCTGTCCACCGTCCCTCTGGAGTCGTCTGTTTCCATTGAGAGGAAGACATCTCCTCGAACCGCTTCGCGGCGCGCAGGATTTCCTCCAAAATCGAGTTGGCGGTTTCAAAGCTATCAGCCACTCCTGTGCGTCCTAGGTGTACCAAAGGTCCTGATGCGTCGAGTAATCGCGAGTGCCCGGGGACGGCGGCAAAGGTGAGTTCGCCTGAGATTCGACTCTTGCCCGCGAGGGTCGCCTTCGAAACACCGGAGGAAGCGAAGAGCCCGGAGCTCTTCCATCCGTCTCCTCGCACGTCGTCCTTCGCTCCAAGAGTCTCAGTCGTCGGGAGCAGCTCAGCCAACTCCGTGGACTTTGACGAGGATATCAAGATCATGGCGGCGACCAAGTTTGGAAGAACCGGAGTCAGTCCCGCTCCAATCCAGTCCTCGCTCCGTTCCGCGACCAGCGTGGCCAACGGTCCTAGCACAGGGGCAAATGGTCGTATCTCCTCGTCGAGTCGACCCGGAGCGTCGCGCCTCAAGCCTTCGAGATAACTCCATGGAATTCTCTCGACGGGTCCCGGCTTCCCGTCCTCCTGTCGTCTCGTGAAGTAGTCCTTCAACCACCTCCCGAGAGCGGCTCCATGCTCGGTCCATTCGAGTGCACCCGATGAGGCCACCCTAACGTCGAGAGAGGGGTTGTAGCCGCGAGCCAAGAGCCCTACCATGCGCTTGTAGTAGCCGCGCTTTTTGCGGTCTCCGTGCCAACGGTGGAGGACGGCCCCCCGGGCGAATCCTACTCGGGAACGAACGTCCCGGTGAAAGGGCTTGGCCCACGCGTGAAACGAGTCGCGGAAGGGATTCGCTGCTCCCACGGAGTTAGTTACGCAGGGTGACGATAGATCTCCCATCATCGCGTGGGCCATGAGATGGTCGCCGCTTCCGGCAATTGAGCGGTCGTACAAGCCGTGCTCTTGGATTAGGTCCTTCCTAGCGGCCCATGCATAACCGCTGTGCCCATGTCTGTCGAAGTCTCCGGAAAGGAATAGGCCAGGATGGTTGTGTGCGACCGCGGCGAATCCGGGCCAAGCGATGCCGCGTCCCTGGAACAGCTCGGTCCCTTTCGGGAGCCAGAGCGCCGAGTCGAATGGTTGAACGATAGGGAAATCGTCCAAGAGATTCGCAGTCTCAACTGCCCAACGAGGGTTCTCGAAGAAGATGTCAGTGTCCAGCCAGGCCACTTTCCTGCACGAATCCGGTAGGTGGCCAATCGCGAAATTGAGGAGACGCTCCTTCTGCCACATGACGCTCGGGCAACGGATGCGGAGAATCTGATCCGATTTGGGCAGCAAGAAAGGGCGCCTCCCGAACGCTCCCTCCACGAGAAGCACTGGGATTCCAGATCTCTCCATAACAGAGAGATACGCTCGAAGGGCCCGTAACTTGCTCGTGTATCCCTCGGAGTCGAAGTAGGTCGACACGACCCAAAGGTCCTTGGGCGCATCGTAGCGCTCGGCTGAGATAACTGAGCGTTGTTCCCTCTTCACGGTCATACTGCACATTCACGGGCTACATCTTCGGGGGCGCCAACAAGAAGCGGGGCGGAGTCTGCCCTGAGTTCGACAACGCGGTCCCTCCACCGGACCCGAGTCGGGGCTTTGCCATTCGAGTAGAAGACGAGCCCGTCAAGGAAATCCATCATCGGCAAGTCGCCCAGCTGACCTCCCAGTAGCACGGTTCGTACCACTTCGATTTCCCTGTCATGCCCTACATGGATGTGAATGCTTCCAGAAGGCGCCTTCCGGATTCTTGTCTCAACATCCGCCAGGAACCCATCGATTGTCTCCTTGGCGGGGCGCATGATGGTTCCAGGCAGATTCCCATCAAGCCACATTTGTGTGAAGGCCTGTCCGCGCAAGCCTGCGCGAAAGATATCTCTCAAATTCTTGTCAACCGTCCCGCGGTAAATCACCGAGAAAATGGAATTCTTGCCTTCGAGCATCGGCTTTGACTGTGGATGGGATTCCAGGAGCCCAGCATGAATCTCCGAGGCCGTCTGGATAGAGCGAATAATACTCGTGTGGCTCATCGAGGCACGATCGTAGGCGCGTAGTTCTCGACCGAAACGGCGCGCCAACTCAACTCCCCGAGGGGTCAGGGGAACGCGATCCATGTCAACGTTCGCAGGCGACGGAGCCCTGTCACGCTCTGAGTGCCGAATGAAAGCGACCACCCTGCTCCCAGGGTCTATTTCTCTCAGGACGTCCAGCATGGGATCTCCAATTGCCGTCTGCGGGGCGGAACCTCTCTTATTCTTCTCTGCGATTCCCTCATTCAACACAGGCATCGATTGGACCATGGGAAGCACTCGGCCCGAGGAAAACATTTCCTCGTTTGGCGCGGTCTGCAAGAGGCCGAGCAGTTTCAGTCGAAGCGCGTCAACATCGAGCTCCCCGACCTCTTGCATCGCAGCAGATGTCTCCTCTCTCAGCCTTTCCGCGAACTCAGGGTGGGTCGCGAGGTATGGGGGAACGGTCTCTTTCCAATAGCCAAAGTTCACGCGATCGAAGCCGAATTCCCGGAATGAGCGGAGGAAAAGAGGAACCTCGTGGAGGTTGGAGGTGGTGATGGTCATGTGGCCGACAAGAATCATCCCTGAACCGAGCGAGTCCCGCGCCCGCCTCATCCTTTGGATGTTCTCGACCACCCTCTCGAAGTGGGAGCCCTTGTTCACGGACTCGTGTCCTTCCTTGGTAGCTCCATTCAGTGAGACGATCACGCTGTGCGCATGTTCCGCCAGCCGTTGCGCTCGCGCATCATCGATGAGGGTGCCGTTGGTCAGAATCGTATACCGCTTCCCGATTTCTTCAAGGTAGTCCATGTATTCGAGACACTCTCGAATCACCAGAGGCTCCCCTCCCCGAAGCATGATGGTTATGAACGGGGTGAGGTCGATGTTCCGGATGACGACCTTTGGGTCGAGCAGGATGGGACTAGCCGCGTGATTCTGGGGATTGTTGCACATCACACATCGGATGTTACATGCCTCCCCGAAGCTGATGTGGAGTCGCTTGAGCGAACTGTATTCGATCCGCTCTCTCTCATGGCCCCGAGGAACTGAGCGTTGCTTGTCTAATAGGGTACAGGAAGGATAGCAGGAAAGCTGGCCTTTCAATGAGTCCGCGCGGAGTCGGATAGCTGACGGTGAATTGACGAGCTCGGTCAGCGGAGCATCATGGATGTTGCCGTAGGGTATGGGCTTCTGATGACAGCAAGCGAAGACTTCGCCAGATCGATTGATGTAGATGCTATCCCAAAGATAGGAGCAGAAGGTCTCCACGTCAGATGTCAGAGTGAAGCACCAATATAACCATCCGTTCGGACTTGGATCAGGCTGCTATCTACTATTACGCTGAAAGCGCTATGAACCACGCGTTTGGGTGCCTGTTGAATCGGAGGAACTAGTGATGAGAGTCCTCGTCAACGGCGTCGCGGGTTTCGGTGGATCGGCCGTAGCCAGGAGGCTTTGCGAGGAAGGCTACTCGGTAAGGGGGATAGACCAGGTTGCTCCCTCCCACGCCTTCTACCTTACAGACGTCTTGGACAAGATTGACTACCGATGGAAGAACTTGATGGACATGACGAGGGACGACGTGGAGAGGTGCGATGTAGTACTGCACTTCGCAGGCCAAGCGGACGTCGCCGAGGGGTTCACATCGCCGAAGTACACCGTCTCGGACAATGTGATAGGGACGGTCGCAGCGCTGGAGGCATGCAGGCACGTCAAGAGCGTGAAGAAATTCATTCTGGCCTCTTCTGCTAGCGCCGTTCAGAGGCCGGAGAAGCTCCCGACAGGACCGAATCACCTTCCAAGTCCGACCAACCCATACGGTGCCTCCAAGGGGGCTCAGGAATTGATGTGCTGGGCTTGGCACAGGAGCTACGGCGTGCCTATTACTATCCTCAGGAACGGCATAATCTACGGTCCTGACATGAGGCGCGAGATATTCATCTTCAAGTGGCTATGGAACATACTGCACGGGAAGCCATGCGTGTTGGAAGGGGGAGACCAGACGCGAGATCCCACCTACTCCTCGGATGCGGTAGACGCTTGGGCGTTGGGTGTAGAGGCGAAGCCTTCGGAGATAGTCGGTAGAGTCTTCCATGTGAGCTATGGGAGGGAGTACAACATGAGGGAGATTCTCAAGCAGTGTATGACGGCATGTGGGCGACGTGTCGAGGTCATCCGCAAGCCGTACAGGCCTGGAGAGAAGGGTGTGCGCGAGAGCTTCGATATCTCGGCTTCCAAATCGATTCTAGGATACATGCCTAAGGTCACACTTGATGAAGGATTATCGAAAACGGTCAGCTGGATGAGACTGTTGATGCGAGATGGCTCGGGCAGACAGCTCGGGCAGACAGCTCAGGCCCTAGGGCGCGAGAGTGGGATCTGGTCCGGATTGACTTAATTCTCCAAGTGTAACCCGTCGGGCCCGCCTCCATACGGTCGGCTGACTTTGCCTTCCTTCCAGGAGGCTGTAGGGACAAGACGTTCTGATATTCTCAAATCCCGTTCATCATTTTGCAGAGCGTAACAAACTCGACCCCAGCGGAATTGAAAGGTCATCGGCTCATGGGCGGACAAATATCAGGACAGCAGCTAATTGCATGGGAAGGACCGTCCCGACTCTCAACCAGGCTCACGCGGAGCTCATCGAGGACTTGAAGAAGGTCAGGGAAGGCCTCACGACGGACGAAAAGAAGCTTTGGGACCAGTTCATGCAGACCGGCCACCTCAACGAGAGAGCGATATCCCTCGCCGTCTTCTGCGACCCGCTGCAGAGCCTGATGCTTGCGCAGATGTTCAAAATGTTCAAGGTGATCAGGCAGCTCGGAGGGGACTTCTCCGAGTGGCAGCAGGACGAGCTCTCAGCCCCTGAGACAACGGTTGAACACGGCGAAGGCACTGCCTGAGGACGAAGCGGCAAGGAGGACCATCCCCTTCGCCTGGTCGAAGGCTTGGGCTGCATCGCCGGTCACTGGCTGACGTTGTAGTTTGCGGTCACAGTCCCGTAGGTGTCCACCGTGACAGCGGTAGAAGCGCTGGCGGAAGATGCGATCAAGAGCTGGCCGCTGTACGACGTAGTCCAGCTCGAGAAGGCGAACGGCCCGCTTCCAGACGCGGCGATCGACGCGCTTGCACCGGCGTCGTACCAGCCGTCGCCGGTGGGGCTCGCCCCCGAGCTGGAGTACGAGCCGCTGCTGGTCGTGGTCAGCGTGCACGCGGCGGAGATGGCCGCGGGGGATGCGGCAATCGGGTTGGACGTGGACGTCACCCCGCTGCAGGTGTTCGAGGAGTATGCTTCAGTGGTCGGCCACGGCGCAGACCAGGACATCGATGTCGAGCCGGACGGGTAGCTGTAGCCGACCCCGTAGCTGTATGTCACAGTAGCTCCCGAGACAGAAAACGCGTTGGACGTGGACGAGGCAGTCCCAGACATCGGCGAGGTGTACGTTACGCTCCACGACGCTCCTGTCAACGACGCCTGCACGATGGCGATGCCGAAGCCGTTGTAGTACAGGGCGCTTGCGGAGGATTCTACGAAGATGGCCGGAACCGCGGTGGTGGAGCCCGACCACGTTGCCGTGACCGTCCCCGAACCAGTCGTGCAGGACTGCGACCCGCCCGAGATCCAGATGCAGAGCGCGGCGCCTGCGGGGCCGTAGACGTAGTACTCCGACATGCTGACTTGCATCGAGAACGTCATCGAGGTGTAGGTGGCCCCGCCCGGGGGACTCTGCAGCGTCTGCTGGATTTCGTCCGTGGCGGTGCCCTCATACGTCAGGGGACCCGAGCTCTGCGCCGCTGTGTAGACGGAGACGGAGCCGCTGTTCACGGTTATCGTGTCGGCGCAGGCGACGCCCGGGCTTGTGCAGCCGCTCTCGGTGGCGCTCTCGGTCCAGGGGCCGAGCGCTCCTCCGGCAAAGGACGGATCCGCGGCCGCCTGCGGGTTCGTCGTCGGGCCGACATAGCTGTAGCTCGTCGAAAGCGCAGGGACGGAGCCGCTCGCCGGCACGCTGCTCTGCAGCGTCACATAGTACTGCGTCACGGAGTTGAGGTTCAGGGTTTGCGGCGAGGTCATGGTTATCGGGTTCGTCGTCCAGGTTCCAGTGCCAGAGCGCACCGCGTTCGTGTTCGAGCCTCCGTCCACGTTCCAGGAGGCGAGGTTCTGCCTCGACTGCCCGGCCACGACAGACCAGACGTTGTTGGTCGTGACCTGGACGGTGGTCCCTGAGTTGTACCAGCAACTGCTGGTTCCGTTGCAGCTCCCAACCCCGCCGACCGGCGACCCGCTGTATGCGAGGCCGGACCCCCCGTTCACCGTGAGGAGGTACTGGGTGGTGTAGGTGGTCCTCACCGTCCCCGTCGACGTGGCCGTAATCTTTCCCGACGCCGCCGTCTCAAGGCCCGAGACCGACGAGATGCCCACCTGCGTCCCCGTGCCCTCGGCAAGAGTCTGGAACGCGTAGGAGTGCTGCGTCCCGGCGAACCACGTCAGCGTCACGGGCAGCTGCGACGCCGTGTAGCCGGTCCCGTCGACCACTATCACGTTGCTGGACCCGAACGAGCCGTCCCCGCTCGCGTCGAACGTGACCTGGTGCGTCGCGGACTGGTCTCCCGTCTGCACCGCCGTCGCAGGCTTCAACCAGAAGACGTTCCCGAGCGAGGTGACGATACCGATGCTGTCGCCCGAGTTGCTGCTCCCGAGTATGTAGTTGTAGCGCGAGAGGCAGGTGCTCGTGCCGCAGTTCTGGTTCATCGGGATCAGGGCAGGGACCGGCTCCAACGCGTTAGAGCCAATGGAAGAGGCCTGAGAGAAGCTGAAGACGGAGCCGTTCGCAAGCTTCAGTATTGCCGCGACCAGCTGCGACGAGGACGTCCCCGTGTTCTCGATAGCCAGCGTCCCATTCGGGAAGGCCTGGTAGGTGAGAGACTCCCTCTGGTGCTGGTCAACAGTCGCCTGAGCGTTCTGGACCGCCTGATTGTACTGCGTCTGCGCCCCCTCGATGTACATGAACGTCCCGACCGCGGCAAGGAAAGTTAGGGCGAAGAACAGGGTGCCGACGATACTGGCTATGCCCTTTCGCTTCAAGCTACGCTTTTGGCATCGTCCGACTTAAAACGAGCTTGAGCAATCATCCATAACGCCCTATCTGCAGTGTGCCCAAACCAGTGACAGGATTCCGCAACACGGCTGCATAGGTGGTGGAATTTAGCACGAGCAAAGATGGCTGGTGGAGCCCTGGTTCAAACGGGAGCGGATTACCGTAGGAGTAGAGCTCAGAGTTCGTGGCAAACTGGACAACCTTGAGGCTGTTCATGCTCGAGTCGAAAACTTGGAAGCCGTTGTTGCCGACCGCGAAGGTCTTGCCGTAGGCTGAGAAGACCGAGGTTGGAGGTATCTGTGTGGAGTAGAACGATTTGGCTCCGGAGGAAATCGTCACCCTCTCTATCTGGCTTGAGCCCAGCAGGCCGAGGTAGACGTACGTCCCATCCGTGGCGATGGTCGAAGAATAGGCGGGCTTGTCCAGGTAGCCGGAGAAGAGCACCGAGCCCGAAGACGAGGACAGGACGGCCAGGTAGGGGTTGAGTCCCGGGTACGGCCCGCCGTAGTAGTTGGGCTGGGAGTAGTACGTCTGCCCGACCAGCATCGCGACTACTCCGGAGCCCGCCGTGGATCCGATCAGGTAGGGAGGGAAGAAGTTGCAGTCGTTCAGGTAGACGACGCTGGTCCACCGAGAGGGAGCGACGCCCCCGGAGTCTGCCCCGTATGCGTAGATCTCGGCGATGTCTCCGCGCGGGTTCGTGCATCCAAAGCCGCCTGGATTCGTGCCGGGGGTGAACAGATAGAACTGCGAGCTGTCCGCGGTCGCCAGGTTGTACGAATCCGCGGGGTAGGTGGGCGAGGTCACGACCCCGGAGGAAGAGAGAAACCAGCCGTCGTACGCCGCGTAGAGGCCGTCGACCCCCTTCTGGACCGGGAGCGTCCCGAGGGGATACGGCGGTGCGTCGCCGTCCGGATACTGCACCTCGAGCCAGGTGTCCTGACGGAGCAGCCTCATCGAGTACGTGTTCATGAGAGCCCCCGAGGGCGACAGCTCCATCACGACCGCCGTGGACAGAGGCGCCGACGCTGAGCCGGTGTAGCCGTCCTCGAGATAGACATAGCCGTTCGATAGCGGGAGGACGTCGACAACTTGTCCCTGTCCCGCATTGAAGGACCAGAGCACGCTTCCGGTCGCTGAAGAAAAGGCGTAGACGGTCGCGCCGATCGAGAGGTAGAACCTCGTCACGTCGGAGGGATTCTGGTAAATCTGGGAGGGCGCGTCGTTGGCCCCGATGTTCGTGAACGACTTCCATGTGCTGCCGACCTCGAGGTTCTGGCTGGGCAGCGATGACGTTACGGTGTTTCCGTACCAGAAGACGTTCCCGAGAGAGGTAACGAGGCCGACGAGGTTTCCGGTGCCCGTGGTGGCGAGTATCGCATCGTACTTGGAGAGGCAGGTGCTCAGGCCGCAGTTGCTGTTGGGGATGAGGCCGGCCACGGCGAGAAGGTTGCTGCTCCCGACGCTCGCGCTCGCCGGAAACTCGTAGACCGAGCCGTTCGCGAACTTGAGTATCGTGGCCACTATCTGTGAAGACGAAGCGCCATTATTCTGGACGTAGAGCGTCCCATTAGTAAGCGGCTGATAGGCGAGAGACTCCCGTTGATGTTGAGACTGGAGATTCAGGCTGCTCTGCACCGCGTTGTTGTATTGCGTCTGTACCCCCTCCAGGTAGGCAAGGGAGCCGATCGCGGCAAGAAACGTGAGGGCGAAGAACAGGGTGCCGACGATGCTTGCGATGCCCCTGCGCCTCAATCTGCGAAGGGAGCCGCCCTAGGGTTATAACGGCCGGAAGGTCAGGCCGACTTGGCCAGCACCTTCACGACCGCCTGGGAGTAGGGGGTGCTCGTCAGGGTGACCACGTATTGGGTGTTCGGCACGAAGAGGTTGGCACCGGGCGATGTCCTCGCGATGGTGACTGTGACCGCGACCGCCCTCCCCGGTAACAAGTTGGTCCCAAGAGTGATGGAGACGCTGGGGTTAGGACCGGTGAGGCTCATCGATGTCGTCGCCGAGAGGCCGTTTCCCGTCGACGCGTCCACGAGGCTGAGGCTTCCGGAGAAGGAGGCTGCGCTCGCTTGCGCGCCCATGACCTGGAGCACCAGAGAAGAGAGCTGCGTCGTTCCGGTGTTGGAGACGAGGAGCTGGATCGTACTCACGTAGATACCCTGTGTGATCTGTACGGTCTGCACCTGTATGGTGCTCTGTTGCCCCGGACTGACGAGGACGTAGAAGGCGGAGACCGCGATGGCTGACCCCGCGATCGCCGTTGCTATGAGTATGAACGTCCCGAGCGACTCCGAGAGCCCGCGCCTCTTCGTCAGCACCATCCTTCGCCTCAGGTCGAGAGCTGGACCGCGTTCCCGTAGACGTCCACCAGGAAGACGGAGTGCCCCGTCGCCGAGGAGAAGCTCGGCGAGGAGATGATTATGTCCACTCGCTCCGCGGGCGCTATGCTGGTCACCGTGACGCCGGTGGATGCGTCGCGCATGGTGTAGACCACGATTCCCGAGTCCACGTAGACGGCCTGGGGCGTCAGCGCCGACGTCCCGTAGTTGTAGACCTCCACGACCAGCTGCGAGCTGGGGTTTATCGAGGCGTAGACGAGGGAGAGGAGCTCGCCCACGGACCTCTGTGACTCCTGAATGCCGAGGAAGGCGGAGTTCTGGGCGAGCCCAATCTGGCCGAGGACCTGGTACGTCACGGTGCCGCCGATCGAGACGACCGCGGCGGTCATGAGGAGCGTGGACATGATCTCGCTTATCCCCCTCCTTCTCGTGCGCATGCACGACGACCGGCTGATGGCATTTAACGATAAAAACGGGGGAACCGTGAAGGACCTCGCTTCACGGCTATTGCGCTGTGACCTTGAAGGTGGCTGAGCTTGCTGCGAGGGAGACCGTGATCACGTACTGGCTGCCCGACGTGAAGGTGATTCCGGTCACCTGGCTTGAGATGGAGAGGGCCGCTCCAGGTGCGAGCGTAACTCCGCTGGCTGTGAAGGAGACCGGGCTTGTTGTTGTCGTGCAGGAGCCGGTCCATGTCACCGACCCGGTTGAGGTGCAGGTGGCCCCTGCGACGCCGTTTACCCCGAGGATGGTGATGGTCGCGGTTCCTGAGAGGGACTGAGTGCCGACGTCCTTCAGCTGCAGCGCTAAGCTGGAGCCTGAGGTTCCTACGGCGATTGCACTCGAGCTAAGGGTGAGCGTGGCGCTCTGGCTGCTGGAGCCTATGAGGCCCGTGGCAGCCGCGAAGGTCACTCCCCCCACGGCCAGGACGGCCGCGATGATGATGAACAGGTCGAGGCTTTGGGAAATTGCTTTACGACGATTTCGGGATTTCATAAACGACTAGGGCGTGCTTGCTTAAAAGACGGACATGCGCTGGAATTGGTTGAGGAGGTCATAAGCTGTGGCCTCCAGACTATTTCCGGATAGCAGTCGCGACCAGGGTAGCGTCGCTTTAAGTATTCTAGGATATTGCAGACCGCACAGAGAATATTCAGGTCATGGACTGATCGGAGGCCTCGG
>Ga0307374_10013618_pt1 | contig 11219 bp, 9 predicted proteins | sample OX3MG_FD_202532 | JGI IMG/M metagenome (GOLD analysis project Ga0307374, IMG submission 202532) | Soil microbial communities from Risofladan, Vaasa, Finland - OX-3 | ecosystem: Environmental > Terrestrial > Soil > Coastal area > Acid sulfate soil | place: Finland: Risofladan, Vaasa | collected... | reverse complement strand
GTTCATCTCCACTCATGGCAGCTATGAACCCGTCACCGTCGACGCTCCAGCGCGTCGAAGACGGCTGATCTGGTGGATCGGCATTGTGTTCGCGGTGTTGGCTGTCGTCGTCGCGTTCCTCGTACTTGATTCCACTCCGACCGCTTCACCGCATCAGGGTCCAACGACGTCTACCACGCATCCGCTCGGGTCGGCCGCAGTTCGGGCCCAGGCTCTCGTTGATCAGAAGGTGCAGCGAGCTGGGTGCTCGACCAAGCCAGCACTGCCGGAGATCGCCCGCGCTCCCACCGTGATCAAGGCACACACGTTGTATGCGGCGGTCGTCTTGACGACTGCCGGCACCTTCGATATTGCGATCAACCCCCTGTCGCCGTCCAAGGCCGTCAACGATTTCATCTACTTGGCCGAGAAGGGGTATTACAACTGTGAACCCTTCTCACGAGCCATTCCAGATGGACTGCTGCAAGTGCACGTCCCACCCGACATCGCCCGCAACGGGACGGGGTTCGTCGTCCAGGGAAGCCAGCCAGCCGGCCAGTACCCCTTGGGCTCCGTCGCCGTGCGCACCACTCCTGCGGGAAGCACGGCATGGTTCGTGGTGACCGCACCCCAAGGCGCGCCCCTGACGGACACCGACGTCGTGTTCGGCAACGTGTATACGGGTATGGACGTGATTCAGGCGATCAGTGCTGAAGGGTCTCCGTCGGGTACGCCCGTGGTCGTCCATTGGGTTCTGTCAGTGAAGATTGAGAAGCACGCGGCGTAGACCGTGACGGACTACGACAGGCTTTGCTGTCGGGTCGCCCGTACGTGGTCCCAGTACCCGGCATGATGTCCCGCCACCTTGAGCGTGGTGGCGAGTCCTTCGTGGTACCCCGAAGTGACCCATTCTTTGGCAATCCACCACGTGCCCTTGGCCACCAGCAGGCCGTACGCCGCGGCGCCCTTGCGCTCGGGCTCGGCTTCGGTCGCATACCAACCGACCTTCCGCATCTGACGAAAATACGAGGCTGCGCCCGGGGGGTTGCGGTGAAAGACCCCGGCTTCCGGCACCCACACGAAACTCCGTCCTTCTCCCCGTAGCCGCCGACCCAACGCCACATCGTCTGCGCGGAACGCGGGGAACCCTCCAACCTCGCGAAGGGTCGCGGTCCACATTGCTCCGTTGCCTCCCACGGCGTACTGGGGACTGCCGTCAGCGAAGGCGGGATGTGGGGTGGCATCGGCGCGGGAGGCCCATCGGTCGTCGCTCGGTGCCGGAAGTAGCGGGCCGGCGCTGCCCGCGACATCTGAACCGGCGGCCTGCAGCGCTCGAATGTGGGACTCGGCCCAGGTATCGGAGCACGGGACGCAATCTGCGTCGAGCGACAGGTAGATCGGCTCGGTGACGACCGAGAGACCGACGTTCCGTGCCGCGAATGGCTGGGTCCCCGGACCCCGCAGCACCTCATCGGCCAACCCCGACGCGATCTGAACGGAGGCATCCGTGGAGCCGTTGTCGACTACCACGACGCGGAGACGGTCTCTCACTGTCTGGTTGTTGAGGCTCTGCAGAGTCAGGGCGATAGTCGCCTCACCGTTGAAGCACGGGATGACGACACAGGCGAGCCTGTCGTTGTCTGGCCTCCCTGTAGGTGCTCGCTCGCCTGGACCATCCACCGGTTCTCGTTCCTTCGTCTGCGCTGACATCGGAGTCCGACGCTCGACGAAGTGTAAGTGGTCACCGTGCGGAAGCGGGGGCCGGGCGTGGTGCGCTACCCCGACCCCACCCGTTCCAAGGCCTGTGCCAATGGTTTCGCAATGAAGGGAACGCCAGCTTCCATGCCGAGGTGCGGATGGGCGCACCGAACCTCGCACACCGTCGGGGGAAGGGTGCAGTGGGGGCGCCAACCCAGGTCCGGACGGGGATCACCCGGAAGGCTCAGGGTATTCATGGCCCGGAAGACGAGGACTGACCCGTCATAGCGGGCGCTTCGGTCGACACTGTGCAGCATCCCCCCGTAGTACGCCATGGCAAGAGCCTGGCGCGAGTCCTCCTCGGAGCGACGCCGGCGCCGATCCTGTACCCGCCAGCGCAGATGGCCGATAGGGAACAGACCGGCGTCTCGAAAGCGTCGTGTACGTACGAGGGTGGTGATTCGTTGCCACCCATCGGGCTCTGGGGGGTCACCGGGATTCGTCCAATGCACGTCACCGACGGCGAGAACCGGGACCGCATCCCCCGCAGACTGGAGCTGGAGCGCCATCTGAAAGGCGATGAGACCCCCGGCCGATGAGCCATAGAAGCAGTAGGGGCCGTGTGGCGACACGCGGCGCACCAACTCTATGTAGTGGGCGGCCAGCTCATCAGCCGTCTGTTGTGGTGGTGCGATTCCGTCTAGTGCCGCGCCTCGGATCGCGTAGACGGGTTGGTCCGGGCCGAGCCGTTCAGCCAAGCGCCGTCCGTACACGACCTCTCCAGCACCGTCATGAAGGAGGAAGAGAGGTGGCCGGGAACCCAGCGGCTGAATGGCCACCAATTCGTCGTCAAGTGCAGTGCCGTGCTGCACCGCTTCAGCCAAGGCAGCAGGCGTGGGGAACTCCAGCAACAGGGAGAGGGGAAGGGTCTCGCCTAATTGACGTTCCAGCCCGGCGAAGAGCCGGGCTGCCCTGATGGAGTCTCCACCAAGCTCAAAGAAATCGTCGTCGGGTGCGACGGTGGGGCATCCGAGCACGTCGGCCCAATCCGCACACAGTTGCCCGACCAAACCACCGACGGGTGCCGGTGCGATGTGTTCGGGGCGTGACCCCGCTTGCTCAATCAACAACTGGCGGTCGACCTTCCCGCCAGGCAGCCGGGGTAGTTGTTCGCAGACTTGGAGGTAGTCGGGCACCATGTAGCGCGGGAGCTTGCGCGTCAGGGCAGCTCGAAGTACATGGGTCGGCACGGGAGAGGACGTGCGGCCGCCGACGACGTAGGCCCACAGTCGTACAGCCCCGGATGGATCCGTGTAGGGCACGACAGCGACGTCGTGTACGGCGGGCAGCGTGCGCAGTGTCGCCTCTACTTCGGCCGTGTCGACTCGGTTGCCCGTGACCTTGACGACGCCGTCCAGCCGTCCGAGGTGCTGAAGGGTCCCGTCGTCCAGCAGACGCCCCGCGTCATTCGTCCGCACTCGCTGGACACCATTCCCGAGGTGGGTGAAACGCTCCGCCGTCAACTCGGGCCGACGCCAGTAGCCCACGGCGCAACGTTCGCTCTCGACGACGATCTCACCGGCTTCGCCGACGGTCGCCTCCGTGCCATCGGGACGGACGATCGTGACCCGGATTCCGTCTTCTGTCGGGATCCGCATGGTGACCGGTCCCTCACCCGGCACGCTGTCATGGGTGATTTCTGCGTGAGCCATCGATCCCGCCTCGGTTTGCGCGAGGGACGCAAGGATCCGACTTCCGCGAGGCATCCGAGCCAGGAGCCCGGTGATGTCGCTCCAGAGGATTGTCTCTCCGACCATGAAGACGATTCGGAGGTCAGGGAAGAAGTCATCCTCGTCCAGACCCGGCAGGAGCGTTCGCAGCACGGTCGGGACGAGGGAGACGAAGTTGATCCGTTCCTTCCGGAGGGTGGCAGCCAACCCTGCGATGCCGCGCGTGCGCAGGTCGTAGGGGATCACGGTGCCGGCAACCGCCATCGTGCCAGCGAGACCAGAGGCGTAGGGGACCGCCGATGGTTGGAGAACGCGCAGCTCCTCAGCGACGGTTTTCGCATCGTCGTGGAAGAGATCCGACAGCGCACCCATCGGCTGATCGGCCTCCGTCGGTGGCCTCCGCATGACGCCTTTTGGGATTCCGGTGGAACCCGACGTGTAGGAGATGTAGCCCACCACCGCGCTCGGGACGGGCAGATCCTCCGGCCTGGGGGGTCGACCGAGCGAGTTGGGCCGTACCACGCTGCCTTCTCGTAACCCGGAAAAAGCGCCTGGAAGGAAGTCTTCGTCATGCTCGCTGAGCACGAGTGCCGGATCAAGGTCGGAAACGAGGGCGATCACCCGGTCACGGGGGAGTGCGAGATCAACCAGACAGACGGTCTTCCCGGCTCGTTCGGCGGCCAGCACACCGATGGCGAACGACCGCATTGTCGCGAGCCGCATCCCCACCCGATGTTCACCGATCCCGAGAGCGTCGATCATGCCCACCGCCAACTCGTCGGCCGCGGTATTCAACTCTTCATAGGTGAGGGAGCCAGCGGGGTCCTCCGGATCGTCCACCATGAGCAGTTCGCCGCGTGACGCCGCGATATCGCGCACCCGGCTCGACACCATCGAATCCGTGACGGCAACCGCCTGCGTCCCGCTCATGAAGCCTCAGACTACTAAGACCCTCTACGACGCTGGGTACTAATTCGGCGGTGTCGTCACAGCGGAGATTCAGGCGCCGGCGTGACGCTCACGTCAATGTCCGTTGCCCGATCAGCGGCAACGGACATCACAACAGTTGGCTCTGTTCCAAGCTCATACAACCGATAGCCGTTCGGTCGACCCAACCGTTCGGGAATACGGACGACGGCCGGCGGTTCGTCGGGTTGGGTCACCACAACGGCGTCGGGCGAGAACGCCATGCCGATGCCCGCACACTTGAGGACGGCCTCCTTGCGCGTCCAGGTCCGCAACAGGGCTTGCTCTGACGAGTCGGCTGGTCGAATGCTCGGCCCCAGAACGGCCGCCCACTGATCGGGCGTCGGATCGCAGCCGCGGAGCATTTCGATGTCAAGGCCGATCTCGCCTTGTGGAGCGATGGCGATCGCAACCCAGGGGCCCGACCAGGAAACCGAGAACGTGAGCTCACGCCCGAGTAGCGCTGGTTTGCCGTGCGAGGGGTGCCCGCAGAAGGCGCACTGCCGAGTCAACTGCACGGCGGTGGCCGGCACGCCGAGGGAGGCGCCAAGCAGATTCTTCGCGAGCGATCGGCGCAACACGAAGCTGCGTCGAGCTGTCTCGTCGCGATAGGACGCTTCCTGTCGGCGTTCTTCCTCGTCCAGGAGCGCCGTGGGACCATGCACGTCCGTGACCGTCGTGCCGTCGAGAAGCCAGATGGTGCAGCGGTTGCTCATGGGTCGGTGCGCTCCCCAACGAGGTCGACGACTCTCTGCGCCAGGCGGTGGGCGTCAAAGTGCTCCTCGGCAGTGGCGCGGGTCTCGGTGCGCACCCCCAGAGGGTCGGCCCGCTGCCGCCGAAGAACCTCGAGCACGGCCTCGGCGACCGACGCCGGGGTGTACGTGGTGAAGACAGCTGAACTGCGGCAGATGTAGTCGGCGGTGCCGTTGGTGGGTCCCACGACGACTGGCGTCCCGCAGGCCATGGCTTCCGCGACTGCGCTCCCGAAGTTCTCGTTCATGGACGTCTGGATCACCATGGACGCAGTCTGAATCAGAGGGATGACCTCCGAACGAGCGATTGACGGTCTGTAGGTGACCCCCGGCAGATCGCGCACAGCGTCCAGCAGCGACAGTTGATTGGGTGCATAGCCCGCACTGCCGACGATCAGGAGTTGCGCCGCCGGCTCGGAGGTGTGGATCTGACGGAAGGCGTCGAGTAGCAGATCCAATCTCTTACGTGGGTCCAACCGACCGATGTGCAGGATGGTCGGGCGATCAACGTCGGGAAGATGCTCGCTCGGCCCGAACCGCGTGAGATCGATGGGATAGGGCAATGCGGTCACACGTCGAGGCGACGGATGTGGCCAACGATCGAACGCCTTGACCGACCATGTACTACCGACGATCCCGACATCAATACCGGTGAAGTCGTTGCGGGTCACCATTTGCTTGTAGCGGTAGTACGCGGCCAGGGTCAGCCAGAAGCGCGTGCCGCTGGTCGCCACAATCTGGGGGCGCAGCTCCCGGATCGCCTCCAACTCGGTCTGCGGCGGTCCTTGCAGCCAGGCAACCGTCGGGCACTGAGGGACGCGGAACGGCGGCAAGGTACCCAGTGAGAGCAGGGCGTCGTAGTGGCCTCGGCCCTCCTTCTCACGCGCCCGGTCGTACTGTCTCCGCCAGGCTCCCTTTGTCAGGGGTCCGAATACCCGGTTGAGCAGTCCTTGCAGGCGCTCCGGGAGTCGTTGATATCCGGCCGGAGGTTCGACCCCGACGTAGCGGAATGCCGGGGAGGGGAGACCTTCAGGAGTCGCCACATGGTGGCGGTTGGCGAGGAAGTCGACCTCCACCCCCAGATCCACCAACGCCCGCAGGATCAGATCACCGGCGGAGGCGACACTCCCCGATGCCGCGTCGACCCAGCCGTAGGCCGCCAGTCTCACCGTGAGTGCTCTGTGGCCCGATCCCGACGGCGCGTCATCGGGTCACCATAAGCCGCGAGGAACCGGGACTTTCTTCATCTGCCGGCAGCGGCGCGAAGGCCGAGCGGCGGACTGCTGATGCCCACTGCCGAGACCGGTGACGTTGCAGGTCACGGCCCATCGGGAGGTCCAGTACCCTTGGTGGACCATCGTCGGGCTCATGCCGACAGAATCAGGAAAGGGTCAACAATGGCAGGCGTCATTTCGGTACGGCTCCCCGACGGATCGGTGCGGGAGTTAACCGAGGGGACGACGGCAGCCGAGTTCGCCGAGACCATCGGTCCACGCCTGGCCAAGGCGGCGGTGGCCGCCACGCTCGACGGGAGACCCGTTGACCTCAGCGCACCCTTGGCTGATGGGGCCGTGGTCGCGATTGTCACGGCCGACTCCGACGCCGGGCGCGATGTGCTCCGGCACTCCACAGCCCACGTCATGGCCCAAGCCGTGCTCCGCCTCTGGCCGGGGGCCAAATACGCCATCGGGCCCGTCATTGAGAACGGCTTCTACTACGACTTCGAGCTGCCCAATGGGGCGCATTTCAGCGAGGACGACCTGGAGCGCATTGAGAGCGAAATGCGCTCCATCATTTCTGAGAACCAGCCCTTCGTCCGCCATGAGCACGAGATTGACGAGGGCCTGACACTCTTTGCCGACCAGCCCTTCAAACGCGAGATCATCCAGGCCGTCGGGTCCGGGGCCGAAGAGGTGGACGCGGCCGGCTCGTCTGTCAGCACGTATTGGAACTCGGACGCCTTCCGTGATCTCTGTCTCGGTCCCCATGTCCCGTCGACCGGACGTCTCGGCCACTTCAAGCTGATGCGGGTTGCCGGTGCCTATTGGCGCGGTGATGAGAAGCGGGAACAGCTGCAGCGGATATACGGGACGGCGTGGGAGTCGGAGAAGGCGCTGGCTGCGCATCTGCACCAGTTGGAGGAGGCCGAGAAGCGCGACCACCGCAAGCTGGGTGCTGAGCTCGATCTCTTCAGTTTCCCCGAAGAGATCGGTTCCGGCTTGGCCATCTTCCACCCCAAGGGGGGGACCATTCGGCGCCTGATGGAGGACTACTCGCGCCAACGGCACGTAGAGGCGGGCTACGAATTCGTCAACTCCCCACATATCACCAAGGCGCAGCTCTTCGAGACGTCCGGTCACCTCGACTGGTTCGCTGACGGGATGTATCCGCCGATGGAGCTCGACGGGGGAACTGAGTACTACCTCAAACCGATGAACTGTCCGTTCCACTGTCTGGTGTACCGCAGCCGGCAGCGGTCGTACCGCGAGCTCCCCTTGCGCCTCTTCGAGTTCGGCACGGTGTACCGCTATGAGAAGTCGGGCGTGGTGCACGGGCTCACACGGGTTCGCGGACTCACCATGGACGACGCCCATATCTTCTGCACCCGCGAGGGCATGCACGACGAGCTGGTGCGCACCACGAATTTCATCCTCGACCTGCTGCGGGACTACGGGCTCAGCGACTTCTACCTGGAGTTGTCGACCAAGCCCGAGGGCAAGGCCGTCGGGTCCGACGAGGACTGGGAGGAGGCGACCGAGACACTTCGTCAGGCCGCGTCCGGCATGGGCCTGGAGCTCGTGATGGACCCTGGAGGTGGCGCGTTCTACGGCCCGAAGATCTCTGTCCAGGCCCGCGACGCCATCGGCCGGACATGGCAGATGTCGACGGTGCAACTCGACTTCCAAGAGCCGAAGCTCTTCGGGTTGGAGTACATCGGCTCCGACAACGAACGACACCAGCCGATCATGATCCACCGCGCTCTGTTCGGCTCAGTGGAGCGCTTCATGGCGGTACTCCTTGAACACTACGCCGGAGCGCTGCCCACCTGGCTATCGCCCGAGCAGGTGCGCGTCCTGCCCGTCAGTGACGCCCATGCCGCCTATGCCGAGTCCGTCCTGAACGACTGCACCGGCGCTGGGCTACGAGCATCGCTCGATGATGCGTCCGACACGCTCGGGGCACGGATCCGCAAGGCGCGCATGGCGAAGCTGCCCTACGTCCTGGTGGTTGGCGACCATGACGTGAAGGCTGGAACAGTCGGCGTCAACCGCCGCGGATCCACCGAGAAGCCCGAGCGCGGTGTCAATGTCGCCACGTTCGTCTCCGCCGTGGCCGACGAGGTGGCGCGTCGGGGATCGCCCGAGGATGGAGCCTCGGCCACGTGAGCCTGCATCAGCTCTGGGCCGGTTGGCGCCATGAATACATTCAGGAGGCCACAGAACGGGAACGCGCCCACGGGAAGACCCATGATCCGGCCGAGTGCGTGTTCTGCCACCTGGCGGCGAGCGGGGAACCCTCTGTCGACAACCTCGTGGTGTGGAAGGGCGCCTTATCCTTTGTCGTCTTGAACGCGTACCCCTACTCGAGCGGGCATGTCCTGGTGCTGCCACTGCGACACGTCGGATCGCTGGCGGACCTCACCGATGCCGAGTCAGCCGAAGTCTGGAGTGCCACGCGGAACTCGATCACGGCCCTTGAGGGGGCATATGACCCTGACGGCCTCAATATGGGCGCCAACCTGGGAAGGGAGGCCGGGGCCGGGCTCCCTTCCCATGTGCATCTCCATGTCCTGCCGCGCTGGTCGGGCGATACCAACTTCATGACGTCGGTGGCCCAGACCCGTGTGATGCCCGAGACACTCGAGATCGTGTGGAAGAAGGTGTCGAAAGCTTGGCCGGGGTGAGCCTGACGAAGTGCGGGTTGTATGACGTGACCGTCATCATGACGGCCCACAACGAAGCTCGGTTTATCCGCGATGCGGTGACGTCCGTGCAGATGCAGACCCATCGCCCAAGGGAGCTGATACTGGTCGATGACGGCTGCACCGACGAGACGGTTGAAATTGCTCGTTCCATAGCAGTGGATTTCCCCCTTCGCGTGTTGCGGAATGTCCAACCGACGGGGGCGTCACCCGCTCGCAATTGGGGACTGCGGGAGGCACGCACCGAATGGGTAGCGATACTTGACGCCGATGACGTATGGATGCCGGAGAAGCTCGAAGAACAGTTCAGGTTCATTGAGGCGTGGGATGGCCAGTGGCCGATTGCGGTCTTGGGAAGCATGGGAAGGCATATCAACGAAGCTGGCCGCGACATCGGGGTGTGCGAAATCGGAGTGACGTCCGCAGAAGCCTTCTGGGGGAATCTTCAGGATGGTGGTCTGCCTTGCATCGTGCACTCCTCTGCGCTCTTTCGGCGTGAAGACGCCTTAGCTGTGGACAGCTACGTTGATGATGGCGCGGAGGACCTTGAGTTGTGGGAGCGAATGTCGGACTTGACCGCCGGAGTTGTGATCAGTCTGGACAAGAGCCTGGTTCTATACCGCAAAAAGCGGGGTGGGAAAATGCACACAAACGTCTGGGCTCAATGCCTGAACCTGGATCGGCTATCCGCGAATCGGAGACGTCGTCAAGAGGGCCTTCCCCCACTGACTCGGGAGGAATACGTCGCATTTCTACGATCACAGCGCCTCCGTGAGCGGGTCAGGCGCTGGCTGCGTTGGAAGGCGGTGAAGAACTACCGGTTTGGAGCCACAAACTATGTCAATGGCCGAAAATTTGTTGGTTCAGGTCAGCTTTCCATAGCGATGCTCCTCAATCCTGGACGAGTACGTTCCGGGATCCGCCGATTCAGAAGGTGACCTCAGCTTCCCTCACGAGATTTGTGGAGAAGGTGGCTTGAAGCAGAGGGCTTCACGAATCTGATGAACGTTCTGCGCCGGCAGCTTGATCTGCGTGATCAGACGGCCGTCGACAGCTGGTTCCAGGCGTCGGTGATCGGCAGTGTGGATTATTCAACCCTCGTACACATCACGTCGGTGACCCAGCGTTACGACGACGACCAAGAGGACGTCATCGGTGATGGTGTAGAGAATGCGGTAGTCACCAACGCGGACTCGGTAACCGGGATGGCCACGCAGCGGCCGGGACGATGGAGGGCGGGGGTCTTCGGCGAGTAACGCAATTGCTCCTTGGACTCGTGGTCGCACTTGCGGATGGAGTTTGCGCAGCGCTCTCGCTGCTGCAGGGCGTAGCGCAATCCTGTAGCGGCTCACACCCAGCCGAGATCAGCCTTCACCTGCTCCCACGGGAGGTTGTCGCCCTCTTCTGCCATGGCTTCGTCAAACGCAGCAACGTCCTCGGACTCCTCGAGCGCCTCAATCAGCTCGGCGTAACGGTCCGGGCTCAACAGGACGGCGGCGGGCCGTCCGTAGCGCTCGAGGAATACCGCCTCATGGCGCGACAGCTCGACTGCCTCCGACAGCCGGTCCCGTGCTTCGCTCACTGCCATCTTGGCCATGAACGGTATTGTACAGAAATATAGAAGGTTCGTACAACACCTGATTCTTGCCCGGAGCGGCTATCTGATGGTCCCGTAGCCGGGGATGAGCGGGAGGTCGAGCGCGGTCACCCAGCCGGGCGGCAGGTCATTGACGGCGGGCACCGCATTGAGGGCGCGCAGACCGGTGGCCAGGCAGCCCGCTGCTGCGGCGTCCCGCCCGCTCCCATCGGTGAAGCGGAAGCTGGTCTCCTGGGTGATGGACGGGGAGCCCTTGATCTCCACCCGGTAGACGTCGTCCTGGGTGCCGCGTGGCCAGTCAGGTGCGGCGTCCTGCCCCACTCGGTTGATGTGCTCCAGGCAGATACGCGGTTCGCCTTTGACGATCCCGTTGATGGTGAAGCGGATGGCCGCGACGTGACCGGGCTTAATGACGCCTTTGGCCGTGTCGATCTCCTTGTCGGTGACCCACTTCTCCCACGTCGTCGTGATCTCGTCCAACTCGACGCCTGCGGCGTGCGCCATCATCGGCACAGTGCCCCCCCACGACATCACGAGGATGTCGGTGAACTCCAGCATGGGTGTGAACTCTGGCG
>Ga0307374_10013617_pt1 | contig 11220 bp, 8 predicted proteins | sample OX3MG_FD_202532 | JGI IMG/M metagenome (GOLD analysis project Ga0307374, IMG submission 202532) | Soil microbial communities from Risofladan, Vaasa, Finland - OX-3 | ecosystem: Environmental > Terrestrial > Soil > Coastal area > Acid sulfate soil | place: Finland: Risofladan, Vaasa | collected... | reverse complement strand
AAAGATCCAGGAAGGCGATTACAACCGCCCGTCGGTCTGGCAGCAAGCGTTGCAGGTCGCCGAGCAGCACCCCCTGCTCGGGACGGGACCGGCCGGCTACATGGCGTACTACCGGAGTGTCTACGCCAACTCGCCGTTCTCGTCCCTTTCGAGTCACTCGAACTACGTGGACGTCGTCGCCGAGACCGGCATCGTCGGAACGGCCGTGTTCGCCTGGTTCATGGTCTCGCTGCTCGTCGTCGGCTGGCGCGCGCACCGGCGCTGGCGATCGAGCTTCGAAGGAGGATTCGCCCAGGCCACCCTTGGCGGACTCCTGGGGCTGATGGTCGCCATGGCCCTGGGTGATTGGTTCATTCCCTTCGTCTATAACCAGACGATCGCCGGCTTTCGGTATACCGTACAGAGCTGGATCTTCCTCGGCTTTCTCGCCAGTCTGGCGGCAGTGCAGGGTGACTTCGAGGATGATGTGGATGGATCTCTCGATCGTCGTCGTCAGTTGGAATACCCGGGAGCTCCTGCGCAACTGTCTCACGTCGATTGACCGCACGATCGACGGCATCCAGTACGAGGTGCTCGTCGTCGACAACGCCTCGACCGATGACAGCGCCGAGATGGTCGCGCGGGACTACCCCGACACGCGACTGATCCGCAACCGGGACAACCGTGGCTTCGCGCGGGCGAACAACCAGGCAATGCGGGTCGCGCAGGGGCGGCACCTCTTGCTCCTGAACAGCGACGCGGCGCTGTTGCCTGGAGCCGCGTCGACTCTCGTGAGCTTCATGGAGACCCACCCCGGAGCGGGCCTGGTCGGAGCGCAACTCTTGAACGCGGACGGTAGCTTCCAGGCGTCCTACGCCGACTTTCCGAGCTTCGTGGGCGAGGTGCTGCTGCTCACCCGGCTCGCGAGCCTGGTCTATCCACGGACGTACCCCAGCTACCCGTCCGAGCAGAGCCAGGCAGCGGCACCGGTCGATTGGGTGTTCGGTGCGTGTCTGCTGGCCCGGCGGAGCGCCGTCGACGCCGTGGGGTTTCTCGACGAGGACTACTTCATGTACTCTGAGGAGACGGACTGGTGCTACCGCATGCACCGCGGCGGGTGGGAGGTCTGCTACGTGCCGGAGGCGAAGGTGCTGCACTGGTCCGGCCAAAGCGCGGGCGCCGCGCCGGAGCGGAAGCGCAGCCAGCTTTACCGGAGCAAGTGCCTCTTCATGCGGAAGCACTGGGGGCGATTCACCGCGCACGCGTTCTCGCTGACCGTGCGCATTGCGTCGGCGCTCAACCTCCTGGCCTGGACTGCTCTCGGCAGCGCGGACCCCGATCGAGCGCGGCGCGAGCGGGCGCGGCAGCGGGCTCGCTCGTACCAACAACTGCTGTTAGGCAAGCTGTGAGGATCGCCTTGAAGGGTTTGCTGCCCGCGCTGCTCCTGGCGGCGATCGCGCTCGCGGTCCCGTCGGTCGCGGCCGCGGAGACCGGGGCGTGGAGCAAGCCGGTCGTGATCTCAGGCAACGTCGGTGGCTCGTTCCCGGACATTGCCGTGGACGGCGCGGGGAACGTTCACGTCGTCTGGAACGGCACTCTGCCAGGCCAGTCTGGCGACGACCTGGGCGCCCTATTTTACACGCGCTGGAACGGCTCGAGCTGGTCCGAACCGAACGACGTCGCGCTGATTTCGCCGTCGAGCCAGGCCATCTTCTCCTCGATCGTCGCCGGTCCAGGCGGCCAGCTTGGCCTCGTCTACAAGGGCATGGGACGCCTGACGCCCGACTCGCTCACCCAGGACGACCTGTGGTTCACGACGAGCGGTGCCCGGCAGACGGCATCGGTGGCATCCTGGACGACTCCGGCGCGGATCACGCGCGATGAGGAGGGGGACTACGCCGATCTCGCCGTCGATAGCCACGGCGTGATTCACCTGATCTGGATGGAGCGGTCCGCGGACGCGTGGACTCTCGAATACGCCCACTCGACCGACGGCGGCGCGACCTGGTCGAAGCCCGTGGCCCTGGACGAGACCGGCGACGTCTGGCCGTACCGCGCGCACTTACAGGTCGATCGGTCGGATCGGCTGCACGTCGTCTGGGAGCTGGCCTACCCGTCGGACGCGGACGTGCCCCCCGGGACCACGCGCGCAGCCGTCTACGCGGTCTCGACGGACAGTGGCCGATCCTGGACGACGACGATGTTTCCCAGCGCGATCCCGCCGGACCCGCCTGTCTTCGCGGGGATCCCCGGACCGCAGCAGCCGGCTATCGGCGTCGACGGCAACGGGAACGTCCTGTTGGTCTATCGGGAGTACGGGAGCGATCGGATTCTCTATCGGCGGTCGTCGGATGGCGTGGCGTGGACGGCGCCCGCACCACTGCCCGGCGTGGCGAAAGGAATCGACCGGCCCTACGATGTCTACGATCTGGCAACTGACAGCGCCGGCCACGTTCATCTCGTCATGGTGGCCGAACCGACCCACTCCAACGTGCCCAGCCTCTTGCACAGCGAGTGGAATGGGCACGGCTGGGGATTACCGACGGCGATCGCTACCTCACCGCCGTATCCGGAGTATCCGAAGATCGCCATCGGCCAGGGCAATCGTTTGCACGTAGTCTGGTTCGACGGCGACCGGGCGACGATCGACCGCACTCCTATCGGCATCTCCTACAGCACAGCGCTCACCGACGCGCCCCGGGTCGTGAGCCGTCCGACCGTGAACCTGAGCGCCTCCACCGCCGCGCTTACGCCGGTGTCTCACCCGTCGCCCACGCCCGCCGGCGCTCGACGACTGGGCATCGCGCCGGTGCAGGCCGCGCCCGCCTCCGGCGCCGCGACCCCCTGGCGACCCGACCTTGGCGTGAATCCGCAGTACCCGATCGAGGTCGCGGTGCTGCCGACCATCCTTCTGCTGGCCGTGATCGTCGCGGTCAAGCGCAACACGTGACGAGGAGAGCCATGTCTGAAGTCGAGCTGCGCCGTTACGTCAGAATACTCTGGAAGTGGTTGTGGCTGATCGTCCTCTGCACCGCCATCGCTGCCGGCGTGAGCTATCGTGTCAGCAAGTCGCTGCCACGCATCTACCGGTCGTCGATGACCCTGATGGTCGGAGACAATGCCAGTCCAACCCTGACGTCTGATGAGCTGACGGCAAGCCAACGACTGGCCAACTCGTACGCCCAGATGATCCCGAGCGAGCTGATCCTGGCGCCGACGGTCGAGGCGCTCCAACTGCCCACGGATTGGCAGGATCTCGAGGGCCGTGTGCTGGTGACTCACACCGACAACTCGCAGTTCCTCGACGTGCGAGTCGTGGACAGCGACCCAGCGCGCGTCAAGGCGGTTCTCGACGAGATCGCGCGGCAGGTCATTCTCCAGAGTCCGACGACCGAGAACGCCACGCAGCTAAAAGCCCGCCAACAGTTTGTCCAGCAGCAGCTTGACTCGCTCCAGGCAAACATCAGCCAGGGCGAGGCGGACCTGGCGCAACAGCAGGCCGCGCTGGCCAAGGAGGTCAGCGCCCGCGGTGTCCTGGACCGACAGGATCAGATCCAGGCCCTGCAGCTCAAATTGACCGATTGGCGCGCCACCTACGCGTCGTTGTTGAGCGCGGACCAGGGAAAGCCGCCAAACACGGTGACGGTGATCGATCCGCCAAGCGTGCCCACGACACCGTTCAGTCCTAACGTCCGGGCAAACGTGCTCGCGGCTGCTGCCCTGGGATTCCTCCTTGCACTCGGCGCCGCCTTCCTGATCGAGTACTTCAACGATACGCTGACCACGAAGGAAGATGTGAACCGTTCCCTCGGCCTGCCAACGCTGGGCACCCTGGGAGATCTTGGGAAGGCCCACGATCCTGCGAGCGTCCTGGTCACGGCCCGGTGTCCGTCCTCGCCAGACGCCGAAGCGTACCGGATGCTGCGCACGAACATTCTGTTCGCCTTGAATGGCGACGGCTCGCTGCCGCTGTTGATCACCAGTCCCGGTCTGCACGAAGGCAAGTCGCTCACCAGCGCAAACCTGGCGGTGAGCTTCGCCCAGACCGGCAAGACGGTCATCCTCGCGGACGCGGACCTACGCCATCCGACGATCCGGACCTATTTTAACGGCACCGCCTCGGCGGGTGAATCGTCGCCGGTGCCGGATCACGCGGGCGGGACCCACCCGACCGGCGACGACCGGGCCGGGCACCCGATCGACTCGACCGGCCAGCTCAACGGCCAGGTGCGGGATAGTCTCCTGGCCACCGACGTCGCCGGGCTGCGACTGTTGGCCACGGGACCGCTGCCGCCGAATCCAGCCGAGCTGCTTGGCTCGACTCGCATGGAGCACGTCTTGAGAGCGATGCAGGCCACCGCCGATGTGGTGATCCTGGACAGCCCGCCGATGTTGCCGGTTGCCGACACGGCCATTCTGGCCGCGACCGGCGTGGCGGTCGTCCTCGTGATCGAGGCGGGCAAGACGCGCGCGCGGGCCGCTCGACTCGCCTGCGAGACCCTCATGCACGCCCGCGCGCGGGTCCTCGGGGTCGTGCTGAACAAGGCTCCTGGCAACGCACTGACGTACCATCGGTATCTCGGTCACTACAGAGACGGTCAGGCGTCCGATCGGGGCGCTTCTCCGGTCATCGTGGCGGCCCGACGCGCGTTCAGCCAATTCAAGGTGATCGGGGCCGTCGGCGCGCGGCAGGGGCGCCGTGTCGGCGCGGCGCTGTTGATGCTTGGCCTGACCGGCGGCCGAGCCCTGGGTCTCGTGCTGCAAGAGGCGGCGCGGAGCGCGCAGAAGCGCTACCGAGCCCATGCCGGCTCCAAGGGCAAAGCGTGAGAGACCTCGCTTCCACGGTGGTGCGCAACTCAGCCGTCGGGATGAGCGCACAGCTCGCGGTCCGGTTGCTGTCGTTCGGCTTCTCCGTGCTGATCGTCCGCAACCTGGGCGCGGGAACCTATGGACAGTATTCCGCTGTTCTGGCCTTCGGCGCGATGTTCGTCATCGTGTCGGACCTCGGATTGAGTCCCTACGCCGTTCGCGAGGTGGCTCGCTGGCGCGACGTCGCCGGCGGACAAGAGCAGACGGAGCGGCTCTACGGCAACGTTCTGGTGTCGCGCCTGCTCCTCTCACTGCTCACCATTATCCTGACCGTCAGCAGCGCCTGGCTCACCGGCCGACCCCTGATCATGATTGGAGGAATCGTTCTCGCATCGATGAGCCTGCTCCTCTATGCCGTTCAGGGGGCGAGCGATGCACTGCTGGCCGGCTTCGAGCGGCTCGATCTCTCGGCGCGGGCCAGAATTCCCAACCAGCTCGCCTTCGTGGTGCTTGGCGCCGTCGCGCTGCTGATCGGGATCGGCTACTACGGTTTGATCGTCGCGAACCTGGTCGGGGTCGCCGTGATGACCGGCATTTGCTGGCAAGCGGTACGACGCCTGGGCGTCCGACCGCGGCGGGCCACGCGGCAGGCCTGGCCGGTCCTGGTACGCGCCAGTCTGCCCTTTGGCGTCATCGGCTTCGCCCAGGGTCTCTCGTACAATTTCGACAGCGTGCTGCTGAACGTCTTTCGCGGCGACGCCGAGACCGGCTACTACAACGCTGCCTACAAGTTGGTGTTTGCTGCCGTCGTCGTTTCCAACGTGGTCAACACCGCGCTGTACCCGTCGCTGGCTCGCCAGGCGGCGAGCGGTCCAGAGCTGCTGCCGGCCATCTACGAGCGAGTGGCGCGCTACCTGATGCTCCTCAGCCTCCCAATCGCCGTTGGCACGTGGGCGCTGGCGGGGCGGTTGCTGAGCTTTCTCTACACGGCGGCTTTCCTCCCCGCGGTGCCTGCCCTCCAGATCGTGATCTGGGTAACTCCGCTGATGTTCGCCTCGGAGTTCCTGGGCTACGTCGTCATCATCCAGGGCGACGAGAAGCTCGTGGCTCGCTCGCTGCTAGTGAGCACCGGGGCCAACGTGGCACTGAACGTGGTCCTGGTGCCGCGTTTCGGACTGCTGGGCGCCGCGGCGATGACGGTGATCACCGAGGCGATCCTCGTCGGACAGTACGTCTGGCTGCTCCGTTCGCTGATTCGCCAGTTCGACTGGAACGTGGCGCTTTTCCGCCCCTTGACCGCGGCCCTGCTGATGGGCGGCGTGCTCCTGGTCCTGCGCAGCCTGTCGCTGCCGGCCGAAGTCCTGGCCGGAGCGCTGACGTACGCCGGCTTGTTGGTCGCCTTGGGCGTCGTGGGCAAGGATGAGCTCTCGTTCGTGCGCCGCCTGCGCCAGCAGCTAGCTCTGGCCGATACTGTCGCGATGACCTCGACGCTCCACCACGGAGCAGACCGGCGATGAATCTCATGAACGGACCCCAGATACCCCGGGATGCTCCCCGCGTCGGCATCATCGTCCTGAACTGGAATCGGCTCGACGAGACGATCGCCTGCCTCGAGTCCGTCGAAACATTGGAGTATCCCGCGTATGAGGTCGTGGTCGTCGACAACGGCTCGACGGACGGCTCGCCGGCCACGATCCGCCAGCGCTTCCCGGCGGTGCCACTGATTGAGAACCGACGCAACCTGGGCTTCGCGGCGGGCAACAACGTCGGTATCGCCCGGCTGATGGAGCGGGGAGTGGACTATCTGTTCTTACTGAACAACGATACTGAAGTCGCCGCGGACTTGCTGCGCATTCTGGTCGACGCCGGCGAGCGCGATGCACGCGTCGGAATGCTTGGGCCGACGATCTATTATCAGGATCCCGCGCACGTGATCTGGTCGGCTGGCGGTACGGTCGACCGATACGGCGTGTCGCGGCACCTTCACGCGGACCAATCCGAGGCCGTGGTGTCCGAGAGCGGCCAGCGCGTCGACTACGTCACTGGCTGCGCGATCCTCGTCAAGCGGGCGGTGGTCGAAGCCGTCGGCGTTCTCGACGAGCGCTTCTTCATGTACTTTGAAGAAACCGAATGGTGCGCTCGCGCGCGCGCGGCTGGTTTCCACGTCGCACACGTCCCGGCCGCGCGGCTGTGGCACAAGATCATGCCCACCTCGCGGACCTACTCGCGCACATACCTGTATCTGATGGCGCGCAACCGCCTGCTCTATCTGCGCTGCCGTGGCGCCAGCCCGTTGGTCATTTTCGTGGCGTTGGTCGATCTCCTGCGCACCGCGGCAAGCTGGAGCTATCGCTCGAAGCACCACGACAAGCGTGCCGTCTCCGGCGCGCTCGTCCTCGGGGTACGCGATTTCGCGCTGGGGCGCTTCGGCGCCCCGCCGGCCCTGCCGTGAGCTGGCACCCACGGTTCTTTCAGAGGGTGTGTGGGAAGGGTCATGGGGCAAGAGATTTGCTGCGCAAATCTCGTGCCCCATGACCCTTCCCACACACCCTCTTATCAAGTCTCTGTGTCGAGGAGCGGCATGAACCAGACTCCCGCGGGTGACGACGTTCGCCAATTCGACCGCGTGGCGCAATCCGGCCCCACGCCGGCCAGCCCCACGGTCAACGGCCACGTGCCTCGTCGAAAAGCGCCTTCCGCGACCGACGACGTCGGTTCCGACCGCGAGCGGCCGACGAAGACACCGCCGCGCCGGCCAGTCCGGACGGACCGGGTCCCGGCGATCCGGGAGTGGACGATGCTGTTGCCGGTACTCGCGCTCGGGCTCGTCTTCCGCCTCCGCGACCTGACCCAACCCTTCATTGGCGACGCGAGCTGGAACGAGGTCTTCTACGCGAGCATCGCGCGGAACTTTCGGATTTACGGGCCGCTCACTCAATACAGCCTGGGGGCAGCCGAATCGGGTCGTACGCCGCTAGTCCCCGACTTTGGGCCCTCGCCACTCGTTCCCTGGCTCGTCTACCTGTCTGGGCGAGCGCTCGGCCCTTCCGAATGGGCGGCACGATTTCCCATCCTGATCCTGGGCATGCTGTCCCTGGTGATTCTCTACTACGTCGCGCGCGTGCTCTACGACTGGCAGATCGCCCTGGCTGCCACGTTCATCGCCGCCGTCATGCCCGGCATCGTCTTCTACTCACACCTGGTGCAGCTTGACGGTCCGATGGTCACGTTCGGGCTGGCCGCCGTGCTCACGCTCTTGCTGTTCGAGCGCCGCCGCTTCTTCTGGCTGGTCGCTGCATCCTGCGCGTTTCTCGGGCTAGCCATTCTGAGCAAGTATAGCGGAGTGCTTTTCATTCCTTGCCTCGCCTGGGTCTGGTCCAGGATGATGCGGCGCGCGGTACCACCTGGAAACGGCCCTCAGTGGCCCTGGCCGGCCGGGTACTTCTTCGTCGCCGCGCTCCCGGCCGCGAGCTGGTTCGCTTACGGTCTGAAGGCGTCACCCGCGTTCGGGGCCAGGGGACCGATCAGCGGCTACCTCAACCGCCTTGGAGTGGCGTACCTCGGCGACTGGTCGGCCGCGATCCAGGGGACCTGGCCGATGCTCGCCAATCAGGTCGGGCACATCTTCTGGTATCCGCTGATAGTGATCGTCGTGCTGTCGGTCTCGACTGGCCGATTCATCCCGTTCGCCCGGCGCCACCCGGAGGTCATTCTGCTGATCGTCCCGTGGTTTGCTCAGATGATCTACCCGAAGTCGTGGCTGGCCAGCCCACACTACCTCTATCCGGCGCTCTTCGGGCTCGCACTCCTGCTGGCGCTGCTCGTCCGAGAAATTGCCCGTCCGGCGTCTCTGCTGCTCGCGTGGCCGGATCGGAATCTGAAAATCGGCTTCGTCTTATTGGGATTAGTGGCCTGCCTGGCTTGCGCCTCGGATTACCGGGAGTTCTTCCACGCAGAGTATTACCCCTTCTACCTCGTGACGCCGCGGGACCCCTTTTACTCCGCCAGGTTCGTGCGTTCACGCAACAGCGCGGACCGGCCGGTGCTGGCCGATCTTCCCCAGACACTCTACTACGCAGGTGACAATTACGTCGTCGGACGCCAGACGTGGCGCTGGTGGGGAGCGGCCCACGACGATCGGGACATGATCGCCGCGATCGACAGTCGCGCGTTCAGTTACGTCGTGTTCACCTATCTTCCGACCGTGGAAGTCGTCGATGCTCTTCAGCAGGACAGCTACCGACAGATCGCCCCATCAGCCTGGGAAAAGACCGAGGCCCCGTGATCCCGCGCGAGAGAGACAAGGAGGTTGTGTCCGCATGGATCTGGCTGTTTCTCAGCGTCGAGAACTGACCGAAACGCGGCTTTCGCTGGCGTGCAGCATTGGCATCATGGCCTACAACGAGGAGGCGAACATTGGGCGCTTGCTGCGAGCTCTCCTCGACCAGCAGACCACGACCTGTGTGATCGACGAGATCGTGGTCGTCGCCAGTGGCTGCACCGACAATACCGAAGACGTCGTGCGCGAGTTTTGCGCCCGGGAGCCGAGGATCAAGCTCGTCGTTCAACCATCTCGGCTGGGTAAGGCCTCGGCGGTCAATCTGTTCCTGCATCACGCCCGGTGTGACATCCTGGTCTCGGCCAGCGCCGACACGCTGCCGGAGCCGGCGACGATTCAGCACCTGATCGAGCCCTTCGTCGACCCCGAGGTGGGCATGACCGGCGGTCATCCGGTCCCTGCCAACGACCCACGCACCTTCATGGGCTTCGCCGCGCACCTACTCTGGGAGCTGCACCACCAGATCGCACTGCAGCACCCCAAGCTGGGCGAGCTGACCGCTTTCCGCCGAGTCTTCCACCGGATCCCCTTCAACTCGGCCGTCGACGAAGCGAATATGGAGCCGCTGATCAGCGGTCAGGGGTACCAGCTGCGTTACGTCCCGGAGGCGATCGTCAGAAACCGCGGTCCAGCGACAGTGGGTGATTTCATCAAGCAGCGCCGGCGGATCTACGCCGGCCATCTCCGCGTGCGCCGTCAGCAAGGCTACGCGGTCTCGACGCTCAGTGGCCCTCGGATTCTCTCGACCCTCCTGCGCTGCTGGCACTGGGACTGGCGCTACTTTGTCTGGGCGCCGGCGGTGGTGTGTCTGGAGGTCTACGGACGGCTTCTCGGTCTGATCGACTGCCGCGTCACGAAGCGCGATCACGCCATCTGGGAGATCGCGCTCACTACGAAAGGAGTCATCGATGTTCGACGTCCTCTGGAAGATCCCGCTCTTCCTGCTGAACCGCCAGTTCGGCTGGCCGAAAATGCTCCCGATCAACTTGACCCTGAGTCCCTCTCCACGCTGCAACTCGCGCTGCCTGACCTGCAACATCTGGATGAAGCGGGAGGATGAGCTCACCCTGGCGGAATGGGATCGAGTCTTCCAGAGCCTCGGCCGCGCTCCTTTCTGGTTCACGGTCAGTGGCGGCGAACCCTTCATGTTCCGCGACCTAGTCCCACTGTGCCAGTCGCTCTACCGACACTGTCGGCCCGGCATCATCAATATCCCGACGAACAGTCTGATGCACAAAATCATCCCGGCGAAGGTCGACGAGATTTGCCGGAGCTGCCCCGAGGCCCAGGTCATCATCAACCTGTCGTTGGATGGAGTCGGGGAGAAGCACGATCGGATCCGCGGCATCGCCGGCAACTTCGAGAAGTTCGAGCAGAACTACCGAGCGTTGCGGGCGTTGGATCTACCCAACCTGAACGTCGGCATCCACTCGGTCATCTCCCGCTTCAACGTCGCCGACGTCGACGAGCTTTTTGATTATTCCCTCGGTCGAAAGCCGGATTCGTACATCACCGAGATCGCCGAGCAGCGGGTCGAGCTCGACACCGTCGGCGTCGACATCACGCCGTCCGCCGACAAGTATGGCGCGGCGATCGACAACCTCATCCGGCGGGTGGAGAGCCGCGACTTCCGGGGAATCTCGAAGGTCACCGAGGCGTTCCGCGTCGAGTACTACAAGCTGGTGAAGACCATCCTCGCGGAGCAAACGCAGTCGATCCCCTGCTTCGCCGGCTGGGCCTCGGCGCAGATTTACGCGAATGGCGAAGTCTGGCCATGCTGCATCCGGGCAGACAACCTGGCCAGCCTGCGGGACGTGGACTACGACTTTGGCCGGATCTGGTTCTCGCCGGAGGCCGACCGCGTCCGCACCAGCATCCGGAACAAAGAGTGCCACTGCACGCTGGCCAACGCGAGCTACACCAACATGCTGATGCATCTCCCGACGGTGGCACGCGTCGGAGCGAAGGTGACGCTGTCCTCTCTCCCGCTGGCCCATCACCCGGTCGAGCCGGACCCCTCCCTCGTGCCGCCCACCAACATCGCCTGAATAGTTTGGCAAGGAGGGCATGCTGGATGAGGTGCGTGGGGAAAT
>Ga0307374_10013616_pt1 | contig 11221 bp, 9 predicted proteins | sample OX3MG_FD_202532 | JGI IMG/M metagenome (GOLD analysis project Ga0307374, IMG submission 202532) | Soil microbial communities from Risofladan, Vaasa, Finland - OX-3 | ecosystem: Environmental > Terrestrial > Soil > Coastal area > Acid sulfate soil | place: Finland: Risofladan, Vaasa | collected... | reverse complement strand
GATTGACAAGTATTTGCCGAGAGTTAGTACAGGGTGGTAGCGTGAAGTCGATGTTGATCCGGATCGGCTCGCTCAGCCAGCAAACCGGCGTCTCCTCGGATGTTCTGCGCTCGTGGGAACGCCGCTATGGCCTCCTCACACCCCAGCGAACCTCCGGAGGGTTTCGCCTCTACAGCGATGAGGATGTCGCCCGCACCCGGGCCATGACCGCACTCATCGCCGCCGGTGTTTCGGCGAGCGAGGCCGCCAGGCAGGTGCTTGAGACAGGCGAGCGAGCGCCGGTGCACGTGCTCGGGAGGGGTGGAACGACGCTCCAAGAAGTCTCTGCCACACTCCATGACGCGTTCCGCTCGTTCGATGAACTCGCGCTCGAAGCGGCCATCGACCTTGTGCTCTCCCGTCTCGACCTGGACACGGCGATACGGGACGTCTTTCTCCCTGCCCTGCGGACTGTCGGGGACGATTGGGAGGCGGGGCGGGTTTCGGTCGCCCAGGAACACTTCTCCGTGAGTGTTCTTCGCGGGAGGCTGATGGGACTTGCCAGGGGCTGGGATCACGGATTCGGCCCCAGGGCGCTGCTCGCCTGCCCGCCCGCCGAGCACCACGATGTCTCACTGATTCTCTTCGGGCTCGCGCTTCGCCGAAGGGGATGGCGAGTCACCTTCCTCGGCGCCAACACACCGATCGGCGAGTTGCTTTCTGCGCAGAAGAGTCTGGCGCCGCAGTTGACAGTCCTGTTCGCGGCGAATTGGGATGACCATACGAGCCTCATTCCTGAGCTGTCGGCGACGGACGAGGGGACCATCGCACTGGCCGGCTCGACGGCGGGCTCAATCTCCGCCGCGACTGCCCGCCGTTGGCTTAGCGGCGACCCGGTGGCTGAGGCGGAGCGGGTGACGAACGAACTCGCCGAGCGTCCGATACGGCGGCGCAAGCTGATCGTGAGCGATCGATGAAGGCTCTCGTTTTTGGTGCAAGTGGTTACATCGGCACGAACCTCGTTCCGAAGCTGTTAGACCGGAGCTTCGCGGTTCGTGCCGCCGCGCGTCACATCGACGTGCTTCAGGCACGCGGCTGGCAGAGCGTGGAGCTCGCCGCAGCGGATGCTTTGAAGCCTGCATCTCTGCGGGCCGCCCTCGAGGGAATCGATGTGGCGTACTACCTGGTCCATTCGATGGCGGCCGGCGGAGAGTTCGCCAGGCTCGACCGCGAAGCAGCCGCGAACTTCCGCGATGCCGCAGCTGCGGCTGGAGTCGGCCGGATCATCTACCTCGGTGGCCTGCAGCCCTCGGACGGGGCGAGCCCCCACCTGCTCTCGCGGCATGAGACCGGGGAAATCCTCCGGAGCGGACCCGTACCCGTGACAGAGGTGCGGGCCGGGATCGTCGTCGGGCCCGGCTCCGCCGGGTTCGAGGTGATCCGGGACCTCGTGAACCATCTTCCCGTGATGACGACTCCGCGCTGGGTTCGGTCCCGTACACGACCTATCGCCCTCGATGATCTCCTCGCCTACCTTGTGGGTCTCGCCGCGCTGCCCACGACGGCCGGGTGTACCTACGATGTCGGCGGCTCCGAGACCCTGACCTACAAGCAGATGCTGGCGACTTTCGCGACGGTGACAGGCAAGCGCCGCTTTATCATTTCCCTGCCAATCCTCACTCCACGACTCTCGTCGTACTGGCTGGGGCTGGTGACAGCCGTCCCGGCCGCCGTTGCCCGCCCCCTCATCGATGGTCTGCGCCACGACCTGCTCCCCGACGACGGGCCAATCCGCAAAGTGCTCCCTATCCGCCTCCACACCTACGGCGAGGCGATCATTGCGGCCCTGGAGCAGGAGCGAAGCCTCTCCGTGCCGGCACGTTGGACGGAAGGCGCGCTCGCGTTTCGCGGCTACAACCCGGAGATCTCCTTCTACTCGAAGGGCGAGCGCACAGAAGTCGCGGCCAACGCTTCGGCTGAAAGTCTCTGGAAGGTCGTCGCCAGTATTGGCGGCGACACCGGGTACTATTTCGCCAACTCCCTCTGGCAGGTGCGCGGCCTGTTGGACCGGCTCTCAGGCGGGCCTGGGATGCGTCGGGGTCGGCGCCATCCCTCAGACGTACGCGTCGGCGACACCATCGACTTCTGGCGAGTCGTCTCGGTCGATCCCGGTCACCGGCTGACGCTGCTCGCGGAGATGCGACTCCCAGGAACGGCTATCCTCGAGTTCGAGGTCATTGCGGGCAACGTACGTTCGAGTCAGCTCGTTACGACGGCTCGCTTCCACCCTGCCGGGCTTTGGGGGCTTCTCTATTGGAACGCCCTCGGGCTGGTGCACGCCCAAATCTTCCGCCGCATGCCGCGTTCGATGGTGCGGAGGGCCGAGTGGCTCGAATCCCTGAGCAAGCATCCGGCGAGCGAACAACGCTGAGCACGGATTCCACCGCGATTGTGTAGTTTCGTCGCGACCTCCGCGTCGCGGACCACCCTGCGCTGAACGAGGCGGTCACCCGCTTCGCCCGTGCGGCGTGTCTTTATGTCCTCGACGACCGTCTGCTTCACGGCCGCTACCGCTCGCCCCGACGGCTCGCATTCCTGCGGGACTCTCTTCTCGCCCTTTCCGCCGCTCTCGAAGAGCGCGGGGCTATTGCCGGCTGCGCTATCTCGGCTGGATTCGGCGGTGAAATTCTAAATGCTAATCTGAATTATTGCGTTTACCACTGTACGAACATCGGCATCACCACGTGCACGTAGTCCGTTTCGGGCGCGCCACCTTCGCCCATCGGGCGAAACACGCCCTGGCTCGAAGGGCTCTGCATATCCAGCACGACCTTCCCCGAAAGCGCTCCGAGCACGTCCTGCAGGTAGCGGCTGTTGAACGCGATTTTTGATGAGTCGCCTTTCACGTCGGCGTCTATTTTCCCCTCGTTGTCACCAACTTCGTCCGCGCGGGCGCTCACCGAGAGCTGGCCTGGGCTGCTCTGGATTTGGAGCCGGATGATGCCGCTGCCATCGCGGGCGAAGATCGCCGCTATCCTCGTCTCGCGCTTGAACTCGTCCACATCGACGATGCAGCGCGTGCTGTATTCCGCCGGGATCAGCTGGCTGTAGTTTGGGAAGGTCCCCTGGATGAGCTGGGCGACCATCTCGGTGTCGGTCATGGCAAACAACACCTGCGTACGCTGCGCGTTCACGCGCATCTCCACCTTCTCGGTCGCGTCCGCGATCAGCCTCCCAAGTTCACGCAGGGCCCGCGCCGGCACCACGATCTCGATGCTCTCCCGCGGCGCTTCCGTGAGCGTGATATCCGAGACCGCGAGGCGGAAACCGTCCGCAGAGGCAAGCGTGAGTCGAGTCCCATCCGTTTTCACGTGGATGCCCGTGAGCACCGGCCGCGAGTCGTCGCTCGCGGCGGCGAATTCGACACGATCGATAGCACGCCGAAGTGCCTTCGGGTCGAGTTCGATGCTCACACCGTCGGGGATGGATTGGATGCGCGGGAAGTCCTCTGCATCCATCGCGTTGATCGTCGAATGGTTGCGCGCGCATTCGAGCCGCATCTGCCGGCCACGGTCGGGGATCTCCAGGTCAACGGTTGCCGATGGGAGCGACGAGACAAAGTCGCCGATTAGCCGCGAGGGCACCGTCGTCGCCCCTTCCGAATCTATCTTGGCACCGACCCACGTGCTGATAGCGATATCGAGGTCGGTAGCGGCCAGCTTCAGCCGGCCCTTATCCGTCATGAGCAAGACGTTTGCCGTAATCGGCAGTGTCGACCGCGTCGCGACGGCGCGTCCCACGATTGAGAGGCCGCGCTGGAGGTTTTCCTGGAGAACCTGGACTTTCACACGTGCACCCGCCGGGCCAAGACGGCCCCACGCGGATTATAGAAGCGGCCGTCACCGCCCGACAAGGCGAATGCTTAGACGCGTAAGCATTTGCGACTTTTTCGCCCGGTACGGGGCCGCGGACACTCCTGAAAAACATCGGCGGCAAAGATGCGGGAAAGCCGCTCAACGGAGCGAGAAAGTAAGCCACAAGCTAAGAATGTCAGCTATAATAGGAATGCACCGTGTATATCTTCGATCTCCAGCTTGCGAATTATCGAAACTACGGCCGCGTCGCGCTCCAGCTTGATCGCGGCCTCAATCTCTTCGTCGGCGACAACGCCCAGGGCAAGAGCAACCTCCTCGAAGCCATCTACCTCCTCTCCACCCTGCGCTCCAGCCGCGCCAGCAACGATGCGGACCTCGTCCGTCGCGACCTCCTCAATTCTGACTTTCCCGTCGCGCGCCTTTCCTGCGAAGTTGAACGGTCCGCCGGGAACCTCCAGCTCGAAGTTGCCGTTGTCGGACGGACCACCGATGCCACTCATCGGGCTGGGAAGCGCGTCCGCGTCAACGGCGTGCCGAAGCGCGCTTCCGATGCCGTCGGCCAGATGGCGGCCGTACTGTTCACCACCCTCGATATCGAAATCGTGGCCGGCCCCCCGCTCATGCGCCGACGCTACCTCGACATGATGATCTCGCAGGTGGATCGTGGCTATCTGCGCGCGATGCAGCGCTACGCCAAGGTCTTGCAGCAGCGCAACAGTCTGCTGAAGCGCATCCAATCCCGCGAAGCCAACGCGAGCGAACTCAATTTCTGGGACCAGGAGCTCGCCCACGCCGGCGGCATCATCATGCAGGCGCGCGCCGATGCCCTCGGCCACATCGTCCTCCAGGCGGATTTCCAGATGGAACGCCTCAGCGATGGCCTCGAAGAGATTCAGATCACCTATAAGCCCGCTCTCGCCAACCTCTGTGATGCTGATGCGCCAATCGATGAGACAGAGTGGACGGCGCGGATGCTCCGCGCCCTCGCCAGCACCCGCAACCGCGAGATCAGCGCCGGCGCAACACTCGTTGGCCCGCATCGAGATGACGTCCTCGTGGAGATAGACGCCATGCCCGCCGATTCGGTCGCTTCGCGCGCCCAGCAGCGTACTGCTGCGCTCGCCATGCGCCTTGCCGAAGCCAGTTATCTCCGGCGCGCGCTCGGCGACGACCCGGTCGTCCTTCTCGACGATGTCCTCAGCGAACTCGATGCGCGACGCCGGCGTGGCGTCCTCGAATTCGTCGATAGCTTCCAGCAGACCATCGTCACGACCGCCGACCCGGACCGCCTGCGCGAAGTGATGACGCGCGCCGCCGGCCGTTTCGTCGTCTCCGCAGGCACGATCACTCGCTTCGAAGGCGAATAGACCGCTCAACCGTCAGCCGGGGGTTGACGCCGAATCCCTGCCGGCTCCGGCTCGCTGTGAGAAGATCGCCGGCAGCTCTCCGCCGGGCACACTCACCAGCAAGGCACCGGCATCGACGCTGAAGCGCATCGGCGTCTCTCCCGCAAAGTCACCGTCCAATTGCACACCCAGGCCCGGCGTTTCGAGACTGATGGTGGCCACCCGCTGCTCGATGACGTGCCGGTCGTCGGCGAGGCTCCGCGCTGCCAGCTTCGCCGCAAGCCGCACGCCGTCCAAAAGCCGCTCCGGGCAGAGTGCCACCATGTCCAGCGAACCGTCATCGGCGAAGGCACGGGGGGTGAAGTCGATCCGGCCGCCATACAGCCGCGTGTTCCCGAGCACCATCAGCGCGAGTGGCTCCTCAACCGTCGATCCGGCGGACGTCCAGCGCGCGCTCCGCGGGCGTAATCCGGGCAGCATGCGCGCTCCCTGGATGATGTAGGCAAAGTCCCCCACGTACCGTTTGAGTTGCGACGGCACCCGCCGCACGATCTCGGCGTCCCAGCCGATGCCCGCCATGAGCAGGAAGCGCTGGCCGTCCGCGTTCCCGAGGTCCATGCGGACGGGTTGGCCAGCCAGGTGACTGTCCACGGCCGCGCGGAGGCCGTCCGGGATGCCTGTTTCCCTGGCGAACACGTTCACGGTCCCCGCGGGGATGGCGGCCAACGCCGTCGAAGAGTGCGCGAGACCGGCTGCAGCCGTGCGTAACGAGCCATCGCCACCAATCACGAAAGCAACGTCGTCACCACGTGCTGCGGCTGCGGCTGCTGCCTGCGTCCCCTCCTCCGGGGAGCCGGTGATGGAAACCGCAGCCTCGACACCCTGGCGGGCCAGGTACCGCACCAGGGGCGCGCCATCGAAACCCGGGCGGACCCCGCGAGCGGCCGGGTTGATCAGGATCGTGGCGCGGCGGATCTGCGTCATTGCGGCGACCTTCTGCGGCAACTTACCATAGCTCCACACCCTGCGTTGCTGCGGATACCTTTGCGAACGCGGCTATCACGCGGCCCCGGATCATTCTCTATCGGAGCCCCCGTTTGCTACCTCTCAAGCGTATCGATCACATCAGCATGGCTGCCCCGGACTGGAAGACGCAGTCCGAGAAGCTGGAACGCCTGCTCGGCTTCCGCTTCGCACACAGCTGGGAAGCCCACCCCGGTGAAGATTTCGCCGGCTCCGTCAGCGACGTCCGCGGCACGGGCATCCAGTTCGAAGTCATTGAACCTGCCGGCCCCGGTTCGTTCGTCCAGCGCTTCCTCGATGAACGTGGTCCGGGGCTGCACCACATCACAGCCGAAGTACACGACATCGAGGCGGCCGCCGCTGAACTCGAACGCCTTGGCATTCAGCCATTCGGTGGGATCACCGACGACGGCATGTGGCGCATCACCTACATCCACCCCAGGGACAGCGGAGGGATCCTCTGGCAGCTCTTCGTGCCGAAAAAGCCGGACGCCCAGCCTCCGGTTGAAGTGGGCGGAGGTGTTGTTGAGCTGCAACGTCTCGACCACGTGTCCATGGCCGTCGAGGACCTCGACCGCCAGGTCGCGTGGCAGGCACGGGTCTTCGGCATGGAAGTGCAGGGCCGCTGGCGTGAAGAACGCCTTGGCTACGAAGGCTGCGTGATGACGATCCCCGGCAGCCTCCTCAAGTTCGAGATGATGCAGCCTACCCGGCCCGATAGCTTCGTTCAGAAGTTTATCGATGAGCGTCGCAGCGGCATGCACCACATCTGCTGCGAAGTCGCGTCCGTCGAACGCGCTGCCGCTGCCCTGCGCGCCGAGGCGATAGAGCCCTTCGGGGGAGTCATCGAAAGCGACTGGGAAAAGCACACCTTCCTCCACCCGCGCGATAGCGGCGGCGTACTCTTTCAGCTCTTTGAAGAACCAGTCCGCCGGGACTAACGCTGATGTCGCGGAGGCCTTCGCAGCCGCTCTGCGGTAGGATTGGCAGGTGACGACACCATCTGCTCCCGACTCCCACGCCGGCGAGGACGGCTACCTCACCATCCACGGCCTGCGTCACCACTACATCCGCTGGGGCGCTCCCGAAAGCGACCCTGTCGTCTTCCTCCACGGCCTCATGAACACCGGCCGCTACTGGGAACACATCGCTCGCCGTTTCACCGACCGCTATAGCGTCTATGCGCCCGACCTCCGAGGCCACGGCGAAAGCGAGCACGCCCCGGGTGGCTACCTCGTCTGGGCCTTCGCCATGGACCTTCGCGGCTTCGTCGAAGAGATGGACTTCGAGGCGTTCGACCTCGTCGCCCACAGCATTGGGAGCCGCGTCGCGATGTCCTATGCCCGCGACCATAGCCACCGCCTCAAACACCTTGTGCTTGCCGAAATGGGTCCCCAGATGGCGGACAGCGGCGCCCGTGGAATCCGCAAGAGCACGGGCGAGGCGCGCACGCAGCCCGGGTTCGCCACGGAAGCCGAAGCTCTGGAATATTTTGCAGGGCTCTATCCCGCCGAATCAACAGACTTCCTGCGGCGCCAGGTAGGCGCTTCACTCGCGCTCGACGCCGCCAGCGGCAACCTCGTCTTCCGCTTCGACCCCGCCATCCACCAGGCTACCGGCCGGGCCGCCATCGCCGAGATCCCCTACCTCTGGGAGAGCCTGGCGCACATCACCTGCCCAACCCTCGTCATCCGCGCGGAAAAGAGCAAAGTGCTTTCGCGCGAAATTGCCGGACAGATGGTGGAGGCGCTGCCCAATGCACGCCTCGTCGAAATCGTCGAAGCTGGCCACCAGGTGCCGCTGCACCAGCCAGACGCCTTCAGCGACGCCGTGCGCTCGTTCCTCGCCGAATAGGGCCGCGTGGTCTGCCGGCGATCTTTCGCCGCGACCACCTCCGCACACGCCGGCGGAATGCGGGGTTCGGCTCGCGTCGGAACCAACTGCACAGGATTTTCCTTCCGCTTACGCCGGGGGGATTTGCACTGGTGCGAACCAGCGGCCCCGTTTTGCCCGGGTCGCACTCCGTACCCCTTGCCCCCCAGGCTCGCGGGTGGTTCGCTACAGGGCGATGGCGCGCACAAAGGTCGAGCAGCACCAATCCGAGGCGATCGGCGACGCCGGCTATGTCACGCCCTACCCCTACCTCGAAAAGCTGCAGGAGAAGATGGAGGAACGGCTCGCTAAACGCGTCCCCGCGACCGGGCGCTTTTGTGGCTTCTGCTATGGCCGCCTGCGCGATACCGACACCGAATGCCCATTCTGCGCACACGCAATCGCCGCCGCCGGGACCGTTAACGAGATTCCCCAGCCCGTCCTGCGCGCCTACAAGGCCCGCAAAGACACCGAGGCGCGCTGGGTCTATGGCATGGGCTTCGTCGGCCTGATCCTTGCCTCGGTGCTGTTCATCGTGCTGGAACTCTGGGGGCCCGGCGTCCTCGGTAACCCCGCCACCGGGCTCGCTGTCCTGATCCTCGGAGGCTACGTGCTGGCACAGTTCTTCGGCACCCTGATCGGCGCCCAGATTGGGTTCCGCTCTGGCTCAAAGAAACGAGACCTCCTCTGGGGCGAATACCTCGCCCAGAGAGACCAGGAACTCCCACCCCAGCCATAACCCCCCCGGGAGCGCCGCCGGGCGACCCTACTCCTCGCCGTCCTCGTAGTACTCGATGCCGAGGTGCGTGATCTGCTCCTCGCCCATCATGTAGCGGAGCGTATTCTTCAGCTTCGTCTGCTGGATGAAAAGGTCGTGCTCCGGGTATAGCCCCGGTGCAAATTGCGGGCTCTTGAAATAGAACGAGAGCCACTCCTGGATACCCTTCATCCCCGCGCGATGCGCCAGGTCGAAGAACAGCGCAAGGTCCAGCACCAGAGGCGCCGCGAGAATCGAGTCCCGGCACAAGAAATCGACCTTGATCTGCATCGGGTACCCCATCCACCCGAAGATGTCGATGTTGTCCCAGCCCTCCTTGTTGTCGCCGCGCGGAGGGTAGTAGTTGATCCGGACCTTGTGGTAGATGTCGCCATAGAGCTCTGGGTAGACGTCGGGCTGCAAAATGTACTCGAGCACCCCGAGCTTGGATTCCTCTTTCGTCTTGAAGCTTTCCGGGTCGTCGAGCACTTCGCCATCGCGGTTGCCGAGGATGTTCGTCGAATACCACCCCGCGACACCGAGCATGCGTGCCTTCAGCATGGGGCTGATGACGGTCTTCAACAGCGTCTGGCCGGTCTTGAAATCCTTGCCACCGATAGGCAGTCCCTTGTCGTTCGCCAGTTTCACGATCGCCGGGATATCGAGCGTCAGGTTCGGGGCGCCGTTCGCGAAAGGCACACCCTCCATCAACGCGGCGTAGGCGTAGAGCATCGAGGGTGCGATGTTGATGTCATTGGTCTCCATCGCCGCCTCGAACGACTCGAGGTTCTTATGCACGTCGGTCTCTGTGAGGAAGATCTCCGTCGACGCGGCCCACACGAGCACCAGGCGGTCACACTGGTTCTTCGCCTTAAAGTCGCGGATGTCTTTGCGGATCGCTTCCGCCAGTTCCAATTTGGTCGCGGCACGCTTCACGTTCGTACCGTCAAGGCGCTTGACGTAATACTGGTCAAAGACTGCCGGCATCGGTTCGATCGCCTGCAGGAAGTCCTTGATAGGGTCGAGGTGCTCGTGGTGGTCGAGGACGCCCGCCTTCAGCGCCGCTACATAGGCGTTGTCCGGGATCGGGTCCCACGCGCCAAACACCAGGTCGTCGAGGCCCGCGAGTGGCACGAAGTCCTTGATCAGCGGTGTCCGGTTGTCGGTCCGCTTCCCAAGCCGGATGGTCCCCATCTGCGTCACCGACCCTATCGGCCTACCCAGCCCGCGCCGGGTGTTTTCGACCCCCGCGATGAACGTGGTCGCGACTGCGCCAAGGCCCACGAGAAGCACGCCGAGCCTGCCCGTCGCAGGCTTAATTTCCTTGACCGGTGCCGGGGTGAAGTCCTTCGGTTCCAAAACAATTCCTCTTTCGCGTGCGAGGGCGAGCAGCCGCCGGTGATGCTGCGTCGGGATCATCCCGGTGCTCGCCCAGTGTTGGATGGTGCTCTGTCGAGTACCAAGGAGCGCCGCTAAGGCACTCTGTCCCCCGAACCGGGTAATGACCCGTTCGGCGCTGTTCTTCGGTTCCACATCATCACCGTAACGATATTTTCGTTACGCTACAAGCGCCCGAACCCGCCCCCCGGAAAGCCCCCTTACCGAGGGCCACGTCGCTTCCGGCCGCCTTCGACTCCGGCGGTTGCCGTCAGGCGGGCTCCAATCGCAGCAAGATCTGTCCCTCTTCGATCGCTTGGGGCGGGACGACGCAGACCTCGACGACGCGTCCGGCAGCGGGGCTTTCGATCGGGATCTCCATCTTCATCGACTCGATCACCAGCAGCTCCTGACCCGCCGAAACGCTATCGACAGCCACAACCAGGAGCTCCTTGATTGATCCTGCCATGGGCGCGGGCACGTCCATACTGTCTTCCGTTCCTGTCTGCATCCCGGTCCAGTCCGTGGTGCCGCACTTCTAGTGGCCGATTTCGCGGAAAGGGCCCGCTCGCCACGAATCTACGCCGTGCGCGACGGACGCGCATCCGCGCAGGCCGTGCGCTTCATCCCGACCGCTGATCCGTCCGCGCGCCGACCAGGAGCCTCTCCCATTGGCCCCCGGTGGCCGGGGCAGAGCGGGATTTGCGAAAGGGGCGCCACTCTTTCGAGCGTGCGCCCCTTCCATGTGTCAGAGGTGTCTGCCGGGTGCCGTGGACTTCTCCACGAGGCTGCCCCTGCCTTGCGGCCTGGACGGTGCCTCGCTTCGAGCCGGACGCTGCACATGTGCGCGCGGACCGGCCGTCCCTCGACCGGACTGGCGCCGGGACTCACGTCCCGGGAGCTCTGCGGCGCGCGGGCTGTGGTTGCCCACAACCCCTTAGCCATTCCGCAGCGGACCTCCAAGGACGTTCTCTGCGTCTGCTCGCACCGCC
>Ga0307374_10013613_pt1 | contig 11223 bp, 8 predicted proteins | sample OX3MG_FD_202532 | JGI IMG/M metagenome (GOLD analysis project Ga0307374, IMG submission 202532) | Soil microbial communities from Risofladan, Vaasa, Finland - OX-3 | ecosystem: Environmental > Terrestrial > Soil > Coastal area > Acid sulfate soil | place: Finland: Risofladan, Vaasa | collected... | reverse complement strand
GGCTAAGCAAGTACCTCGAGGGCGCCGACGGCGACACGGACCTGGCCCGGGCCATGCTCGGAGCCTTCGCCGAGGCGATCATGAGCGCCCAGGCCTCGATGCAGTGCAACGCCGGCTACGGCGAGCGCACCGACGAGCGGGAGAACTCCAGAAACGGCTATCGGACGAGGCCCTGGGATACCCGGGTGGGCACCATCGAGCTGGCCGTGCCCAAGCTCCGCCAGGGGGTGTATTCGCCCGAGTTCCTGCTCCAGCCCCGGCGCCGGGCCGAGCAGGCGCTCGTGGCCGTGGTGTGCCTGGCCTACGTGGAAGGCGTCTCCACCCGGCGGGTCGACGATCTGGTGAAGGCCATGGGCATCGACGGCATCTCCAAGTCCGAGGTGTCGCGGCTGGCCGCCCATTTGGACGCCGTCGTCAAGGAGTTCCGCGAGCGTCCTCTCGACTCCGGCCCCTATCGATTCTTGTGGATGGACGCAGTGACGCAGCGGGTGCGCGAGGGGGGCCGAGTGGTGAACGTCTCGGCCGTGATCGCCACCGCCACCAACGCCGAAGGCCGGCGCGAGATCGTCGGCTTCGACATCGTCACCACCGAGGACACCGCCGCCTGGACGGCGTTTCTACGCTCGCTCGTGGCCCGGGGGCTTTCCGGGGTGGAGCTCGTCATCTCCGACGCCCACGGCGGCATCAAGGCCGCCATCGCGGCGGTTCTGGCCGAGTCCTCATGGCAGAGGTGCAGAACGCACTTCATGGCGAACTTAGCGTCGCGTGTCCCGAAGACGTCGTGGCCCATGATCGCCACGTTGGTGCGCTCGATCTTCGAGCAGCCCGACCGAGATGCCACCTGGAACCAGCTCGGCATCGTCGTCTCCAAGCTGACCGAGGCCGGGTTCACCGACGTGGCCGTCTACCTCCTGGACGCCGTCGATGACATCCTCGCCTTCAGTGCCTTCCCCCCCGAGCACTGGCCGAAAATCCGCTCCAATAATCCCCAGGAGAGACTCAACAAGGAGATCCGCCGGCGCACCGACGTGGTCGGCATCTTCCCCAACCGGGCTGCTGTCATCCGCCTCGTCGGCGCCGTGTTGGCCGAGCAGTCCGACGAGTGGCTCGTGGCCAAGCGCTACATGAGTATCGAATCTCTCAAGACCCCACGGCGCGACGAACCCAGCGAGTTCGACCCCCGGCCGGCCATGGAGGACGCCGCCGGCCAAGACGAAGGGAGTGCGCCTATGGCGGCCATCGCATAACGAGTTGCGAGCGTGCTGTCGATGATGTCAGAGTCGATCAGCTCGGGTTGATGCGAGGGCCGTTGCGACTCACGACCTCGTACACCACTCGTCGGGACTTGACCGCGGAAGTTCAGCTCGGGCGATCCCTACGGGGCTCTCTTCACCGGTCGCGGGCGATTGCCCGGGGGCGCACGCTGGAAGAAACCTGCCTCATCTACGCTGTGACTCCGGACGACGACAGAGATCTCCCCGAGGCGAGGATATTCGCCGAGGCTTAGACGTGACACCCTAAACACGACGTGAGACGCTAGCTGTCCACTCGAAACGCTGCTGGAGGGGGATCGTGCCTAACCGTATCGACAGAAGGTCGTTTTTGGCCCGCGGGGCCCTCGGTGCCGCTGGGATCGCCGCTGGCGACGTGGGGGCCGGCGGACTGCTGACCGCCTGCAACTCGGATTCGGGGCCCGGTCAATCCCAGAAGGGCCACCCCCGCAACGGCATTACCAACGCGCCCCCGAAGAAGGGCGGCAGTCTCGTCTTCGGGACCGTTGACGAAGACCAGAGTTTCGACCCGGCTGTCGGACGCTTCGATGAGACCGGGATTCTCTACGCACGAACGGTCTTCGATCCACTGACCATCATCGCCGCGGACGGGAGCGTCCAGCCCTACCTGGCCAGGTCCGTGACACCCAATCCCGACTACTCCGTGTGGACGATCGGCGTCCGACCGGGGGTGCTGTTCCACGACGGCACCCCCTGCGACGCTTCTGCCATCGCCGGCAGCATCGAGCACTTCCTCACCGGCGAACTCGGCATCTCGATCAACCCCTTACTGGCCAAGACGCATGCCGTCAGCGTGACCACACCCGATACGGTCACAATCACCTTGACCCAACCCTGGGTGCCCTTTCCCACGTATCTCACCGGGGCCATCGGCGGTCAGGGCGGCTATATCGTCGCTCCCTCGATGATCGCCGACAAGAACGGAGGCATGAACCCCGTCGGGACCGGGCCCTTCAGGTTCCAAGAATGGTCCCCGAACGACCATTTCACCGCCACGCGCAACCCCAACTACTGGCGAAAGGGGACCCCCTATCTGGACCAGATTACATACAAACCGATCCTGGAGGACGATTCCCGGGCCAGCGCGCTCGAGGCCGGCAACATCGACATCATGCAAGCGGCGCTCCCGGAATCAATCCTGCGCTTTCGAGAGAACACCGGCTATGCGTACATCGACGATACGGGGACGATCGCAGGTGAGCCGGATATGGGTTTCATCATGTGCAACCTGTCGAAGCCACCAATGGACAACCTGAAGGTTCGCCAGGCCATGGCCATGGCCATAAGCTCCGCCGAGTACTCGAAGATCATCAACAAGGGCCTGACTCCCCCTACTGACCAGCCGTTCACCCCGGGGTCTCCGTACTACGCGCCGGACAGTGGTTACCCGAAGTACAACCCCACCGCCGCTGCCGCCCTGGTGAAGGAGGTGGAGAGGGAGACGGGCGCACCGGTGACATTCACGTTGATCGAGCCGCCGACCGCGGCATCGGTGCTGGCGGCCCAGTATCTGCAGAGCCGGCTCCAAGCGGTAGGAATGAACGTCACCCTGAGCCAGATCCAGCCGTCGGTGGAGATCAATGACGCCCTGGCCGGCTCGTATCAGGCAGCGGTGTGGCGCCAATTTGCCGCGGTCGACCCTGACCTCAATTACTTGTGGTGGAGCCCGACGGAGATCTTCGGATCCCTTAATCCCAACTTCGCCCAGAACAAGGACTCGCTCATCCAGACGTTGCTCGAAACGGGACGCCAGTCGACCGACCGGGCCGTCAGGGCCAAGGCGTACCAACAGATCGCCCAGCGACTCAACAAGGACCTTCCCTACATCTGGACCGACCGGGGCATCTGGGCAATAGTCGCCAGTTTGCACGTTCAGAACTTCAACAATCCCACGACACCGGCCGGTGACAAGGCCTTTGGGATGATTGTCGGGACAATCTGGACATCGCAGATCTGGCTTGACAACTGAGATGGTATGCCGCGGACCTAGGCGTCGCTGTACGGTTCGCCCATGCCCGTCGCCGGTCGAGTCATACGCTCTCAATTGGCGAACGCGTGGGGCTCCTCGGGTACGAACTCCGACGCCACCCTCAACCGACTCTGCATCGCTGAGTCACAGTGCAGGGATCGAGATGCACGTGCTGACATACCTCATGCCAATCAGTCCAGCCCTTGCCAACCCAGCAGGACTCCATCTGAGCAAGGGGCAGGTTTGGACACCGTTCGCCAGCTCACGCCTTCGTCGGCCAGTGGCGCCAGATCGATCACCTTGTTGGTCAAGTGGGTACAGCCCAGGCAGAGGGCGTCCGGGCCATTGCTCATGAACTGGTAGATGGCCCACTGCTGGCACCCATCGAACACTCCAGCAACCGCTTTGGCCCGTCGGTGGTGTCGAAGATGGATTTCTCGTTATCGAAATGAACCATCCGAAGGCGGCGTCTTTGCGCAACAAGGGCATCGAGGCGGTGAGCGGCCTCCTTCTCCGCAACCAGTAGCGTAGGGAGTTCCGCTGTTCGAATGAAGACCTGGCGCGAAGGTCAGGTCGACGGCCCGGGCGACCCGTGAGCCGGCGGAGGGATCACGGCCAGCTTGGACCCCTTGCCGAGCACCGTGACGATACGGTGCCCTCGCTCGACAGCGAGGTCCTCCACGTAGATGGAGCAGGCCTCGGACACCCGGGGCCCCGAGCAGACCGAGCAGACAGGCAAGGGCGTGATCCACACGGCTCCCGGCGGCTCCCTGGGCCACGAAGGCGCTGAGCCCCATGCGGTCCAGGCCCAAAGTGGCCGAGTCGGTGTCGATCTTCGGACGCCGGACGTGCTCAGGCGAGGAGTGCTCGAGCAGCCCGTCGAGCACAGCGATCCGGTAGAAGCCAGCCACCGTGCCGATCTCCGACCGATGGTGGCCCGGGACATTCCCCTCTCGTCCATGGCTCTCGCCCACAGCTCGACGTGCCCCCGCTGGAGGCGAAGACCGGGAGGTCCAACTGGGCGAACCAGGAGAAGAACTGGCGCAAGTCGGTGGCGTAGCTCATCCTCGTCGGCCCGGAATACCGGGCGAGAAAGCCGGCCACGCTTCGTCGAAGAGAACCGGCGTGGGGCTGACGATCGTCGAGGAAGGAAGGTCCACCTTTCGTAGGTCCTTCCATTGCGCTCCGGACCGCCCCGTCGTCGATATCGTGCGGGGTAGCCCTTGCTGTCAGAACGAAGGGCGCCTCATTCGGGGGTCCGGCTGACAGCCGACAGGTCTGGTCGAGATTCCGATGCGCTAGTCCTGGGCTGATCTCGACGGCGCGGTCCAGGGTCAACGCGCGGTCGTTAGTCGTCTACAGGCGAGCGAACGAAGCCGCCTCGTCCTCGAAGGCGGCCGTGGCCTCTCTGTTGACCGAGGGCCTGGTGACGGTCACGGCGTTGAGGGAGTCCGACGCAGTCACCATGGGATCGCCGCCGGCCAACGCCCGCTCGAAGGCCAGCTGGGCGGCGCGTTGCGCAGCAAGGGCAAAGTCTGCAGGCGTAAACCCCTCGGTTCGCGCCGCGACGTCTCCAGCTTCGCAGGCCGGCAGGAATTCTGCGGTGAGTTCGGTACGCCCGCCCATGTCGGGTGCACCGACGGGAATGATGAGGTCGAACCGACCCGGACGAAGCATGGCCGGGTCGATGGCAGCAATCGAGTTCGTGGCCATGACCATGAGACGCCCGGGTCGGGCCTTAAACACCGGGATGGCCTTCAACAGCTCGTTCACGATCGGCTGGCTTTCGGGCCGGGTCGCGCGCGCCGACGCGATCTCGTCTGCTTCGTCGATGAAGCACACCAGGTGATCCACGTGGCCCAGGTCGGTAAGTGCATCGCGCAACATGGCTGCGGCATGTGTTCCTTGGCCGAGGAGCGACGGGTGCAGCTCGACGAAGGCCCATGAAAGTCGCGACGCGATGGCCCGTGCGAATGAGGTCTTGCCCGTGCCGGGCGGTCCGAACAGCATCACCGCCGCGGGAGGGTGCAGCCCAATGCGATCAGCCAGCTCGACGTGCGACAGGGGCGCAACGATGCGCCGTTCGAGGAGTTCCTTCGTCGACGAGAAGCCCTTCATCGCCTCCCACAAGCCGGAAGCCGGAAAATGTCCGCCGTAGCGCTCGACAACGGCGAGCTCCTCGGGGACCATCGACGCGGTGCGGACATAGAGGTGCAGGCCATCGAGCCTGGTGAAGCCCTGGTGCGAAAAGGCCACTTCCCCGACCTGGCCGGGCTCCACCAGTGCCAGGAGACGGTGCGCTCCGTGGTGGATGACCTCCTGGTCGAGCTCGCGCAGCAGTGCGGAGCCGATGCCCCTGTTGCGCCACTGCGGGTGTAGGGCGAGTGCCAGAAGATGGGCGTCGCGGCCTGCCACTCGGGCCACCGCCGCGCCGACCAGCTGGCCCGACGCCACCGCCACCGCGGCCGGTTGATGCTCGTGGAGCGCCTCGACCACGTCGCTGCGGCTATAGGCAGCGGCCGTGGCCGTGCCTGCCGCGTCTATGAGGCGGACGATGTCCTCGAACGGGGCGACGGGTTCCCTATGATCGATTGAAAGAACACGCCAGCCGGTCGTCACAGACCCATCTTCTCGCGTCATCGGGTGGAGTGGCCGACCATGGCGCCGGCGCAGCGCCCTCATGCCCTCAGGGACTGGGCACGAAACACCACTCCTGATCGAAGCTAACCCCGGGGGAACGGGTCGTGACCTGGCCTTTCTCTTCGATCTCCGCTTCGTCACCGAGGTAAGACGGGCGCTCCCCTCGTGTCAGTTGCTGATCAACCATCCCTGGGCACGAGTCACTGCAGGAGCGGTCGCGCCATTCCGTTCAGCTCCCGACCGGGTGGCGGGGCCACATACGCGACCAGTAAGGGACGTGGCCGCGGCGATCGATAACACCCTGATTCAAGATGTGCGTCCGGTGACACCGCAAGATCGTTTCCGTCTGGCCCCGATTCGGCCGAAGCACCAGGATCAACCGACTTCGCGATCATGAGGGCCGTGACCATCGGCGAAGCCTGGTCCATGAGATGACTTCCGAAATGGCCGAACTTCAGGCTCAAGAATCACAACATTCGACGAATAGTGACACTCTAAGCAACGCCATCGCCTTGCCCTAGCTTAGCTATAGCTAGGGTCGAAAGTCCCGACGTGGTATGCGGCTCTTCGAGCGAGATCCTGGACTCGCTCGGAAGATCGGGAACCATTCAGGATGGGGTGCCGAAGGCCCAGTGGATCTGAATCCACGCAGGATCGGGGATCTCCGGCCCCCTTGAAAGCACCCGTGCCATGCGGGTTGCGTCGGAGTGGGGTAGCTGGGCCGGACGGTGACCCGCTCGGGATCGTCATCGAAAAGCGATATCGCGTGGGTCCAGTGACGGCTGCCCGCCGACGAAGACTTGATCAGGTCACTCCCTACAGCCGTGTTCTCAATCCAGCACGACCATCTTCAATCGTCTCAGTCACCACTTCCGGACGCTTCAACCACGGCACTCTTCGCTACCTGGAGCGGATCCTCTATGTGTCGTGTTGGAGCGAGTCGCCCTGGCAGACCGTCGTCGAGATACTCCATATAACCGACCCGGTAGTGTTCGACCATGTTCCTGGCGCTTCGTGAGATGAGCAGAGCCAGGGTTCGCTTCGGGCTCCTGATCGGTGCCGTCGGGTTGCTGGTCTTCTTGATCCTCACCCAACAGGCCATCGAGGGCGGTCTGGTCACAGGGTTCGTCGGCGCTCTCCGTCAGCAGTCCGCCCCGGTGCTCGTCTACAGCGTCGACGGCCAACGAACTCTGCAGGGTAGCGTGATCGACCCTGGGCTCGAGGCCAAGATCCGCGGGGTGAGCGGTGTCGCCGGTGCTGGATGGATCGGGCAGAGCACTTTCACCGTTCGCGTCGACGGCGGGGCCGAATCCGACGCCGCCCTCATCGGCTACGAGCACTCGGGGCTGGGTGACCCCAGCGGATTGAGCGCTGGCCGTCGACCGGTGGGACCGACCGAGGCGGTAGGAAGTGCTGCCGACTTCACGGTGGGAAGCAGAGTCCGGGTCGTGACGAGCGGACCCTCTGGCGCCACGGGCCCGGTGTTCACCGTAGTGGGATTGGTCAAGGACGCCCAGATCCAGGTCACCCCCACGCTCTTCGTCCCTTGGGCGGGCTACGAGGCGGCGGTCAAGGCGGCCAATCCTGATGCCACGACCGTTCTGCCCAGCGTGATCGCTGTGCGCCCCACGTCCGGTGTGAGCGACATCGAACTGGTCCGCCGGATCAACGCGGCAAGCCCCGACGCCGATGCGCTGACGCGGTCTCAGGCCGCCAGCGACACTCCCGGAGTGGCTCAAGTCCAACAGTCATTCCAGCTCATCTTCCTGCTCTACGGGCTGGTTGTCCCGCTCATTACCGGACTGTTCTTCCTCATCATCACGTTCCAGAAGGCGGCGGCACTCACCTTGCTCCGGGCCATTGGGGCCCGGTCGGGTGCTCTGGTTCGCTCGTTGCTCATCCAGGTTCTTCTAGTGATCGGTGCCGGGATAGTGATCGGCGTCGCGCTCTTCGCACCCCTTACCCTCATCCGCCTCGGGGCGATCACCATCCGGCTCAATCCCGGAGCGATCCTCTTCTGGTCCGTGGGACTCCTCGTGCTTGGTGTGGCCAGCGCACTGGTGGCAGCCCGGCGGGTGCTCGCCGTCGATCCACTGGAAGCGACTACGGGAGGCGGTGGTCTATGAGGCTGGCCCTCCGCGAGATGCACCGTCGACCAGGCCGCTTCGCCATCGCCACGGTCATTCTGACGTTGATCGCTATCTTGTTGATGTTCCTGGGGGGCCTGCTCGATGGGCTAGTGGCGAGTAGCACCGGGGCGTTCCGGGCCCAGCGGGCCGACCTGGTGGTGTACTCGGGCAACTCCCGCAACTCATTGGAGCGGAGCCGCATCGAGCCGGACGTGCGCCATCAGGTGGAATCCGTCCCGGGGGTCACGCGTGTCGGTGGACTGGGGAGCGTGCAACTAGGGGGGCGTATCCCCGGTAGGGGCGCCCGAGACCTCGTTCCAACCGTCCTCTTCGGCTATGAACTCGCGCCGCGAGGACTGCCCTCGACGCCACCGGGTGCGGGCACGGTCTACGCCGATGACTCCCTCCGGGCGAAGAACGTGGTGGTCGGAACCACCATCCACCTCGGACCGGCCCGGTCGGCCGTCACCATCGTGGGCTTCGTCTCTGACACGCGCTACTCGGGGCAGGGCACCTTGTGGGGCTCGCTGGAGACCTGGCGGCAGGTGCTCGATGCCAACCGACCCGATGCCCGGGTCGGCCCCGGAGTGGTCCAGGCACTCGTGGTCCAAGGTGTCTCGCTCGGAAGAGCCGGGCTTCCCGAGCAGATCGACCGGGCCACCGACGGAGCCACCACGACCCTGACGATCACCGAGGCCATCAATGCCCTCCCCGGCGTCTCCCAGCAGCGCACTGTCTTCAACCAGATCATCGGTGTGACGGTCGTCATCGCCATTGTGGTCGTTGCCCTGTTCTTCGCCCTCCTCACCGTCGAGCGCACCGCCCTCTACGGGGTCCTCAAGGCCATTGGCGCCAGCTCACGAACGTTGTTCGTCGGCGTCGTGCTCCAGGCGGTGGTCGTTGCGCTGATTGCCTCGCTGATCGGCGTCGTCGCCTCCCTCGTCCTCGACGCCCTGATCCCGGCGGGGACCATTCCGTTCGTAGCCACCCCGGCGCGCCTCCTTAGCAGTGCGGTCGTTCTCGTGGTCGCTGCCGTGGTGGGCTGCACCTTTTCGCTCCGGCGCGTGCTCCGCGTCGATCCCGCAGCGGCCATCGGCGGGGCACCGTGACGATGACAACCACGCCCCTTTCCCCTCACCTGTCCTGGAGTCCCTCATGACGACGCTCGCCGAGTCCGCCGGCACGTTCGATCACGCCCTCGAGATGAGAGGCATCACCAAGGTCTACAGGGTGGCCGACGACGAGGTCGTGGCGCTCGACCACGTCGACCTCATTGTCGCCAGTGACGAGATCGTTGCACTGGTCGGCCCCTCTGGGTCCGGCAAGACCACCCTGTGCTCCATTGCCGGCGGGCTGCTGTCGCCGACTGACGGGTCGGTGGTGGTAGCCGGGCGGGAGATCTCGGGCTACTCGGGACACCAACTCACCGATTTCCGCAGGGAGTCGGTGGGCTTCGTGTTCCAGACGGTCAACCTGATCCCATTCCTCACCGCCCGTGAGAACCTGCTCGTGGTCGACGAGATCGGCCGGCGGCTCGGTCGCGTGGCCCGCGATCGAGCCGACCAGCTCCTCGCGGAACTTGGCCTGACTGATCGCGCCGCCAATCTGCCGGCCCAGCTTTCCGGCGGCCAGAAGCAGCGCGTCGCCATCGGACGGGCGCTCATGAACGATCCCAGCCTGGTTCTCTTCGACGAGCCGACCTCAGCGCTGGATAGCAGTCTCGGCGACCAGGTGGTCCGCCTCATCAGGGAAGAGATGAAGGCTCGTGGCACTGCCGCCATCATCGTCACCCATGACGACCGCATCACCCACTACGCCGATCGCACTGTGCACATCGAGGACGGCCGTATTGCCGAGTGACGAAAGTACATCTTGTTCGCGGCCCCTCACCCGGCATCGCTTACCCAGACTGGCGAATGCACCAATGAGCAACGGGTGCCCCAGTCGTGAGGTAGGGGACGCTCGCACCTGCAAGTACCGCCCGATTTCCGCGCAGAAGAATGCCGGCCGGTCTGCCGTTGGGTCCGCAGGTCGAGAGGTCGAAGCCGCCCGCTAGTCGGAGATCCCGGTAGGGCTGTGTCGCCATCAGGGCCGAGAGGCAACTGTCTCAGTGCGCCATGGGCATCGGTCGAGATCGCGTCGGGGCACGGTCCGGTATCGAGCCACCCCTCATGAGGCAAGGGTGCGCTTCAGCCCTACGAGGTCGGCAACGGTGACGGTGAGAGCCGAGTGGCCCTTACGTCTAAGCTTAGGGCGACGGGACCTTCTCCTTGAAGTGGACACACAGCCCTGCCTTGGTGTTGGTGCCGAAGGAGAGGCCATCGTCGGCAAGAGACATTCGGGGGCCAATGGCAGTCCACCAGCGGTATCAACTGGTGACATGGGCCTCGTCGACGTTGCTGAGCGTGGTGTCGAGACGAATCCAACCGAAGGAGGCCGATAGCTGACCGTCCTCGGCGACATGAACGCCATCCTTCTTCGACCGAAGGCCGAACAGCGCCAGCACCGGCAGGAACTTCTTGTCAATCTCATACAGGTACGTCCCAGTCATCGCGCTCACTCCGGTCTCATACTCCCGGACCCTACCTGCCGGACTCTCCACCCACATTGGCGATGAGTACAGGTATTGGCGAACCTCGGACCGGCCGACGACGCCACAGAGCCCCGTGACCGGCGCCGTCATGCGGTGCTATTGAGCGCGGACACCGAGTGGGTAGACGCCCCTCAGCAAGCGAGATCGCCGCCTTGGGTTCCGGCCCCTTCGGATGACCAGAGGTCGTCGCTTGGCAGCCCTGTAGCGAATCAATCAGGGTGCTACCGCCTGAGGCGGCAGGTCCCGCTCAGCATGGGACCTTTGGCCCTTGGCGGCCGCTATACGGAGAGGTCATGTTGGTGTCATGGGAAGAGGACGCGGAGTGACCGACTGCTCAGCTCCTATCTTCCCTGGATTCGCCTGTTGGGTGGTCTGCTGCTCGTCCTGGCCGGCGTGTGGGTTGTGGTCGCCGGTCCGCTGTTTCACCACCTGTGGCTGGACCTCATTGGGCTGGCCATGCTGATCCTGGGCGACTACCTGTTCCATCTTGGGTTGACAGAGTTGCGCCACGTCACGGATCGGTAGGTTCGGTCGGTAAGGATTGACGTCATCTTCCCGTCCCGGCGACAGAGCGAAACCCCCCAACTAGCACCATGGCTG
>Ga0307374_10013612_pt1 | contig 11225 bp, 13 predicted proteins | sample OX3MG_FD_202532 | JGI IMG/M metagenome (GOLD analysis project Ga0307374, IMG submission 202532) | Soil microbial communities from Risofladan, Vaasa, Finland - OX-3 | ecosystem: Environmental > Terrestrial > Soil > Coastal area > Acid sulfate soil | place: Finland: Risofladan, Vaasa | collected... | reverse complement strand
ACCAGGGCGGTGAAGTCGGGCTCGGTGGCATCGCCGAAGGAGTGCATGAGGTTGGAGATGCCCCAGAGCGCGTCCTTGATCGCCCAGGTCGTGATCGCCTGCACGATCTGATTCACGTAGCCGGCGTAGGGATCGGTAGCGGGAGTCACGAGAACAGCCGTCCGGCGTAGTTGGCGGCGGCGATGCCCAGGTAGAGCAGCGCCACGGCGGCGATCGAGACGCCGAGTGAGGACTTGGAGCGCTCGGCGAGTTGGGCATTGGAGCTGAAGGCGGCAAATACCCAGCCGATCAGCGAGACGGCGATGCCGATGCCGGAGACCAGCACCAACAGACCGGCGGCGTTGTTGGCCAGGTGCTCGAGCCCGGCAAGCACGTTGGGCGGCAGCCCTCTGAGATCGGGGCGGACGACGATGTCAGCGACGCGAAGGATCAATAGGAATCTCCTTTGCCGCGCAAGCGGCGAACCACGTCGGATAGGAATAAGGACGAGCGGGGCTGGGACCGGCCGGCTGGCACGCCTCCTTCGGCCAGCCGGCGAAAGTGGGGGACCTGGTCCCAGCGCCTGAGTGAGAGGCGGGCAGGTGGCGCCGACGCATAGACGAGCACCGCCTGGCCCAGGCGGCGCAGATCGTCAGGGCTGGACAGCGGATGGCCCAGGCGCTGCTCCGAGGAGTTCGCGTTGCGAGCGTCGCCATGATGGAGGCGATAGGTGCGCGTCTCGTCGCCGATGGCGCGGCTGAAATGCTCGAGCGTGATCAGGTCGCCCTGGCCGGGGAGCAGCAGGCGGGCGCGGCAGTTGTTCCAGATCGTGCGCGCCTCCTCGCGACCGTAGCCGGCTTCGATCTGGGCCAGGTCGTGGAAGCAGAGCAGGAGCTGGATGCCCTGGCCGGGGCCGCTGGAGGCGTAGCCGGCGAGGCGGGGAATGCGGGCGAAGTTGGCCGCCTCATCCAGCGCCAAAAGCAATCGCGGCGCCAGCACGCCACCCTGTGTGCGGGCGCGCTGGGTCGCTTTGCGCAGCAGGCTGCCGATGAGAGCCGAGAAAAGCGGCCGGCAGCGCTCCGCCTCCTCGGCCGGCGCGACCAGGTATAGCGTCCCGCCCTGCGCGAGCATCGCGTCGAGGTCCAGCTCGCGCTCGCTGCTGGTGGTGGCAGCGCAGACGCGCTCATCGACCCAGAGCCCGAGACAGGTGCGGGCGGTCGAGGCGATCGAGCCCGCCTCGCGGTCCGGGGTCAGGGCGTGCGCCATCAGCAGGTCGGCGGCGCGGGCGTCGTCGACCACCTTGGAGAGCTCGGCGTAATCGGCCTGGCTGGTGCGGTTGAGGGCGATGAGCACCGTGCTCATGTCGCCGCCGCGCTCCTTGGCGAAGACCGCCAGCGCGGTGATCAGGTTGGCGGCGGCGAGGTACCAGTGCGCCGCACTGCCGGCCTTGCCGTAGGCGGTGAAGTGGTCGGCGAGCTCAGCGGCGGAGCCGCAGTCGCTAATCGACGAGACCGGATTCCATGTCGCGGCCTGCAACCCGAACTCGGCTGTCCACGAAGTGTCGCGATCCAGCGGCGCGAAGACCCAGACCGGCCCGAGCCTCGTTCGATGACTGGCGGTGAGGCGGACCAATTCCTCCTTGGTCGAGGTGGCGATGGCGGCGCCCGACCAGGTGAGCAGGGTGGGCACGACCACGGTCGAGGTCTTGCCGGAGCGCTGAACCCCGAGCAGGAGCACGTTGTCTTCGGCCGGTGACTGCAAAAGGTGGCGGCCGAGAAAGCCGAGCACGATGCCATCGCCGGCGGCGCCCTCGGGCCTCGAGATGCGGCCCAAGCGCTTGCGCTCGCGCCAGCCGGCCCAGCGACTGGAGCCGTGGCTTTGCGGGCGTACGGACGACAATCCGCCCAAAACCAAGTTGATGAGCCCGGTGACGCCGTTGATGAGCAGGTCGGCGAGAAGGGTGGCGATCGTCGTCATCGCACCCAGCCCTCGCGCTCGCGACGGGTGAGATCCTCTTCGAGCTCGCGCTGCATCTGGTGGTGGTAGCTGAGCGCCGCCCCACGCAGCCGAAGCAGCGCGCCGCCGAAGAGCTGGCTGCCGCGCTCGTGCCCCCTCGGACGCGAGCGCGCGCTGCCAAACAATGGACGCGGGCGCTGACTTCGCCAATGCAAGACTGAATGGCTCGGCACCTGCCGTCTTTCGCCCATCAATGCTGGCCGGAGGGCTGGCGTCTTTTCCGCTGGCTCGATTTCCAGCCCGCGCTGGCTCGCGATCTCGCGTCCGATCGCTTCCTTCATCCGTTGCAGGCGGCTGCGCGTGATGAGCACGGACTGGAACTTGCCGGGCGCGAGCTCCCGCCGTGCCGCCAGCACGATGTGGACGTGGTGGTGGGCGGTGTTGCGGTGCTCGGCGGCAAACCAGGGACCGATGCCGCCGGGGCCGGCGTCCGCCTCCAGCTGCGTCATCGCCGCACCGGCCAGGCGACGGAGATCAAGGCCGCGCCAGTCCTCTGGCGACAGGATCAATTGATAGACGGCGCGCTGCTGGTCCACCAACTTGCCGTCGGCTCCCTTGACCCATTTCGGCGCCAGTCCCTTAATCGAGCGCGAGACGTAGTCCACCAGCCGGCGACGGTCGACCTCGACGTCTAGGTCAGGGCCGAAGACGCGGCCACCGGGCGAGGTGCGGTCGCGGTGGGCGACATAGCGCACAAAGGCGTCGAGACCGGCAGCCTCGGGTTCGGCGTGCTGGTCGCGGAACTGGACGTAACGCAGGAAGCCGCCGACCGCCTTGCGCACCCCGCCGGCAACCGAGACCGGGGTGTACCTGAGCGCCAGGATCGAGCGGGCCGACCTCACTTCCGATCTCCGCGCGCAAGGATGGCTTCGGTGCTCGCCAGCCGCGCGATTGCCGCATCCGCCGCCGCGTCCAGGAGCTGGCGGGAACGCGTGATGCCGCCCGGAATCGTCGCTTCCTGCAGCTTCAGGACCTGCTCGATCGCGATCAGGATGGCGGCGTCGCGGATCACCGATTCGTCGCGCCGGCTGCCGACTTCTAAGCTCGCTTCCCCGAGCTCACGCCTCACAAGGAGCTGAAGCAGCCGGCTGACCGAGAGGTGCTGGTCAGCAGCCAGAGCTTTCAGCTCAGCCCGCTGTTCGCGAGGCAGGCGGAGCTTGATCTGAGCGCGCACCGACGGATCCGGTTTCAGGGCCGCCATCAGGCGTGCTGGTTTCCGGTCAAAATTGCCGCTCGCGCCCGCTGCCGCGCGTTGCGCACGCGCTGGCGCATCTGCCTTGGCGTGATGCCAGCGTCCTCGGCGAGCGCCGCGACCGGCTCGCCGAGGATCTTGACGCGGTAGATCAGGCGCAGGTCCGCAGCTAGGGCCTTGCCGATCGGCGTGTCGAAGACGAGATCAAGCTCAGCCGGCTCAGGCGCCTCGATCTCGTCGCTGAGTTCGACCGCGCGTGACGAGCGCGAGCGCTCGCGCTTGAGTGTCTTGCGCACCCGCCGCTCCGCGTCCTCGACCAGCTTGCGCGGGATCCAGCTGTCCTCGCAAAGCGGCTGCCATCGAGCGGCGATGCGCAGCACTTCGAGCGCCAGCTGCTGGGCGATGTCTTCGTCATCGAGGTAGGGCGCGGCCGCGACCAGCGCCTGGCGGGCATTGGTCAGCCAGGGGCCCAGGCGCTCGAGCAGGAGACCTGACCATTGCTCTTTGGGCCCGAGCCGATAGGCGGCCAGCAAGGCTGACCAACTGAGGCCGACCGAGGGCGCTTTGATGGATGTCGCCGAGTGCTCCGCGTCGCTAGCTTCCATTCGTCCTCCTCGTTTCAGATATCGGTGTCGGGCACCTGCGCCCTCTACTTCTCTTATCTGTATCGAGGCGGCCAAAAAAGGAAGACTTCTAGCGACTTATCTGCGACTTCTGGAGACTTATCTGCGACTTCTGATCTCAGCGCGAGACGCGTCAGGAGCCTGACCGAGGTGGAATCAGCCCTAGTGCGGCCGCCAACCAGAGGCTTGTCGGGCATCGAGTCCGGCGGCGTCGGCGCCGCCGCCGGCGCGGCTGTAGGCGGCGGTTAGGCGGGCGCGCAGGTCAGCGCGAGCGGACTGGTCCGTCAACGCCGGCTCCAGGATCGCGATCGCCTCAGCCTGCCGATTGGTCGCCGTATACGAGTCGGCTAGCCAGACGATCAACTCGAGGCGCTTGCCGGCCAGCAATTCGCGCTGCTCGCGGATCAGATCGGTGCAGGTGGGATGGTGGTCAGTGGCGATGTCTTCGACCGACTCGAACTCGGGAAGAAAAACACCCGCAGTAGCGTCGATCGTCCGCCGCACCCGAGCCAGCTGTGAGAGAGCGAGAACACTTCGACCCGCGCACTCGGCGCTGACGCGAAGAAGGTTGATGGCGTCGATATTGCAGCCATCCAGCTTGAAGCTCATGAGCTGCGGCTCGACCCGGATCCGATCGCGCAATGCGGCTGGCAGCTCGCGGAGCTTGTATACGACGTTGCGCATCTGCTTGAGCTGGTTCTCGCGATCATATCCAGGGCTAGCCTGGCGGCCGAGTTCATCCCTTGACGGACGAGAGTTGGGGTCCCGGATCGCTTCCAGCAGAAGGCGCAACCAGACGAAGGCGGTGACCGACCTCCCTTTCAAAGCCGACGCCCATTCCTGGCCGTCCTGCTGAAGCTGCAGGCCACCGAAGGTGCGGATGACGACCTGCGGCGAGGGACCGCCTGCCGCCGGGATCGGCTCGTAAGCGGCTGGCGCCTCGGCGACGGCGGCGACCATGGCGGCCAGGCCGTTAGCCGCCGGGGCTGGAATCGCTCGCGATTGCCGGCGTCGAACCAACAGCGCGGCGAGCGCGATCCATGCCAGGGCCACGGCCACCAGCGCGAATGCCGGCAGGTTTGACGCGGGCTGGTTCTGGATGCTCTGGTCGGCGATCAGGTAGCGGCCGGAGGCGTCCTGGCGGAGCCAGAAGTCGCCGTGGAAATTGATCGTCAGCGGGGTCGGAACCGAATTCGGACCGGCCGCCGGCGTGATGGTCTTGGTGCCGTCCTCTTGGACCTCGATGAGAAGGCTGGGGTCGACTGGGTCTTGAGCCCGCAGGATGGTGAGCGAGCCGGCCTGAAAGGTCACGCTCGGCGCTGGCCCGGCGGCCGTTTGGTCGCTGATCTGCTGGCTCACATCCACCAGCGCATTGCCGGTCAAGCGGCTGCCGAATGCGCCCCGATCGCTGTTCGATAGCGCCGTGGCTTCGGCGTTCTGGTCACCGACGAAGTCGCGCTCGACCTGGCTGCCGAGCTTGCCGTCGATGCCGTTGCCGTAGGCGACCCGGACGCCCAATCCGAAGGCCGCGGTGGTGATCACGACCCCGGCCAGGATGAGCGCGGAGAGGCCGTAGACCAGCCCAGTTGGAGGCCGCTTCGACACTTTTGCGCTCAAGCGGCGCAGCGCCAGCTGCCCTTGATCCGGACCGTGCTTCCACTACTCAGACTGCTGACGGTGGCGTCGACGGTGCCCGACTTCATGTCGCGGGCGATGGTGAAGCTGCCGCCGCTGCCGACCCAGAAGATCTGGTCATCAGTGACGAACTCACCATGGTTGGCCGGATCGGCGTGGCCCAGGAACAACACCACTCCGACCGAGGTCCCGGACTGGGCCGTGTATCGGCCAGCCGTCACTCCCGGGTACTGGTCGGCGCCCAGATCGAGCAGGAAGCTTTCGTCCCCGATCGAGAACTTGAGTGTCGCTGTGTACTGCTCGCCGACGCTGCCGCAGTAGTTGTCACCGCCATAGCCGGGGGTGGGCGCAATCGTGCGGTCGGTGACCGCATGCTCCACCTGGGCGCTGACGTCACCGCTGAAGGCCAGGCCTTCTGCGTGGCAGGCGTTCTTTTTCATTCTCGCCACGTCGGTAGCGCGAAGCTGGTTTAGGGCGTAAAAGTTCGCGCAGGGCGCGCTCGCAACAAACGCCGGCAGCGGCAACGGCGCGCCGCAGGCCCACTGGCCGCTGATGTGCACCGGCACCGCGCCGCTGACATCCTGAAGGACGTTTACGTCGAGCGTCCCGGTGATGCCGTCAGCGTTCAGCGTCACCTTGCCGGTGCCCTGGTGCCAGTCCTGGCTGGGATCCGAGATCGAGGCAAGCTCGACCACGTTGCTGACGCTGTTGATGGTCACCGCTTGGTGCTCGGAGCTGCCTGGTATTGATATCCGCAATCGATAGGCCTTGCCGCCGGCGACGAACGCGAGCAGCGCTGTCGGAAAGCTGCTCCAGCGCTTGGGCTCGGCGCACATCGGGGTCGGCGCTGCGCTGTCCTGAGCGACCGTATAGGCCTCGGCGACCTGACCAGTGAGTTCGCCACTCAGCTGCAGCGACTGGGTGAGGCAGACGGGGTTGGCGGCGCTTATCTGCGAGGGCACGAGCTTCAGCACCCGATAGGCGTCGCCGCAGCTTGCCGGCTTAGGCGCCGCTACTGCCGCTACGCCGTAATGGGGCGATGCCAGGCGCGCGCCCGCAAAGGCGGCGAGCCCCAGCACGAGCAAAGCGCCGACAACGATCGCCACCGTCCGCCGCATCCGGCTTTCTCCCTCCAGTCCGGCTTCGACATTGTTCCCGCAAGCCAGGCGCCCTCCTTTCCGGGGCCCTTCCCTTACGACTACCGGTCTAGCGTCTCTGGAGGCGGACGTCCATCCTTAATTCCCATATTCGACCTCATCCATTTCCACCATGTCGACTCATGGATTTCCCGCCGGCAGCCTTATTAGGTGGATGAGAGCCTATTGACCTCCTACGTCTCATAACGAAAAATTGGCAGCAAGAAGCAGGCTCGGTCGATACGAGATACAGGATTAGGCTCTGAAGCAGATGCTCGTCTATACGTATGAGATCTCTGACCCGAAGCAACCCCTGTCCCAGACGGGGATGGGCGCCCCTGGCAGACTTGTTTCGTTCAAACCTCCCCCACTGGACCCGACGAAAGTTATCGGGAGGGAGATCGTTGGCTGGATCCCCTACGCGGGGATGTACGGAATGGGCGGCCCGGGTTTCGTCGGCTTCAACCTCAAGGACGAGTGGTTAGTCGTCGCTGTGTGGGGTGCTGCCGAATGGATGCGCCTTGATGGCCGACTGCTACAGGACATCTTCAGCGAGAAATACGGTCGCGACCCCGGTTGGAACTCCGAGCCTGAGGAAGTCTGGCAGAACCTCTTCACGGGACGACGGTTTGCCGAATTCAGTGTTGAGAGGACTTCGCTCAGGGCGCGGCTCGATGACGGCAGGCCCCTCCTAATCTCCGACGATCCCAATGACAGACCTCTGTTGGAAGGCAACGGGAACCCTCGCGAGATCGGCGCAGACGACGACCTCCGTAGAGTTGTCTTTCTCGCTCCAACAGCGGAGATCTGGGTCTAGGGATCCTCCTGAACGCCATGGACCAAACTGGTCCTTTTCGACCTCCTGGCGGAGGTGGCAAGATAAGACCCCTTCGGGGTTCGTCGCCATCTTCGATTGCCACACGATCGTGTGATTCGTTCAGATGAAGTCAGGCCAGCCCGAGTCGATCGAGTTGGCGCCGTGCCAAAGCGTGCGATCATCGAGGTAGTAATCCATGGGAGACGAGGTAGGCCCGCCAGGCGATGAGCTGGCTGTCATCGTTCGATTCACGCAATACGACACGAACAATCCAGCGGACTGGTTCTCCATCAAGGCTGCTTACCGGGACCTGGACGAAGCTGAACGAGAGGCGATGCGTCTCAATGCCCTACCTCAGAGAGGGCGATCGGTCAGGTACTTCGTAAAGATCGTCAAGAGCCCGCGTTAAGGCTGGAACTGTCGACTAGCCATTCGTACACCTCTTACGTCTTGCGAATACCGGGCAGGCCGCGGTGACCTGATTAGAGTCAACTAATCGGCTTGGCGCGAAAGCCCCAGTCAACGCTCTGACCTGCGGCCTCCGCGGCGCGCAAGTGCTCGTGCCGATCCTCTTCGAGTGCGGGACTGTACTTCCGCCACTTTGTTACGAAGCCGCACGCACACACAGCGCGGAAGCGGAGCTCAGACGCGAACTGGGTGAGGTAGCCTTGCTTCGAGGGAAATGCCCAATTTGACGAAGGCAGGACCGTCACATCGCAGCAGTGATGGCGTCGTTTTGCGTGCATCACCCGGAACCTACTGGCGGTTCATCAAATCTCGCTCCCGCTACACGTTGACTCTAGGTCTGCCATTAGTTGCGGGGGCCTTGCTCACGTCAATTTCGGCACTCCTGTACTCCAGGTCGCATCCGGATTTCGCAATCACAGTTCTCGGTCTCGCCGTCGGCGGGGGTATTGCCATAGGGCTCGGAATGTTTGTCTACGTGCACATCTATGTGTCAACAGCCCGAATCCAATTGATTGCCAATCATCTTGTGCGGACAGCATGGCTGGCTCGACGGCGAGGTTATTCGGTGGAGGATCTGGGCAGAGTTAGTAGGCGGTCTATTGAATTAATGGGCATGCTCGATCCAGCCTTCCTGGTTGAGAATACGCAGGGCCGCCCACTCTTTTGGTTGCTTGCCAGCCGATGGGACAGATCCAGTGTCGAACGCTTGTGGCGAGAGATTGGATTGACTGTCACTGGAAGCTGGGAAGACAAGGTCAATTACTACTCATTCTCTGACGTACCGAGGTGGTAATCGCCTGGCACTCGCTTCCCCGTTCGTAAGCAAACTGATAACACGTGGACGTTTTGGCGGATGCGACGAGCCTAGAGCATCGTGCGAATGGATAGAGGGCATCGCGACCCGATCATGTGTTGGGAGTGGGCGAGATACACCGTCGCGATGGAAGACTGTGCAGCAATGTCTCGATCGTGGCGAACCCGCGACGAGGAAGGCTCCGAAGAGTAGCCTTCCGATGACCATTCGGTGCAAATGACCGATGCACCGAGATAACGCGAGTTGGCGCAACGCATCAACGCGTAATTGCAGGTGACAGGGGCCCAGTAGTTTGAAAAACACCAATAAAGCCACTACTGCTATTAGTGCTGCCACCAGAACGGACTTCTGCGACACGCCATGAAACGGGGCGGACAATTGGTCGGTCATTTCGAATACAGAACGGGTCTTGATGGCGTCCGGCGGCACGCTGCGGACGTCACTCGGCTCAACTTTTAAACCGCTGGTCATCTTCGGCGGCGTCTGTGGGGTCGTCACCTGAGTGAACTTCAGCCAAGGATTGAGCTCTTGACATGAGAGCAGACTGTTAAATCAGATGAGGGCACCGCTTTTCATGCTGGATGTGATCGTCTGCACTGTGATGCTAGTCGGGGTTGTTCCAGTTGCGATCGGAAATCGCAGATGGATCGGCGCAGCCACAACCTGGATGTCCTGGTTGGTGCCGAATCTGCCTGAGTCGCTTCGTGCCGATGAGCAAGGCTATACAACCGCCGCTATGCGGATTTACGCGACCGGTTTCGCCTTTGCTGCGGTTGACGTCCCGGCGCAGGGCATACTGACGGGCTTTGGCGTTGAATCTGTTGGACTCGTAGCGACACTAAGCTTCATTGGCCTAGTGCTTAGTATCATTGTTCTCTTAGCTTGGACATATGCGAGATTATTTCGCTCGGGTCGGGGTCTCGCTCATGCTTCTGCCTGGTCCTTCTTGGTTGTCATGATGTGGTTTGTCGTCGGATTTGTGTCAGCATTTGGTGCGACTGCGACCAACCTCGGACGAAGCTAAGAGACATACGCCCTCGACCCCATGACTGATCATCGGGTAATTGCAGTCATGCTTCTATTTGTACTCGCTATTGGCTGGCGTTTTGGTCAGCCCAGACTTAGTCCCCTCCTCAATTCGTATCAAGCGATCCACCGTCGCATGGCGTTGACATTGAGCATCGGCCTCGGGCTCGCGTTCAGCGCCGCGGTGACCGTCGATTGCTGGTTCATTGGCATTCCAGGTCCAGTGTTGATTGCTGCTTACGTCGTCTGGGGGATCTTCTTGGTCTGGTCAGCGTCTCGCAACCGATTGGCAGGGAGACGTTCGAAAACGTGAGTCGTTGATCACGAGCGCGGCATCGGAACGAGGCCCCATCAGATCGGGAAGCCGCTAGACCGCCAGCAGACACGAGCCTTCTTGAAATGGGTTCCTACTGGCGACACTGAGCGAGTGCGAGGCACGATTTCTGAGGGGGGATTGTCATCTCCACGGGTCTGGGTGCGGCCGAAGCTATCGATAACCACAAGCTATCGAAATCGGGTAGTTCTGACGAGGCTTAGACCTGAACCCATTAGGTCCGCAGTTCGGTGACTGGCGATACGCCGGCGGGACTTATCTAATGACCTCCGTCCACGAAACCACGTCATGCGTCCCATCCGGATGCTGATCCACATAAAAGGGCGATCCCGATGCGATGTCCGCGAACTTCACGGCATAATGCCAGGTTCCGCGCGTCGTCACGTCACCACCGAGATCGACGTTGACCTGCCCACCAGGTGGAACGGCACCGCAGACCATCTCACTCTTGGCGGCAACGATGACGCAGCCGGGTGTGGTGTAAAAGCCGGATAGAGCCCAGTTCGCATGACTAGCGAACCAGTTGTGATAGCCCGACCCGATGACGAAAATCATCGCGAGCTTGCCAATCGCAGGTCCAGTGTTGAGAAAGGATCCCTTCCAGCAGGCGGCATCACCGCGGTGCGCAACCGGGCAGTAATCGCCGCCGAGCTGGCCGGTCAGGGGCTGCTGGACGACGGGCGATGGGCTCGGCGAAGGATTCGCTGATGGCGTAACCGAGGCAACTGAGGTGCTTGAGGAGGGAGTGGAGCGGTTCGCCGCTTGATAAGCGGCGTAAGCGCCGGCGCCTCCAACCATGACGACAAGTGCAGCTGCGGCGGCGATGATGATCGGCCGGCGACTAGGGTTGGCAGCTGGCGCCGCCCATGCCGGGGTTGGTATCCCGACGGGGGCGGCCACCACCTCCGGGTAGTTAGGCGCAGGAACTGACGCTGGTGGGCCGGGTAAGACCGCGTCCTCGGGCAGCCAGTCGGGCCGCACAGAGGCGGGCGCGGGTTGGCGAACTTCTGGGATTGGGGTGGGCAAAGGCATCGGACGCCAAGTTTGCCCGTCCCACCAATAGGCGCCATCGGGAGAGATTGGAGGAGGTGATGCTGACATTTGGGCAGCTTAGCCAAAAGGTCCGCGCAACGGACTAGCCGTACCGCAGGTTCCAAACAGTAACTCCAGCCACTGACGATTCTG
>Ga0307374_10013611_pt1 | contig 11227 bp, 10 predicted proteins | sample OX3MG_FD_202532 | JGI IMG/M metagenome (GOLD analysis project Ga0307374, IMG submission 202532) | Soil microbial communities from Risofladan, Vaasa, Finland - OX-3 | ecosystem: Environmental > Terrestrial > Soil > Coastal area > Acid sulfate soil | place: Finland: Risofladan, Vaasa | collected... | reverse complement strand
GATGCCAGGTCCGGATGAACCTCGCGCACGCTGTCCGATGCTGCCGGGAGGCGATGGGCATCATGCTGAATCTGCAAGGCGCCGGATCGTTCGCCCAAAGCAACGCGCTCCAGCGCGTATGGCGCGATTTCGAAGTGGCCAGCCGCCACGGACTGCTCAACGCCGAAATTTCGCAGGAAGTGTACGGCAAGGCGCTGCTCGGAATCGAAGAGCAGATGACCCCGATCCTGTAATTAGCGGCGGCTGATCATTATTAGCGGACAATTTGCCGCGCTCGCGATTTGAATCGTGGTCGCGCCTCGCAGTCGACGATGACCAGGCGCGCGTTGGAGGCCGAGAATCACTAAGTCGTTGTGGTAGGCGCGGTGAGTAATCTCGGTGACGATCGAGTCACTTCGCACCACCTCAGTCGCGCCGCAACCCTCCACCTCATCCTCTGCGATCCGATCCAACGCCGCGAGTGCTCGGGCCTCAGCGGTCTTAGAGTCAGAGGTCGCCAACACTCTAAGGTAGGAAACCGATTTCCTACCGGTTCTGCAGAGACTTCCGAGCAGGCGCGCGCAACTCATCGTGACTACGGCGCCGGCCGATGGGAACCAGTATTCGCCGCGTCTCGCTGAGACGCCACTCTTGCGGCGCCCGCAGTATCACCACGTCGCAATCGATGGTGCCGATCAACCGTTCAGTCGGTGTCCCCACGAATTGCCGCTGGATGTCGGAGAATCCCAACAGCACGGTCGTTTGCGTCAGAAGCCCCTGAAGCGTCTCGGCCCAAGGCTGCCGAAGACAGCGTCGAATTGCTCGCGGCGCGACCGTGGGCGGTCATCGTTCTCGTCGTATGGAACCTCCACAAAACCAGTCGGGAAGCCGCTCATGGGAGATGAAGAGCCGCCGGACCTGATCGGGCGATTAGGGACCAGGTAGATTTCGAACTTCTCGCGCGGCCGGCCGAGCGCGAGCATCAGCACGTCAGCCCGGTCCGGCGACAGCACTCCTCGGGCGCGAGCCTCGACCTTGGACTCGATCTTGATGCGCCCTTGGGAATCGAGTTCGTAAAGGATGCCGGCCAGCTGCCCGATAGTCGCTTCGTCGGTAAGTCCTTCAACCAGGTCGCACTCAAGCGCGTCGGCGAGTGCCTGGTTGAATTGCGCCCTGCGGTTGACGAACCGCCTAGCGGGATCGTTGTCTCCCAAGTTGGGGCTACCATCACATGGCTGTGCGACGTTGACCGGCTCCACTGGAAACCGGCAGTCACGTAACTAACAGCGCTTTCTTTCGGATGACACTCCGCGCACTGTCAGGTTAGGATATTCTTTGGCGACATGGTGTCCTTGGACCGCAACCAGTCTCAAACCGATTCGCTTTCACGATCAGTTGCAAACTTTCCATGCAAAAGCAGTTACTGACAATCCGCAAGTTCTTGGTCGGCCGTGAGCGGAATAAAAGAGCAGCCCATTGCATCAAAGTTACTCTTTCTGTGACGCACTATGAGCCAGAGGTAGCAGGGTAGGTGCGCGAAGCGGTTCACAGACGTCAATTTACCGTCAAACAGAATAGGTTCCAAATATGGAAGTGTCAAAGAAGGCAAGGACCGAGGTTCACGCGCCGATGCGAAAGAAGCTCCTCGCGGCTAACTGGAAGATGCATCTGGGGCCGCCGGAGGCATGGGCGCTCATTACCGCACTCCGCGACGATATCGAACGCGACGCAGATTCGTTGCTGCTTGACCGCGAGGTAATGATCGCCCCGCCGGCGATCCTCATTCCTGCGGTTGCTGAAGCCCTCAAGGGTTCGCCGATCAAGCTTGGCGCGCAAAATATGTATTACAAAGAAAAGGGCGCGTTCACCGGTGAGATTTCTCCGTTGATGCTTAAGGCGTTCGGCGTGACGCACGTAATCGTAGGGCACTCCGAACGCAGGCATATCTTCGGTGAAAACGATGACTTGATCACCAAGAAGGTGAGCGCCGCGCTGTTCCATGGTCTGGTCCCGATCCTGTGCATCGGCGAAACCAAGCAGGAGCACGACGCCGGTAGCTCGTTGAAAATCGTACTGCGTCAGATGGAAGCCGCCCTTGGAGGGTTGACGGCCGAGCAGGTGAGGGGGGTAGTAATAGCTTACGAGCCGTTATGGGCGATTGGAACAGGCCGCACGGCCACGCCGGAACAGGCCGAATCGATTCACTGCGCCATCCGCGCCGCCTTCAGCCGACGTTTCGGCCGCGATGACGCGCAAAAGGTCAGGATTTTGTACGGCGGCAGCGTCAACGACGAAAATGTTGACTCCCTAATCTCGAAGCCCGACATTGACGGTGCGCTGGTCGGTGGGGCGTCCCTAAAGGCTGAATCGTTCGCGCCCATCGTTCGGGCGCAAACGAGTTAAATTGAAGGTCAGCACGCCACCCTGTCGCAACCTACTCTCAGTTCGATACTTCGAGCGCGGCGCAATGGGAGGCTTGTAACACACCGCCTTGTCGTTGAGAATGACCTAATCAAAATAGCTTTCAAAGAAACGCGTATTCACGCGGTCGCCCGAAAATGAGACGTTCAGTTCGCGCTAAACATACTCATGATTGCCAGAATGAGAGTCACCGCCAAGAAGTGACGTCTTTGTCATTTGCGCGGCGAACTCGCGGCGGTCGTATGGCGTATAGAGCACGGTCAATAGGAAGCCGAGAACCATGCTCGCACCGGGCAGGATCACGACAAGCAGCAATCGGTGGCCAATCCCAAGTGCGATAGCTGCCAAAATGGTATCGAGTGTGAAGATGATTGCCCATGCGACACTGACGCGGAAATGCACCCGGCGAAACGAAGGCTTGTTCCACAGGTCGCGCGGAACTCTCTCTCGAGCATACTGAAGCCTGAAGGGAGCACCGCAAATCATCGTTACCCATGCGGCTACCGCGAATAAACCCCATCCGAAGATGGTCTGGTAGCGAATGAAGGAGCCTTCACCAACGGTGGCGAGCGCGACAATCGCAAGCAGGAAGAATCCCAGCGAAGTGCAATCGATTATCTTGATACTTCGCGCAAGAATCTCGTACGCGACGATCGCCAGCATGATCACCAACCCTGCGGATGCTGCCGTTTTCCAATACTCCCGCGCGTCCAAAAGGCCATAGGCAAGCCACGCGGCGAGTCCCAGATAGGAGACCAGATTCCGCTTGGGTTTGCCGATCATCGGTGTTGCTCAGGAATCATGGAGGACGCAGGGATCGGGGCTATTTTCGCTATGCCGCAGGTCTCGTGAGTTGCGGAGTACTTGTCGTCGTGCTCGTGTCCTTATCCATTGCGGCACTGTATTGGCCACGGCGCGCGGCTCGGTCGCAACTGGCTCGATGATACAGAGCCTGCTGTGCCGCCAACACGTTGGCGTCCTGGCCGTGCCAGATCTCCAAAGCCGGTTGCTGGATGGCGCGGGCGAACGAAAACGTCAACGCCCAAGGCAGTCGCGACTTGAATCTGACATTCATTGCATTCAAGCGGGCCGAGGCCAGTTCTCCGGATTGGCCGCCCGACAAGAACGCAATACCGGGAACCGCGGCCGGGACCACTCTTAGCAGACACTTAACTGTGGCGTCGGCCACCTCGTCCACCGCTTTTTGCTCAGGGCAGGTCAATCCCGGAAGCAACATATTGGGCTTCAGGATCATGCCTTCGAACGTCACTCGTTGTGTGTAAAGCTGGTCGAAGACCGTTCGCAGGACTTCCGCCGTTACCTCGCAACACCGCTCCAAGGTATGTTTGCCAGCCATGAGCACTTCCGGCTCGACGGCAGGAACAAGACCAGCTTCCTGGCACAGCGCTGCATACCGGGCTAAGGCTTGCGCGTTGGCCTCGATGCAGCCTCGGCTGGGAATGCCCTCACCCACGGCAATCACCGCGCGCCACTTGGCAAAACGGAGGCCCATTCGAGAATATTCGGCCAAACGGTCGCGCAATCCGTCCAACCCTTCGGTCACCTTCTCGCCGCGATGACCTGCCAAGCGCTCAGCGCCGGTGTCAACTTTGATGCCGGGAATGATTCCCGCATCGGTGATCACTTTAAGCAAGGGAGTGCCATCTTTCTTCCGCTGGTGGATCGTTTCGTCGTAGAGGATCGCGCCGCTAATGCACTCACCGAGACCAGGCGTAGTCACTATCAGCTCGCGATAGGCGCGCCGGGCCTCCTCGGTCTGAGGAATCCCCACCCTGGCAAATCGCTTGTTGCAGGTTGGATTGCTTTCATCCATAGCCAGCAGGCCCTTGTCGCCGGCGACCAGTGCTTTCGCGGTGTCCATCAGCACCTGCTCATTCATTTGTGATGATTCCTTTGGTTGCTAACGTCGCTAGGACCTGGCTATCTGCTGGCGGGAGCTGAAAGTGGCTGCTGACGTTGGCTGCGAGGCCACCAGGCTAAGTCATCGCTCATCACATAGGTAGCCAGGGCGACGAGCATCAAACTCATGGCGACCCACAATCGCCAATCATGATGCGCGTGTTTCCAGTAAGGGCGATGGAAGCCATGATTGGCACCGTCGTTATCTAGACCTTCGTGCTGCTGGTGACTGCGCTTTGTCTTACTCATGAGTTACCGCCTGATCGCCGGAGTCCGCGTGGAGCGATCTCACGTCGGCGTCCTTATTGCTCAGATGATCCTTCCACTTCCAGTTCCGGATCTCCGGCAAGTCCTGTCCGTGCTTGTCGATGTAATGCTGGTGCTCGATGAGCTTGTCCTGCATCATTTGCTTCAGATAGCTTCCCTTGGCGCCCAAATGTGGTAGCCGATCTACCACGTCTTGTACCAGGTGAAATCGATCAAGGTCGTTCTGGACCCTCATGTCGAAGGCCGTCGTGATAGTGCCCTCTTCCTTGTAGCCGCGGACATGGATGTTGCGGTTGGTCCTGCGGTAGGTGAGACGATGGACCAGCCATGGGTACCCATGGAAGCCAAAGATGATGTGCTTGTCCTGAGTAAAAAGCGAATCGTAATCTCTCTCGTTGAGACCGTGAGGGTGCTCCGTGGCGGGCTGCAGCTTCATGAGATCGACGACGTTGATCACCCGGATTTTCAGATCGGGCAGATGTTCGCGAAGGATGGAGACGGCGGCCAGAATCTCCAGCGTGGGCGTGTCTCCGCAACACGCCATCACGACGTCCGGCTCGGTTCCCTGGTCGTTGCTGGCCCATTGCCAGATGCCGATTCCTTCCGTGCAATGCACGACCGCCGCGTCCATGGTCAACCATTGCGGAAGGGGGTGCTTGCCGGCCACCACCACGTTGACGTAATCGCGGCTGCGGAGGCAGTGATCGAACACCGATAGGAGACAGTTCGCGTCGGGCGGCAAATATACGCGCACGATGTCGGCCTTCTTGTTGATCACGTGGTCGAGGAAACCCGGGTCCTGGTGCGTGAAGCCATTGTGATCCTGCTGCCAGACGTGAGAGGCCAGCAGATAGTTCAGTGACGAGATTTTGCGGCGCCATGGCAGTTCCAACGTCACCTTGAGCCACTTGGCGTGCTGGCTGAACATCGAGTCGACGATGCGAATGAAAGCCTCATAGCTATTGAAAAGCCCATGCCGTCCGGTGAGCAGATAACCCTCAAGCCAACCCTCGCATTGGTGCTCACTGAGCATCGAGTCCAGCACGCGTCCAGTGGGCGCGAGGAATTCATCATTGTTTACTTCGCGAGCGTCCCACTGACGGTCGGTGACTTCAAAAACCGCGCCCAACAGATTCGATAGTGTCTCATCGGGACCGAACACGCGGAAATTACGCTTGTCCTGATTCAGCTTGGCTACATCCCGCAGAAACTTCCCGAGCACGAGCGTATCCTGTCCGGTGACAGCGCCCGGCGAAGGCACATTCACCGCATGGTCGTGGAAATCCGGCATGCGCAGATCGTGCAGCAGAATGCCGCCGTTAGCGTGCGGGTTAGCGCCCATCCGCCGCTCACCCTTAGGTGCCAGCTCGGCCAATTCAGGCATGAGACGGCCATGCTCGTCGAACAGCTCCTCGGCCTTGTAGCTCTTCATCCAGCTTTCAAGCAGCTTGACATGGTCCGGATGCTCGGGATCCACCAGCAGCGGCACCTGGTGCGATCGGAAGGTGCCCTCGATTTGTAAGCCGTCGACAACTTTTGGGCCTGTCCAACCCTTGGGCGATCTCAGGACGATCATCGGCCAACGTCGTCGAGTGGTGTCGTTGTTGTTCCGTGCGTTACTTTGGATTTGCCGAATGTCTTCGATGACCTTTTCCATGGTGGCGGCCATGAGTTGATGCATCTTTTCCGGCTCATCACCTTCTACAAAGTAGGGCGTCCAGCCGCAGCCTCGCAGAAATTGCTCTAGCTCTTCATGCTCGACGCGGGCGAGCACGGTCGGGTTGCTGATCTTGTACCCGTTTAGGTGAAGGATCGGCAGCACGGCTCCGTCGGTAATTGGGTCGAGAAACTTGTTGGACTGCCATGCGGTCGCCAGCGGCCCCGTTTCCGCCTCGCCGTCGCCGATGATGCAGGCGACGATCAGATCGGGATTGTCGAACGCGGCCCCGAAAGCATGGCTTAACGAGTACCCCAACTCGCCACCTTCGTGAATCGAGCCCGGCGTCGTCGGCGCAACATGGCTCGAGATCCCGCCGGGAAACGAAAACTGCTTGAACAGCTCTTTCATCCCGGCTTCGTCCTGCGTGACGTTCGGATAGATCTCGCTCCAGGTGCCTTCGAGGTAAACATTGCCCACCAGCGCCGCGCCGCCGTGCCCGGGACCGGCGATGTAGAACATATTAAGGTCATACTGTTTGATGACCCGGTTCAGATGCACGTAAATGAAGTTCTGACCTGGCACTGTGCCCCAATGTCCGACCACCAGCGGCTTTACGTGCGAAAGTTTCAGCGGCTCCTTCAGCAACGGATTGTCGTAGAGGTAAATCTGGCCGACCGAGATATAGTTGGCGGCGCGCCAGTACGCATCTATCTTGTGGAGTAGTTCCGGGGAAAGAGTTTCCGTATTCATGGTTCAATTCTCCTTCTTTTCAGCGGGCGGCCTGTCACTTACTCGTTCGCCTCGCCTGTTGTTGTATTCCTGGATTCGACCGGCTTCGATTCCGGCGAGTCATGCTGTCGTAGGAAGATGGTCAGCACGACATAGAGCGCGATCACCAGATATTCCGCCTGCCAGGTTTGCAAGGTTGTCGTCCAGAATTTAGCCGAAAGCAAAAATGCTGCGATCGAGATCGGGGGCTGGCCCGCGAGCGCGAGTTGTTCGTTGTAAGCCTTGGTCCCGAAAACGATATGCAGCCCTAGTGCGAGTATGAACAGCAGAAAAAACGCCACCAACAGCGAATTGCGGTAAAACCAGCTGAAGCGATCAGTCTTGGATCGCTTTTGTTTGCCCTTCGCTTTGCGCGGATCGCGGGAATGCGGCGCGCCACGCTGATAGAGGAAGCTGCTGAATACGATCAGCGAGCCAAGCTGCAGGACGGCCGCCTGCCAGTTGGATGCGAAACCTTCCAGGAAGGCTCCGGTTGACAGAAAACGCCAGTAGCCGACCGACGTCTGCGCGTGCGCCGCAAGCGTCTCATTTTGCAGCCGCCAACCGGTAAGACTTCCCAAGCAAATGCAAATGACGAAAAGCGCGAACAGCACGATCGAGAGTGAATTGTCTCTGATCGGGTGGAGCACTTTTCGCATCGGGCCCCGTTTTCCCCGTTTCCCGCGCGGCGATGTTCGCGCTAGTCGCATTGTGCCCCTAGGAACAATGCTCGCTGTCAGTCAGGTTGTTGTTCTTCATGATCGGGTTGTTCTTCAATAGTGATGCCCAACACGCGGCAAACTGTCCTGGCGATCATGAGTTCTTCGTCTGTATGAATGACGCGAACGGTGACCTGACCGTCCGCCGCCGAAATCACGCCCTCATTCAGCGCGTTTCGCTTCTCTTCCACTTCGATTCCAAGGAATCCCAGTCCGTCGCAAATCCGCGCGCGGACCTTGGGCGCGTTTTCGCCGATGCCGCCGGCAAACACTAGTGTGTCCACTCCGCCTAACGCCGCCGCGAATGCGCCAATCCACTTCTTGACTTGGTAACAAAACAGCGTAACCGCTTCAGCCGCCCGCACATCCTGCGTTTCGTGCTCGAGCAAGTCGTGCATATCGGAACTGGTCTCCGACATTCCGAGCAGCCCGGACTGGAAGTTGACCATCTGGTTGAATTCTTTCGCGGTCATGTTTTCGTTCCGCGCCAGATACCAAACCAGTCCGGGATCGAGATCGCCTGAGCGGGTGCTCATCGGCACTCCAGCCGTCGGAGTGAAGCTCATGCTCGTGTCCATCGATTTGCCATGATGCACGGCCGCCAGGCTCGCGCCGTTTCCGAGGTGTGCGAGGATGACCCGGCCTTGTGCCGCTTCCGATCCACCCAGGCGGGCCAGTTCTCCCACTAGAAACGCATAGGACAGGCCGTGGAACCCATACCGCCGCACCCCTTGTGCTTCGTAGCGGCGCGGGATCGGCAACAAACGTGCTACTTGTGGCATGTCATGGTGGAAAGCGGTGTCGAAACACGCGACTTGGGGCAGCTCAGGAAATCGGCGATGAAACGCCTCGGTTAACAGGATCTCCTCCGGCATATGCTCAGGATCGAAAGCGCTGAGCCCGTGCAGATCTTCGACCATTTCCGGAGTTATTCGCTGCGGCTCGAAATACTTCGGCCCGCCATGCACCACGCGATGCCCGACTGCAGTAAAGGCGTCATGTTCGCTGCGTTCCTGAAGCCAACTCATCAACGCATGCACCGCTGCGGTGTGGTTCGGCAGCGCCAACGGTCGGGTAAAGTTCTCAGAACCTTTGACGGCGAACCTAGCGTCCGGCAGACCGATCCGTTCTATACTCCCGTCCAACACGCGGTGCATCGACGCGCCAGCTTCAAACAGCGCGAACTTGATGCTCGATGAGCCGCCATTGATCGTTAGGATGTGTGGGCTGGCGGGTTTCATCGATGAACTTCTTCGTCATTCTGTAATCCGAACGAAGCCAGTTGCGCGCACGTGGACTTATAATCCGTGTGAAGAATGCTTCGAATTCCCAACCCTTCCGCAATCTGGACGAACATCGGGGTGTTTTCGATATAGATAACCTGCCGGGCTGGCGCCTGGACGATGTCCAACGCCAGCCGAAAGATGTCTGCGTCGGGCTTGCGGACATGGACAAAGCAAGAGGAAACAAAACAATCTACAAACCTGGCCAGCTGGAACTTTCGAATCCGATATTCGTTTAGTTCGCGCGCTTCGTTACTGACCACGGCGACCTTGAGCCCGTGCCGGACCTTGAGCTGAGCGACCAGCTCGATCATCTCCGCGTAAGGTTTCGATTGCGCGAACATGAAGCGCCGAAACTGAGCCCGGGTGAACGGTCGCTTTTGGTAGAAGACCACCCGACCCAAATATTCTTGCAGCGTAAGCTTTCCCTCCTCGTAGGTATCGAAAGTCAGGTGATGCCGATTTTCCATCTCGGACCACTCCAGCTTGAAGGTTGTCGCCGCCCGCTTGCGGGCGTGATGATCCCACCCGTTGGTGAGCAGGACACCGCCGACATCCAGAAACACGCAGGTGATTGCAGCCGCTTTCTTCATCGTTTTTCTTTTGTCGATCGGATCACCGCTGGATTAGGACTCCCCTGCCTATCAGTGGGATCGCAACGCCGTCTCGGTGCGAAATAGACAAAGCCCTTGCCGTCCGCTTTGGCCCTACTCCTCATCAGTCGCGGTCCAATCAGCATGAACAGGCACATTGGATCGCAAAGAGACCACAGGAACGACGAAGTCCTTGCCTTCCCAATGAGCAGCGTCTGGCCAGTAGAAAGTGAATTTGACCTGCTTGCCTTCGGCAAGCGCTTCGGTCGTTAGATCGGCGATGTGAATCCCCAACCCCACATCGTGCGTCGTTGCCTCCTGGACGGTGTTCCAATTATCGGAACTCCAATGAATGACGGTAGGCGCCATCGTCTCGATGCGCAGGGTTTTCCCGACAGGCATCGAGCGAAGCTTATGGTTAAACCGCCACACCACCCGCGGGGATATGGTTTTCTTGACAAGATAGCGTTGTACAGTGTGTGGCGGCCGGTCGAAAAGCTGGCCGTCGCGCAGTGAGCGTCGCAGCTTGAGATACTCCGCATGCGCCCACACAAGCGGCATGGCTGAACCGGAAGGCCGGCCAAAATGAAGTCCGCGTTCTGGTATATCGGGAGAGTCCCAGACTTGCTCTGAGATTAGGCCGCCTTCGTTGGCGAAGGATTCCATGGCGATCAGAAGGCGTTCGGCATTTTCGATTCGGCCTGCCGCCAGTTCGAAGTGGGCCCGCTCGCCGGTGAGCAGTGGCCATCCGCGACCAATCCCCGTTCCGTCAAAAGGTGCGCCATCTTCATGCTCGCCATAGCCATCGTCGTTGTAGCGATGCCAGGTGCAGCCGAACGGTGTCTCCACCTTGAGCAATGCGTCGATGACTTTTGCGGTGTCCCGAATGCGCGGGTCGTCGGCAGCGCGCAAGCCGAAACGTACCAGGGCAAGAGCATCGGGGCTGACCAGATGACTGGCGACGCGGGTGTCCTCTGCGGCCACCACGTTCTTGACGTGAACACCCTTCTGGAAACTCGATCCAGCGGTCCCGGTTTCCATCGAAGCGATCCGGACGTAATAGCCTTCGACGTGGAACTTCCGGCACCAATCTGTGCCGGAGGCATACATCCAGCGTTCGATGGAGGTGTTCCAGACATCGGCGATTTCGCGGAGATAGGTTGCAACCGAGGCCTCATGGTTCAAGTCGGCCATATTCGCCGCCGCCAGGAGTGCGGCGATTTCTGCCCCGACCGTGAATGGCGAATAGCCTGGATCTTCCTCCCAGCGATCCTGCGGGCTCACCGGACCATTACGGACCAAATAGCCTGCAGCGTTTCGCACCATCGCCCAAAACCCGGCGACATCCGCCTCAGCTAGTGCTTTTTCGCGATAGGCCAGGTCCACCAGGAGAATGGGCAAGGCCGTCTCGTCCATCTGGATCCCGTTCCAATACGGCGAGCCATCCAACCACATATTTTGTGACCAGTGACCATCCGAGTGCTGGGTTTTCTGCAAAAATGAGAGCACCCGGGTGACGTCCTCGTGCGCCCCGGCGGCAAGCAAACCGCCCGCCGTCTCCACCATGTCGCGCGACCAGACGAGATGGTAACCACCCTGATCATCGTCGCCTTTGCT
>Ga0307374_10013610_pt1 | contig 11227 bp, 14 predicted proteins | sample OX3MG_FD_202532 | JGI IMG/M metagenome (GOLD analysis project Ga0307374, IMG submission 202532) | Soil microbial communities from Risofladan, Vaasa, Finland - OX-3 | ecosystem: Environmental > Terrestrial > Soil > Coastal area > Acid sulfate soil | place: Finland: Risofladan, Vaasa | collected... | reverse complement strand
GAGCGGGAGGAAGGACACTTCGCCGAATTGGCCGCCGCCGTGGCGCCGGCGCCGGTCACCCGCATCCCTTTCCTGGCCGACGACGTGCATGACCTCGGCGGGCTGGAGAAGGTGGCCACCTACCTCTTCGCCGACTGAGCGGTCACCGACGGTCTGACCGGTCCGGCTGTTCGCTCGCCAAAGCCCGGCTCCGGGCTCCGGCGCGCCTCAGTTGGTGACGCCGTTGTCCGTTCTGACCAGGGCGGAGGCGGCCTCGTCCACCGAGTCGGCCACGGTGACGATGCGGTCGAAGCCAGTGGTGCGCAGGAGGCGGATGAGAGTCGAGCGGTTGCAGGCCACCGACACGTCGCCGCCCTGCTCCCGGGTGCGCCGGATGCCGCCGATCAGTGCGCCGAGGCCGGCCGAGTCGATGAAGGGAACCTCCGACAGGTCGATGACCAAGCGGGCCGAGGTGGCCAATTCGGCCAGGGACTCGCGGAACTGGCTGACGGTGAAGGCGTCGAGTTCGCCTTTGGGCCGGCACACGGTGTAGTCAGCCGCCTGGTCGATCTGAATGTCGAGCAATGGTCTCCTTCCGGGGGCCGGCGTCGCTACGCCCGGCGGGCACAGCGTGGGTACGCCAGTCCTCCGGGTCGCAGGTTGATGGTACCCATGTGCCCGCCGGACTACCGTCAAGAAATGCCTCAGTACTTGGTGGCCGCAGACGCGCGGTGGGTGGTCGATGAGGTGACCGCCGCCCTATCCGGCCCGGAGTGCGAGGTAATCGCCATCGACCGGGGCCTGGCGGTCCTCCCCTACGTCCAGGACAACCCCGTTGACCTGGTCATTCTTGATCTTCAGGTCGGAAACATGGGGGGTATGGCCATCTGCCAGGAACTGCGCCTGGAGGAGCGGGCCGACCGTCTGGACCGGGTTCCGGTGCTGATGCTGCTGGACCGTCGGGCCGATGTTTTCCTGGCCCGGAGGGTCGATGCCGAGGGCTGGCTGATCAAACCGCTCGATCCCATCCGCCTGCGCCGGGCCATAAACGCCCTGACCGAGGGCGGCACCTATTACGACACCTCCTACGAGCCGGTGCCGGTCAAGATCCCCATACCGGTAGCCCCCGGGCCCGGCGCGGCCACGGTGGGCGAGCCGGCTCTGGCCGCCGATCTCCCGGCTGCCCTAAGCGGCTCCGGGGTTCCCCGCTCCTGAGTGCACCTCCCCTGGCGGCGCCCCCGGCCTGACCGGCCTCTAGGCAACGGGCCCGAGCCGCCCGACCAGCACCAGGAGGAGGAGTCCATCCTCGATGCCCTGGTAGCCCTGCGGGACACCCGGGCCCGGGAGGTCATGACCCCCCGGGTGGACGTGATCGCCCTGCGGGCCCCGGTCACGGTCGGGGACGTATCCCGGGCGGTACGGGAGTCGGGCCACAGCCGCTTCCCGGTCTACCAGGGCAATCTGGACGATCTGGTCGGGGTCCTTTTCGTCAAGGACCTGTTCCGAGCCGACGGCCGGGACATGCGGGCCGACGCCCCGGTCCAGCGCTTGCGCACACCCTTCCTGGTCCTGGAGGGCCGCCACGTGCTGGACGTGTTGGGGGAGATGAGGCAGAGCCGGAATGCCTTTGGGGTGGTGGTGGATGAATACGGTGGCGTGGAGGGGGTGCTCACCATCAAGGACCTGGTGGGCGAGTTGGTCGGGGAGCTGCCCGATGAGTTCGACCAGGCCGAGGAAGCACCCGTGGTCCGGGTCGACCCCCACCGCTGGCAGGTGGCCGGGGACTGCCCGGTGGCCGACCTCAACGAGGCTCTTCCCCTCGATGTGCCAGAAGGCGAGTACGTGACCCTGGGGGGATATCTCTTCCACCGTTTCGGCCACATTCCGAACGAGGGCGAGACTCTCCTCCACCGAGGCTGGGAGTTCCGGGTCAGCCAGATGGACCACCGCCGCATAGCCAAGGTGGTGGTCAAAGCCCCGTTAGTACAAGGGTTTCCCGCAGGGCCTGAGAACTAGTCCTTTTTCCCATCTGAAAATGACCCTGTTGGGTCATGTCCGCAATCCCTCCAGCGGCCGACACTCAGAAGTACAGCCACAAGGCGTGACTGAGTGCACACGGTCGGGAGGGAGGGACAGGCAATGACTTCTCCGGCGACGGTGAATGTGCTGATCCATGTCGGGCCCTCACCGAGTTCGACCGCGTCCTCCCCCACGGCCGTCACCCCGACCAACGTCGCGGTCCCCACCGCCACCACCGTGCCGGGTGGGCCCGCCGCCGCAGCCAGCACTCCGCCGGCCGGCATCCCGGCCTCACTAACGCCGGCCGTCCCCCGCCCGACACCCTCCTCGCCTCTGCCCGTCGCCACGGTTCATCTTCCGGCGGGCAGGCCCCCCGCCGGAGCGCTGCCCTTCACCGGGCTGGACGCCATCTTCTTGCTCATCCTGGCCGCCTGCTTGATCGGGGCCGGCCTCTTGTTCCACCTCCTCGCCCGACAGACAGCCGTCGGGTGGGGTTCCGGACCTACCGGAATGACACGAAGGGAAGCTGCATGAAACCGACCATTCCGCTGGTTGCTGCCGTGATGGCCATGGGAGCCATCGCTCTCGGGGTCTCCCCCGAAGCGGCCCACGCCGCGGGCAACGTCACGGTGACACTGTCGAGCGTGTCGCCCTCCGAGACGGTGAGCATCACCGACCTCCAGGGCAACGACCTCACCACCGAGGGGCTGAGCCTGGGTTCGGACAATCCCTTGTCCAGCAGTCTGTCTTCCCCATTCGAGGTGACTGTGGCCGACGCCAACCAGACCCCGTCCGGGTTCACCATCGACGCCTCCATGACCAACCTGTACAAGTGCAGCCAGCCCACGGGCAGTTGCTCACTCCCAGGCACCGAGCCCACCGGCAACCAGGCCATACCGTCAACCGATGTCAGCCTGGCCTACCCGACCTCCGGTCCGGCCATGGCCGTTGAGAACGTGTCGGCGCTGGCCGCTCCCGTCTTCACCGTGGCCGGAAACCTGCCCAGCGCTCTGTGCACGGCCGCCGCTCTGTTGAACACCAACCTCAGCTGCACTTCGCCCATCCCCATCTCGGCCACGGTGGCCGGAGTCGGCCAGACCCTGGCCCAGAGCGTCAACCTGGCCAGCCTGAACAACCTGCCGCTGCTGCCCCAGACCGGCACCGCCGGCAGATTCCAGACTCCGACCTATGGCTACGGAGCGGCCAGCACCTACGGCAGCAAGACCCTCGGAACGGCTCTGGCCGTGCTGACCGGATCGGAGACGACCTCCAGCACCGTGCTCAGCGCCCTGCAGGCTCAGATATCCGGAGCCGGAGCGGTTCCCAACTCCTACCTGAACACCACGTCGCTCAACGCAGCTCTTCAGAGCGCTCTGGTTACCGCGCTCGGAACGGTCAACACCGGGACCACCGCGGTCGGCGACTCGGTCTGGGTCGAGCTCGAGAACGCCCCGGTCAATCCCTACTCGTTGGCCTCGGTGGAGCCTTCCCTGGCCTCCACCCTGGTCGGTCTCGGGAGCATCAACCCCAGCTGTACGACCAGCCTGATCAGCTGCATAGTGGGCATCAGTGGCACCTACCGCTCCTTCCCCATCCTCAACGTGGCGGTCCCGGCGGGGACGGCCAATGGGAACTTTGAAGGAACGCTGGTCTTCACCGGCTTCTAGGAGACCGCTTGGCACTCAGGCCCCGGGGACTCGCCGTCAACGACGCCGGCGGGTCACTCCGGGCCAGATGTCCTCGGCGCCGCTCGGCCCGGTGCTGGGTGGCCTGCTCCTCCGGGGCCTGCTCCTCGGTGGTCTGCTCCTCGGGGGCCTGGTCGGCTTCGTCCTGCCCGCGGCGGCCGTTCAGACCGACGCCTACGGCATCGCCCCGGCGCCTGGCAGCCTCCAGAGCGGGGGCGATCACCTCCAGGCCGTAACCCGGCCCGGAGCGGCGGTGCACGACCAGCTCCTGGTCTGGAACCGGACCGGCGCCCCGCTGACGCTGGACCTGTCCGTCGAGCCGGCCCACCTCGCTCCGGGGGATGTCCCTGCCCTGGGCGGGGCGACCGCCCCCACCCGATGGGTGCACCTGGACCAACCGGTGGTCCAACTGGGACCCCACGCCGATCAGATCGTGTCGCTCACCATCACCGTCCCCCGCATCCTCCCCCACCTGCCGGCCCAGGCGGCGGTGGTGGCCACCCCGGAGACGAGCACCCCCGGCCACGTGGCCGTCCTCATCCGCCTGGCCGTCCTGATCTCCATGGACGCCGCCCCGAGCGCCCCGTCCCGGGCCCCCCTGGGTACGGTGGGATGGGTGGGCCTGGCGGTGCTGGCCGCCGTGGCCCTGACTGTGGCCGCGGTCCGGGTGACTTCCCGCCGAGGACGGTCCCCTAACCGCTCTGACTAAACTGACCCACTGGCCTAACGGCCGGCGGGAAGTAGCGCAGCTTGGTTAGCGCGCAGCGTTCGGGACGCTGAGGCCGCGGGTTCGAATCCCGCCTTCCCGACCAGACCAGTGAAAGTCCTGCTCGGGAGATCGGCGCGTGTTGCCCGGCCGGCTGGGAGCGTCGAACCATCCCGCGTTCAGCCCGCGCGGAGCTGGAGGGGCTGGAGGGGCGCCGGGGGCTCAGCGGCGCCGGTACCTGCTCGCCACGTACTCGTCCACCCAGGCACGGGTGGAGCGCCACTGTCCGTCGGGGCCTTTCTGGGCCCGGAGCCGACCGCGCTCGACCGCAGCGCGCAAGGTAAAGACGCTCTGGGCCGGCATGGCCAGGGCCACGAGGGGCATGAGTCGGTTGGGACCAGCGACTGCCGGCACGACGAAGCGGTAGAGGTTGTCGGTGACTGCCCGGGCGACCAGTTCACCGAGCCGACCGGGATCTCCGTTGTCGGCGGCCCGAAGGGCCTTGAGGTACCGGGATCGGTCCCGGGTGTAGATGACCGCCGGCGGGTAGCCGAGGCGCACCAGAACAAGGTTGAGCAGGAGCCGCCCCGTGCGGCCGTTGCCGTCCAGGAACGGATGGATCCGCTCGAAACCGGCGTGGGCGGCAGCCAGAGCTTCGATCGGGTTGTCCGCTGACCTGATGGCCGAGACGGCCGCCAACCAGTCCGTGATGGAGGCGGAGACCTCAACCCAGGAGGGAGGAACCATCCCGGCCGGGAAGGGCTCGATGTCATGTTCACGGAAGCTGCCCGGGACCTCCGCCGCCGTGGCATTGGGATGCGGGGCCACCTCCCAGACCGGACCGAGGGCCAGCTGGTGGGCCCGGCGGACCTCGGTCAGGTTGAGGAGGTCGCCCGTGGTCCAGTCCCCCGGGTCCAGGGCCTGGCTGTAGACCCACTGAGCGGCGGCGGCGTAGCCCCGGACCTCCATGTACTCCCGGAGCTCCTTGTTGCCCACGGCCCGTCCTTCGGCCAGGAGGGCCTCAACCTGGGACAGGACCAAGGTGTTGCCCTCCAAGGCGGTGGAGTGATGGGCCTCTTGGTGCCAGATGGCCGTCCAGATACCCTCGGCCTCGGTGGGCGATGGAAGGCCACCCATGCTCTCACGCAGCTCGGTGATCGCCTCCTCCAGGCGCTGGTAGACGAGCTGGCGGGGTAGCCGGCCCCGCTTGGAAATGTTGTCTTCCACCGGATTTAAGTCTAACACAACAACTTGGGTTTTGTTGTGTTTGAGTTTTTCTCGGCTGACCACGACAACTAGGCGACCCGGTCACGGCCAGTGCTGGGCCGCGTTTGAGTCTGGCTCTGAGGCGCTCGGCATCAGCTCGGCCGCCAGCCGGCCGGCTGCGTCCCGGTCGGCGCGGGTGCTGGCCTGCGCGTAGATACCGAGCGTGAGCCTCGGATCGGAGTGCCCCAGGCGGGTCTGGGCAGTCTTCACGTCGACACCCGACCTCACCAGCACGGTGGCGTTGGCTCGGCGCAGATCGTGGAAGCCGAGATCCGGCAGCCCGATCTTCCGGCAGGCCGGAGCCCAGGTCCGCTGACGGAAGCCGCTGTACTCGAGCGGGCCGCCCTGGGGGCCAACGAACACGTAGGCGTCGGGATCGGCGGCCGTCACGGCCCGGCGCCGGAGATGCTCGGCCAGGACCTCCATGAGCTCCGGAGGGACGCTCAGTGTCCGTCGCCCCGCCTCTGACTTGGGCGGACCCTCGACCATCCGGCCCCCGACACCTCGGGTCCGTTGCTCGGAGACGGTGATCGTCCGGCCCAGGAAGTCGAGACTGCGGACCCGAAGGCCGGCGCACTCGGCCCAGCGGAGTCCAAGGACAGCACCGAGGTAGGCCATGGCGGCGTACCGGACGCCGAGGGCCTCGGCGAGGCTGGCCAGTTCGGAGGCGTCGACGATGTGGCGTCGTTTGTCCTGGGTCGGCTCCGGCAGCCGGACGCCCCGGGCCGGGGAGCGGGCGATCAGGTCGGAGGCGACGGCGTAGTTGAGGATCGCGGTCAGGACGCCGTACTGGCGGCGTACGGTCCGGGCCGCCTGGCCATCCCAGGAGGCGACCAGCACCTGAACGTCGCGGGGGGCGATCGAACCGAGGCGGCGGTCGCCCAACACCGGCAGAAGATGGTTCCGGACGATCGACTCGTCCCGGGCCATGCCCGAGCCGCGCTTGGAGGGGTTACCGGCCAGCCAGGAGGCTGCCAGGCGACGCCACCGGTCACCTACGCCGACCCCGATGGCCGCATGGTGGCCTTGACCCAAGCCACTTGGGCACACATCACATCGGGCCACCCGGAACTGGCCCAGATGCTCGACCGGATCCGAGCCGCAGTGGAGCATCCGCACGGGCCCTTCCCGGGCGGACGGCCGACGAGAGCTGGCTCTACCTGAGTCTGGAGACAGCTCCGGCGCCGTGGCTCAAGGTGGTCGTACGCTATTGGGAGTAGGGCGACGGTCGAGTGGTGACCGCCTTCCTGCGGAGGGCGATGCCATGACGGTGACACTTGGAGCGACCACCTTTGACCGGGTCGACTACGACGCCGAGGCCGACGTCCTCTACCTCCACGTCGGGGACCCGGAGTCGGCGACCGAGTTCGAGGAGTCGCCGGAGGGCCACGCCATCCGCTTCGACGCCCTGGGCCGACTGGTCGGCGTGACCGTCGTGGGGACCAAGAGCCTCATCGAACAAGGCGGGCGGCTGGTGGTGACCGTCCCCGAGAGGCTCGAGCTGTCCGCCACCGAACTCCGCTCCATCATCAAGGCTGCTTGAGGCTCGCCCTAGGCCCAGGTCCGGCGGTCCTGGCAGCCGAGTTCCCTCCGGTTTGACCCTCGGGTTGAAGGCTCTGAGTCTTGGTCAGCTGCAACCAAGTGCGGCCCGCAGCGTTCGGCATGCCGCTGCCATCCTTGCGTCGCTAAGGGTGGTCACTCGTCGACGGAAGGCTTCCCGGGGCAGGGTGCGCAGATTGTCGAAGCTGACGACTGACTCGACTGGCATCCCGTCGTCCTGGCCGAGGACTAGCTCCGACACGAGGTTCCGGCGTGTGCGCGTCAGGGCGGCGAACCAAACCTCACCCCTTCGCATCACGCTCGTCCAGCCACGCAGCCAGGTCCGACCAGTCTTCGGCGGGACCCCAGTCTTCGGCGCCGGCCAACGCCAGTTCCTCGTCGGTAAGCGGTTGGCGCTGGTACGCAGCGGCGTCGTGCTCCCCGGCGAGCCTGGCTAGGTACGCGGCTACGGCATCCCGCAGCAGAGTGGTTCGGTCCACGTTGAGTCGACGGGCCCACTCATCTACCCGAAGGACATCGTCGTCCTCCACCCGGAAACTGACCATGGTCGTCATACGTGGAGAGTAATACGTCATACGATTGCGCCCCAACAGGCCCTGCGCGGAGCGGGGACGAAGAAGTGGCTCATCGACTCCTGGCGAGTGTCAGCCCGCGTTACTACGACTCGACTCGACTCGACTCACCTGCACGTCGGGGACCCGGAGTCGGACCGACCGGCACCCGTAATTCAGCCCGGGGGCTGTCGGCTCCATCCATTGCAAGCCAACCTCTGTAGCGAGATTCTGGTACCACCCATCTACCGTAGTGGCACCATCATGGTACCATTAATGTATGGACCTCAATGTCAAGGGCCTGGAACCCGCGGTAGCGGAGCGTCTCGCCCAACAAGCAGCTGCCGAGGGGCTCAGCCAGCAGGAATGGATCCGTCAGGTGCTCAGGCGGGTAGCTGGCCGACTGTCGCCGGCCGAACTGATGTCGCAGAGGGAGACTCTCACGCCGATGAGCACGGAGGAGTTCAGAAAGATCACCGCCGCCTCGGCGCGGCGTCGCCGAAAGACAGTGGACCAGCTGGGTGCCCGACAGCGCCGTCGTTGACGCCGGCGGCCTTCTGGTCCTTGGGGGGCTAGTCGAGGGCCGGATTCACCAAGTCGAGGAGATCCTCGCCCTGGACTCCACCTCCCTGCTTCTCGCCGAGTACCTCGCCCTTCGCCACGAGGGAGCTCCACTCCGCGCACGCGCAGACTTCGGCCTGGCAGTCCAGGCGGTCGCTGAGTGGTTCCCCGTTCGGGCCATCGCCATGGATGCGGTCCTAGCCGCCGGCGATGATCTGGGGATCGAGTCTGTTGCGGCCCTGGCGCTGGCCGAAAGCCTCGGGGTCCCGATGGTGACCAAGAACACCAACCTGTCCAGCGACCGGGTCGGCATCCTGTTTTGCTAGACCCGACAAACTGACTAATTGAAAGATTCTCCCTGGTCGAGCAGTGGCGCACCGAGCTGTTCGGCCCCGAAGGCACCCTCAACGACAAGTTGGTCACCTCAGCCGCCTGACCGGTGAAGCTCCCAGCCCCCGAGGGGATCGGAGTTCCAGCCTGCCTGATGAGCCGGAAACGGCTTGGACGCTCTGGGGCCCTCCCAGGTCTACGAGGCGGACAAGGGACTTTCGACCCTGGCCCGCCGGTCGCATCCGCCCCATGCTGATCGCGTGACGTGCACGGCGTGACCCCAGGCAGCCCAGCGGTCCCACCCCACCGGTCCACCCGACCCCAGCCCGAACCAAGCCGCTCCCGGCTTGAGCGCTCGACTCGGCTGCGGCGGACATCTTTAGCGGCGTTGATCCTCCTCGTCCTGGTCGTATTCGCCCTGTTCAGTCTTTCCAAGGCCGGACCGGTCGCGCCGACGCCGCCGGGCGTCGGGCCGGGCCCCGCGACCACGGATGGCCGGCTTCCCTTTGCCTCGCCCCCGGGCCACGGGATGCGCTCCGGGCCGAACCTCGCCCCGGGCTCGGACCCGGCGGTTCTTCCTGGCGACGTGCTGGTGGCCGATGAGGAAAACGATCGGCTCGTGGCCATCGACCCCGCCGGCAACGTCGTCTGGCAGTTTCCACAGCCGGGAGACCTGGCCCCGGGGACGAGCTTCCTTTCCCCCGACGACGCCTTCTTCACCCCGAAGGGAACCGGCATCATCGCCACCGAAGAGACTGACCAGGTCGTCTCCCTCATCAGCCTCGCCCCGGCGCGGCTCCTGTGGCGGTACGGGCAACCGGGCGTGGCCGGCTCGGGCCCGGACCAGCTCTCCAATCCCGACGACGCCATGATGGCGCCCAATGGCTATGTGATCGTCGCCGACATCAGGAACTGCAGCCTGCTGGTTCTGCAGACCGGCCGGGCGACACCTGTCCAGCGAATCGGGATCCAGGACACGGCCTGCCTGCACTCACCCCCGCTGCGCTTCGGAAGCCCCAACGGCGCCTTCCCCCTCATGGACGGGAACTACATCGTCACCGAGATCAACGGGGACTGGGTGGACGAGATGTCCCTATCGGGCCAGGTCCTGTGGTCGACCCACCCGCCGGGGGTCGCCTACCCCTCGGACACCAACGAGGTCTCACCCGGGGTCTATCTCAGCGTCGACTACTCCAACCCTGGACAGATCGTGGAGTTCGATCAGCAGGGCCACCTGCTGTGGCGCTACGGGCCCTCCAGTGGTCCGGGCAAACTCAATGACCCTTCCCTGTGCGAGCCCATCCCGACCAGTGGGGACATCCTGTGCAACGACGATGCCGACGATCGGGTCATCGTGGTCGATCCACGGCTCAACCGGATCGTCTGGCAGTACGGTCATGACGGCGTGTCCGGACGGGGCCCGGGCTACCTGGCCGGGCCCGACGGCGTCGACCTGGCGCCGCCCTATTCCCTCCTGGTCCGCCACGCCCGGACCATGGGTCTTCCGACCCTCACCTGCGCTCCTGGCCTGCCCGCCGGAGCCTGCACGGTGTTCCCGGGGCCATGACCGCCAGTCGTCCCGCTAGGCGCTAGCGCCCAACCCAGTGAGCGTCCTCAACTCCTGACGCCAGCCTGGTGGTGGACCTTGGGGCAGCGGACCCGAAGCCCCATCTCGCAGACCGAGCACTGCCACCGGTCACTGCCCAGAACCTTCCACAGGGCGTTGCCACAGTGGGGGCAGTTGCTCTGCCAGATGGAGCACTCGGTGCCGGCCAGGCGGCGCGAGCCGAGCGGGCAGCCCCGGGCGTAGCAGGTTGGCCAAGCCGGGTCGGCCACGATGCAGTCGACCGGGCATTTGGACACACACCTGCCGCAGTCGTCGCAGGTGTAGGGGTCTATGGCGAAGATGCCCAGGAACGAATCGGTCTTGCTCAGCGCCCCGGTAGGACAGCTGTACTCGCAGGCTCCGCAACCGATGCAGGCGTCGGCCAGCACGCGAAGGCTCATCGTCTCACCTCCCAATGACCCGGGGTGGGTCTCCTATCCCGCCGACGCCTGGGCGAGGTGGATGTCCTCGGGGTGGAACTCGGGGAGGCCCCCCAGGCAGGCGGCGCAGGCGAACTCCGGCACCACCACGCCTTCTGCTGAGTACCGGTGGCGGTAGACAGTGCCATCCCATTCCCAGTACCCGTAGGGAAGATCGACCACCCTGGTCAGGGCCTCCCCACAGCCCGGACACGCCGGCGGCGATCCAGCACCTTGCACCATGTTCTTCATCACGTTCCTCTCCATAGTCGCTCTCGCTGTTTTTCTTTGGTCGTCCCTCAGGCCCCTGCCGGCGCCGGCGCGCCAGCCAGCGCTCCCAGCCCGTCGAAGAAGCGCTGGACGGTCTCGGCGTAGCGGAAGAAGCGATCGACGCCCATGGGGTCGATCCCTCTCAGCCGGAGTCTTTCGCCCAGCAGCACGAGGGAGTTGATTGTGAGCCGACCCGTCGAGTGGCCGTTGGCCAGGATGTCGTCGCGGATCTCCTCCCAGACGGCCAGGTCCCCCTCGAGGCGACAGTCGGCGTG
>Ga0307374_10013608_pt1 | contig 11229 bp, 8 predicted proteins | sample OX3MG_FD_202532 | JGI IMG/M metagenome (GOLD analysis project Ga0307374, IMG submission 202532) | Soil microbial communities from Risofladan, Vaasa, Finland - OX-3 | ecosystem: Environmental > Terrestrial > Soil > Coastal area > Acid sulfate soil | place: Finland: Risofladan, Vaasa | collected... | reverse complement strand
TGCGTCGGGCATCGGCCCAGCGCATTACCGCGGTGATCCCCTATTACGGCTACGGACGCCAGGACCGCAAGACGCGCGGTCGCGAACCAATCACGGCGAAGCTGATCGCCAACCTGATCGTCACCGCCGGCGCGGATCGTGTGCTGACCGTGGACCTGCACGCCGGCCAGATCCAAGGGTTCTTCGACATTCCCCTCGATCACCTCACCGGCGTACCGCTACTGGCCGCGCACTTTGCGGAGAAGCGGCTGCCGGAGGTGGTCGTCGTCTGTCCGGACGCCGGCGAAGGGGGCATCCCCCGCGCGCGACGCCTGGCGGAGTTGCTGGACGCGCCGTTGGCCATCGTGGACAAGCGTCGCCCCGCCCCCAACGTGTCGGAGGTGATGAATGTCATCGGCACGGTTCGGGGGAAGACCGCCATCCTGATGGACGACATCATCGACACGGCCGGCACCATCGTGCAGGCGGCGGTGGCGCTGCGGGAACTCGGTGCCCGCGACGTGTATGCGGCGTGCGTGCATCCGGTCCTGTCCGGACCCGCGGTGAGCCGGCTGATTGGCTCGCCCATCACCGAGCTCGTGGCCTGCAACACCATTCCCCTGCCCCCGGGGACGGTGGAGCGCCTCGGGGACCGGCTCCATGTCCTCTCCATCGCCGGACTGCTCGGGGACGCCATCGTTCGCGTCCACGAGGACCGCTCGATCACCGAGTTGATGACGGAGCGGCGGAGCATGCTCCAAGCCCTGCGGGAGCGGTAGGTAGGGGGACACGCGCCGCGGGCCTTGATCCCCCAACGGGCGGCGCTGAGGTGCGGGGATGGCTCCGGCTCAGGTCAGTGCCTGACTATGCCCAAGACCCCGAGCGCGATGAGCAGCAGGCCCAGGACCCGCTGCACCCACAGGGCGGGTCCGGCCGCCCGCGGGTCCGCGCCGACGCGACCGAGGTCCCGTCCGAACCGCCGGCTGCCCGGGACGCTCGTCAAGAGCCAGAGTGCGCCGACCACCAGCACCACCAGGCTCAACCAAGGCACGCCGTGCAGCGGATCCACCCCCGGGGCAGAGTATTCTGGCGCGGGCCGCCAGGGACCTGGGCCGCGGGCACCGAACCCACCACCCTCGGAGAGGCGGGGACAGCACGCGTGGAGCTGACACACCTGACCAAGGGGCAACCCTTGATCGTGATCCAGGACGGCGATGACGTGGCCACCGCACTGCGCGACCTGGCTCCGGCTGAGCGCCTGCCCTACCTGACCAGCGGCACGACCGCAGAGGTCGAGATTCTGGAGCCTATCCCCTTCGGCCACAAGGTCGCGCTGCGCAGTCTGCCACAAGGCGCGGAGGTGCACAAGTACGGCGCGGTGATCGGTCGGCTGACCTCGGCGGTGCGCGTCGGCGCGCTCGTCCACGTGCACAACCTCTCCGGCGTGCGGGGTCGCGGCGACCTCGCTGGCGGGGCGGCGAAGGGGGCGTTGACCGATGCGCTTGAAGGATAAGGCCTGCCTGATCACAGGTGCCGGTTCGGGCATCGGTCGCGCCAGCGCCCTGCTGTTTGCTCGCGAAGGCGCCACCGTGGCGGTGGCGGATGTGGACACGGCCGGCGCGCAGGAGACGGTCCGCCTGATCGTCGAGGCCGGCGGGCGGGCGGCCGCGGTGCCGACGGATGTGACCGCCATCGCCGAGGTGCGCCGTGCGGTCGCGGCGGCCGTGGACCTGGGCGGCCGCGACCGCCTCGATGTCCTGTTCAACAACGCTGGCATCGGCTTCGTCGGGGCCGTGGACGAGACACCGGAGGAGGATTGGGACCGCCTCATGGCGGTCAACGTGCGCGGCGTCTACCTCGGCTGCCGGTGCGCCGTGGAGCAGATGAAGGCACAGGGGGGCGGCGGTTGCATCATCAACATGTCCTCCTCGATCGCGACCACCGGCCTCGCCCGCCGAGCGGCGTACGCCGCCAGCAAGGGTGCCGTCCTGGCGCTCACGCGCTCGGTGCAGGTGGACTGCGCCCCGTTGGGGATCCGCGTGAACGCACTCCTGCCCGGCACGATCTTCACGCCCTTCGTGGAGGGCTATCTGCGCCGTTCCTTTGCCGGTCGGGAGGACGAGGCGTTGGAGTCGATCCGCCGACGGCAATTGACGGGGGATCTGGGTAGACCCGAAGACGTCGCCGCGGCCGCGCTCTACCTGGCCTCAGACGAGTCCTCCTTCGTCATGGGCGCTGGCCTGACGGTGGATGGCGGCCTGTCCGCTGGCAAGGCTTGAGGCGATGGCCCAGGCAGGCGGGGGGCAGGGCCTGCCCCCCGCCTGCCTGGGCCATCGCTGTCACCGCCCCGCCCTCCGCCTGCGCCATGCCCCGGTCAGCGGCACCCTCCGGGCGTCAGCGCCCTCCGCCACCGGCACCCTTCGGTCACCGGCACGCCCCCGTCACCGGCACGCCCCCGTCACCGGCGCCCCCCGGTCACCGCCCCGCCCCCCGGTCCCAGCGCCGCCTCCATTCGGCGCATGTAAGCCAACCCGTCGCGCGCGAGGGCTGCCGGGCCGGCGCTGATGTCGAAGACCTCCACCGACACCCAGCCGGCGTACTGGCAAGCTGCCAGGGCGGCAAACAGCGGGCGGTAGTCCACGTCACCGCTGCCCGGCGCCCCCAGGTTGCGGTCGTTTGCGTGGAAGTGGGCAAAGCGGTCGGCCTGCCCGCGCCAGCGGGCGATGACCGTGGCCGGTGCCGTCGGGTCGCCCGCCTCCGCGCACAGGCTCTTCACGTCCAACTGCACACCCAGGGCGGGACCGCCCCCCAGGCGGGCGTCCAGTTCGAGGCAGTCGGCCAGGGTGTTCAAGAAGTTGGTGTCCTGCGCCGGTAACGGCTCCAACGCCCAGCGCACCCCGTGCTGCCGCGCCCGCTCCACGGCCGGCGCTAGGGCGTCCGCGGCCAGATCCAGCCCCTGGGCGGCGGTGATGCCGGCGGCCAGGTTGCGCTGCTTTGGCGAGCCGAGCACGAGCGTCCCCCCACCTAGCTCCGCGCAGCAATCCACCAGGGCGCACAGGTACTTCGCCGTCCGCCCTCGGACGGTCGGGTCCGTCGCCGTCAGGTGCAGCCCTTCGGGGCCGACCAGCAGCCAGTGCAGGCCGACCACCTCCAGGCCGGCGTCCAGGGCCGAGCGGCGCACAGCCGCCAACTCTGCTGGTTTCAGCCCATCGACACCCGCCGGGGCGAAGGTGAACGGGGCGAGCTCAATACCGGCGTAGCCCAACTCGGCGACGAAGGCGCAGGCGCGTCTCAGATCCCAGTCGGCAAACAGCTCATTGCAGATCGCGTAGCGCATGGTGCCCTCCTGACGGCAAAGCAGGGGCGTGCTGCCCGGTCCCGAACGCTCAGGCACTTCGGGGGAGGCGGCGCCATGGCCTTTGCGTCGGATGCGAGGTTTCTCGATCTCTCCGTACCCCTGTACGACAACTGCCCCGGCATCCCCGACGTCGATCCGCCCCACCTGCGCATGCTGGCCAACGCCGCCGTCGGCGGTTGGAACCTCGAGCGGCTCGACATGGCGCTGCACTGGGGCACGCACATGGACGCGCCCTACCATCAGGGCTTGGCGCCGACCATGGACGCCTATACCCCCGAGCTCCTGCAGGGGCCGGCCGTGGCGGTGGACTGCTTGGACGCCGCGCCCGGCCTCGCCGTCGGTGCGGACCGCCTGCGGCTCTCGGTGCCCGCCATCGGCCAGGGCGACATCGTCCTGATCTGTGCCGCCTGGTGGCGTCGGCGCGCGTGGTCGGAGGAGTGGATCGACGGCGCCCCTCGCCTGACGGTCGATGGCGCGCGGTTCCTGGCGGAGCGAGGCATACGCGGTGTCGGGGTCGAGGGGTACAGCGTGGGTGGTCGTGGTGAGGACAACTACGCCGTCCACCGGGCGCTGCTGGAACGTGGCATCTGGATCGCCGAGGGCCTGCGGTTGGATCGCGAGCTGCTGCCGCCCGCCCGCTGGCACGTCATCGCCCTGCCGTTGCTGGTTCGCGAGAGTAGCGGCGCACCCGCCAGGGTCATCGCCGTCTCCTCGGCGACGGCCCCCGAGGCCTAGCCGGGCGGCGGGCCCGCGCCACACCCGGCGCCACCGCGCCGGTCGGTTTGACACTCGTCAAGGGCGCCGCATACACTTCGGTCTGCACCGGAGTGAAGGGCCCCCGGGCGCCTTTGTCATGCCCGGGCGGTGAGGCACCCGTGTGCTGGAGGAATGCCTGTTGGCGTCCAATTTCGCCTTGCGCGCGGCCCCGCGGGAGGGCGGCCACCCCCGCCGTGACCGGGCGGCCGGCTTCGTGCCCGCGGTCGTCTACGGCCACGCGGTCGCGCCCTTGGCCCTACGCGTGGAGCACCACGCCCTCAGTGTCATGCTTGGCCGGGGCGGGGCGCACCATCTGGTCGAACTCGCCATCGACGGGGAGTCCGCGCCCCGGTCCGTGGTCGTCAAGGAGATCCAGCTGCACCCGGTCAGCCGCGCGCTGGTGCATGTCGACTTCCAGGCCGTTGCGGCCGGGGAGCGCATCCATGCGGAGGTGCCCCTGCGCGTCCTCGGCGAGGACGCCGTCGCCAAGGCCGGGGGCGTGCTCCAGGTGGTCCTCCATCAGGTGCGCATCACCTGTCTCCCGGCGGATCTACCCGATCACGCGGACGTCGACGTCTCCGAGCTGGGCATCGGCCGTTCCCTGGCGGTGCGGGACGTGCCATTCGGTCCGGGCGTCACCGTCCTGACGGATGCGGACGAGGTGCTCGTCCGGGTGGTGGCGCCGCGGGCCGCGGAGCCCGAAGCCGCCGCCCCGGTCACCGCCGCCGCGGCGCCCACGCCGGAATAGGGCGCGCGGGGGACCGTCCGGCGGGCGCAGGCACAGACCAGGCTCTGCCCACTGGCCGGGTGCGCAGGGATCGTGGCGACGACCCCCGCCCCTGTGCGCGCACCCGCGGGCGCGGCGGGGACGGTGGCAGGCACGGGGGGCGCGGGCGACGCGCAAGTGGTTGGTGGTCGGACTCGGCAATCCCGGTTCCCGCTACGAGCGCACCCGGCACAACGCTGGGTTCGCCGTTTTGGCGTTGCTGGCCGAGCGGCACGGCGTGCGCTTTCGCCACGCCTGGCTTGGCGCCCGCGGGGAGACGGCGCGCCTGGTGCACCGCGAAGCCGAGCTGACGCTGCTGCGACCGCTAACCTTCATGAACCTCAGCGGCGACGCGGTTCGGCCGCTGATGCACCAGGCGGGGCGACGGGACGGCTTTCTGCCCGCCGACATGGTGCTGGTCTATGACGATCTGGATGTGCCCACGGGTCGCCTGCGACTCCGACCGGATGGCCGACCCGGGGGACACCGCGGCGTGGCCTCGGTCCTGGCCGCGGCACGGTCGGAGGGGATCGCCCGAGTACGGGTCGGCATCGGCCGGCCCGGCGAGGGGCAGGACGCCGCCGAATACGTGTTGAGCGGCATCCCGCCGGCGGCGCGCCCCACCTGGGAATCCTCGCTGCAGCGGGCCGCTGACGCGGTCGAGGCCATCTGCACCGATGGGTTGGAGGCGGCCATGGACCGCTTCAATCGCGCGAGCACCGCCTGAGGGCAGCAGGGCCGCGGCGCCCGCTCGCGCCCTGGGGAGGAGGGGACCAGATCGTGCCACCTGCGAGCGCTGCGCTGCCGCTGTGGTCGGAGGTTGCCGAGTACCGCGGTCTGCTGGACTGCGCCCGCCGGGGCGTGCGCGAACTGGAGTTGTCGGGCCTTCCCGCCGCGGCTGCCCTCACCCTCGGATTGGCCTTACGGCGGGATCTGGGGCGACCGCTGGTCCTGCTCACCGCGGACTGGTCGGCCGCCGAGTCCGCGTCGCTGGCCATCGGTGCCTGGCTGGGTGACGCGGAGGCGGCGGGTCGTGCCGCGGGCGCCGCTGGCGGCCTTCCCCCCCGCTCCGCGGTCTGGCCTTTCCCGCCGCGCGAGTTTCTCCCCTATGCCGTCGTCGCGCAGAGCCCGGAGATCGTCGCGCCCAGGGTGTTCGCCGCCGCCATCGCCCGGGTCGCGGTGGGCGCCCAGAGCGACCCAGCCGCGCTGGCGGCGGGGCTTGTCCGGGCTGGCTACGAACGGCAGGCCGTGGTCGAGGGCCCCGGCACGTTCGCCATGCGCGGCGGCATCGTCGACGTCTATCCCCTGACGGCGGACGAACCGGTGCGCATCGAGTTCCTTGGCGACACGGTGGCCTCCATCCGCACCTTCGCGGCGGACACCCAGCGGTCGCTGCTGGCCCTGCAGGCGGTGGCCATTCCCCCGGCGCGCGAGGTGCCGGCGCCCCAGGGCGCGGCCCTGGCGCAGGCGCTCGACCGGATCCGCGAATCCCTGGCGCGGGTGCTGGCGCGCTTTTCCCCCGAGCAGCACGAGGCCAGGGAGCGGTTGCGACTGCAAGTGGAGGAAGACCTGACCGGGCTGCAGGCCGGCACGGCCCCGGATCGCTGGGAGGCCTACCTGCCCCTGGCCTACGAGGCGGTCTCCGTGTTGCAATACGTGGCCACCGCGGGGACCCGCCCCATCTGCCTGGTCTTGGACGCCGGGGTCGCCACGGCCTCGCTCACCGAGCTGGCGCGCCAGGAGGAGAGCCGTCTCGGTGGGTTCCTCACCGAGGGACGCATCCTGCCGGAGCAGGCGGCCACGTTCGGTCTGCCGCTGGACTGGCAGGCGGAGATGGGTTCCCCGACCGTCATCTACGCCGATGCCCTAGGCAGGCCCATGCCCGGGATCCGGCCACAGGAGCGACTCTCGATCCCTGGGCGGCAGGCCCCGCCGTTCGCGGGGCAGTGGACGCTGGTCCTGGACGAGATGCGCCGCTGGCGCAAGGCGGGCTACCGCATCGCCTGCTGGGTGGGCACAGCGGAGCGGGCCCAGAGCCTGGCCCGCGAAATCGAGGATGCCGGCATCACGGCCGTGGCGCCCACCGACCCGGGGGGCGCGCTGGTGCCCGGCATGGTCACGGTGCTGCAGGGGCGCCTGCCCGCCGGGTTCGAGGTCCCCGGGCTCTCCTTGGCTGTGCTGACCGAAAGCGAACTCCTGGGCCGACGGCCGCGGGTGGCGCGCCTGCGCCGGGCCACTCCCGGCGCCAAGCTGCAGAGCTATGAAGACCTGCAGATCGGCGACTACGTCGTGCATGGGGCCCACGGCATCGGGGAATACCTGGGGACGGCGGCGCTGACCGTCCAGGGCAAGGTGCGCGACTACCTCGTCCTCCGCTACGAGGGCACCGACCGGCTGTATGTCCCCACCGAACAGATCGGGCTGGTGCAGAAGTACATCGGCGGGGAGGGCCGTCAGCCGAGGGTCTCCCGGCTCGGCGGCGGCGACTGGGCGCGCGCCAAGGAGCGCGTCAAGGAATCCGTGCGGCGGATGGCGGAGGAACTGATCGCCCTCTATGCCGCCCGCCAGGCGCTCCAGGGCCACGCCTTTGCCGAGGACACCCCCTGGCAGCGGGAGTTCGAGGGGACGTTTCCCTACGAGGAGACGCCCGACCAGATCCAGGCGATCAGCGAGATCAAGGCCGACATGCAGCGAGCGGTCCCCATGGACCGCTTGCTCTGCGGGGATGTCGGCTACGGCAAGACCGAGGTCGCCATGCGCGCCGCCTTCAAGGCCATGGCCGACGGGCGGCAGGTCGCCGTGCTGGTACCCACCACCATCCTGGCCGAGCAGCACTTCCTGACCTTCAGCGAGCGGTTCCGGGGCTTCCCCATCCACATCCGCATGCTCTCGCGCTTCCGCAACAAGCGGGAGCAGGAGGAGACCGTCACCGCCCTGCGTCGCGGCACCGCCGACCTGGTCATCGGTACGCATCGCCTCCTCCAGGGCGACATCGACTTCAAAGACCTGGGCCTGCTGATCATCGATGAGGAGCACCGCTTCGGCGTCGCCCACAAGGAGCGTCTCAAGCAACTGCGTCAAACGGTGGATGTCCTGACCATGACGGCCACGCCCATCCCCCGTACCCTGCAGATGGCGATGGCGGGCGTGCGCGATATGAGCGCCATCACCACGCCGCCGGAGAACCGCTATCCCATCGAGACGGTCGTCGTCGAGTGGTCCCCCACCCTGGTCCGGGAGGCCCTCTCGCGCGAAATCGCCCGCAAGGGCCAGGTGTACTACCTGCACAACCGCGTGCAGAGCATCGGCGGCGCCTACGAGCGGGTGGCCGCGCTGGCGCCGGGGGTCGATGTCGTGGTCGCGCACGGTCAGATGCCCGAGGAAGAACTGGAATCGGTGATGACCGAGTTCTGGCGCGGGGAGCATCAGGTCCTCCTGGCCACGACGATCATCGAATCCGGGTTGGACATCCCCAACGCCAATACGCTGATCGTCGAGGACGCCGACAAGCTGGGGCTCGCGCAGCTCTACCAGATCCGGGGCCGGGTCGGGCGCAGCTCCCGCGTCGCCTACGCCTATTTCACCTACCGGCGCGGGCGTGCCCTCACCGAGATCGCCAGCAAGCGCCTCTCGGCCATCAAGGAGTTCACCGAGCTGGGCTCCGGCTTCAAGATCGCCTTGCGCGACCTGGAGATCCGCGGCGCGGGCAACATCCTCGGGCCCGAGCAGCACGGCTTCGTGGCCACCGTTGGCTTTGATCTCTATGCCCAGCTCCTGGAGGAGGCGGTGCGCGAACTGCGCGGGGAACGGCTGGCCCCGCAGAGCAAGGTCAGTGTCGAACTGCGCGTCGACGCCTTCCTCGAGGACGCCTACATCGCCGAACCCCGCGTCAAGCTGGAGTTCTACAAGAAGGTGCACGCGGCCACAACCCGGGAGGAGATGGCCGCCGTGGAGGAGGAGCTCCACGACCGGTTCGGACCCTACCCGGCCGGCGTGGCGGGCCTGCTCCGGCTGGGGCGACTCCGCATTCTGGCCCAGGACCTCGGCCTCCTCGGCGTCGTCCAGGAGGGCCGGATCGTCGCCTTCACCTTCCCCAACTACGCCTCCGCGCTGCTGCAGCGACTCCACGGACTGCCGGCCCGCTTCGGCCGTCGCCTGACGGTCCAGGCCTCGCCCAAGCCGCTGCTGCGCCTGGCCCTGGACGCCACCGACGACGCCACGATCCTGGCTGCCGTCGAGGGCTGCCTGCAGGCGCTGGATGCCCACCCGGAGGTGCGGCAGTGGAAGCAGGCGCTGGCGAACTCGGCCGCGGCGGGAGACGCGGGCATCGTCGCCGGGCAGATGGTGCGGCAGGCCTTGGCGCCCGCCCCCCAACCCGCGGCGCGGCAACCGCGGATCCCTGTGCCCGCACCGAGTCCGGGGGTGCCGGCACAGGGGCCACGGGAGGATCGCCTGGCCCGCGCGGCCGGCCTGCGTCGCATCCCTCCAGCCCCCGCCCCGGCGCCCCCGCACCGGCCCGCCCTGGGTCCGCTGCGGCCGCCGCGCCGCGCGGAGCCCTCCACCGGTCGCCCGTTGCGCGCGGCGGCGCCCCCGGGCCTGGCCCTGCCGGAAGCGGCCGCCCGGCGACGACCCGGAGGAGCCGGCGGCACCGCCGGCGAAACGCGGCGATGACAGGGCGGGGGGAGCGGATGGGTGCGCGACCCATCGATACTCCGGAGGCGCCCCGGCCGATCGGGCCGTATGCGCAGGCCTGGCGTGCGGGCGACTTTGTCTATACGGCGGGGCAGGGTCCCATCGACCACGCCACCGGGCGCATCGTCGGCGCGGGGATCGCGGAACAGACGGCCCTGACCATCGCCAACCTGCGGCGCGTGCTGCAAGCCGCGGGGGCGGACCTGAGCGACGTGATCAAGGTGGGCGCCTTTCTGGCCGACATGTCCTACTTCGAGGGCTTCAATGCCGCCTATGCGGCCGCCTTCATCCCGCCTTACCCGGCCAGGACCACGGTCGCGGCGCGGCTGCTCGGGCGGATCCTGGTCGAGATGGAGTGCGTCGCCTGGGTGGGTGCCAGGCCCTGAGGGACGCGAGGAGGGAGCCCGCATGGGGCTGGAGATCTTTGAGCGCGGCGTGCTGCCCCGCTGGGCGCGTGTGCGGCAGCGTCTCTTCGCGGAGGGCATTGGGGATGTGGCCGCCGCGGTCGCGGCGGAATTCGACCGCGCGGGGGTCGGCGAGCGCGTCCACCCCGGCGCACGCGTGGCCATCGGTGCCGGCAGCCGCGGCATCGATCGGTACGCCGCGGTGGTGGCCGCGGTCGTGGCGGAGGTGCGCCGACGGGGCGGGGAGCCCTTCCTCTTTCCGGCGATGGGCAGCCACGGGGGGGCGACCGGACCCGGCCAGGCCGAGGTCCTGGCGCACTACGGCGTGACGGAGGCCGCCATGGGCGCACCGGTGCGCGCCAGCATGGAGACGCTGCAGTTGGGCGAGGTGGAGGGGGGCGTGCCGGTCTACTTCGACCTGCTGGCGGCGGAGGCCGACCTGATCATCCCGATCAACCGGATCAAGCCGCACACCGACTTCCACGGCGAGATCGAGAGCGGCCTGCTGAAGATGATCGCCATCGGCATGGGCAAGCAGCGCGGCGCCGACACCTTTCACGCCGTCGGCTTCGACCACTTCGCGCGCCTGATCCCGGCCGTCGCCCGCTTCTCCGCGGGCCGGTTGCCCATCGGCTTCGGCATCGCGCTCCTGGAGAACGGGCTCGGTCGACTGGCCCGGATCGAGGCTGTGCCGGCCGCGGGCATGGCGGCCCGGGAGCAGCAGCTCCTGGGCCTGGCCCGGGAGTGGATGGCCCGGCTGCCGGGGGAGCGGGTGGACGTCCTGCTCATCGACGAGCTCGGCAAGGACATCAGCGGCATCGGGGCCGATACCAACGTCATCAACCGCTATTACACCGGCACCCTGCCGCTGCGGCCACACATCCAGCGGATCGTGGTGCGCGGCCTGACGCCGGCGACCGAAGGCAACGCCTCCGGGATGGGGCAGGCCGACGTGGTGCTCCGCCGTGCCGCGCTGCGCATGGACCCCCTGGCGACCTACATGAACTGCATCACCGCCAAGACGCCGGAGGGCGCCCGCATCCCGCTGACCGTGGACAACGACCGGCAGGCGCTCCACGTCGCCCTGGCCTGCTGCGTGCAGGTCACCACGGAGCGGGCGGCGATCATGCGCATCGAGGACACCAAGCACCTGGAGACCCTCTGGGTCAGCGAGCCGTTGCTCGCGGACCTGGAGGCCGCGGGCAACGTCACCCGTGTGGAAGAGCCGCGCGAGATCGCCTTCGACGCGGAGGGCATGCTCGTGGACCCGGCGC
>Ga0307374_10013607_pt1 | contig 11229 bp, 11 predicted proteins | sample OX3MG_FD_202532 | JGI IMG/M metagenome (GOLD analysis project Ga0307374, IMG submission 202532) | Soil microbial communities from Risofladan, Vaasa, Finland - OX-3 | ecosystem: Environmental > Terrestrial > Soil > Coastal area > Acid sulfate soil | place: Finland: Risofladan, Vaasa | collected... | reverse complement strand
CCCGCCCCGCCCCCGGCTGGACCGGGCCCGGGGGGACGCCGACCGGGCGCTGTCCGCGCTGTCCCACGCCTTGCGTCAGCACCGGGCCCCGGACCCGTCCCGGGTCGGGAAGGAAGACCTCGCCGACGCGGTGGCCGCAGTGAGCAGCGCCGCCGCCGACCTTCGGGCCCGACGGAGGGCCGAGCTGGCTGTCGATCCCACCACCCTCACCCCGCTGGCGCACCGGGCCCGGGAGTTGTCGCTGATCGCCGGAGTGTTGGAGCTCTTGGAGGTGTCGATCGGCGCGGTGAGCGACGGAGTCGAGGAGTTGAGTTCCGCCACCGCACCAGCATGATGGCCACCACCTCGGAGGCCCGGGTGGCGCCCTGATTGCCTGACGGTCGCGGTGATTGGGGGCAATTCCTGCACTACCATTTTGTTCGCAACTTGCTCGTCGCCGGGCATTGTCGGTTGGGAATCGATCGCCACATCATTGATTCCGTCGGAATCCGGGGGTCATGTCGCAGGTCAAGACCAAGAGGAGCGCAGCGGTGAACGTATCCTCGGCCCTCGACGCCCTCCGGCCGGAAATTCGATGCGCCCGATGAGCCTCTACGGAGCCGGAGACACCGACGCGTGTGACGTCACCATCATCGTGCCCTTCTACAACCCCGGTCCCCGTTTCGGATCCCATCTCGCCGACGTCGTTGAGGTCTTGGAGGGTTCAGGGTCGACCTTCGAGGTCATCGCCGTTTCGGACGGCAGTACAGAGGCCAGTCAGCAAGAAGTGGCCAAGTTCGCCGAACACGGGGTCCGGTTGATCACCATGGCCAGCAACGGCGGCAAGGGCTCGGCGCTGCGGGCCGGAATGGTGGAGGCGCGGGGCAGGTACGTGGGGTTCATCGATGCTGACGGCGACATTCCTGCCCGCACCATCACCCGATTCATCTCGCTGACCCGAACCGACGATGCTCCCGACATCATCCTGGGGAGCAAGCGGCACCCGGAGTCCGACGTGGTGTACCCGGCGTTGAGGCACATCTATTCGTGGTGCTACCAACTCCTGATCGGGATTCTCTTCCACCTGCCGGTGCGGGACACCCAGACCGGCATCAAATTCGTCCGCCGTGACGTCCTCTCGGCGGTGGTGCCGAGGATGCTGGAGAAGCGCTTCGCCTTCGACCTCGAGCTCCTGGTCGTGGCCCGGCATCTCGGGTACCGGCGGGTGGTCGAGGCACCGGTGGAGATCGGCGAGCGGTTCTCGAGCACCGTCTCGATCCATTCCGTCCGAGGCATCGTCCTCGACACCCTGGCGATCTTCTACCGCCTCCACCTCCTCAAGTACTACGACCGGCCTCATGACGTCGCCACTGCGCCCGTCAGCTCCCAGCCGTCCTCGACATCCACCCCACCGGCCACGGCCCCGACCAGATCGGGGCCGTAGGGAAGCGCGCCCGGTGGGGAGCGACGGATAGGCCATACCGCCCAGGTCGATCCCCCATCGGGGCCTCCAGCCGGAGATCGGCGCCCGCGTCGCCCCTGTTACAGTCAGCGTCGATATGACGGCGCGTCAGATTGAGGGGGGATTCGGAACCGTAGTGGAAGTGCTCCGGGCCGCGGCCTCGGTGAACGCCGACGTCGAGGCGTACGTGGAGCCGGCGGTGGGGACGACCCCGAGACGGGCGCTGACCTTCGGGCAGTGGGACCGGGCTGCCGACGGCGTGGCCGGAGTGTTGGCCGAGAGGGGAGTGACCCGCGGCTCCGTGGTCTGCCTGATGCTGCCGTCCTCCCTCGACTACATGGTCGGCTTTGCCGCCGCCACCCGGTTGGGGGCCATCACCTCGGGGATCAACCCTCGGCTCGGGGTTCATGAGGTCAGATCGATCTTCGATCGCACCCGGCCGGCGGTGACCATCATCGATGACGGTGCCGACCGGCCCGATGGACCGGCGGGGGCGGTGATGAACCGGGCGGAGCTGGTGCAGGCCTCGGCCGGACCTCCGCCCGCCCGGTGGCCGGATCTGGAGCCGAGCGATCCGGTCGCGGTGGTGTGGACCAGCGGGACCACCGGACTCCCGAAAGGCGCGGTCTTCGATCATCGACGGCTGGCCGCGGTGGCGGCCGGCACCGATGTCCTGTCGGAGCCGGGTGACCGCCGGCTCTCCCCGTTGCCATTCGCTCACGTTGGTTCCATGACCCGCACCTGGGACGAGGCCGTCCACGGGGTGACCACGGTGATCACCCCCACCCCCTGGAAGGCCGCCGACTGCCTCGTGGTGATGGTCGAAGAACGGATCACCGTCGGCCAGGGTGTCCCCACCCAGTGGGCCCTGATGCTGGCCGAGCCCGCGCTCGACACCGCCGATCTCTCGTCGCTCCGGGTGGTGGGCACCGGCGCCGCCCGGGTGCCGGCCGAGCTGGTGGCGGCCATGCGAGATCGGTTCGGCGTCCCGGTGGTCGTCCGCTATACCTCTACCGAAGCCTCGCTCGGCACCGGGACCGTCCCCGGGGATCCCGACCAGGTGGTCGCTACCACCGTCGGTCGTCCGGTTCCCGGGGTGTCGCTGGCCATCGTCGATGAGGGCGGTGCGGAGGTCGGTGCCGGGGAAGTCGGGAGGGTGCGGGTCCGATCCGGGGCGGTAATGCTCGGTTATTGGGGTGGGCCTTCCACCGGCCCGGGCATCGACGGGGTTGCCTTCGACGCGGCGGCCACCCGGTCGGTGCTCGACGACGAGGGCTGGCTGACCACCGGCGACTTCGGCTTCGTCGACGCCGACGGCAATCTCCATCTGGTCGGGCGGGCCAACGAGATGTACATCCGAGGGGGGTACAACGTCTACCCGGCCGAGGTGGAGGCAGTGCTCTCCGCCCATCCGGCGGTCGCCCAGGTGGCGGTGGTGGGCACCCCCGACCCGGTGCTCGGCGAGATCGGGGTGGCCTTCGTGGTGCCGGCCCCTGACTCCGATGTGTCCCTGGCCGACCTCCGGTCCTGGGCGGCGGGGTCGCTGGCCGACTACAAGTCGCCCGACCGCCTGGCGCTGGTCGAGTCCCTGCCGGTCACCTCGATGATGAAGGTGGACAAGCGGGTCCTGGCCGGACCGGCCGCCGAGGCGGCCGGCGGCGATCGCTATCTGCAAACCACAACCACAGCGAGGAATTCATGAGCGACCGATCCGTACCTGCCACCGGGGGAGTCACCGACGACCCCATCCGGCTGGGGACCATGCTCTACACCCTGGTGGAGCCGCACAAGGGACAGGAGGTGACCTACAACCGCTGGTACGAGCGCGACCACTTCTACGCCGGTTGCCAGATCGGCGCCTACAACTTCTCCGGTGCCCGCTTCGTGGCCACTTCCGACCTGAAGGAGCTGCGGCTGCCCCAGGGCCCGTCGCCGATCACCGCTGACCCCCAGGTCGGTACCTACCTGGGGGTCTACTACGTCCTCGACGGTCACCACGCCGAGTGGAACCGGTGGGCGGTGGACCAGGTCAACGTGCTCCATGCCGCCGGGCGGATGTTCGACCAGCGCGACCACATCCACACCGGCCTCTACCGGTTCGAGTGGGAGCAACGGCGTGACAGCGACGGGGTCCCGGCCGAGCTGACGCTCGACCACCGGTTCGCCGGCATGGTGTCGGTGTTCGTCGAGCCGGTCGACGGGGTGGACCCGGCCGAGTTGTCCGCCTGGTATCGGGACGTCCTTCTCCCTTCGGTGCTCCCCGGTTCGCCGGCTGCCACCGTGCTGGCGTTCTCACCGCTGCCCCTCCTGGCCGATGCGCCCGGTGATGTGCCCCGGGATGCGGCGGCCGACCGGCGCTTGTTGCTGCTGTGGTTCCTCGATGACGCACCCGCAGATTCGTGGGGTCAGCTCTTCGCCGGGCAGGGGGAGGCTTTGGGGTCTTCGGGGTTGGGCCGGCTGCTGTGGGCTTCCGCCTTCATCGGGACCATCCCGGGGACCGACACCTACACCGATCAGTTATGGTCCGAAAGTTGAAGGCCGAGCGGGACGGAGGACCCATGACCGACTTCATCGAAGAGCTGGCGGAGCGGACCACCGGTCGCGGCTGGGTGGGTGCACCGTCGCTGTGGGAACTGATCGAGCGCCGGTCGGCCCGGACTCCCGACGCGGTCCTGGCCCGGGAGGACACCGGACGTCAGATGACCTACGCCGAGTACCGCCGAGCCTGCCTGGTGGCGGCCGCCGGTCTGTGGACCGACTTCTCAGTGGGCGAGGGGACCCCGGTGAGCTGGGAGCTACCCACCTGGATCGAATCCCTGGTGCTGGTGGGGGCCCTCGCCCGATTGGGGGCCCGACAGAACCCGCTCATCCCCATCTACCGGAGCCGGGAGGTCGGCTTCATCACCGAGCAGAGCGAGGCGTCGCTGCTGGTCGTGCCCACCATCTACCGGGGCTTCGACTACGCGGCCATGGCCCGGGAGATCGCCACCGAGCGGCCGGAGATGCGGGTGCTGGTGGCCGACCGTTCGCTGCCCGAGGGCGACCCGGCCGATCTTCCTCCTGTGCGGCAGTTACCGGAGTTTGCCGCCGATGCGCCGATCCGCTGGCTCTTCTACACCTCGGGCACCACCGCCGATCCCAAGGGCGCCCAGCACACCGACCTCACGGTGATGGCCTCGGCCCTGGCCATGGCCGAGTGCCTGGACATGAACGCCGACGACGTGTCCGCGCTGGTCTTTCCCTTCACCCACATCGGCGGCATCGCCTGGTTGATGGCTGCCATGTTCACCGGATGCACCCTGTTGGTCACCGAAGCGTTCGACCCGATCGCCACCCCGTCATTCCTGGCCGCCAACGGCGTCACCGTGGCCGGGTCGGGCACCCCGTTCCACCTCGCCTACCTGACCGCTCAACGGGCGGCCGGCCAGGAATCGATCTTCCCCCGGGTGCGCTCGTTTCCCGGAGGCGGCGCCCCCAAGCCGCCCCAACTCCACTACGACCTGAAGGCGGAGATCGGCGGCATCGGCATCGTCTCGGGCTACGGGCTCACCGAAGCCCCCATCGTGGCGATGGCCCGGACCTTCGATCCGGATCAGAAGCTGGCCGACACCGAGGGCCCCGCCACCCCCGGGGTGACCCTCAAGGTGGTGGACCTCGACGGGAAGGTGGCTCCCGCCGGGGTGGAAGGCGAGATCCGGGTGAAAGGGCCCCAGGTCATCACCGGCTACCTCGATCCCTCCCTCGACGCCGATGCGTTCGACGATGAGGGGTTCTTCCGGAGTGGCGACCTCGGGATCGTCGACGCCGACGGCTACGTCACCATCACCGGCCGGTTGAAGGACGTCATTATCCGCAACGGCGAGAACATCTCGGCCAAGGAAGTCGAGGATCTCCTCTACTCCCACCCGGCGGTGGCCGACGTCGCGGTCATCGGTCTGCCCGACGCCAAGACGGGGGAGCGGGCCTGCGCGGTGGTGGCGGTCAATGAAGGCGAGATCTTCTCGTTCGACGACATGGTCTCGTTCCTGAAGGAGGGGGATCTTCGGGTCCAGGCCATTCCCGAGCAGCTCGAACTGGTTCCGGCGGTGCCGAGGAATCCGGCTGGGAAGATTCTCAAACACAAACTGCGTGAAGAGCTCGCGCCGTCTTCGAAACCAAGGAGTAGTACATGAGCCCGATCAAACGAGTGACGCTGGGCCAGGGTGGCAGCGAACACGATGCCGCCGATGCCGCCATCAGCGGCTTCGTCGGTCGTCGGTTCACCGGCAAGGTGGCGGTGGTCACCGGGGCGGGGTCGGGCATCGGCCAAGCGGTGGCTCTGCGGCTCGCCGCCGAGGGGGCGGAGGTGGCCGCGCTCGACATCGCCGAGGAAGGTTTGAAGTCGACGGTCGAACAGATTGCCGCGGCCGGTGGTCAGTCGGTCGCCGTGAGTTGCGACGTGACCTCCGAAGAATCGGTGATCGCCGCCGTCGCCACCACCGTCGAGGCATTCGGGCCACCCACGGTGGTGTGCAACGTGGCCGGCATCGGTGGTTTCTTCAACACCGTCGACATGCCCCTCGACCGCTGGGAGAAGATCCTGGCCGTGAACCTGACCGGTACGTTCCTGGTCTGCAAGGCGACCCTTCCCTACCTTCTCGAGCACGGCGGGTCCATCGTCAATGTGGCATCGAATACCGCCCTCATGGGGCAGGCGTACTCCGCCGCCTATTGCGCCTCGAAGGCCGGGGTCCTGATGTTTTCCAAAGCCCTGGCCGCCGAGTACCTCAGCCGGAGAGTGCGGGTGAACGTGATCGCCCCCGGCGGGGTGGACACCCCGTTGGTGGGTACGTTCGACCTTCCCGAAGGGGGCGACTTCAACGAGCTCAAAAAGATCATGTCGCCCCTGGGGTTCTCGACCCCGGCCGAGATGGCCGGATCGGTCGCCTTTCTGGCCTCGGACGAGTCCTCGTACACGACCGGCGCGGTGCTGTCGGTCGACGGGGGACTCACCATCTGAGGGGCGGCGTCAGGTCCGGAATCCAACTCTGCTGGGTGTCGCGTAGAACGTTTGCTACACTGGGTGGATGACCGATCTCTCAGTGCGTGAGCTTCGTAACGACGTCAGCGACGTGCTGCGGCGGGTGGAGGCGGGGGAGTCGTTCCGAGTGACGGTGGCGGGCCGACCGGTGGCCAACCTGGCACCGCTCGACCGCCGGCCTCGCTTCGTCTCGCGGGAGGAGTTCATCACCTGGCCCTTGGCCGACTCCGGGTTGCGGGACCAGTTACGGGAGATCGACCCTGACACCACCGATGATCTCGGTGACCCGGGAGGATGGGGCCCTCATGGCCGGTGAATCAGCTCACCCGGCGGGTTTGGTCGACACGTCGGTGCTCATCTCCTGGGAGCAGGGCCGACCGTCGCTCGAGTCTCTCCCAGCTTTGTTGACGACGTCGGCTATCACAGTCGGCGAGCTACGCGCTGGCGTATTGGCCGCCCCGGACAGCCCGACTCGGATCATGAGGCTTCGCATCCTTCGACGGGCGGAGACGCTGTCGCCTCTCCCGGTTGACGATGACGTTGCCGACGCTTGGGCGGCCCTGCGGGTGATGCTCTCCGAGTCAGGGCGCCGGTTGGCTATCAACGACTCGTGGATCGCGGCCACCGCCATTGCCCACCAACTCCCTCTCGTTACTCATGACTTGGATTTTGACGGCGTTCCCGGGCTTGACGTGGTGCGGGTATGAGCGGTTGGTGCCCCGGCCTGAATTCTCCGGCGGGCCACCGGCGGGCTGAATCCTGGATGGATCCTGAGCCTACGACCCCTCAAGGCTGCATCAAGATGTATGATGCGGTGATGCGGACGACGGTAGATCTTCCTGACGACCTCCACCGAGCGGCCACCTCGCTGGCTCGGGACCGGGGCCAGAGTCTGAGTCAGACGGTGAGCGAGCTGATGCGACAAGCGTTACGCCCCGAGACGGAAGGTGATCGGGTGGGGATTGACCCCGTAACCGGCCTGCCGTTGGTGTGTCTTGGGACTCCGATCACCACCGAGATGGTACGAACCGCGGTTGACGAGGAATGACAGTTCTTTTGGACAGCAATGTTCTTGTCGCTCTCACGGTCGGCGATCATGTCCACCACCAGTCGGCGACCCGTTGGTGGGCCCACTCGGCTGATCCTTTTGCCACCTGCCCCATCACCCAGGGAGCACTGCTTCGTTTGCTACTTCGTCAAGGATTGGGCAGCAGTGAGGCAGCCCGAGCCCTGAGTCTGTTGTGCAACCACGAGCGCCACACCTTCTGGCCCGACAGCCTCAGTTATGACGATGTCGATCTGATCAACGTGCTCGGGCACGGGCAAGTGACCGATACCTATCTGGCTTCGCTTGCCCGCACCCATGAGGCTCAATTCGCGACGTTTGACCAGGAGCTGGTGCGAAGCCACTCCGACGTCGCGACCCTGGTCCCGCTTGTCTGACAGCAGCCTTCCGTCGGCTCATGGGAGCCGGCTGGGTAGATCAACGGTTGTCTTCATTCTGGTCCGAACCCGCATCAGGGAATCCTGGTAGCAAGGCATATGAGCGAAGACACAGTCGCCGATCTATTGCGAGGCCGGGCTGGTGACAGCCACCCGGCGCTGCTCTTCGAGGACGAGCACTACTCGTGGGCCGAGTTTGTCGCCGCCGCGGGCACCCGCTCCCGGATGTCACTCGCACTTCGTCGGGAGGGGCCCTTCCATATTGGCATCCTCCTCGACAACGTGCCCGAGTTCCTCTTCTGGATCGCCGGCTCGGCGCTGGCCGGGGCCACCACGGTGGGCATCAACCCGACCCGCCGGGGGGAGGAGTTGGCCCACGACGTCCGCCATACCGACTGTCAGTTGATCGTCACGGACGCTGATCACGCTCCACTCCTCGAAGGGCTTGACACCGGCGTGGAGCCCGAGCGGGTGGTGCTCATCGACGATCCCTCCTACCCGGAGTCGATCGCCGCCCAGGCCGGGGGAGGGCTTCCGCTCGTCGAGGTCAGAGCGGCCGACCGCCTGCTCCTCCTGTTCACCTCGGGCTCCACCGGAGCGCCCAAGGCGGTGGTCTGCACCCAGGGCCGACTGGCCGCCATCGCCTCCCGAACCCCGGAGATGTTCGGCATCACCCGCGACACCGTCACCTACCAGTCGATGCCGCTGTTTCACGGCAACGCGCTGATGGCCAACTGGGCTCCCGTCCTCGGCCAGGGGGCAACCATGGCCATGGCCCGGAGGTTCTCGGCTTCCGGGTTTCTTCCCGACGTGCGTAGATTCGGAGCTTCGTTCTTCAACTACGTGGGCCGATCGTTGGCCTACGTGCTGGCCACCCCCGAGGCCCCCGACGACGCCGACAATCCCCTGCGGTTGGGCTTCGGCACCGAGGCATCGGCCCGGGACATGGAGACATTTAGCCGCCGGTTCGGATGCGCCCTTCTGGAGAACTACGGCTCGAGCGAAGGGGCCATCAGCACCCAGAAACCGCCCGGCGCGCCGGCCAACTCCATCGGGCTCTCGCCCCCGGGGATGGACGTGGCCATCGTCGACCCCGCGACCTTGGCCGAGTGCCCTCCGGCCCGCTTCGACGCTGACGGCCGACTGGTCAACGCCCATGCGGCCATCGGTGAGATCGTGGGACGGAACGCCGTCAGTTCTTTCGAGGGGTACTACAACAACGCCGAAGCCGACGCCGAGCGGATACGCCACGGTTGGTACTGGAGCGGTGACCTCGGCTACCGGGACGAGGACGGGTGGCTCTATTTCGCCGGCCGCGGCGGGGACTGGCTTCGGGTCGACAGCGAGAACTTTGCCGCCGCCCCCATCGAGCGGATCGTCGCCCGCTATCCGGACGCGGTGATGGCGGCGGTCTACCCGGTGCCCGACGCTCGCACCGGAGACCAGGTGATGGCGGCCATCGAACTGGCGTCCGGCGCCTCGTTCGATCCGGTCGGGTTCCGTGCCTTTCTCGCCGGGCAGGCCGACCTCGGAACCAAGTGGGTGCCCCGGTTCGTGCGGATCGTGGCGGAGATGCCGCTTACCGCCTCGAACAAGGTGCAGAAGCAGTCGCTTCGGGGCGAACGGTGGGAGACCTCGGATCCGGTGTTCTGGCAGCCGGAGAGGAATGGCCCCTATGAACCTCTGACCACGGCCCAGGTGGCGGACCTGCGTGACCAGTTCCGGGACCACGGTCGGGCAGAGGCCCTCGGCTAGCTGGGCGGACTCGCCAACCGGATCGGGCCCGGGTCAGGTAGCGTCGGGCCATGGCCCGTACGCAACCGGTAGACAGATGGGACACTGACTTCGACGTTCTCGACGCCGGGTACATCGCCAATCCGTTCTCGATCTGGGACCAGCTACGCACCACCTGCCCGGTGGCCCACAGCGACCGGCGGGGGAGCACCTGGCTCCCTACCCGGTACGAGGACGTGGTCGCCCTCGCCCATGATGTCGAACATTTCAGCTCACTGGAGGTGGCGGTCATCCCCTTCGACGGCGACGAGCCCGAGGACCCGGTGCTGCTCTACGGACTCCCACCCATCTCCGCCGACCCACCGCTGCACACCTGGACCCGGCGACTGTTGCTTCCGTGGTTCTCCCACCACCGGGTGGAGGGCTACGAGGAGCTCACCCGCAAACTGTGTGTCGATCTCATCCACGGGTTCGAGGCGGACGGCCACGCCGATGCGGCGGTGGACTACGCCCAGCAGATTCCGGCCCGGGTGATCGCTCGGATCCTCGGAGTGCCGCCCGACCTGGCCGACACCTTCACCGGTTGGGTGCGCGACGTGCTCGAGTTCGCCGACGACCCCGAGCGGCGGGTCCACGGCGTGGACGGACTCCTCACCTTCTTCACCGAGGAGGTGGAGCGTCGGCGCACCGAGCCCGGCGACGACCTGCTGAGCGAGTTGCTGCACGCTGAAGTCGACGGGACCCCGGTGGAGGAGAGCGTGGTCCTCGGCATGGCCGCCCTGGTGCTCATCGCCGGCGTCGACACCACCTGGAGCGCCATCGGCTCCTCCCTGTGGCATCTGGCCACCCATCCGGACGACCGGGCCCGCCTGGTGGCCGAGCCCTCGTTGATGCCGTTGGCCGTCGAGGAGCTGCTGCGGGCCTACTCGCCGGTGACCATGGCCCGGGTGGTGACCGCCGATGTCGAGTTCGAGGGCTGCCCGATGAAGGCGGGGGACAAATTGTTGATGAACTTCCCGGCCGCCAACCGCGACCCGGAGGCGTTTGACGATGCCGACCGGGTGGTGCTGGATCGGGCCCTCAACCGCCACGTGGCCTTCGGATCCGGCATTCACCGCTGCGCCGGGTCCAATCTCGCCCGAATGGAGCTGCGCATCGCCCTCGAGGAGTGGTTGGCCCGGATCCCCGATTTCCACCTGTCCGACCAGGCCGAGGTGACCTGGGCCGGTGGCCAGGTACGGGGTCCCCGCATCCTGCCGGTGGTGTTCGCTTGAAGATCCGGGTGGATCCAGACAAGTGCCAGGGGCACGCCCGCTGCTATGCGCTCGCCCCCGATCTCTTCGTGGTGGACGACTACGGCCAGTCGACGGTCATCGGGGACGGCGCGGTGCCCGAGGCGCTGGAGGACAAGGCCCGCCTGGCCATCGCCAACTGCCCGGAGTACGCCATCGAGGAGATCGCCAACTGAGAGGCGTTGATGTCAGAGGACGCCTGCTGGCAACCGATCCGTCATTCCGCGTGCCCTTGATTCGTCCGTGGCGACGACAAGGCGATACCACCTACCTATCTGGGTGCTGCCCGACGCCCAGCC
>Ga0307374_10013606_pt1 | contig 11229 bp, 9 predicted proteins | sample OX3MG_FD_202532 | JGI IMG/M metagenome (GOLD analysis project Ga0307374, IMG submission 202532) | Soil microbial communities from Risofladan, Vaasa, Finland - OX-3 | ecosystem: Environmental > Terrestrial > Soil > Coastal area > Acid sulfate soil | place: Finland: Risofladan, Vaasa | collected... | reverse complement strand
GGCAGTGAGCGAACACCGGCTGGAACAGTCTCACCGACTCCGAACTATCAACAGCCGAGACCGGTGACGGCGCGCTCACCCCGCCTCTTGATAGATGCCCATGGATATAGATGGAAGCTGATGTTAACTTTGCGTTCATGCGGGACTCCCCGGCGCTCCACCTCCCGTCCCTACGGTCGCAACCGAAGGAGGCCACGGCAGGCGTGGTCCCGGCCCGGGAGGGGCAATGAGAGCAAGGTTCTCCGCGGTGGCTGCCGGCGTGCTCGGCGTGGCGCTGGCCGCAGCGGGGTGTGGCAGTACGAGCAATGTCAGCAATAGCAGTGCCAGTTCCGGCAAGGTTACGGGCGCGTCGACCGTCGGTTTCGGTTCGGCGAACGCGAAGCTCTGCTCCGCGAGCGTGAACACGACTCCGAATTACAAGAACATCATCGGCGTGATCGCGGGCGGGGCGAAGACGATCAGTGGCGCGGGGTCTACCTTCGCCGCGCCCCTGTACTCGACCTGGGCGTCGGCCTACAGCAAGGCCGCGGGAATTACGGTCGCCTACGGATCGATCGGCTCGGGCGGCGGGATCGCGGCGATCCAGGCCAACACCGTCAACTTCGGCGACGGGGACACCGGGATGACCCCGGCCGAGATCTCCGCCGCCAAGGGCGGCCCGGTCCTGCAGATCCCGCTGCTGCTGGGTGCGGTGGTTCCCACCTATAACCTGCCCGGCATCGGCGCCGGGCTGAAGTTCACGGGCAGCGTCCTCGGCGAGATATACGCCGGGAAGATCACCAACTGGGACGACCCGGCGCTCAAGAAACTCAACCCGGGCGTGAGTCTGCCGAGCCTGCCGATCGCGGTGGCGCATCGCTCGGACGGGTCCGGCACCACGAACATCTGGACGGACTACCTGACCAAGGAGTCGCCGGCCTGGGTGTCGAAGCTCGGCGGGCCCGCCCAGAGCGAGGGCCTGACCGTTGCCTGGCCGGTCGGGATCGGCGGCAAGGGGAACGAGGGCGTCTCGGCGGTCGTGAGCGAGACCAAGGGCGCGCTCGGCTACCTGGAGTCGGACTTCGCGATCGCCCAGCACCTTACCTACGGGCAGGTTGAGAATAAGTCGGGCAACTTCATCGAGCCGTGCATCCCGACGATCACCCCGGCGGTGGACGGGGTCACGTTCCCGCCGAGCCTGAACACCTTCCTGACCGACGGCTCGAACCCGGATGTCTACCCGGTCGTCGGCACCAGCTACGCGCTGGTCTATGAGCACCAGTCCAGCAAGGCGGTCGCCGCCGGGCTGGTCAACTTCTTCTCCTGGGTGCTGTCCACGGGCCAGAACCTGAACGCCAGCGTGTACTACGCGCCGCTCGGATCGGCTCTGCAGCAGCTCGCGGTCGCGCAGCTGAAGAAGATCACGGTCAGCGGGAAGCCTGTTGCCTAGCCAGCAGGCGCCCGCTCGCGGGACGGGCGCGAACGCGCCCGTCCCGCGGGTGCCGGGCTCACGAGAGCGGGGCACCCGATGACCGCGCCAGCCCCGGTCTCGGTCGCGCCCGCCACCGCGGGGCACCTGCGTGGCGGCCGCCGCCTGAGCGACCGCGCTTTCCGGGCCGCGATGCTCGCCGCCGCGGGCATCGTGCTGCTCGTCCTGGCGGGCACCGCGGTGTTCCTGGTTACCTCGGCGTGGCCGGCGCTGCGCCACTACGGGTTCTTCACTTTCCTGGGTGCCGACCGGTGGGCGCCGTCGGACGCCACGGCCGGGAGCGCTCACCCCAACCCCTACGGGATCGTGCAGTTCATGTACGGCACCGGGCTCACCTCCCTGATCGGCATGGCGATCGCCCTGCCGGTGGCCGTGGCGGTCGCCCTGTTCATCACCGAGGTCGCCCCGGCCTGGCTGCGCCGGCCGCTGTCGTCCACGGTCGACCTGCTCGCCGCGATCCCGTCCGTGGTGTACGGGTTCTGGGGCATCTTCGCGCTGGTCCCGGCGCTGCACCCGGTCGTCGACTTCCTGACCTCGACGCTGGGCAAGGTGCCCGGCATCGGCGTCGCCTTCGCCGGGCCGTTCTTCGGGGTGTCCTACTTCACCGCCGGCGTCGTCCTGGCGATCATGGTCTTGCCAATCGTGACGGCCATCTGCCGTGAGGTCTTCGTCACCACCCCCGCCGACGAGAAGGAGGCAGCGCTGGCGCTCGGGTCGACCCGGTGGGAGATGCTGCGCATGGCGGTACTGCCCAGGTCCCGGTCCGGGATCGCCGGCGCGGCCATCCTCGGCCTGGGCCGGGCGCTCGGCGAGACCATCGCGGTCACCATGGTGATCGGGAACAGCGTGCTGTCGATCACCACGTCCATCTTCGGCCAGGGCGCCACGATGGCCTCGGTCATCGCCAACGAGTTCACCGAGGCCACCGAGCCGTTCCACCTCCAGTCGCTGTTCGTGGTCGGCCTGTGGCTGCTGATCATCGCCCTGGTCGTCAATGTCGCGGGCAAGCTGGTGGTCCGCCGCACCCGAGCGGACATCGCCTGATGACCGCGCCGCCGCTGACCCCCCGAACCCCCCGCGCGCCCCTCGGCGCCGGTGATAGCAGCCTGTCCCGGCGGCACGCCCGGGACCGGGCCATGACCGTGCTGCTCGCCGTCGTGATGGCCGTCACCCTGGCCGTCCTGGCCTGGGTGCTCGTCTACGTCGCGGCCCAGGGCCTGAAGTACCTGGGCCCGGCGTTCTTCACCCGGACCCCGCCGGGGAACCCGGCCCAGGCCGGTGGCGGGTACGCCAACGGCATCATCGGCAGCCTCATCGTCGTCGGCATCGCGACCCTCATCTCCGTGCCGGTCGGCATCGCCGCCGCCATCGCGATCATCGAGTACGGCGGCCGACTCGCCGCCGCCACTAGCTTCGTCACCGACGTGCTCGTCGGCGTGCCCAGCATCGTCACCGGCGCCTTCGTCTACGCGCTGTGGGTGACCCGGTTCGGCTTCTCCGGCCTGGCCGGCTCGATCGCCCTGGCCATCATCATGCTGCCGCTGGTCATCCGCGGCACCGCCGAGATGCTGCGGCTGGTCCCGGTCGCGCTGCGCGAGGCATCATCCGCGCTCGGGGTCACCCGCGCCCGGACCATCGTGTCGGTCGTGCTGCCCGCCGCGCGGGCCGGTATCACTACCGGCGTCATGCTCGCGGTCGCCCGCGCCATGGGGGAGACCGCGCCGCTGCTGCTCACCACCCTCGGCAACAGCCTGTTCATCCAGGCCAACCCGACCCAGCGCATGTCCACCCTGTCCCTGCAGATCTTCGGCGACGCCGTCACCGGCTTCCAGGCCGCGCAGGCACGCGCCTGGGCCGGCGCCCTCACCCTGATCCTCATCGTGCTGATCCTCTATATCGCCGCCCGGCTCATCGGTCGGCGCCTCAACCTCACCAGGAGCTGATACCGCCATGAGCCTGAAAGACCCCGCTAGCCCGGTGCCGTCCGCCAGTCCGGGCCCGGCTCCGCGCAGCACCGCTGCCGCCGGCCGGATCGAAGTCTCCGGCCTCACCGCCAGCTACCGCAGCCGCCACGCTTTCACCGGGGTCAGCATCACCATGGAACCCGGGAAGGTGACCGCGCTCATCGGCCCGTCCGGTTGTGGCAAGTCCACCCTGCTGCGCTGCATGAACGGCCTGCACATGACAATTCCGCGGGCCTCGGTGACGGGCACCGTGCTGCTAGATGGCACCGATATCTACGGCCGTGACGTGGATCTGGTCCAGGTCCGCCGCCATGTGGGCATGGTCTTCCAGCGGCCGAACCCGTTTCCCACCATGTCCATCGCCCAGAACGTCGCCGCCGGGCTGCGATTCGGGCCCCGCCAGCAGCGCCGCGCCGCAAGGGTGGACGAGGTCGTCGAGCGGTCCCTGCACCAGGCAGGCCTGTGGGAGGAGGTCAAGGACCGGCTCGACAAGCCCGGCGGCAGCCTGTCCGGCGGCCAGCAGCAGCGCCTGTGCATCGCCCGCAGCCTCGCCGTCCAGCCGCAGGTCCTGCTCATGGACGAGCCGTGCTCCGCGCTCGACCCGCTATCCACCCTGGTCATCGAGGGACTGATCGGCGAGCTCAAGAAGAGCTACACCGTCGTCATCGTCACCCACAACATGCAGCAGGCCGAGCGGGTGTCCGACGTTACCGCGTTCATGACCGTCAGCGGCCCCGGCGAGCCCGGGCAGCTCGTCGAGGTCGCCTCCACCCGGGAGCTGTTCAGCCAGCCCGCCGAGAAGGCCACCGTCGACTACATCACCGGAAAGGTCGGGTAACCCCGCTGAGCACTGCCCGCAAGATCATGACCGGGCACGACGGGCGGGATGGCCCGGAACGTGCCCGGCCGGGTACCGGGGTGCTCGCCGACCGGCTCGCGGCCATGCTCGTGCACCACGAGCCGGGCTGGCGGCTGCCCCGCAACACGGCGCTGGCCCGCCGCTACAACGTCAGCGCGGCCGAGCTCGCCGCCGCCATTGATCAGCTGACGGCACGGCACCTCCTGCGCCGCCTGCCCGACGGGCAGGTCTACCGGGCCAGCCCGGCAGAGTACCTAGTCACGCTGGACGGGCTGCCCGGGCTCGGCTCGCACGTCGACCCGATGGGCGCCTCCATCGCCTGCGCCGCCCGGTACAGCACCCGGCGCCGGATCCCCGAGGAGATCGGCCAGGTACTCGGCCTGGCACCCGGTGACAAGGCCATCACCATCCGGTGCCTGTGGACCGCTGACCGCGACCACGCGGCCCTGTCCACTATTTACCTGCCCGACCGCCCCGGCGCCGGGACCGACCCCGCCCCGCTCGCTCCCCTCTCCCTGGACGCTGTCCTGAACAGCGGGCCGGCCGTCGGCCCGTCAGCCGGCCTGGGAGCCGGCTCGCGCCTGGCCGCGCTGTGCGTGGAAGTGCAACTGCCCACGCCGTCCGTGGCCAGGACCCTGCGGCTGGCGCCGGGAGAACCCGCGATCGCCGTGACCGTCAGCTTCACCGGCCCGGACTCGGGCCTGCCGGTAGCTGTAACCGCTGCCGTTTTCCGCCCGGACCTGTTCAGGATCGTCGTCGAGGCGGAAGGCGTGAAGCCATGAGCGTATCGACAGGAAGGGCGGTCGCATGACCATGACCAGAGCCGGCCGGCGCCCGTATGAGACCATCCAGCCCGCTACCATCGGCCACCTTCGGCTGCTGCGGGTCAGGGGCGTCGGCATCGACCTGGACGGCCGCCGGGTTTTTACTGGCAGCACCGAGATCAGGCTCGCCCCCAAGGAATTCCAGCTGCTCCGCGTGCTGGTCGAGAACGCCGGCCGGATACTGAGCCGCCGTGAGCTGCTCGACACCGTCTGGTGCCCCGGCTACATCGACGCCAATAAGACCCTCGAGACTCACATTCGCAGGCTCCGCCGCAAGCTCGGCTCGCTGCCCGCAGCGCCGCTGATCCGCACGGTCCGGGGAAGCGGCTACATCTTCGACGTGGATGCCGACCAGCTCACCGGCCGGAGATAACGCGGTCAGCGCAGCAGTTCGCGCAGGCTATCCAGCGCTCCGGGCACCAGCGCGTACCACATCCACGTAGCGCGGCGCTCCCGGGTCAGCAGGCCGGCCTCCACCAGGACCCGCAGGTGATGACTGACAGTCGGCTGCCGCAGTCCCAGCGGCGCCGTCATGTCACACACGCACGCTTCGCCGGACGGGGCAGCCCTGATCAGGCTGATCAGCTGAAGCCGGGTCGGATCGGCTACCGCCTTCAGCATGCCCGCCAGCTGCTCCGCCTCCGGCCGCCCCAGCGGTGCCGAAATCGACAACGGCACGCACGCCGGGCTGCCTGGCTCATCACCGGCCGCGAGTCCGGAACTGATGGCTGCGGTACTGGTCATCGTCCTACCGTACGTCACGCCACGCGCTCATCCACGGCAGGAATCACGGCAGATACATCGACGGGCATGTGTTCACCCGCAGTTCCCCTTTCCGTCAACTTTCTACCCCTGCCGCCCGGCCCGTCGCCGGCGAACGGCCTTGATCCACGTCGTGATCACCGCCCTGCGGGGCGCGAGTACCGCAGGGCAGTGATCACCGGGCAACCGCCTCCTGATCCCAGGGTGCCCCGACCGGAGTATTAGTAAGAAAGATGCTCTGCTGGGCTCTCAGCCACGGCGTTCCCGTTGCTACTGAACACCCAGATCTCGGAATACCACGTCGTACCGGACGGCTCTTGGACGCTGAGCGGCCCGTAATGGTATGCGCCGCAGCCATAATTCCCGCGAGCCACTACGTATCCGCTGCTGTTCACCAGCTCAACCGCCACAGAGCAGTTGGGGGGAATGTATGCCCAGTTGATGTAGCCATCGGGCAGGACGGTGCTTCCCGAAGCGCTGATGCAACCGTATATTGTGCCGTAACCATAGCCTCCGCCTGCGCAGCCACCACCGGAGGAAGCGTATGCGGGCACAGCAGAGACAGCGGCAAGCGCCGATACAGAGATCGCGATCAGGGTTGAGCGTGATAGCAGACGGCCGAAGCCGAACTTACGGGACATGGTGTCTCCTTTGCTCGTACAGCGGATGGGCCATCGCGGGTGAACACCTCGACGACCTGTGTGGTATAGCTGTGTGAGGCCGTCCGGACGAGGCGCACCCTTTCGCATGGAAGTCCTGATGCCCATTTACGATCCCTTCACTTGCTGGCATCGCGGAATCAGCTTCAGGCGGGGCGCTACAAGACCGATATAATGCCTGGCAGGACGTCATATTGGCCATGGGCGGAACGTGCTGACGGCAATGCCGGAGTCGCAGTCGCGCGGGCAGTCGCGCCAAGCCCAGCACCGTCGGCCTTGCTCCTCGCCAGGCTGTCGCGAGAGTCTGATATGTCCTAAGATTTCCGACACGTGGACACCGATGTTCTCGGCCGCACTGGGCGGGAAGAATGCTGCTGCCGTGGCGACCACCGCGCCCCTCGGCCGGGCCTAAGGAGTGGTGATCATGTCCTGGACGCCGCTGGCTGAGCTGGCCGCAGGAACACTACCGCGGCTGCGGGGGCCGAGCCCCGCTCGTGGCGGCAGCACCCTGCCACGGCACGGCTGAGCGGACGCATCGTGCGCACGCTGCTCATTCTCGGGCCGTTGCGGCTAGTCGGCGCCACCGGCGAGGTCGCACTTGGCGGAGAGAAACCGCGCAAGCTGCTCGCTGCCCTGGCGCTTCACGCGGGCGAGACGATCTCGCCAGGCCGGCTGATCGACATCATCTGGGGGCCCGAGCCGCCACGCTGCGCTACGCAGAATCTGCAGACCTATATCTGGTCGTTGCGCCGTGCGCTGGAGCAGGCCGGCGGCTGCGGCGTTTTCATCCAGACACAGCCCGGCGGCTACGTGCTCCAGGCTGAGCCTGGGGCGCTCGACTGGGACCGATTCGGATCGCTCTCCCTGACCGCCGCGGAGTGCATGCGGTCGGACCCGGCGACAGCGGGAAGCCTGCTTCGAGAGGCCTTGGATCTATGGCGCGATCGTCCCCTCGCCGACATCGCCGACGCGATGCCCGCGCTCGGGGCGAGGATTGCCGCTTTGGAGGAAGCCCGGTTGACGGCGCTGGAACAGCGCGTCGACGCCGACCTCGCGGCAGGCCGGTCGCGCGAGGTGATCGGAGAGCTGGCCGAACTAGCTGCCGCACACCCACTCAGGGAGCAATTCCGAGCGCAGCTGATGCTGGCTCTCTACCGGTCCGGGCGGCGGGCCGAGGCGCTTTCTGCTTTCCGGGATCTCCGGGCGGAATTGCGGGAGGAACTCGGCATAGATCCCACCGCCGAGCTCGCTGCCCTGCACGAGGGGATCCTGCGCGGCGACCCCGGCCTCAGCGCGCCCGAAGCCGGCCCGGCATCCACTGCGAGCGCGGCGGTCCACATGCCCAGGCAGCTTCCTGCTCGGCCGCGCGGCTTTACCGGCCGCAGGGGTTCGCTGCGGTGGCTGGAAGCGCTCCTGACCGCAGGGCAACGGCCGGCAGATGCGGCCGTTATCACCGGGCCGCCGGGAGTGGGCAAGACCGCCCTGGCGCTGCTCTGGTCGCATCGCATCCAGGATCGTTTTCCTGACGGAACGCTCTTCGCCGATCTGCGCGGTTCTCACCCGTTCGCTACCCCTGCAGTACCCGGCGAGGTCCTAGAGTCCTTCCTGCGCGCGTTGAGCGGGCCCGTTGCCATTCCCGCTCAACAAGACGGGCGTGCCGCGTTGCTCCGCTCGGTGCTTGCCGACAAGAGCGTCCTGATAGTTCTCGACGACGCCGTCGGCCCCAGCCAGGTCCGCCCTCTGCTGCCCGGCTCGCCCGGCTGCCTGACGGTCATCACCAGCCGCAGCCGCCTCTCCGGCCTTGTCGCCAGGGACGGCGCCATCCGGATCGTGCTCGGCCCGCTCGGCGAGCGGGACGCCGTGGCCCTGCTGCGCCAGATCGCCGCGCCCCGACGGGTCGACGCCGAGCCCGCTGCGGCGGCCGAAGTAGCACGGCTGTGCGGCGGCCTGCCACTGGCGCTGCGGATCGCCGCGGAGCGCGCTGCCGGGTACCCGTCAAGCTCGCTCGCTGGCCTGGCCGACCAACTCCGGGAGGAGCACGACCGGCTGGCCGTCCTTGCCACCGCCGACGACGACACAGCGGTGCGGGCCGCGTTCTCCTGGTCGTATCGCCGGCTGCACGCCCACGCCACACGGATGTTCCGCCTGCTCGGCCTGGTTCCCGGACCAACGTTCGGCCCGGCCGCCGCGGCCGCGCTTGCCGGTGTGAGCGTAGCTCGCGCGCGGCGGTCGCTCGACGCCCTGACTGGAGTAAACCTGGTTGAGGACATGGGTGACGGTCGCTACCGCCTCCATGATCTTCTGCGCCTGTACGCCGCTGAGTGCGCCGAGGCCGAGGAAAGCGCGCAAGCCCGTGCCGCCGCGATTCGGCGGCTGCTCACCTGGTACATACACGCTGCGGATACCGCAGACCGGATACTCAGCCCTCGGCGCCGCCACCTCGAGCTTGAGGCCGCCGAACCGTGCTGCCGCCCGCCAGCGTTCGAAAGCTATGAACGCGCCCTGGCCTGGTGCGACACTGAACATGTCAACTTGGCCGCGGCCACTAGGCTCGCCGCGATCGCTGGCCAACACGCGATCGCCTGGAGGCTCCCGGTCGCGCTATGGAGCTATTACATGCTCCGCAAGCCATGGGATGAGTGGATCGGCGCCTGCCAGGCGGGATTGGCCAGTGCGCAGCAGGCCCGCGACCGGGTCGGCGAGGCGCAGCTGCTGTCGAGCCTGGGCATCTGCCACGGGGACCGGCGCCAGCACGGCGAGGCCATCAGCTGCTTCCAGCAGGCGCTGGAAATCGCGCGTGAGCTGGGTGACCAGCGAGGCGAGGCAGCCAGCCTGTCCAACCTGGCCCAGGTCCATTGCTGGCAGCGCCGGTTCGGGCCGGCACTGCATTGCTGCCGGCAGGCCCTGCCGATCCTGCGGGCAATCGGCGACACCCGGACAGAAGCCAGCACGTTGAAGAACATGGGCGACGTCTGTCGGAAGATGGGCCGCTTCAGCGAAGCTCTCGGCTATCTACGGCAGGCTCTGACCAATTGCCGCGAGATCGGCGACCGTTATGGGGAAGCAGAAGCATTGCACCGCATCGGCGACGTCAACCGCCGTCTCGCCCGGCTCGATGACGCCCATGCCTTCCTCAGCCAGGCGCTGGAAATCCGCCGCGAGGTCGGAGACCGGCCGGGCGAGGCCGCCACGTTGAGCCGCATCGGCGATCTGGGGCGCGCAGCTGGCCGCTTCGGCCAGGCACGACAGGCCTGGCGCCAGGCGCTCGCTATCTATCATGAGCTCGGCGACCCGCGGGCAGACCACGTCAGGACCCTCCTGGAGTCGCTGCACGCATAGGCGTGTCCGGCGGGGCCGGGGGCGCTCAGCCGGTGAGCCGGGCTGCCAGGAGGCACACGTCGTCGTCGCGCCCTGCGGCGCCGAGGAGGGCCGCCTGGACGGTAGCGCACGTTTGCTCGGCCGAGCTGGGGCCGGAGCGTTGCAGCGTTTCGGCGAGGACCGCGAGGCCGTCGGAGATGTCACGGTGCCGGTCTTCGATGAGCCCGTCGGTGTAACAGAGCAGCCCCGCGCCCGGCTGAAGCTGCCGGTGCCGGGTGGTGTAGCTGGCGTCGGCGCAGGCGCCCAGCATGACGCCGACCGTGTCGTCGAGGTACTCGGCCTGGCCGGTGCCGGTGGTGACGAGCGGGGGAGGGTGCCCCGCGCTGGCGTAGGCGAGGTCGCCGGTGGCCGGGTCGAGCACGGCGTAGACAGCGCTGGCGAGCACGTCTGGGAGCAGCTGGGCCACGGCGGCGTTAGTCCGCCGCAGCACGTAGCCCGGGTCTGGGTTGTCGATCGCGTACCCGCGGAGCAGGCTGCGCGCCTGGCCCATGATCGACGCCGAGGCGATGTTGTGGCCGGCCACGTCGCCGGTGACCAGCCCGACCCGGCCGTCCCTGAGGGGGAACGCGTCGTACCAGTCGCCTCCGACGTTGGCCCCTTCGGTGGCGGGCAGGTAACGTACCGCGAGATCCACGCCCGGGATCGGGGGCAGGGTGTCGGGCAGCAGGGATCGTTGCAGCGTTTCGGCGATGGCGTGCTCGCGGGCGAAGGTGTCCGCGTTGGCTAGCCCTACGGCCAGGCGGCGGGAGAGCTCCTCGATCACTTCGACGTCCGTCGGGGCGAACCGGGGGCGCTCGGCTCCGCGGCCCAGGACCATGACGCCCAGTACGCCTTGGCCGGCCAGCAATGGCGTGCCGATCGCGCTCTCCGGGTTCATGAGCGTCACGATGCTCATCAGGTCGGGCTCGGCCTTGAGCCAGCCGGGCATTTCGGTGGGGACGTGGCGAATGAGCGTGGTGGTGCCGGTGGTGTAGGAACGCTGGGAGATCAGCGGGCCCACCCGGGGAATCGGGTATTCGCGCAGGCGGGTGAGCAGCTTGGCGCGGGCGGGGTCGGCGTGGGTGAGCGCGCTGGCGCATAGCTTTCCATCGGCGGTCGGCAGGAACACCACGCAGCAGTCGGCCAGGCTGGGCACCACCAGCTGGGCGACCTCGTCGAGCAGCTTGTCCCAGTCCCGGGCGGCGGCGACCAGTCCGCCGGCGCGCATCAGGAACGTGAGCCGTTCCCGGGCGGTGCCCGCCTCGGCGCGGGCGGCGCGTTCCCCCGCGATCAGCTCGGCGCGCTCCCGCTCGGCGCGCTGCCGGGCGGTCAGGTC